>JAESFQ010000474.1_pt1 | contig 14786 bp, 17 predicted proteins | sample 9269431 | NCBI WGS metagenome assembly JAESFQ01 (sample SAMN14502588, study PRJNA617103) | algae metagenome | isolation source: Plectolyngbya sp. WJT66-NPBG17 and co-occurring heterotrophs from well... | place: USA: Mojave Desert, Joshua Tree National Park, California | collected 2006-08-06
AAGCGTTCGGCAGCGCTTACGTCGGTGAGACGTTCTCATGCACACTATGCGCGAACAACGAACTCGAACCTACCGACAGTACAAAGGCCATCAGTGGTGTGCGGATACAGGGCGATATGCAAACACCATCAAACCCTACAGGCTCACCCCTGAATCTGTCTGGCTTGAAAGGAGAACAAGAAGCAGAGAGTGTTTCTCCAGGGCCAGCTGAATCGTTACAACGCATCCTGAGATTTGAGCTCAAGGAAGAGGGCAACCATGTCTTGGCCGTTACTGTCACGTATACGGAGACGGCACTAGGAGAAGGCAGGGCAGCGAGCGGCAGAGTCCGAACTTTTCGCAAACTGTATCAGTTCGTGGCGCAGCAGCTATTGAATGTCCGCACAAAGGCAGGAGAGATTGGCCGTAAGAAGGGATGCGCGCGATACCTCTTAGAGGCGCAACTGGAGAATATGGGAGAAGCAGCAGTCTGCTTAGAGGTACGTCAGCACTTCCAAAGTATCACGATTCGTGCGTCTGTCCCATCATTTGCTCCAAACAGCGAGTCAGACACTATTGCTTTGCTTTGAGGATTTCGGCTCCACCACTAGCTCGATCGCAGAGTCCGATCCGGGAGTGTGGTAGATCCGGCGCTATTTCGCTGCTTTAGATAGCCTACCACAACAGCCATAGTCCTAGTGGGCATTAAAGCACCGCTGACTCCGAACAGGCAGTCAATGTAAACGCGAAACCACCTCTTAGATCGACATCGCTTAATTGGGATATGCAACCTTCAGGCATCAATGCGCCGATATTGAGCCCACGGGATGTGGTGCAGGTAGCCTTCCTTCTTGATGTGCGACCTGGCGACAATGAAGAAGAGATGGCTGATTCGGTGACGGAAGACAACAAGACAGTGTTGGGCCAGCTTGCTATCCAATGGCGAAGTGCATTGGGCGATAGGGGCTCTCTCAGCACCGGATGGCTTACGGCTCGACGCTGAGAGTGTGTTGGTCAATAAAATGTGCGTCGCGCTCCAGGCTCGCCACGGGCTGTATATCTCCGACGGAAAGTTCAGACGCCCGTACCTGCAGTTCCAAGCGCTTGGTCGCGCAGTGACGATCTACTATAGTAGGTTTGTGTTGGTTGCAGTCACTTGGAACCTGCTCCATGCGTCATGTCGACATGAATCGAGCAGGGCGGACTTGATCGCCGAAGATTGAAAAGAAAACTCTTGACTATTTTGGATCACATGTAAGAGTACGCCTCTCTGCCACCGGCTATGTCGAACTCCGTTGTAGAAGCGTGTGGGGGCGCTGCGGAGATTTCCTTGGTGATTCGTAATACCGGCCAGCCTTCAGACTAGGTGTCAGGCAGTACATGGGTATGTCGACTACAGACAGCTGGAATGCGGAGGAGGATCCCTTGGACGTTGGACAAGCGAAGCGAAGCGAAGGCAAAAGCAATACTCGTGTCGATGACGGCGATCAAGCCACAGAATGCAATTGGTGCCAAGCGGATAATTCTCCTCGAAAAGCAATGGGCAGCACTGCGGCATCGACTGCTAGCGCGACCAGCAGACTAAACAACACAACCATCATCACTAAAGGAATTGGAATAAATGGGTGGAAAGCATGAGAGGACTTGGTGAAGGACGGCAGAGAGACCGGGGTACCCCATGATGCCGGCAGAATGGCGCAGATGAAGAAGCGACAGACACGGGAACTTGTCATGACAGTCTCACGAACTGGTCGAGGGTCGGGCGATCGCAGAGGAGTCATTTTGCGTCGGTCAGATATGGGAACTAGAGATGTGTGATCACGATGCGAATATGCAATATCAGAGCCAAGACAGATACGGCACCGTGCGTTAGAAGAACCGCTGTGCACCATTTTACACTGTTAGGCAAGCAGAGTTGAAACGACAACGGTTTAGATGGTGGCCAGAGCATACGATGCCGTGCTGGGCTGGAGCGTACCGCAGCTATGCACATGCAGGGCTCGATTGCACTTGTGTGTGTGTGTGTGTGTGTGTGTGTGTGTGTGTGTGTGTGCGCAGTGACATGTACAGCATGCCGTGTCATTGAACTGACACTTGACAGCTACGGCACATGACGCCGTAGGGGTTTAGAGTCATGTCGGGCTGTTTGTAGGTGAGGGGTGGGGCATGGGATATTCTTTGTCTCGCGAGTTGAAGATGTGCATGCACTGGAGCATCGGAGGGGATCGTGCACATGTGTACGGTACACGACATGGAGGCCCCCCCTATTTCTGCCCCGACTGCGAGACCGTGTGTGCGAGCGGTGCGCTGAAGATGAAACACATGCAAATTGCACGCACACCATCATGGCGGTTGCCCTAATGACGGTCGTGTTGGTCGCGGGCAGCCATTCGACGACCCCTGAAGACACACAATGCTGCCATGCCGACAGCCAGAGCTTGGCGCGCGGCCAGTCCCACTTCAGCCCTCTGCCAATCGCGCGCCGTCCCAAAGCGGATAGGCCCCAGGCCGTGCCTTCCCAATCCATGCGCGGCCCCCTGGTCGTGCTTTCCGAGGGGGGGCAGGGTCTAAGCAGCGCGACGTGGGACGACGACGGCACAGCGACGGACGGATACGCCTGTGCGCCTCTTGCTGTATGGCTGGCTGGCTGCTATCTATCCATCTATGGTGCGAGATAGAGAGCGAGAAAGAGAGAGAGAGAGAGAGAGCGTACTACCTAGGTACCGTGCAACCCAACGTCTACGCCAAACTCTCGGCCAGCTAGGACGTGATGCGCGCGGGTGCCTTGCATGGACAGCCTTCTCCCATCCACAGGTGCCGCAGTCCAGTCCGGCCGAGGGGCAGTCAAATGCTCGACGCGGGAGCTGTCAAGCGCTAGACTGTCTTGCGCCAGCGATAATAGCGCAGGCGGGAGTGAGGCCTGCAACGAGGGTGCTTGTGGGTTAGCTGCGCGAACAGGCCAGAGCCTGTTCTCGTGAATGGCCTGTGACCGAGCCCAGTCCACTGAACCCTTCTCCGTCAACCCTCTGCCCATTCACTCTTTTCGCCTGCAAACAAGCAAGCAAGCAACAGCTCGCTACCACTCCCAGCGCGACACCAGTTCGCCTTCACTCTGCCCACACGCAGCTTCCGGCTAAGCTACCCGCTCGTTTTGCTGCCAGGCCCTCGCCCTCGCCCGTGCAACCGCCATTCGCCCTCACCCTCGCACAGCCCAAACACCCGTTGGAGCTGGCGTCCAATCTCCAATGACCTAGACGCACAAGGCGACTCGACGTCCTACACGCCGTGACCGCGCACCCCACCGACGCTCTCTACTCGCCCATCTTTTGGATATCCTATGCCCACCATCTAACATGGCGCCCGCTCCCTCGTCCACGGCCGAGCAATCGTCGACGCCCCTCGCCGACTATTTCTTCATATCCGGAATCGAGTCGTCGCAGGTCTACGACGAACGCACCCACAGCAACAGCATAGTCACCTCGCCGCTCGCACAACCCCCGGTCGACGAGACCATTGAAGAGGATCGCGCCCTCGAGACCGACTCGATCCGCCCAACTTCACAGGACGGCCTGTCCAATGGCGACACCACCCGACGCACCTCTGCGAACCGCTTCAGCGAGCACCGCCAGTCCAATGGCACCATCACCGCCCCAGATCCCAAGCAGACTGCGAGCAATCGGAGCAGCGCCACCATCAAGGGCGTACAGCTTGGTGGCTCCGGCCTCAGCGACCAGGAATTCGACATTGCACTGCGCAAGTTTGCGTCCGAGCGCGATACCTTTCTCGAGGAAATACAGTTTACTGCTGGCGTTGCGCAACAGGCCCGCTCCACCCCCACGAGGCCGCGCCCCAGGCCACAGCGCGTGTCACAAGCCAACAATGACGACGGCGTCGGTAATCTCAGATCCGGAGTGGGAAGTATTCGGCGGCGCATCTCGACCATGCAGAGCAGTCTGAAGCGCCAGTCGTCAACAGCAAGACAATGTAAGTGGCATTCCACACTACGCCCGACGTGCATATATGCAGGCATGGGCCTTGCATGAAGTATTTGCTTTTTTTCATACACGTGTACTGACGTGCGTTCAGCCTCTATTCGAACGTCGAAACGCATGTCCGGCTACAACTCTGTCATACCGGCACCGCAGCCCTTCAACCCAGAGCCGAACATGCATCCTCTTCTGCGCCGCTACGAGCCCGTCCTGCTGGATCGTTATCCACCACGGAACATGGTCGAGGAGCTTAAGAGGCGCAATCCCTTTCCCGACTACGTGCCCATGTTTGCATTTCCCAATGATGTTAGTGTCGTCTCATCTGACGAGCGACCAAAGAGCCAATGGCATGGATTTGCCATGACCAACGGAGACGGCTCCAAGCTTTACGGCATTTGCATCATCGTCTGGCTACCATTGAACGCAACGGCTGCGGAGGGCCTCGAGCGTCAATGTGAAGAATGGCGAAACTTGCACATGAATCCAGAAGAGCGCGAGCTGGCCAGCAGCTTGGGCGAGCGTCTGGCACTGGAGCGCGCAAAATTATCACAGCTACTAACCAAGCTCCCATCCGTGGCTCCCGACTCTGAAGAGCGGGACGACCTGGATGATCAGATTGGAGCGGTAGAAGAGAAGATTCAACTCATGACTGACCTACTCCGCCCCGTAAGGCACGGTGCAGCTTCCAAGATCGAGGGCCTTACCGATGGAGAGACTGGACTCTGGATTCCTCGTGCGTATGGTGTCATGGGTCGAGACGCGAGTTTGACGCCGTTCTGGAAGGAGTGGCTAAAAGCCGTCGTTGTCCCCATGACTACTGGTGCAATTCTCCGCGTCCCTGCCAGCTCACCGCGAGTAGGCATGTGGCAGCCGCTCGAGCGATACGTCGTCAATCTGTGTGCAGAGGCTCTTAGTCCGATTACCTCCATCACGCAGGTTGAATTGGCAGTTCGTGAGCTTCGCATGTACGCCCGCAAAGAGGCTGTCAATGAGCTCCCTGGATCCCGTAACATTGACATCTACGCCCTCTTCCGATGCATGTCTATCCCCAACATCATTACTCTGTTCGAGTACGTGCTCTCGGAAGCTAGGATCATTCTCCTCTCCTCACACACGGCCATGCTGCATCTGGCCAGTATGGCGATAACCAATCTACTCTATCCCTTCCAGTGGGCTGGTGTCTTCATTCCCGTTTTGCCTGCTCGTCTGGTACAGACGATAGAAGCACCATGCCCCTACATTGTGGGCATTGAACGTCGTTACGAGCCCACCGATTACCCCGACGACGACTATGTGCTCGTCGACCTCGATGCTGACTCAATAGTCTCCAATGGCCCACCACCACCGCCATTGCCACGCCAACAGCGGCGGAAGCTCATGTTTCTGCTTCAACAATCTGCACCGCACCATATGCGATACGGTGTACCTACTGGACCCCCTGCTTATGCTGTAGAAGCTTTCCCATACGATACGTTCGCCTCTGAGAATCCTGGTGTCTTCTCATACAGGGCGCATCCGTCGACTGTCCAGAACTATGTTGGTTTGAACTCGACTTCTTTTGGCACGGTGGTCGGGCCACCGAGCTCCAGACCTCTAATCCACAATGCCTTCTTGCAGTCAAGTGCTTCGAGCCGCGGAAACGATCGACCATCCACAGCGACTACCATAAAGACGTACCAATCTCCGCCTTCGCCCAAGGTCTCTCCAGTATCGACGGTTTTTCCACCCATGCCTAGCACTCCTATCTCGCGCAGCGATTCCGGCTATGCTCTCCAAGCCAACCTTCGTGAGAAGCGATCCGCTCATTTCGAGACCTCAAGTCGGCGAAGTTCATCGGTAAGTTTGCCTTTACCCCTTGATTGTGATAGTTCATCGACTAACGTGGTTAGTTTGGTTTCGAACGTGTGCCCCAAATTCGGCGCCCCTCTCAGCCGTTCCTTGGCCATGCACCGAGTGCATCGACATCGTCTCTGAGTCACGAATACAAGGCGGGGTCCTCATATGCGCCATCAGTGTATGCTCAGTCAACTTTGGCAGCATCAACCATTATGCCTGGCATGGCCACGCACCAAGTACGCAACACCGCGACAACGCAATGGCAAGAAGGTCATTGCTTGCAGTGGAGACCACACGAGGATAAAGCCCTATGCTCGATATGCGAAGAGAAGTCCGACGATGGGCTGTATCGTTGTACCGGTGAGTGCTAGATCTGCTCTGCGTAGATTGCTTTTCTAACATTGTGTAGGTTGTAGCACATACGCCCATGGTAGATGCGTCGATACGATCTGCATCGTCTGCCCAACGGCTTTCCGACCTGATCAAGTGCGCGCGTCTTTCGTGCGATGCTTCGCTAGCCTGTTCTACACCTACCGACGCTATCTTGTACCGGCTACTGGGGAACGCAAGAAGTCTGGTATGACATACCAGTTCAAAATGGATGAGTTTGTGAAGAGCTTGCCAGCCGAGAACGTACAGTACATCACAACGCTGCAGCAAACGCAAGGTCCGTATTCCTACCTCAGCCATCAAAACCTGTGCTAACATAAAGTAGCCTTCAATGAGTTCATCCATGAACGCGAGAGCAAATCCGCGGATGATCCTACAATAAAACTCTTTGATGAAGTCATTCTGGCAAAACGAAACCGCGGAAAGTCATCGTTCTTCTATAAAACAAAGGTGGACTTTTTGTCCGACACCACCGATCATCTTTGGCGCACTGCCTCCGCGACCCCACCTAACTCGCGCTTCCCGGGCGACTATCGTTCTGTGATTAGTCGAAGTATGTTGTTCGCATTCCTCTCATCCAACATGGCTAATATTATGTCAGTTCCTGCGAAGCTTGATCCTACACTAATGAAGGAGCCGCGTGTCATTCAAGGTGTGCCACGCGTTCCTCAAGGGAAAGCCCGTCGCAAACCCATTCCATCCATGCTTGGACCAAACGGCAACAGCCCACCCCAAATTCATACCTCATGATCTCTACACCAAAACCTTACGCTCGCTCTAACGACGAACCCGACCTCCATGCCTCTCCCTCCTTCGTCATACATTCTCATCTTTGCGTCTCATCATTGTCCTACATGTATCATACCTAGCGACGGAGTTTCGGCGCATCATGGCATTGCGAGTGGACCTCGATAGTCCGCTGGCCGGTGCTTGTTCTCAGATTGGATATCTGATGGAAGGATAAAACGTCATCTCCGAAACCATCTTGCATTACATGGTGTGGCTTCAAAGTTCTTTTGCGCGGATCGATTTAGATTTCGGCCAGTGTGTATTGTCTTTCGGCTCTATACTGGGTGGTGCAAAAGAAGCATTTTGTCTTTACGCGAGTATACCTTTGTAATGCGTTTTCTGCACTTACTCGCCCTAGATTGGCATCTTTTTATAGCAAACAGCTTGGCAGCGGCGAGCTTCTCGTGTATATTATTGCGTTTAGCAGAACATCAGCAGTGAGAAGAAGACTACAAGCATTGTGCGAAGTTTGCTATAACATGAAGACGTGCACAAAATCCTTTTCTTCGTGATCCTCATCATCCATACGACCTAAAACAACGCGTCTCTAGCACTGACATAGAATGCAGGAACCCGTCCAATCACACACGTGTTTCTATTCTTGCTGTTCCTGACTAGCACTTTAGCGCAACTCCACTGGGGCAAGCGTCGCATCGGCTTGGCAAGCGTCCGTGTGCGCCGAGCCCCTTGCCTTGAGGATCAGGTCGAGACTCACACACCCTCTCTGCCTTTCTTTCTCTCTTCACCAACTATCTTCGTTGTACATTCATTCTTTTAGAATCGATTCCTTATAGTCACTCTTTAGACTACACTATCGTTAATACAAACCGCTGTTCTCATCACGACTCATATTCACTTCACCTTTTCAACCCACCAACACTCGTACTTCAACCGCTAATATGCTCGGACGCACCGTTTTCGCCGCGACCTTCTTCGCGCTCGCTCAATTCGCCATGGCCAGCCCTCCTGGCTGCCTTCTCGGCGCTGTCAACCAGTACGAAGACCCGGCCGACATCCAGGCCGTATGCAAGGCCAAGGATCTGAGCGAAAAGGTTGCGGAGATCTGCGGTGACGATGCCGAGGCTGCGATGGAGGCGATTGCGGATATCTGCAACGACGTGGATGTTGATGTTTGTAAGTACATCCTCAGCACGAATGCGTCTTTACACGGACGGGGTGCAACGATTAGGGATAAGGAAAACTATGTATGATGTGAGCAAATGCTGACTGCCTGTGTAATAGCAACCGCCGTCTCATCCGCCTCCGGTTCAAAGACCGCCACTGGCTCATCCCACAAGCCCACGGGCACCTCTGGCTCTACCCTTGTCGCTCTCTACCCTACTGGCTCGGCCGGACATGGCAGCAACAACGGCACTGTTCCTGCTGCCACTGGCGGACCCAAGCCCTCTGGTAGCATGACTGGCTCTGCAGGTCTCCCCGAGGCTACCGGTGCTGCTGGCAAGGTCGAATTCGGCCTTGCCGCTGTCGTTGCTGGTTTGATGGTCGCTGCTTTGTAGATGGGAGAGTCATACCCAAACATGGATGCAAAATGCGAGGGAAAATAGTACGCAGATGTTGAAATAGATCCGGAAAATGTGGTTGTAGATTGAACTGGGTACTTAGAGGCGTAATTGCATATACGGGAAGAATGTTGCACATATCGTTCAGTTCAAAGTCGTTCTCTTGTGTCCTGGTTCTGCTGCATGAGTTCCTCTAAACGCGGATGCGTGTGCAGTTGCATTGTCTCCGATGTTACTACGCTTTGGCCTCGAGGAGTGAAAACAAGCTCGCGCCACTACAAGCTAGCCCATGGAGCCACATCAATAGCCTACGTGAGCAGTTCTCCTTGCCAATTTCTCCCGGGAATCGTTGAACATTATAGTAGTTCTAGACCACAGCTAATAACGCCCGATGCCCGGGGTGGCGTGGATGTTCAGCCACCAGCACAATCTCCACATCTCTCTGTCTCTCTTTCTCCAACAATAGATATTGCCTGACCGCACGGCTTATATATTGGGACACGGGCATTATCAGAGCATCTAGAACGCTATGCCAGTACGTCTTTGGTTCAGCCTTTGTAAGGGGGGAGAGGGAAGTGCACCGTGTACCCGTTGGTAGAGAAAGTAGATGTGTTGAAGCGTCGGCGCGGACATACCGCGTTTACCCCTCCAACCCCCCAACCCCCCACCTTTCTTCCAGTCATACCTCGCACCACAGTCCCCCGTTCCCACCAAAAAACCTCTGCATCATCTTCCTAGTCTCGGTCTACTCGCAGCATTTTCGATGTACCTTGGAATATATTGCATAGATTTCGCAGCTTAGTCATACAACACATTCATCAGGCAAGATGGCCGAGGTTCGTCATCCCAGTTCAACCCTGACTGGCCCTGTAATAATGTAACTAACTCTGAATGCAGCGGTCTAAGGCGCTAGCTTCAGGTGCTAGTAGAGAAATCTGCGTGGGTTCGAGTACGTTACTCCACAAAAGATTACCTCTTGGGGTTGTGACAACTGCTAACGATAGTAGATCCCACTCTTGTCACTATACCATCTTTTTTGTTCTTTTATTTTTATTTTATTTCCAAGACTAAAGGTCATGAGGCTATCTTATGAGAGTGATGTCTTCTGTGAGGTGAGACTTACGTTGTAATGACTGTAGACGGTGCAATGTTTAATCTTGTCTTTCTGCGACTGTTTGGTTGCCGCAATACGTCTTTTGCCTGTTTGTGCATTGTATACGTAGAGCACGCCAGTTCCAATTGCTATTAGACAACGTCAAATATTCACGCGATAGAGATCAACGCAATAAGAATCGAAAGGGTTGCAGATTCATTACCTCGTAGTGTTGTGTTGGAAAATCTTATTCGTAAACATATACTATAAAGGGAAGTGCCGTCTGCAAACAGATTACAAGCAGTTGCGTCAAATCTCTCGTCTTGAAACAGAGAGCGCTCATACAATTTTTTACCCACACGCATACTAAAACATGGAGCCTACAAACTAACATAACCTCTCTGCAGTTATGCTTATGAAACTCGCATGCAACAGCATTGTGATTTGGGAAATTGTTAGCATACTCGTCGTTCTTCATCATGTCTTTGTATTCTTCTGCGACGTCGACAAGATATTAATGTCGTAGGTCGTCCATCTCTCCGTGCGTATTGTTATTGGACCTCATGTATATGCAAAAGCCCGATACACGGGTTATGCGCAACGAAGACCAATTTTCCATGTTTGTAGTTGTGTGTTTGACTATTGAGACTTTGGTGGACCAATTACTCTCCTGAGAAGAACGTAAGCACCTGGAGCATCGACCAATCGTGTTTGGCGGTGACGTTGGATGTTGAACGCTTCGGCGAATATGAATAGCCCCACGACTAAATTGCAGATGCGCTTATAGTCGCCATTGCCCTAGAAAGGCATGAACAGAAGCTGCGCCTACTGGTGTAGACAGACGACGAATCGCCAATACCTGCAACTTGGTTGCAACTTGAATTTGAATTTGAAGTGATTGGTTGCTGTGCGTTCGTGGACGCATCCATCCTAGCGCTCCGATAATGTCCGATTCCTGAAGTCATACGATACCAGATCAGATACCCCCAAACTATTCTACGGGGACATATGATCGGTGTAGAGGTTTTCCGGAGCCTGGTTCCGCGTTCCTACCATGCGGTGATTCAACGTGGAAGCTGGTTTGGTCGACGTTTGCGACGTATTAAAAGCATTCAAAGTGACCCTAGCTCGAGTTGTTTGCTTCGGTCAAGTCCTGCCGCATCTCAAGTCTGGTCGGGAAAATTTTCCTTATCTCGGTGTTCGCCGTTTCCGTTCCCGATACTCGCTGACCATTCGTCTTTCTCGTGGTTCTGTATAGCTCCCTCTTGCAGTCAACCATCTCCTAGGAAGCATGGCCTCATATTGTGGCTGGTACTGGTAAACAGAATCTTTTCGCAAGACAGCCGATGCACTCCGCATCGGCCTCTCCAACCGCTTTATCTGTTCTCAGCAATACAATCGTTGGCCAACCCATTCAATCCTAGTTGCATCATTCGACGGTTCGCATGGGCAACGTGAATCTCCAGACTTCCGTGTTGTTCAATGTCATCTTCGCACCGTAGTCTACTCCGCTGCTAGAGGTTCAGCCTGACAAGTCGTCGTCAATCGTAATTCTTGCAGTGGGACTGTGGGAAATGCCAGCTTGGTCCTGCGCATTTGGATAATGTACCAGACCGTCTCCTCCAATGCAACCTCTTTTAGAAATGACCAATGCCTAACGTTCGTACTCAACGGTACCCGTTTTGCGCCGCTGGCTAACTGATCCTTTACCCGATATCGTGGAACCTCCAATTACACCGTGCTTTCGTAAAATGTTCGTGGCTCAGAGGGGCTTTGCTGGCATCCCGATCTTGGTAACCACTCACAATTCTTTCCATCCCAATTACCAAACAACGGGCTTCGCCTCCAAAGAATCATTTGTAAGGGCTTCTTTCTCACCCTCCTACTTCTCTTCCGCATCATCATCGTACTGCATCATTATCAGAGCCAAAGCGTTCTGATCTTTACCATCCATCATCCATCATTCTACTATCGCTTCATAGCTGTAGAACCCCCTCATCACAACTCATCATTACCCATTATAACACCGCCACCATGCAATACGAGGAGAAGTTCTTGCGATCTTGGAGGCAGCCACCCACGACCTCTCCTCGCACTTCTCCTTCTCCTCCTGCTACCCGTCCCACTACGCCATCATCACCATCATCATCATCTTCAAAGGCTTCCGGAAGCCGATCCTCTTCAAGAACCTCTTTCTCTTCGTCAAACTGGCGAAATGGGTCACCACCTCGACCCATCAGCAATCAGGCAGGACGGCCATCCTTCGAGAAAGTAGAGAATGGAGACATTCTCTACCTACCCCCCACGCCAATCCCATCATCCTCCCTCATCAGGCAGCATCCAAACCAGAGCAACTTCGAAAACCACCCTCTTGTCATCTTGGGGAAGCGGAAAGAAGCCGGCGTAGAAATTGTCGCTTTCCGGCAGCTCACTACCTTTGGCGGCAAAACTCTTGAGAGACGCAAAGAGGTTTATCACCAACATTTCTACATGATGGTTGAAAACCATCAAGATATGGCGACAGAGTCGATCAATCCAGTAGCCCGAATGGCCTCGGGTTTCGAGCCGCTACAGAAGCGGAGCTATGTCAATCTCTCGCCCAACTCTCTATTCGAAATAGAGTATAAGTACCTTGAGGCCTTTACAACTCATGGACTGCGGAGGCTTGATGCAAAGACTGTCTCGTTCATCCAAGGGCAACCATGCACCGCCTGAATTCCTCTTCTCGACAACGCCGAACGCCATCGATGGCTCATGCCTGAAGGTCCCCGGCACCCACACTAGCTCGTCTAGGTCAGAAACCCGAAAGGGTAGATTGTGGGCTTTCATTGAGCGCAAGGCTATTAGCACTGCCTTGAGGATGGCTATAAGAAAACACACGGGGTGTCGTCTTCCTGGTGCGTCTTGAAAAGTCGTACATGGTTGGAGGAGGCGACGAAGATTCCAGCCTGTATCATGGATGGGTAGACTGGTAAGCGTAGTCTTCTTTTAGTCTTCGTGCTCGAATCTGATAAATCTTGTTACGGGTAACTTTGGCGGGGTTCTGTAGATTGACAAGTGCAGTAACCTGACGCACGGGGCTCTTATCACCTATGACAAGCTACAAAAACATCCGGGGAGAAGACATAGGGTGGAGGTCTTTCACTGATCGAAGTGCCGAATAGGTAGCATATATCGGGCGTTCGTGGCTAAGGTGAGCGGTCTACAGTGTGGAGGCGGTTGGACTTTTGAGGTGCTCATAACGTCTGCTTGCGCTCCTAACATATCAGAAATTCGCCGTTTGTCTTTCATTCCTCTGCATACTTTTTTTGTGACTGCGGGCATTGGACAACAAATTGGCTTAATGGAGGAAGTAATATGATGGCTGTGGAGTTTGAAGCGAAGACAATTACGTCATCCCGCACCAACTATGGTTGCGCATTCTGGTATCGTGTGCGCACACATTCAACATTGACTTATGCTTTGCTTGTCCGTCATGCGAACGACATTTTGCGTTCTCTAATTGTTATGACACCTTTATTTCATGGCCATTTCAGCCTAGCGCGCAATCATATGTACAGGTTCTTCGGATCCTAGGCTTAGCTAGAAGCCATGGTCTCTTGTGTATGGCTGCTGAACAGTACCCAAGGTGATGGCTTCTGATGTTTTCACAGCCTCTATCTTAAACGTTGAGATAGTACTGCTTTTATTCACTTACTTTACCATTCTTTTTCTGGAAGACTATGTAGTATTCCACGTCCTCGCCAATTCCCGAAAGGGACAGTCTTGACTATGTTAAGCGCTGAGCTCACCATCTAGAACCATCTGTGGCTTTTATGCAGCTCAAAGTAGATGCAATCCATACTGCAAATCTCGCTCACATCGTCTCATCTCGACCCTTACACAAACAGCGTCTCAGGAACTATACTACTAGCCGCGGAGCCGCGGAGTTGAGGGATTGAACACCAAGGGCTTATGCATACCTTTACCCTGTGATCAATATCTCAAGAGTGAATACAAACACTAGATAACTAACAGTTGGTGGCGCAATGACATCAGAGACTGTAGAGACTGATAGTTCTACGACGTTCACTGGCCTGCGTTGGCCAGGCCTATTCCCCCCTTCATATTTTAACATTCGCGAGCCAATTTTGTCCAAGTTACACCCGATAATACGGTAGAGATCTATTTCTACTACTCAACTCACAACTGCACATCTCCGTTCGTACCCAGCTCCGGACTTCTTTTACGCCCAGCCTAGCTAAATTTTCTTGTAGTCCCTTTCGCGACAACCCCAATGCAATTCAAATAATAACCGAGAGGTACCCGCGCGCTTATACATTCAAGGGCAACTTGCTTCTGGCGCCGCATGGAAGTAGCGCTATAGAGTCACCGCTTACCACCTACCATCGGCGTACAGCATCAATTCCGAAATCCCATCAGTCCGGCCACCGACGAATCTATGGGAGAGAAGACCGGATACGTGTCTTTGGGCTTTCGGTCTACGCATCCAGTCATTCAGTCACAAGAGCGACCACACGAACCACCCACTCCTCAATCGACCGCTGAATATCTCCAAGCCGCTTACGAACATGTCCCTCGCCCTCTTTCCAGCGATTACCGATCTAACGATACTTACCCTCGCGAAGAAGTACAAGTTACGACCGGAGGTCAGAAACCAAATACTCGAACCCAACTGGTGGCGGACCGCGATTTTGACATTGTTGGAAGCCTTCTCAAGCAGTCTTCTAATGCAATGGAAGGTTCAATTAGCAGTCTCCTGAACGAGGATATTTGGCGAAATTCCGATAGGCCATCTAATAACCTACATGGATCCGAGTATGAAACCACAACACGTGAAGTAGAGGGGCCAATCCCGGAACCAGAGTTCAAACAGCACAGTTATGAGGATGCGATTAGGGAAGGACCGGACGTTATCGCCAACGAGCTCAAAGAGCCCTCGTTGAAGTTACCGCTCGTCACCGATAACCCTTCAGTACTGAGTTCGGAGACGGAATCGCCCTCTGCTACAGGCACTGCGCACTCCGATTCGGGTGCGTTGATCAAGAAGACGATGGGTTCGGCAGCTCTCACATATCGTCCCCTACCGCTGCGACCACAGTCTGTGTTCCACGGATGGGCAAGTCAGATACCTTTATTAGCTGCAGGTCGGGCCATTCCTTCGCTCATCCCTCTTGATGACAAGAATCT
>JAESFQ010000475.1_pt1 | contig 14773 bp, 23 predicted proteins | sample 9269431 | NCBI WGS metagenome assembly JAESFQ01 (sample SAMN14502588, study PRJNA617103) | algae metagenome | isolation source: Plectolyngbya sp. WJT66-NPBG17 and co-occurring heterotrophs from well... | place: USA: Mojave Desert, Joshua Tree National Park, California | collected 2006-08-06
TTCGGTGCCGTTGATAATGGTGGCTCCGGCTGACTTGATGAGATCGAGAAGTTCAGTCAAGACACTAATCTGTTCGTCATCTGCTTTAGCCCAAAAGGACTTCCATGGAAGGCCGAAGGTTGCTCCTTTGAGAGCCTTCTTGTTAGTGAGATATTGGGCGTAGCCTCCTGTGGGGGTTTGAGCTCTTTGAGCAAGAGTGTAGTTGTCTCTTTCGTCAACGCCGTAGATGGCGTCGAGAGCGTAGACTGCATCGCGCACTGTTCGACCAAATGTTCCGACCGAGTCTTGGTGCTCACTCTCGGGTACGACACTGTATACAATGTTAGGCATCTTGTTCGATGTATGTCGCTCGATCGCGAACAGTGGTTACGTACCCTGCTCTTGACGTTAATCCAACGGTGGGCTTGAAGCCAACAATCGCGTTTCTCTCCGCTGGATTGATAACTGGAGCACAGAATCAGCGCAAGCCACTTATGCATCAGGAAATTAACTAAACTCACCACTCCCATCGGTCTCAGTGCCAAGTGAGAAAGCGATTGCGTTTGCAGCCACGGCGATTGCACTTCCGGAGCTGCTTCCTCCAGGATTGACAGTGAAGTTGTAGGCACTGCGACATTGCCCGCCTCTCGCCGAGTATCCCTCAGAATAGTTGTTACTTCTCATATCTGCCCACTCGCTCAAACCTGCCTTGCCGAACAGAACGGCACCTGCTTCTCGTAGTTTGGCCACAACGTGGGCGTCACGTGGCACGATGCTTCCCATCAAGGCAAAGCTACCAGCAGTGGTTTCCATCTTGTCTTTAGAGGCGATGTTATCTTTCACCGTGAACGGAATGCCGTGGAGAGGACCTCGAACCTTGCCAGCCTTGCGCTCCTTGTCAAGACCTTCTGCAATGGCAAGGACATCTGGGTTAAGTTGGAGAAGTGAGCTGGCTTACAGTTAGCTTCATCGAATGCCGTGATCTACGAAAACCCCAGACTAGGCGAGTCACACTTACTTGATGTATTCATTTGTCTGGTACGTCCTCTGCATGTAGCAGACAACCAGTTGCTGACTAGTCAACTTCCCCTTTTTCATCGCCTCCTGCATTTGATCGATGGTAGCCTCCTCCAACTTGAATCCATTACACAATGCCATTGGAAATAGCTTCTCCGTTTCAGCATTTTCCTGTAACGGGAACACAGGGAAGTCGCCACCCCATACTGGACCTGCAAGGGCATCTGAGGCCGTGGCTGGAACCGTAAAGTGCGCAATGAAGGCCACGAACGCAAGCGCGCCGTTTGCACAGGTGAAACGTCGCATGGTAATTGACGTCGCAAAACCAATGTATGGTGCTCATCCAATAACAAAAGGAGGACGAGGAAGAATCGTGAGCGGGTGGGCTCGCACATATGATAAGCAAGCAAGCTAGAAGCACAGGCTCTGGACTTGCTCTAATCAGGCACCGAGGCTCACCGCCCAGCGAGCCGCCTACCAAGATGGCTCAACATGCGATAACTCTACCACTACGAGCCTAACTACGGCTGGGATTGCAGCAAACGAACTTCTAGGGCCTGGATGAGAAATTAGTTGTATATGGATCTCGAAGAAACATTGTGTTGATTGTGCAACACTCGCTCGGAGACACCAACACCATTCAGCACTACGTAGCCTTTGAGGCTTAGAATCGACAGGTTCTCTACCCACGACAGGAACAGGAGTTCCTACAGCATCTAGAGCGCCTTGAAATGCAAGGCCTCCCACCTACACGAGGTACTAGACAAGATCTTGGCTCACAGATCACGAGGCGAGAGCTTAGAATAAACCGGGTTGGTCGCTGGGTGCAGTGACATCCTGCGTGGGTGAGGAGTAAGCCGGCATGAAATCCGGGGGTTTGTTTCCATTAGACACGCGGTCGGATCCCCGTATTTTAGCGTCTACACATGCAATACTCTTGCCTACTACCACAGGAGACCTGCATCGAACCAAAACGAGAAACGTTGGAAGGATATTCAAGAAGAACATTACTCTGGACACGCACGAACGTTCGTCACGGTGTGTGCCGTGCCATCATTGAAGCCCCGGGTAACCGTCGCTGGTTAGATCGAACGTATGACGGCCTCAGAAAGGGCCACCAATACGCCGGCGGCCAGGACTCGAAATATGTCCGAGCCGTCACTTGGCCGTTGGGCCGTCCCGACGATTATGTGAACATGCCGTTCCTTGAGGCCGCTCATACGATGAGGGGGTTTCATGATTGATCCCATAGCAGGGGTGTCTCGCTACCTGCACCAACCCAGGCACATAACATCCTTTAGAATCGCCAGTGAACAGTGGCGGAACGGCTCATCGATGAAATCCAACCTGCCGGTTGCATGAATCCAAAAAATCGTCCTCGTGTATATTGCGTAGACGTGGCCCACACATCGACTTTATTAGTCAATAAGGATACAGTTGCGCGCCGATCTTGCCTACTGGATGTAAATCTGTTGGGGAAAGGCGTGCAGTAAGCGACACGGGCTGAAGCGGCATGGAAGCTGGGCGGCTTTCAGACATGGGAATTTCCAAAGGCAAGCGAAACCCAACACTATGGTTGTTATCAATTGGGCATCTGGTATGCACGGACAGGGGAAGCAACGTGTTCTGGTCATGCATGCGATAGGGTCCCGAGAACCCACCCCCTTTACCCGTAATGTGACCGGCTTCGCGAGGAAGATAGTGGCGCAAAATAAAGCCATAGCCATACGTATGCGCGGCACTTTTGTCCGTGGTTGCTTGTCAGCCAATTATTGGAAAGTGCGGGAACTGGCAGGGAAACAAGACACATGCATACACTAGAGCGACGTATATTGAGGAGTTAGGCGCCCGAAAACAAGCTCTTGAATACATAGGTAGTTAGTTTTCAGAGTCGTTCATATGAGATCAACTTCCCTGCTCCCATACACAGCTGTCGCGCAGCATGGTGGAGATAGCAATTGTCCGCGCAATTGCCTCTGGGGCAGTACCGCCACAGATCACGGCTGACTATTTGATGGAAACTCGTGATCACCCAGCGATCGTCGGTCTCATATTCTTGGCAGTCCTCACTGGCATCGTCGTTGGAACCAGATGTGTGTCCCGTGTCTTTGTAGTAAAAGGCTTTGGGCTTGATGATTATCTTGCACTCCTCTCTCTGGTTTGCTTTTCTTTGAAACTTCCTTCTGGCACGAATGCTGACGAAGTATAGCTGCTTTTCATCACTTTCGTCGTTTTGTCTATTATCCTCATCCAGTTGGGCTCGGGAAGGCATATCGAATACATACAATATGTGCTGAGCGAATCGGAGACGAACAGGACTGAGACTTTGGACTTCATTGCTCACCTAATCTACACCACCGCTCTGTTCGTCTGTCGGATGTCTGGTCTTGCTTTCTACCTACGGCTATGCAAGCAACATTCCAAGCTGGCCTTTGCTGTCCACGCCGCAGCTGTATGCATAATTGCAGCATACCTTCCTCAAATGTTCCTCATTATCTTTCATTGTTCCCCGGTGACGAGTCTATGGCCATACGCATGGCAACCCAAAGCGCCAGACTACGACTGCCTGATGTGGGGCACGGTATACTTGGTCAACTCAGGGCTGTCGCTTCTGTGCGACCTCCTGATCTTTATCATCCCCATCTTCATTATCCGTTCCTTACGTGTGTCGAGACGGAGAAAGATTCAGTTGTCATTCGTGCTGTTACCTGGCGTACCGTAAGTTGAAGCTTAATTGGTATTCGTATACACTAGAGCACATGAGCTTTCGCTAACAATGTACACAAGTGTTATCGTAATTTCAATCGTACGGCTCTACCTTGTGGTCGAAGGACAATGGCAGGTGGACGGCTCCTGGTTCTACAACCCTATGCTCGTCATCGAAACCGCAGAAGTAGGAGCAACCCTCATCGCGCTCTCCATTCCTGGCCTTAAACCTCTCTTGGGAAGACGATTTGAAATATTCAACCAGCCCGCGATACCCAAGTCGTGTGCGAGCACCCCGTTGGCAGCATTCGGTCCCTTGTCAACAAGTTCTCGAGGGGCAATAAGATTGAGCAGTAAAGATACGAAAGCGACAAATAGGTTTACTGCTAGGGATCGGGACGCGAGACCCAGCGACAGTGATGATAGTTTGATGGAAGCAGGTAGAAACAGGAGTTAAGCTTGGGCTTCGTTGCGTATTGATTTCGACAGCACAATCCAACAGTGCGATGTTCAGTTCGAAGTATACTTGATGCATTGTGAACGGGACCGATAGATGCGATGTATGGCTACATTTATTGTGCACATGGAAAATAATGCGTGTTCTTTGACCTAAGGGTACTACACCGCCAAACCTTACTTCATCAATCTTTCGTGCCTGCCCGTATAAACTACTTTGTCTTTCTCCCCAACACCACCCGCGTACTATTCATATGGCAGCTCTATTTATGAAACAAGAAAGCCTCTAAAATATTTCCTCGTCTTTCCATAGCCAACGAGAGCGTCTCGGACATCAAGCGCTAGCTATAGTGCTAATGGAGAACACCTAATAGAGAGCTGCAATCGTCTTGACATGTCAAACCAGTCCACTTTGCAAAGATTAACAGCGACTGCTACATTTACATACATCAGTTGTAACTAAACAACACTGGAGATGAACAGGCGAATGATTTGCGAAGTGAGGTGCAATGATCATGTTATGAGAATCGATGGAACAGCTACCAGAGAACGCCTACACGCACAGCGCTTGATTCATGTACGCCTTTCCTGACGCCGGAGCTCACATGCACCCTAAGAAATAATACAAGAAGATGAAACTGGGTAGCTATTCAAGCCGCCTTAGAGACGATAGTAACCTTGAACTCCGTAGCAGCCAGTGAGGTATCACCACCGACCTTCACACCACCAATAATAGAGCCGACGCTGTTGTGGCAGCCCTCTGGACCCGACTCCTGTAGCATTCGAGCGAAGTAGCCGTAGCAATCTCCAACCGTCCAGAAAACACCAGCGGAGTTCTCGGGTTGGGCAGCTGGGGTGACCTCGACTAAGTCTTACTTAGTATATGTGAATGATGCAATTTGGACAAGGAGTTCTTACACTTGACTTGCCAGTCGCTAATGCTGTTGCCATTGCTATCGAGTACATTGGCATCCTGTGTGCTGCTTTTAGGGCCGCCGAGTGGGTAGTCGATAGTCGCGGTGCAGAGTGTACCGTTGGCGATACGATCTGGGTAGGCGCAGCCCGGCATCATGGCGGCGCAGACGTTATCAAGGACGGTCCCGAGCTGGGGACCACGCATGAAGCTTATCGACTTATCGGATGTGGCGTCACATGTTGTTGTAGTGTCGGGTGCGGGTTGCCAGCTATCACTGCTACCAGTCTTGGGTGACTGCCGTTGGACGAGTGGTACCGCAAGTGCCGGTGCTAGAAACGCGCCGAAGAGCACACCAATGTACATGTTGGCTGATAGATCGGAATTTGGAGGTAGAGTTGTCGAGAAGAGTAGATGTAGCTAGATGTACTACACGGTAATTCTTCGCAAGTCAATGCGCCGAAGCAGTGAACTTTTGGATCTTGTGAATAACTGATTGTTGAAGAATGAGTGGAGGAGGGCGGCCGATCTCCTATATCACGTCGCTCTATGTCATACGCTAAGAATAGAGTTGTAAGTGATCGTCGTGGGGTCGGGAGCACGGTGGTGCAAGGTGTGGAGATACGAAATGAGGTATCCCTTATGGACGGTAGAATGTTACAGATATCTCTTTGTTTCCGGTCCGACCTCACTTGGCTTCTTTCTTCTGTGAGCGCAACAGGGGAGTTGCCTTGCATGATGTCTGCCTCTGAGCAGGAAACAAGGACGCACAGACAGATCTGGCATCTGTTGAAACATCTGTGAATTCTGCATGACTATAATCCCTTCTAATCATATGGTGAAGTTGGGAATTGAGTGGCCGGAGTGTGGGGTAAACTCTTTTCATCAAACGATCGGCAGATCTACCGTCCGTGCCATCAGGCGCGTGGAACCCTCCTAATGATACATTGATCTCAGTAGTTCTCAATTCGATCCTTCGTTCGGTCGCAAACAGCCTTCGCGCACATTCACAATCGTCGGCTTATTCTCTTTGTTCATACGGATGGCGCATCCTCAAGGGCACTGTTCTCATCAATGTCATAACGCGCGCATGTCAGCAAACAGTCAGGGAGATGCTTGCTCGGTGGTATTGATGAAACAACGAGTGCTAGGCTGTCGTGAAGTTGCTCATGATGTGGACCGAGGAAGCTATGTCATCTGCCAAGGCTCTAGTTCGTCCTTCATTTCCCCTGTCAAAAGATTACCGGGGCTTTCCAATACCACAACACTCAGCGCAGTCGATGCCACACTCCTGATGCCTAGGCACAGTAGCATCAAATATGGAAGGTGTAGGATTCCGATACGTTCCCGCGTATTTTCCGGGAACAGCATACTGCTTACGCCAGCTAGCAAGAGGATTCTCTGTTAACCGGAAGAAGCAAGTCTTATGCGTGCACCATCCGGCCTTACCCTCTCATATGCGAGCACAGTAATCGGCGCCTATCTCACATCAGCCTGAAGGGCCTGATCATACCTAGGCTTCAGTATGCGCGCTCTGTTGATATCTTGTGTCGACACTCACAGTGTCCTCTGTCGCCATACATCTTGAAAATGACTCACAAGCCAGAAACAAGCGTATGGGCGGACACGCCCTTTGCCCTCCTCAAGATTCCCGGTCAGCCAGATGCTCCAGTATGCGCAAATCCTGGTGTCCTCAGCGTCGCCATAGAAATGGCCAATGTCCACAACGTCTTACTCCGCGCCCTGAATGCGGTATATCACCAAGCACCCTTCGTGCAACTACCCAGCGATGTCGCCGATTTCATGCTGTACGTCACCGCGTGGGCGGATACTGTACATCATCATCATTCCCTCGAAGAGAGCATGTTCTTTCCAAAGATGGAGGCGATCGCAAGGGAAGCAGGAATAGCAAGTTGGGAGGGTATGATGGGAGGCAATGTGGAGCAACATCACGATTTTGAGCCAAAGATAGCAGGGCTGGTGAAATGGGCTGAAAAGGTTGCGGCTGGACAAGAGACGTATGAGGCCGCAGAACTAAAAAGGCTGATTGATGACTTCGCCCCCGTTCTCACGCAGCATCTACATGATGAGATTGATACTTTGATACGACTTGAGAAGTGCGACGGAGAGAAGATCAAGCAGGCGATGAAAGAAGTAGCCGACGAAGGAGCAAAGACGGCTGATCCGGTGCGTATTCCAATATCTCCAACTAGCTGCCTGCCATTCAAAAGTAAACTGACGAATTGCGTGTTCAGAACCTCGTCATTCCCTTGGTACTCGGATGTGTAGATCGAGGCTATCCAGGTAGCGGAAGCTTCCCACCTGTGCCCTTCTTCATCCCGTATCTGAACGCGTACTGGTTCACACGAAAGCACAAAGGGGCATGGCGGTTTAACCCAAGTGATCATTGGGGATATCCACGGCCATTGCAGTTTCTACCATAATTATGTCGAGGAGCAGAAAGTCAATAAAGCAATGTGGCACGGTTAGCGCTAAGACTTGCATACATTGCAAGGGTCTTCTTGTAAACGAATGACGACTGCTGGGGTTTATGTAGCTGTCACAGTCAGAGTCTATCTTGAGGACAGGGAACAAGATTGGCATTGACGAGTGTCGGGCTTGTTGAACCTGACTCCACTGTCACACTTTACATGAATATGTTCACTGTGGGGGGTATTCTGAAAGCGTCATATCTACTTCAGTAGATTGCAGTAGCTGAACACGTTTACCTTGATGTACATACCAAGTACATTCCAACAGCATTACTGCAGGCAAATCAAAACTCCTTCACTTCCAAACCCCCTCTTCGCACCACCCAAGAATCATGGCACCAATGTTTCTACCTTTCCATGTCCCTACTACTCGACCCAACAGAGCTGAATTCGCATCATCTGTCAATATGGTACCTAGAAGCGGGCCCTTTAAGCTTCCCAGGGGTAAATGCGTGTCGTAGGTAAGAAAGCCGAGCTATAGCTAACGCATATCATTAGAGCTCCGTAATCCATACGCAGCATTGCCTCCATGTTCTTACACACCCAGAAGAAGCACCCTAGCTCCACAACTTCATACAAGATTAGGTTGAACGTGTGGAATGCTGGTTCCAAAAGCGATCATTCTGTAACTGGGAGGGCCTTTTTGGTGATTATTCTGAATGGATGGACGACTGGGAAGAGGATACAGGGTAAATTTGGGAGTTGAGAAAGGACCTTGATGATGAGCGTCTACGATACGTTCAAAATCACACTTGCTGTGTTGATCCAGAATCTGTCAGCTGCCCATCAGAAACGAGAATGAAATCGCACATGACCCCGTAATGATCCGAGACCCAGTCTAGCTCTCCGGCCGCTTTCATCATCTCTCTATGCTCCTCCGCTACTTTGGCGCCCATACCAATCCTCTGAAACTTTGTTGGGCTCAAAGACCATTGAAACAACACTTTGTCCATCCTGCTGCATCCAAATCTATCTCTCAAGGCCTGTGGAGACTGATAACCCCAAGTGTACCCATTGTCGCTGTCTTCTTCGCCAGGCATACTGTCATCACCACCAATCAGGAGATATGCATCATTGAGTGCGTTGTCCTTGTGCAGGGAACGATCAAAAGGCTCAATAGCATTGAGATCGCCAGCTAATATCGCACAGGAAACGTTGGGTTGGCGGAGGTACTGCTTCGCGGCTGCCATCTGAATGGGGCGGACAGGTGGATCAGCGACCAAGGATTCCAGATGCGTATTACATAACCGCATTACTTTTGGCGGAGCATCTGGGTGGATGTGATTGTAGAGTTTGATGTCCACAAAAAGGCCATCTCGACCGAACTTGCTGTACCACGGAACGCGGAACACAGAGTCTATTTGCAGCCTTCGATCTACCAGTGTTGTGGTCCCATAGTAAGGGCTCAGCCAGTTTCGCGAGTCGATCTCCGTGAGATTGAAGCGTTGCTTGACCCAGGCCGAGTCTCGTATCTGTTCCATGTCCGACACTCCCATCTCCTGTAAGAATATGATGGTCGCACAATCCGGCGCAGTCGACGATACTAGGTCATGCAAATGATCTAGTGCGGCGCTCATTCGTTCCTCCGCGAATGGAATAAGAACATCGATATTCCAGGAGATTAGGCGAATCTTTCTTGAGTGTAGGGGCGGCTGTGATTCATCTATTGGGAGTGTTTCACTCGATCTTGCTGGTACCCAGTTTCCGTCGCACGAGATGTGATAGAAATCCTGCTTTCTTGGCTCGTAAAAGGCATCTTCGTTTTTCTGTATGGTGGAGGAGAAAGCGGCTGTGGTAGCCTGTATGGCGGGGTTAGGCTTCACTGAAGACATGCTTCTAGGTATTGTGGCAGATAGTCAAGAAGTCAGAGAAACTGAGGAGGAAATAGATTTCGTAGACCGTAGGTATATGGATTCAACAGACAGTCGACGGCAGGCACTGCGAAACATTATGCTCAATGGCGTCGTAGTTAGTGCTGATGCGGGGTGCGTGAATCGTCCGGTTGAGGACGAAACAAGACTGAGTTCTTCGATAACAGTATCTGGCTGTGTCTAATAAACAGAGACTTGTCAGGAGTATGTCTATGTTGATGCAAGAGATGCGCAGGAGCAGATGCGTGTTCTCGGAGGTGCAAGTGCCGGCACGTGATGCGGTGAGGGTATCCCTGTCGTCGATACCGAAGCGCGTCGTGAACTTTCGCGATTCAGAAGAAGCTCCAAACTGGGGAAGCGGCCACGACAACAGTTCTTCGCCCCGCCAAATCAACTGTCTCTATACCACCACCCGTCCGAACCGCTCTTTCCAACTGCCACATCCCAACTCCATCGCAGCCCTCAGCTCCCGCCATGGGCTCCCGATTACACAATGCTCCGATCGTGATAGACAACGGTAGTGGTACTATCAGAGCTGGATTCGCAGGCGAGGATGTGCCAAAATGTTTTTTCCCGTCATACGTAGGACGGCCGAAGCATGTGCGGACAATGGCAGGCGCATTGGAGGGCGATGTCTTCATAGGACCACAGGCACAACAATACAGGGGGCTTTTCAAGATCAACTACCCATTAGAGCATGGCATTGTCACAGACTGGGACGATATGGAAAGGATATGGCAGTACGTCTACACAGAAGGGCTGAGGACTGTCAGTGAAGATGTGAGTGGGCCGTTATAGATGGTGTCTTTTGCTGCCATTGAGCGGCCTGAAACTAATTATCTGTCTTTCTAGCATCCTGTACTCCTCACAGAGCCACCGCTGAACCCCCGAGAAAACCGCGACACGGCCGCCCAGATTCTATTCGAGACGTTTAATGTGCCCGCCTTGTACAGCTCAGTCCAAGCCGTCCTTTCGTTATACGCATCCGGCAAGACAACTGGCCTGGTTTTAGACTCGGGAGATGGTGTTTCGCATGCGGTACCAGTCTTCCAGGGTTTCGCCATTCCCAACAGCATCAGGCGGATAGACGTGGCAGGCAGAGACGTTACAGAGCACTTCCAGCAACTACTGAGGAAAAGCGGTCGCGTCTTCCACACAAGTGCTGAGAAGGAGACGGTCAAGAACATCAAAGAGGCAACAGGATATGTGGCCCTTGATCCGGCCAAAGAAGAAAAAGACTGGTCAGGCTCATCCAGATCTGAAGGCAAGAGCGTCGACTACACACTACCTGATGGCCAGAAGATAAAAGTGAGTTCAAGTCGTTGAGGCGCATAGGACATGAGTTGACAGTCTAGATCGGAGCGGAACGCTTCCGAGCACCAGAGATCCTCTTCAACCCCGAAATCATCGGTCTGGAGTACCCTGGTGTGCACCAGATTGTGGTCGAGGCGATACACCGAACCGACATGGACCTCCGAAAAGCGCTTTATGGCAATATTGTACTCTCAGGTGGTTCCACATTGACAAAGGGATTCGGAAACAGACTACTTCATGAGGTGCAAAGACTGGCGGTGAAGGACATGAGGATCAAGATCTTAGCACCTCCGGAGCGCATATACACCACGTGGACTGGCGGCAGCATCCTTGCGGGCCTCAGCACCTTCAAGAAGGTAAGTTTCTTATTTCCCGAAGAGGCTTTGGACATTAAACTGACACGCGTGTACAGATGTGGGTAGAGAAGGACGAATGGCAGGAAAACCCAGACATCATCCACACCAAATTCGCATAAGCACCAACACGTTGCGTTTTAGGAGCAACTTGTACTCCGCATCCGTTTCTCCCGCCTCCACATCATGTTTCGAGAAGGAGCTACGTGGTCGCGTCGGTAGCGCAGTTGCAGTTAGTCATGGAAACGGGGTCCCAAGACCTGGGGGCTGCGCGCTTGGTTGGCTTATGGCAGATCTACGTGTCAGCCGGTAGCCGTAGCTTCTAGACGGGAGGGCTACCGTAGCATGCTCCTTTCCCCGCATTCGAGTGCGTTTCTGTTACTTAAGCGCGAGCATGGTTCGAGAGTGTCGGTTAGGTAAGGTGTACGAGGGGAGAAGAGCCCGTGCATAGCAGGCGTTTGTGAGCGCTTTGGAATACCCCTATGATTATGAAGCGTACAAAATATCACAATTGATCCACTTGCGATGGTGATCACGACTGCGAAACTGCAAAGTTAGAGTCAGAAGGTTTGGGCGAATGGGTATGCCAAGCATCGTGAGGTCTTGTCGAGTCTCGTCGGCTATGGTGTGACCGGGGTCTCATCAGCGACGCCATTTCACGTAATGTGTAACACATATTACACACAATGGCGACATGACATGCACAAATGGCATTACCCCGGCCGCAGCCATCGCGTAAGCACAGCAGGTACCTGATCACAGGGCCAGCCACAAAAAGGGGCCACGTACAGATTCGTCACTGCAAGCAAAGAGCCGCCTACGCCTAGACTTCACGATGTTCGACGTCATGCGCGACGGGGCGGCCGGAGACCCGATGTGCGTGTGAGCCGGACGTGCGCGGTCACCAGGCACAGCAAGAAAAAAAGGAGAGGTGGAAGACGCGGTTTTCTTGGAAGACGCCACCAACGAAGAAGTTCAAGGTACCTTGCAGAACGGTGAAAGTCGATGCATGCAATGCGTATCGAAACAGCAAACAGCAACACCAAGCAGCGTCAGAATCTGCAGCGTCTCCATCTCGATTCCCCTCTATTCCAGGCACCCGATGGCAGGCGCGGAGCGTGTGCGGCGTATGCATGACGGCAGCCAGACGTGAGACGCGACGCCGCGAAAAAATCTCTTCCCGCCTCCACAGTCTCCGGCGGGAAGAGTGCGCTGGCCGTCGCGGAAGCTGGCACATGGCCCCAGTTTGCGCATGGCGTCTTTTTGCGTCAAATTTTCAGTCCGTCACCTCAGAGGCGCTTCGGCCAGCTGCGATGCAGTTGCTGCGGAGCCAAGCTCCGGCCTTTCAATAGCGTCATGGGCTCGATCGCCTCGCTCCTTGTCCTCCGCTGCACCTGACCGTTTCCCCTGGCAATCTCTTACCCCCGAAAAACTCACTGCAGCCAATCATCGCATTTTGAGGGGGTAATGGTAAACTATTCGTGGTGCTGAGAAATTTCCTACACTGGCCTTGTTTGGGGACGCATGATCCATTGACTGCCGTTAACTGCAAAGTGTCGCTCAGACTCCCAAGGCTTCTGAGCTGGCCTCGTGCGCGTCTGGTTCGTTTCGTGGCGCCAGGGAAAAGCTTGCGCGTGAGAGGTTTTTCTTGCCTTGCGTCGGAGTAGTAAGAGGGGATCGTGATCAGTGTGACGCTGTTTGTTATATAAACCCTCTACCCCAGTACGTCTTGTTGAGAACCATCGATCAGCAATCACTACACATCTTCCCGGAGCTACATCTTACTATCAACGCTACCCCAGATTCTCATCACCACAGTCCTCACTTGACTTTGCCTCCCATAACAACTTCCCCAAACAACCTCACAACCAAATACTCAAAATGGTCAACTTCCACATCAACGAGCCTCACCCATCGGCTGGTGCCTACATGTACTCTGGTCGCGGCGGCGCTGGCAACGCTATGCGCATCAAGCCCACTGAGATCACTCCTGGCCCCACTGCCTCGGGCCCAGCTTCGCGCACCAAGCTGCCTCCCCCACCGAGCAATGCCTTCTACGCTACCGGTCGTGGCGGTGCTGGCAACATGAAGAAGTCTGAACGCGCCATCTTCAGCTTCGACGAGGAACTTCAACAACAAGAACGCCTCCGCACCCAACAAGCACCCGTCTACCACATCGGTCGCGGCGGTGCTGGAAACCTCGTCGACGAGATGAAGCCCCGATCTCACCGCCAGAACTCCGCCTCCTCAACCTCCAGCTCATCGAGCGTAGAGAGCGAGAAGGACGGCGTACGAAGGAGCGTGGAGCATGCATGGCAGCGCCTGAGCAGGCAATTCTCTCACCAATAAGAGAGTAGCCGCCCTTCCATCTTGCCTCCATCCTTCACTTCTTCGTTCCTATTCGGGCGCATACCCACCTATCAGCATGAGAGCTGGTCCTGATTCTCTCATCTTCAATCCCAGCATTTCCATCATCAGCACGGCGTTTCACTGAGGCCCCATCATCCCTAATTGTACAACCACCCATACCAACAAAAGTTTCTCATTACGACATCTTCTTATCGCTTCTTAACGACATTCCACACAACCATCGAGGAGCCAGGCGCCAACCTCCGGTCATCAAACTAAGAAGTTTCATCTTGATACCCGGAAACCACGTCCTGCTCTTGCGAGAGAGGGCTTACTATTCTCTGATTGTTTTCTTCTTGCATCAGCGGAACAGCGGAGGAGGATTTATACCCCCAGGCTAGCTGGCGAGGAAAGGACTGTTTGTCCAACCTCACTTCATAGTCATAATCGACTGTTTTGAATATTCATACTTCTGTGCCAATTTGTGAAACCCTGACTTTCATTACACACTTCAAGTCCAGACATCAGCGTGCATTGATCAATACATTTGCAACATTGTAAAGTGCAGCAGAAAATCAATTCGATGCAGCTCCCCTGATCTAGTAACAGCCGAACCACCATACCCATCTCCCTTTTCCTACCATGCGCCTCTTCCCAACAACTCTTATCCACGTCAACAACTTCGGTCCTTCCAATCATCCAAGCATTGCTTTGCAATGCCCTCCATCCACGCCAAATAAAGCGACGACAGCAATACGTCTCTCGAAGACTAACTAGCCCTTCCCCAACTAACTAACGACTCAGACCAAACACCACACTAACCTAACCCAACTTAACCCAGCCTAAACATGCCAAGCTACCGGATATAACCCACCCGCGGAGTTGTTTCCGTCTGGTATTTAGCTAACCCATGTCCGCCTCTCCCTTTGTAGGCTTGCAGATCTAGATTCGCCTGACTAGTAGACTTGCATACGGGGAAGGGGGAGGGGAATGGCGAATTGGAGGCTGTTATTTTTCCTTTCTTCACCGGAATGTTAGCACGAAATGACACCTGTGGAGATTTGTGCATATGTGCGGGATAGGTATGTACACGCCTACGGTGACAGGTCAGTCAGTTTAGTGTTGTGTATTTTTCCTTCCACGGTAGGTACTGGCAGAGGAGATGGAGATGGAGTGAGTAGCGCTAATAAACTTCAAAGCGTTGATGAGAATGAAGAATCACGGATATTACACTATACACTTACTATCTACAAACTTATTTCCTATGAGAAAAGGTGGGAAAAGACAATTCCATTTTATGATATGCTATCTGAGTAGACGGGA
>JAESFQ010000476.1_pt1 | contig 14738 bp, 15 predicted proteins | sample 9269431 | NCBI WGS metagenome assembly JAESFQ01 (sample SAMN14502588, study PRJNA617103) | algae metagenome | isolation source: Plectolyngbya sp. WJT66-NPBG17 and co-occurring heterotrophs from well... | place: USA: Mojave Desert, Joshua Tree National Park, California | collected 2006-08-06
TCCAACTCCGTCGGCATATCTCGCTCCTCAATGGGCGGGATGACATTCTCTGGTGACGCCAAGAAGCCATATCTCTAGGGAATACAATTGAGGCTGTTCACTGGACTGTCAGTCACGGTCAGCGAATGAGAAGCACAAGCCAAGCAGTTCGTGGCCAATTAATCCGGCTAGGAGGAATATCCGGAGAGGAGATAGATGCTTTACGTAACCTGCGCCGTACTTTTATTCTCGCGATAGTTGCATTCTCACCTATCGGGGAAAAAGCGGGATGATGTCAACGGCGGCAACGGCTGCAAATGCGGGGTGCGTAGCTGTTATCGAGGAAAGAGCTATGATAAGCAGGCTCTTGGCAGCCATGGCAGCAGAAGAAGCGTCTTGGACATCTCTTCGGCCTGCTAGTTTGGGTTGTTCAAAGGTGGGTGCTACAGAAGTGGTGGAAGTACCGGACATAGGCGCGGTGAAGAGCGGATAACCGCGCCAGGGTCGTGAATGCGACTAGGGAACTAGAGGACTAGAGGACTGGACAACACGAAATTCTGCTGAAACTATGACTACTTCTCCCTTCGAGTCTGATTGGGTATAAGTACGATGACTGCACATTCCAGTGTTCACAGTGAAGAGGAAGGTGTCGTGGGGATATCGTCATGGCTATTGCTAGCTACACCCTTCGGCCAAGGCGCCTGGGCACCATGGAAGACGCACAAGTGGAAGCTTGTCGAGCATATCGGAGAAACAATAGGAACAAGAAGAGATGAAGAACACCAAAGATCAAGAAAGCTGATATGTTGGTGGTGATGGTTGCTACCTACGTACTATTCGACTAGCACGCGCTCGCAACGCGACCGTAGCTACCACAATCATATTGTAACGTAATCACTTACAGCTAATTTTGTAGGAGTTCATTGTCGTTACTTACATTCTTTGTATTTTGGTCAGTCAGTCTTCCCAGCACCTGACGTTTGGAAGCTCACACAAAGGACCGAAAGCGGATAGCGCGCCGCTATTGACCGACTGACGTAGAACCCATGGATCACCAGGCTGAGCCTTCGCCCGCGCATCCGTGAGGCTTGAGCTTTCGCTACGTGTGCGTCTTGGTCCTGCATATCTCACCTAAACACCTACACCACAAGAAGACGACCAAAGAACTGCAATCATGTTCAGCTTTGTCGCCGACGGTTTGACGTAAGTCTTGTACCCCGCCCCCGCAGCTATCAATTCGCCTGCAATCTTTGGAGCCTGGTGAGGTATCGTGAGCTTCACCGCTTGGGGTCTTGAAGCTCGCATGACTCCGATATGCGACATGCAATATGCAATAGTTTCTTTTTGCTGCGATGTGTTCCTTGACAACCTAGCTGATAAGGTGATAGCGTTGCAACCACCGTCTTCTTCCCTATCTTTGCATCTTACAAAGCCCTTCATACCTCAGATCCAGCCCTTCTCGCGCCTTGGCTGATCTACTTCGTCGTGCTCTCTGCATTCACGGCCGTAGAAAACACATTTGACTTCATTCTCAGCTGGGTGCCTTTCTACTCATGGATTCGCTTCTTCGCACACCTATACCTGATCCTACCTGGTTCACAGGGCGCAAACTTCCTGTACCAGGAATACATGGAACCTTTCCTTTACCATCATGAGAGAGAAATCGACGAGTTCATTACCCAGAGCCACGACCGTGCCAAATCGGCAGGCATGGCATACGTCGAGATGGGCATTGAGTGGGTGAAGGTCAATGTGTTGGGCTTCGCCCCAGGAAAGCCGCAGTCGCCGAGGCCTGACGGACAGACATACGCGCAGAACCTTATGAGCAGGTTCCAGATGCCGTCGGCAAGGGGCAGTAACGATCTATACGGACTTGTCAACCAGGCGCTCAGCGGAGCCAGTGCGCTTTACGGTGCCGGTACCGCAGGTACACGAGATGCCCAAGCTTCAGATCTGAGCCGCGGTGCAGCAAACCTTGTCCCAGACTCCATTCGCAACAACGAAGACCGACTACACTACGTTGCCTCACAACGCCAGCGCCTCGAGACCCTCCTGCAAGCATTCGACCGCGAGCAAGAAAACATCCGCACACAACAAACCGGAGGAAACAGATACCACGAAGCCAACAAGAGTAGTGGAAATCTCTCTGGTAGCCTTTCCCGCAACAGGAGTGAAGCCGAATTCGACAGAATCGAGCGCGATGAATTGAGCTCAGGCTCCGACCGACCACCATACCCCATCACCCCGCCTGCGCTAGGTCGAAGGACAAGCAGTGGTTGGATGCCATGGAACTGGCAGCGCCAGGAACAACCTCAGGAAGACCCGTTGGCATATGGCAGGGAGCCGAGCGACATAAGGAATAGATCAAGGGCTTCAGGTTTCGATCTAGGCGATCGCTAGGAGAATCTCTAGAGGACAAAATCTTTGGTACAACAGGGCTAGTGCACGGCGTTTGGGCAAGATAGCGGATGGAGTTCTGCTAGGCTTCACAGCTATGATGAAGCTGTATATATTTGGTATCCCATTTCTGGACTATGAGCAGGCCTAGCTGTCCTGGTGATTTTAACAACCTAAGTATACACCTACGTATGACTCGTATGCGCTCTATACGCCTGAAAATGCCTTCTGTTTCGATGCTTCCAAACACAATCCAGAGCCAGTCTACAGTTTCACCTCTTTGTATGGATATCTGGCGGTATCGTCCTTTCTCAGCACAATCTTCCTCTTCTTCTTCGTGCTCGCGTGCTCCACCCACACCTCCTTGGTCATCTTGTTTGTAAACTCCCTGATAAATCGCGGATCCCAGAGCTCAGATGCTATACCCAGGTCTTTGCAACATCGCATTAGGGCGTTGGACTTGCAGCCCTCGGTCGCAGTCGGGATACCGTCAGGGTCGAAGTACTGTTGCTCGCCGCGGGCAATGGAAACAAGTCTAGTTATGCATTAGTATGATGTTTGAGGAATTGTAGAAGAATCAACAGAGAGACATACCGTCCTTGCACAACCAGACCATATTCCCTCGTGACCAACTTTCCGGTCACAATGCTCTCGCCTCTTGGTGCTAGTCCCCATCCTCCAGGTCCAAAAGCCTTGTTCAATATCCGCCTGTACTTGATCTCGGGCAAGTATATGATGCCATCGGGTTTCACCTCTACATCATCTTGTGTAATGGGCGCGAGCAGCGTCTCCGACTGCTCTGGTGTGAAGGATATGCTGCCAAGTCCGTGGTATGAGCGAGTCCAGTCTATCGCTGGTACACCCTCGAGCTCTGGAGGTGCATCAGACAGCCCATCGGTAAGCGAGCGTTGTTGGCGGGCTGCTGATGCCGCGGTCTCTGCGGTATTGTTGCGCGTTGTCGGCACAGGAGCTTCTTTAGCGGGGAACTGGGGAAGCACTGTCCGCTGTGGGGTTGATGTGGTTGCGGGTCTCGGTGTGGTCGTTGTTGAAGTCGTCGGTTTCGTAGCTGTAGAGGTGCTAGTTGTGGTGGTCGGTGCAGGCCTGGGTGTAGTCGCGTATGCGGCGAAGATGCGGGACGAAGAGAAACTTCGCTGTTGTATCCGAGTGGCGATTGTGGAAGTTCTTGGTGACGAAGCAGATAGTAGGACGGCGACGCCCCTACGTGTTGGTGTCGTTGCCATTGTAGACGTATTAGAATGTGTAGGGTTGATTCGATGCTCTCAAGTCGGAACGCCCCAACGCGAAGTCACGATCTGATAGGCGCACGGGCCAGGTCAGGTAAAACGAAGGCGATCGTTCTTAATGATGCCCGCACTACACCGGATTGAGCCCAGGCGACTTTGTGCCAGCTCGCACTTGAGTTACACATGTTGCTAGATGTTGACTACTTCGGTGCCAATTAAAGCTCACGTTGGAATTTCGATGGCGACCCTCGAACGTGCAGCTTACGAATGACCTCCTACCTTGTCCGAGTGCGCATGTGAGTGCGAGTGCGAGTGCGAGGCGAAGGCCCGGAGAGATGGTTATGCTGGTCACCCAGTTTCCCCACAGCGTCGTATGCATCGTATGCACAGTTCTCCGAGAGATCGGACTGTTGGTCTTGAGCGGACGAAAATGTCGTGTCAGGCCTGCTACACTCTGAGACATTTGGTTGGCTGTCTAGGTCTCACTACGCCCTGCGAAGGACACCAAGCTACCAGGTCTCACTACGCCCTGCGAAGGACACCAAGCTACCAGGTCCCATCGCAATCGACACCGCATGAGAGAGTGGCTTCCAGACAAGCTTGATGATCCCTTTAACCGGACGATTTATCGTGGGTAAAAGTCTTTGTCAATTTGACAAGTCGCTGTAAGTGCCCCATTAGATACGACATTAAACTACTCGTGCCGATCATTTGACCTTGCTACCGCGTCGAATGATAATAGGCGGGATGGCAAGCGATGCATCGCCGCATGAAACGCGTCAACCTATTCCGTTCCTTTTAGTGCGCCCAGGTGTAGGGCTTGTACCTCGTCGCTACTTAAAGCTTGCCTATGCCCTGCATTTGAACCGTCGCATCGTGCCTAAAGTCTAGACATCATGTCTTCAATATCAGCCGAGAGTTCTACCGGACTCTCAAGACTCTTCAGCATCACCTCACTACCATATATCGTTGGCGCACTACTTGGTTTTGTCAGTACTGCCTTGCATCGTTGAACGTCATGAAGAGGATGGCCACTAACGCGCAATAGCTGACTCTCCACTTCATTGGTAGAGTCATCTACCGCCTATACTTCCACCCCCTCAAAGACTTTCCTGGGCCTAAACTCCACGCTGCGACGCGAATCCCATACCATATTGCGGTTTTGAAAGGCTCGCGAGACAAGTGTTTCCAGGATCTGCATCGAAAATATGGGCATATCGTCCGGATCAACCCCAACGAGCTGAGTTGCACAGATCCCAATGCTTGGAAAGATGTAAGTGTTGCATACTTTTTGTAAAGATTTACTTGATTCAAAATCGATGTTTCAGGTCGAGCCCTGATCAACCCTGCTGCCTCAAACTTTTGGCGAAGCGGATGTAGTCTACAATACCAACTAATCGCCTTCCAGGTTTACGGTCATGGTTCTAAAGGCACGGCAGGATCCGTTCCCCATAAACACTGGTTTCAGTATGGCACGTCACCCAACGGCTCAGCCAGCCTCATCGCCGCTCGCGACCCAGACCATAGTCGCCAACGCAAAATCTTCACGCCCGCGTTCTCAGACCGCGCGTTGAAACAGCAAGAACCCCTCTTCGTCAAGTATGTTGACAAACTTGTCTCCCGATTGAGGAAAACGACCGAAGATGATCCAAGCGAGAAGCTCGATCTGGTTCGTCTGTACAACTGTACTACATTCGATGTCATGGGCGATCTGACCTTTGGGGAACCGCTGCATATGCTCGACAGAGCTGAATACGATCCCTGGGTTAGTACCATATTTGCAAGTCTCAAGATATCATCTTACTTTAGCATCATGACGGCGTACCCATGGCTATGGCGGGCATTCAAAAGATATGTGCCTGAGTCTGTGAACAAGAAGCGAATGGATCACTTCAACTACTCCGTAACACGTGTCACAAAGCGCCTTGAAAAGGGTCGAGATACTGAGGGCGTCGATTTGTGGGATCTTGTGCTGAGCCAAAAGGAGGGACGAGGCCTTAGCAGGGGAGAGATGGACGCAAATGCTTCCGTGTTCATGGTCGCCGGAACAGAGACAACAGCAACACTGGTATCAGGCTTGACATACTTCCTCTTGCGCAACCCCGAGTGCATGAAGAAGCTGAAAGAAGAAATCCGCGGTGCGTTCACCACCGATGCAGACATGACGATGGAGCGGCTCGCTGCACTACCCTACCTAGCGGCTTGCATTAAGGAAGCTTTCCGTCTTTACCCACCGGTCCCAATAGGACTCCCACGCCTCACACCGGAGGATGGCAGCACCGTTGTTGGCCAGTTTATACCTCCTGGCACCGCTCTTTCGATCCCGCAACATGCCATGTATCTTTCTGAGAGAAATTTCAAGAGACCGTCGGAGTATCTTCCACAAAGGTGGTTAGGCGATAGCGAGTTTGATGGCGATGAAAAGCAATGCCTTCAGCCATTCTCCGTTGGCTCGCGAGATTGTGTCGGCAAGAAGTAAGTTTACAGCTTCATTGATTATCTGCTAGTACGCATTTGAAGTCGATAGTAAGCTAACAGTTGGCTTAGCATGGCATATCACGAGATGCGCCTTATGATTGCCAAGGTCCTGTATAACTTCGATATCGAACTCTGCCCCGAGAGCAACAACTGGAATGAGCAGGCAACGCATATTCTTTGGGAGAAGAAGCCTCTGATGTGCAAGCTGAAGGCAGTCAACTAGGATATGCTGTATCGTGATTATACCGAAAGATTGACGAAACAATGCATTAAAAATCTATCTACTACACTTTCAATCTTCATACCATGGTCTTCTTTACCCCCTTCCCTTTCGCCTTTGCCTTCGACTTCGCCTTCCCAGAGTACATACACCCTACCTCCCCACACCCACAACACCCACCCATATACCTCTTACTCTCCCAATAATCACTCCCATAATCCGCCAAAATTTCCTCACCCAACTCAACATCCCTCACAACCTCAACAAAGTAACGCAACTCTTGCCCCACTCTCCGTTCTTCAAACGCAACATTGGCACGACACGAGTGATTCAGAAACCTCGTCCAGCTACCCACTCTCAGCGAATCTATATACCCGATCCTACCTTTGTCAGTCTCGAGATTGAATAGATACTCGTGTTCTGATAGGGAAGAGGGAGCGGGGAAGGCGGTTATGAGTTCGCCGACATACTCGCCAATGACGGCGCCAGTGGGGAGGGGGGCAAGGGCAAAAGCGCCTATGCCGCGGTTCGATGTCTGTCGAATTTGTACGTGACGTTCGAACCAATCTGGGTTATTGAGACTAGCGTATGGTGCGATTGTGCATCTACAAAGATCGCCAGGGTTGCTGGACTTTTTCTTTGGAAACGGGCACTTGATGCCGTGACAGGGAGGGACTGGGGTTAGCAAACGGATACGCTGTTTTCTGGTCGTACCATTTATGCCTTTCTTTCTTCTCAATACTCTGGTGTTATACAACAGCGCTTTGCATACATCTTCTGGCCACTTGAGGTGTTTGGGCCAGTATGTGGGAGGCTTCTGGTCTTCCCATTTACGGCGGTCGATGATGTTTCGTGACGTTGAGCGTGTGAGTATCTTCCGTCCGTGGTATGTACTCTTTGCTTCTCTGGTGGTGATCCTTCGTGTCCCAGATGACTTTGTGTAAGTGAAGGTTGGTAGGGTGCTGAGTTTTACCATCATTTCGATGTATTTCCAATGGTATTGAATAGTTCATGAATTTTTCATCCAGATATTAGCCTAATAATCAGCATACGTCTAACTCTTTGGTACGGAAATCATCAAACAATGCATTGTATCGGAGACTCTGCGCTATTCTTTCGAGTTCGTCATTCCGCTTTGTTCTAAACTCACAGCGACACTTTGTCGCTCCATGGCCTGATGGCATTGTAGGAGTAACTACTTCCCTGCTTAGATGCCAACGTCCTCCACGCGCAATAGCCCAGATCCCATACCCGCAACGGCCCATGTGCCGAATTTTAGGTTTGGGTTCCAAGCAAGTGCCGTGATGGCGGTCTGCTCTTCAAAAATGCTGATGGACCTTCCCACTTCTGGATTTCCCTTCCTCGTCGTCGAGGTGCTGTGCGCAATGCCCGTTTGGCCTGCCTTGTACCCCTCGGTGATGCGTACCAGGGGCTGGGAAAGTACCTCTTGTGGCACTTTCTTGGCTTCATTAGCTGGCTCTCCAGCTTGCAGTTCCAGTGTGGAGTCTTCGTTTGGCTGCTCAACTGGCCCGCCTTCGGCCATGGTGACATCTACTCCACCAGTAGGCTTGACCAGCATCCGGTCCATCGGCCCTCTCCACTCATGCACAAACCATTTCTGCTGCCATGGCATGATTTTGTAATTTGTGATTCGCATAATCGGGTTGCTTGCTTGAATATCTCCATCAGTTCCGCCAACGAGTACGCCAGGGTGTACCGGGCTTGTCGCGACGCGGGTAATGCTGTTTTCTAATCGCATGCTGTACAGGTTGTGATAGTAGCGACGAATAGGTGTATGTCTTAAGATGTAGTGTTCATCAGGCATGACAAAAGATTGTGTATGCTCATGCCATGCTTGGGTCAGACACAGTGTGCGACCACGTATCGAAGCAGTAGTGTCAGCGTTTGGGCTCCGCAGGTCAAAGAGGCGCGCAAACCCATCTGCAGTACTGATAGACAAGAATTGCGGATTAGACGGCCATCCGGAGGATATTGTGAGGATATAGGTGTCTGCTAACTGTTGATAGAACCAGGGTCTGGGGTGGTGATCTATGGCGTCGGGTGTTCTGAGTGTGCCTGGACGGGTTAGGGACCAGACACCAACGGTGCCTGCTGCAGTCGCAACCGCAAGTGTATCTCCTGACAGCCAGTGTAAGCACGAAGGTACTGTTTGAGGGACCGACACTTCGAATGCTGCGCGCGAAAGGAGAAAATATGTGGTAGTATGCACGTCGGGGTCAGAAATTGGTACAGATACGTCTAGGATACGCACCCGACCATCTGACCAGATGCCCGCAAGCATGCCTACATGCGTGCTAGTCTGGCCATCCGGCTTCTTCGCTGTGTCCGTCGCAGCCACTGGGCACCACCTAAGCTGTTTTGGGGCGCCCCAGTCTGTGCAAATAACGAGCTCAAGCCTAGGCTCTCGCGATGCGTCCAACTCGCCTTCTTCGTCAGCTTCAAACGCCCATATCTGGATCGATGCAGGGAATGGCTCAGCAGCGTTGAAGGCAGGCGCTTTCGGCTGCTCCAACGGTTTATATTGACCGCCGCTCATAGGTCTCTGCTCGACAGCAACGGCAAGATATTGGGTACTGCTATCTTCGTTGGTCGCCCATTGAGCATCCTGTACCCAGGAGCCGAGATTGAAAAGCCAGCCACGTCGCTTTTGACTTTCCGGGAAAGGTTTTGCGACGTTCATATACGAGCCTTTTGCCAATATGTTGACTTGCGGCGTACTCACGGGTCCCGCCAGCACGTTCACGGTCTCCGGTCCTGGGGTCACCATGTAGACTTTGGCCTCATCTGCACTTAAGCTCTTCGACCTTTGCACCGTCGAAAAGGTAGACCTCCCAGTGTCGGAATACCATTTCCTTAAGGCTTCATTCTCCTTCTCTCTCGCACCGTTGGCTTCGAAGAAGCTTCTTCTTAAGCTGCCTACCTCCGCATCGTCAGGCCTGACCTTTGCAAAACTCCGAATAGGGAATGTCTCCTGTGGAAACCAATAATCGCGCGACGCCAGGACAGGTTTGAGGTGATGAGCATCTGGACCGAACAAATTTTTCAACCGTGGCTCATGACCACCAATCTTATCGAAATCGGGGATACCTCGCGTCCGCAACTGGGTGTCGGCATCGACAGTACGCACTTTGACACCGCCACCTTTAGCGAACGTCACAGGTGATGGTACGTTGTCTATAGTCTGCTTGTACCGCCGAACTGCAGGAGTGGTAGGAGCAGCGATAACGGCTTTCGATCCACGCGCATTGCGTTTTCGAGGTCTTGCAGAATCTTCTTCGGAATCGTCCGCTTCTACTCCCCCTTCCTCCTCATCTTCTATCGCCTCTTCTTCGTCCTCGTACTCTGGCTCCTCCTCCTGAGCATCTGGCATGAAGTCATCCCCATCGTTATCATCGCCGTTTTGGAAGGCTGGCGTTTGTGTGCCCGAGGGCGCAGAGCCATCGTCCTCCTCATCAAGGAACGAATACTCATCCTCAACGCGATACGACTTGCGTCGTTTGGATCGCGACTGCCGAGGTGATGAATGGTCTGGATGCGAGCGTTAGTGTTGTCCACTCACATTGAAGATGCAGGTAAAGTCGCCAAAAGCAGTATTAGCTCCGAGAGACTTCTTTCGTGTAGAGTTCCAGCAAGCTCAGATGCCGGTCAAGTCACAAGATAGCTGAGGATCTCTTTTCCTACAGAACTATTTCATGTATGTGGAAGTCTTCAGTGCATACCTATTGACATGTCGAGCAATCGGGTGCTCCGCTATGTGGTGACTGATTGGGTAAAGAAAGAAAGAGCAGGTCGAACGCGACCAGGACACAGCCCCACCATTGGTGTGCAGCACAGACCCGCAGTCCCCCGCACAGCCAAAATTCTGCCTTTTGTCTCGTAACATAGATCTCTGATCATGGGAAGCTTGACAACGCGAGTGATGATTGTCGCTAGTGGATTTTACTCAAGATAATGAACGCTGCAAGAGCCAAGTCACCCATCAAACAGATCACTACGGTGGTATGGTCTAGTGGTATGACGTCGCGTTGTGGCTGGCGGACACATTGTGTCCCGATCCAGATCCGCGCCAGCCTGGGTTCGAGTACGTTCTACCCCATATTGACGGTCCTGAGACATCTCTAACATGTCTACAGTTCCCAGTACCGCCAATAAATTGCGACATTCTTTTTTGCCATTTCTTCCATCATGGCTCTGTGAGGTCAGGGTTCATACACCTTGTTTTTGCCGTTATTGATATCTAGGTCGCCTTGTTAGTACACTTAGAAGAGCCCATGGCAAGAGTGCCACGATCAAGGTGTGTAGGTCTCCTCTTTAGATGCTAAACCATCTAGTCGCTTTGGTAAAGACTGCTATGCTTGCTGCACTTACAATCGCCTAAGCTTTCTTACCTTATATAGCCAACATCACCCTAGAACACGAGAGCGTAGATGCCGAGATTGAGCGGAAGTGAGATACTCAAACACATACATATGACGTGTTGAGGGACAATTGGGTTACGAGACACTGTTGCCGACGTAGTTTCTTAGTCTCTGTGTATATGTAGAAAGATCAAGGCAGGAGCTTGATACTTGTAATACTGTTTAATGAACGTGTGACCTCAAGTTGCTTATTGCCGACTAACCCAGATCATGTGCTTTCGAGTTGGGCTGTTGTGGTAACAAACTATTGACATGCTTATCGCCGTGCTTTGTCAGCGTAGGTGTTTTCTCCGATAAAGAAGATGTCTTGTAAATAGTGCCGACGAGCTCGCGAGACGGCCCGTACGAGGGCACGACTGACTGAGGGGGGCGTGATGCCGAAGTAAAGGGCGGCACACGCAAGCAATTCCCGTGGAGTAGAAGCGCAGTGTCATCATGTACTATGGACCTAAAATTGAGCCTATGTGCTAGGCTGACAATAGCACAGCCGAACTTGATTAGGACTTCACATATTCGGCGTTGGAATCTCACGATCAATGCAACAACGCAAGGGTGGAGCAGCGAGGAGCTGCAAGGACTTTCGGTATTCCCATAAAAAGGTACAGAACCCTGTACAGAGCGAAGCATGATCCAGTTCTACCTTGATCATACGTATATAAGAAAGACAGGGGAGTGTGTGATGACACACGCAAACTCCATACACCCAGCGCATAACACCGCCGGCCCGAGCGTAGACAGGCTTCAGGGCCTATGCATTACATCGTAAGAGAAGATGGCAGAAGCAAATTAAAAATGCCGATAAAAGGTGAGGGAAATGGCAGATGACAAGGAGTGGCCATGGCTGGTCTGTACTACACTGGCTGCTTGCTCGAGTGCTGCAGCTCGTTGACGAAAGCGTCATAATCAGCAGATGAACATGGGCCTACTATGCTGGTAAGCCATGGATCTGGCTGGCTGCTCTCTCAATAAGCGTTTGGGTCGGGGTAGAAGGAGGACGACGAAGGGTGCTGACCTTGCGGTGGCTCGTCGACCTTTTGGCGCTTCTCTGCGTAGTCGTACGAACCTTCAGAGCTGGCATGCTTGTGACCAGATGCGCCGTGTTGAGCGGCCGCTGCAGCTTGCGCCGCCATTTGCAATTCGCCAATTTGGCGCTCCGAAAGGCCTCCGTTGTTATTGTTGGAGCCTTGCTGTTGCTGCTGCGGTTGCTCGGGCTGTTGGGGCGGCTGTGGAGGTTGCGGTTGTTGGTGCATGTTGGGTGGCTCGTGGGGCCGATTGAGATCTACACCAGCCGGCGCCGGTGGTATCTCGCCTTGAGTTTCAAGTAGTCGCGACTGGAGGTTGATGATGTAGTCGCGCAATTGATAGTTTTCGGTTTGGAGGGTTTTGTACAGCTCGCATAGCTGCTCAAACTCCTTGACCTGGTCTTTCAGCTGCTTGATGTACTCCTCCTTGCGCTGGCGGAATGCGCGCTGATGGTGTTAGTCTGTGACGTTGCAAAGCGCGCGTTCCGCATACCTGAGCTGCGCGATTCTGCGCGGCACGCTTCGATGTCGACAACTCTCTCCGTCCCTTGGAGCGACCTTCACTCGTGTTCCCATCGTCGGGACCGCCAGCGCTCATGTCGTAGGCGGAACCCCCAATAGCTGGGTCAATGGCGTGTGGTGGGCCAGCAGTGTGCGGGTGCTGGGGATGTTGGGAGTGTGAAGGATGCTGAGGAAGAGGCTGCACGCTGGGCTGTCCAGCGCCAGCAGCGAGCAAATGTTCTCTTAAGCCTTCATGAAGATACATGTTAGTAATCGACAGGAGGATACGGATGCGGGGGCACTAACTCATCTCTATGGTCGGCTTGGATTGGTCCTGAAATGGCGTGTCAGCAGCGCAACGGGCCTGAATAGTCAGCACAGCTTACCTGAGCAGCAGATGCCTGCATGTTATATCCAGTGCTAGTTTGGATCGAGGGATAAAGGCTTTGGCTCATTCAAGGCGCGTCGGACGGGGACACCGCAGCGAGGGTGTTGTGGCGTTGATTAGACAGCAACGTGGGAATTGGGGCTGGGATCCTGTATCGCTGTTCTAGGCTAGACCGGAGCGGTTTGCGCAAAGAGGCAGCCGGCGAGAATTGGTGTGAAAGCGCTGTTTCTCGGCGTCGTCGGGCGATGGTCGTGACGTCGCGACGATAGCGTCGTGAGATGGGGAAGGCTGCAGTGGGTGCAAGAGTGCGCCTGTGCGAAGGGAGTCAGCTTCGTCGGTCGCAGGCGCCAAGGCAGACGCGCAGTGTTGCGGCGACATTGTGGTTGCGCGTCTCGTGTTGTAGGACGATGGGGCAGCTCACCTGTATCGTGATGATGCAGTTGGTCGAATGTGGATTACGCAGCTTTGACTAAGAAGAGGCGGGCGACGCGCGCTATATGTCTTGAGGGGCGGCAATGTCGGCCTCGGGAACGCTCATGGACAATGCAATCAATGGCACACGCACGCCGACCTCAACCATCACGATTCGCCCGATCCCACTACTCGCACATTTACGCCCTGCTGCCATATCCTGTCTGGCTTCGGCAAGCTTCCTACGAGCTGCCTGCCACATCCCATCATCCACCTGCTTTTTGCAGTGCTGATTGCTTACCAATTCCCCGGTCCCGACCATCTGGTAGCCGTCAAACACACCTTAATCCTTTTGGGGGCTAGATTCTTCCTGTCTAATTACTGACTGTATACCGGATAGTTACGTTATCCAGCTCCGAGGCGCCCCCATTGTACCGAATCAAGTATTTATTGCGCCCAGAGATCGTGTTAATCGCTGCTTCAATGGCACCTTTTGCGTGCCACTGCTACGTGCAGATAGCTTCCTACGCTGATGAATGTACTGCTATTCCCATCTGTCCACCTAAGCGCATGTGCAGCATCAGCAGACGGTAGACTCCAAGAAACTTGTGATACCGCTTCCAACATTTCTGGTTCCATATAGGAGCTTGGTATTTATAATAACTAAAGTTTTCCCGGAATCATTGGACAGTTGTACGACTGTTTGAGCATACTGAAGAATCTTGGCCCATGCGCTTTTGCAAGGCACATCGTAGCAGCTAGCTCTGACTCCCGTCTCCACTCCGTAATGCCTTTGCTTTTGCCGTGTCCTCCCTAGTCGACCAATATTTCCCCATCGTATTTATCGGACCGTCAATTACCATTTCCTATCGGGCAGAGAAAAAGTTCTAGTGCGCCAATACTGCCTTCTTCGCAGTTAAACTCCACATCAATAGCCTTCTACACCATGACAAGGTCCCGTTATCTCGCTCGGGCAATCTGGTAAGTCCAGCAATCAAGTTTCCGCTACCGATAAATAATCCAACCTCCTCGTCTGACCAGAGCCTTGACACCTTGCCCTTGATGACTCAGACCCAAACTCAGCTAACCGTCGAATCACAGCCCATCGTACCAAGCGTTGTGCGAGCATCATTGTCGCACCAAAACGTCCTTGCTGATGCGCTACAAGACGCATGTCCGCCCGAGACAAGCTACCACGCTACCTTATGCGAGATACGCACTCGGTACGGGGTTCCGGTCACTGTCCACAGCCTCTCGTCCGCCATCTGGTCCGGCAGTGCAGCCGAAACATAACAAACCACATGACTTGATTTATGCTGTCAACCAACCCGCTGACCTACCTGAGCGAGTAGAGAAACTCTCTTCTGCATGGCAAGTCAGCACTTCTAGGAAGAGTATCACGCGCCGGTTCACATTTACCGGTTTTGCGAAAGCTTGGCATTTCATGTCGCTGGTTGCTGATGAATGCAAGGTCAAGAAGCATCATCCTAGTTGGTCCAACTTGTATAACGAGGTTACAGTTGAATGGACTACTCATAAGCCTGAAGGCTTGAGTATCAAGGATGTGGAGATGGCCGAGTTTTGTGATCGAAAGGCAGCTGAGATCGGGTTGAAAGAACCAGTGAAATGAATAAGATCCCGATAGATCGACGATCAATT
>JAESFQ010000477.1_pt1 | contig 14715 bp, 15 predicted proteins | sample 9269431 | NCBI WGS metagenome assembly JAESFQ01 (sample SAMN14502588, study PRJNA617103) | algae metagenome | isolation source: Plectolyngbya sp. WJT66-NPBG17 and co-occurring heterotrophs from well... | place: USA: Mojave Desert, Joshua Tree National Park, California | collected 2006-08-06
TTGTATCAATGAAAAGGCGGTCCTCCTCTAGCGGGCAGCCTCGTTCTTCGGCGCATCGTCACTAGCCCCACTATACCGCCACAGCCCCAAGCCGCTGGACCCCCACTAAGACATCCCTACGCGTCCCACCTCCAGCTTCCAGCCCGACTACTAGCTTCAACCTACACAAGACGCCTGTACAACAAACAACAACACCGTCCACACAGTTACTTCGTACTCGGCATTGATCGTCAACGGGAAAAGATGGCGCCCTCTGTCTCATTAGTCGTACGTCCCTTCCACAGAAAGGCACCTGTTCTCGCGCCTGGAACCTAATGCGGGGCAGAACAAGCTCAAGGTGCAACTTAAGCTGTCGATATCGCGCCTACGTATGGTACAGCAGAAAGATAGCGCCAAAGTAAAACAGCAGAGAAGAGAGATGGCGCAACTTATCGAGGTACGTTATCAGCTCATCACGATTGACTGTCGCATTACGCCTCGTCGGCGCAAGGCAACAGCGCATATCCAAACACCACATAGTCTCTTTCATGTTACTGATCCGAACTCTGTATAGGTCGGAAAGGTACAATCAGCGCGCATACGCGTAGAGAACATAATTCGCACCGACATCACTACCGAACTCCACGAGATTCTCGAACTCTACTGCGAACTTCTACTTGCCCGCTCACAACTCCTCGAATCACAAGTGTCCTCTTCAAACACCAATTCTTCCGCGTCTGCATCAACACTCCTCGACCCAGCCCTAGAGGAAGCCGTCCGTAGCATAATATATGCCGCGCCGCGAACTGAGATCAAAGAACTGCATACCGTCCGAGCGCTGTTGGTGGACAAGTTCGGGAAGGATGTCGCTGTGGCTAGTATGGAAGGAGAAGGCGTTGCAGAAAGGGTCATGAAGAAGCTGAAGGTCGAGACACCAAAGGAGGAGCTGGTCGAGGCGTACATGACGGAGATTGCGAGATTCTACGGAGTGCCGTATGGCTCAGCTAAGAGCGAAGATGAAGAGGATGACGACGATGATGAGCCGTCAGGCGGCGTAGCCGAGAAGGCGGAAGGCGAGCTTGAAGAACCCATATCTACCGACGACACCGATCCGAGCACAAGCAAAAAGGCAGAAGAGAGGGAAGCGCTGGCAAAAGCCTCCACACCCAAGAAACTTGGTCCACAAAGCCCACTGCGAGTCGTTCCACCGAGCCCAAGTACGGATAATGTAGCGCCAAGGTTGAAGTTACCAGGAAGTGCGGCGGCGAAGATAGCGAAAAGCGAGTCAAACACGAAGAAGCCGGCCAAGAAAGAGGATGGGCTAGGCAAGATTCCGGATGTGGACGAGCTTGCTCGGCGGTTTGCGGAACTGAAGCGATGAAACGGGTGAGGACGTACTCTGACCGTTCAGCATGGAACACGGTGGCCTTGTGATTCCATTTTTTTCACACTCCATATCAGGGCTAATCTGAGTGCCAACGAATGGTGTTGCGTGCGAGGGCTTGGCGTACCACTAATGGATACTGTCTTGTTGTACTACTATTCAAGACAACCAGCTGCTCAGCTGCGTGCAATATCATTGATCCGAAGACCTCTGATGAAGTGCGCTATGGCCACCGATCTTGCATGTCTAGATAACTTCAACCGCATACTGAGAGGTGTGATATTTGTATATTATTGGTATCATGCTAATACGCTCACGAATGCAACTACAGCTGAAATTGAACTCCCACAGGTAGACTACAGTATTTTGCTCCGTTTTGGAGCCCTCCAGTTTACAAGGCCTGAATACCTTTGAAGAAGCCATTAGCCATAAGCTCTGGATTACCCTTGACCAGTTCCCTCATCCTTTCAACTTGTTGTTTCTTCGTCAGCCCCTTGCTCTCTACCTCTTCTTTCCACTTCACCAAAACCTCTTTCAGCATACGGCTTCCATCCTCTACCTCCTCTTTACTGGCTTGTACGTAACCCTCCTCATGCTTTCCTGCAAAATCTTCCAGTTCATCGGCCTTACGCTTAGCCATATTGATGACTTTTTGTGGGAAACGGACGAGTTCTGCGACGTGGATGCCAAAGGACTGATCGGAGAAACCGGGCTCGACTTTGTATAAAAGGGTGACTTCGCGTTTCTTTTGCACGGCGTTGACGTCCATGTCGACATCGGCATCTGCATCTGTATCGCCTTTGGATGCAGCGGTAGTGCCTTCGGAGATATGCGCTACGACGTGTAGATTCTGCACCTGTGGGTAGGTGTCCACCAACGCAGTCAACTCGTGGAAATGCGTGGCGAACAGTGCGAAAGCGCCGATTTCTTTGACGATGTATTCGGAGATGGCCCATGCGAGACCGAAACCATCGTATGTGCTTGTTCCGCGACCCAGTTCGTCGATGATGATGAGGGATTCTTTGGTCGCGGATTTGAGGATGTTTGCTGTTTCCAACATCTCGGCCATGAAGGTTGATACACCTTTGATTTGACTGTCGCTGGCGCCTACACGAGCAAGTATGCAATCGAAGATGGTGAGCTCGGCTTCTGAGCAAGGGACGAAACAGCCAATCTGTGCCATGAGGGCGATGACACCAATTTGTCTGATGTAGGTGGATTTACCGCCCATGTTTGGACCGGTGATGATGAGGAATTCGCTGGAGTCACGGATGAGCGAGACGTCATTTGTGATGAAGGATATGTCGTCTTGCATCTCCATGCACGGGTGTCGCGCTTCTTTGAGGATGGTGTTGCCAGTTCCGCGCGCATGCATGGTCGGTCGGGTGTACGAGGTTGGTGCGTGGACCGAGACGTGGGCGAAGGAGACGATGACATCAAGATGGGCGAGTACGGCTGCGAGTTTTTCGACTACAGGGACGTAAGACGATGCGACTGAAACGACTTCGTTAACCAGACCGGATTGCGTGCGGTTGTAGTTTTCAGAGAGCTGGTCGAACTCTCGACGCTTTTCTTGTAATGTGTTGGTGGTGAAGTATACACCGTTCTTCTGTGTGGAGATCTCTTGGTATTGCTTCTTTTGCCTGATACAGCCTGCTTCGTTGCGGGTTAATCGGAAGCACCAGCCATTGACCTTGTGATTCTCGAGGAAAAGCTTCTTCTCAGTATCTTGGTTGAGGTCGTTGCCCACACGCATATGCTCTGACTCCATGTCGCGCTTGAGCTTGTCTAGACGCTTCCGGATGGTCTTTAACGATTCATCAAACTCGGGTTTAATGATGAACTCGTGGTTATCGAGCGCTTCGAGATCCACAGTCGTCTCTACCATGTCTTGCAGACCCGCAAATGCCGTTGTGTACTGGCGGAGCTTATCTGTGTACTCTGCATCAAGCGGCTCTTTGTACTGCTCGTCCATGACCGCCTCCAGGGAGCCGAGGAAACCTGGTAAACGGATGACGACCTGATATGCTCGTACGACATCTTCCAGATTTGCGACTTTGCGTTGGAACTTCTTTGCCAGTCGATACAGATCTGGTATTGAGCGTAGATGTTCTTCTTGCATCGTCTGCCTGAGCTCAGTGTCGTTGACGAATGCCTCTACCAGCTGCTGCCGTCGCTCTATCTCCTTGATGTCCATGAGTGGCTGCTTGAGCCATTGTGCTAGTAACCGGCTGCCGGTGGGTGTCTTGCAGTGGTTGAGCAGTCCGTACAAGCTCATGTTCTTTGCACCGTCTCGTGGCCCCGGCATGAGGTTGAGTGCCTTCAGCGCAGCGGCATCGAGCTTCATGTATTGCGAGAGGTCGTGTTGGTAGAGCTGGTACTGTCCGAAATTCGATGAGTCGGACATGACGCCCAAGTAGCGGATCAGACATGCAGCCGAGCCCATGGCCAGCTTCAGGTCTGTCAATGGTAGCGATCCAACCGCCCGCTCGTCTTTGAGTAACCGCGGGAGATCCTGTTCAATGTCTTTTGTGCCAAAGTCTGCTTGTGATCGCTCTGCTACGGCGCAGCCGCAGTTGTCGGCGATGGTCCGGAGCTTCCCCAGCTCCACATCCTTCTTGGTTGAATCAACCTGTATCAGACACTCCTTCACGCCAAGCTGGATGAGAAGCGATTCGAAGTTTGAGTAGAGGTCGTTGTCTAGGAACTCTGTAACGCCAAGCTCCCGTACGCTTGCGTCTGCAAAGCATACACCCACATTTCGGGCCTCTGATGCCTTTGCCGATACCTTGACCGCCAAAATGATAGGTGCATTTTCGATCTGACCGCCCAGCTCGTCTTCCAGGTCTTGCAGATTGCCAGGCGAGGCCTGCTTAACCACCTTCCAATCCATGCGCTTGCCTGTCGATTGCCATATCTCGATACGCTTGCTGAGTCTGAAGAGTGCGTCGCGGAGGAAATTGCGGAAGACGGTGATGGTCATGGTAACGGATTCGAGGCCTGGTTCTCGTCCCAGCTTGCGGATGACGGCTGTAGTCTTGTAGACCTGATTGCATGTCAGCATCTCGGCTACTCATCCACCGAACTATATGCGCTTACTGTGTTTGCGATGAACTTTGCATCTTCGCCATGGGCGCTGTAGTAGTCGCCGCGGTCGAATATGCGCACCGTCTCATCGTCTTTCTCAGGCAAGTTGCGAAAGAACTTGCAAAAACCCGACTCGTCCTCTTCTTTGATCTCCGGTCGGGATGCCATTTTGATATGTGATAGGGAGATTGACGTGGAGTAGAACAAGAGCGAAAAGCAGGTGAAAGTTGGCAATGATTGGGCGTGCCTGCCGTTAATTGATTGAGGCGCGTTCGACGCGTTCATTTCGCGCTAGCTCTTATCGATAACGCTAGGACGCTAGCAGGCAGTCTTCTGCTTCGGCATCCGCACCCTCTGCAAGATGCACGGAACGGCAAAAGCATCACTTATGTTGACACTTATATTCGGCTACAACTTCATCTAACTCACATGCAAGTGCATCATACAACTCCCCGCAGCTCCTCCAACTGGACGCCGCAGACAATGCAAGATCTGTGCCACCAACACGCTCGGCAGCTCCTCCAAGTCGATCAATAGCTTTTAGTGTTCGAGACAAAGGAGAGAAATACCACGACGGAGAGTCGAGAGCAGGCTTAGTTGGAATGATATGGTTTGCAGAAGACAGAGAACCTTGTGACACGATTTGAGTTCCACGTGATCACGCAATTGACGTCAACGATGTCACGTGCGTGTAAGCTTCCAGGCCTTGAGAACATAAGTCTCCTGTCATCTTCAAGAGCAAGCGCATTCTCCCCAAAGATTTCCTCCACTAGAATCAATGACTAAGATATGTTCGTCGTTTTCATGATTGTTCTAACGCCTATGAAACCCTAGGGTTGGGCCGAACAACTGTCTTCCATCTACTTCACCATGTTTAGGAGCATAATTCACAACAAAGATATGCAACTCACGGACTACCATACATACGTATCGGAGGTTATTGTATCATTTGGCGACTTCGACTCTTCCAGCAAAATCTCATTGTGGTATCGACAGTGCTTTTCATAGTACTTCCTAGTATGTGTAGCAGAATATACCTGATTTTACATCCATGAGTTCTGAGACCTTGATGTCCGGTGCTAGACCTCCAATCGAAATTATATCGTCAAGACTTGCTTGTTGTTTTGACCTGGGCTTGATGCTGCCCATGTACATGTTCTGTCGCCGTGGTAGGTCGTATTGTTGCCATCGCCACCAGATTCTGTCGATCTGCGTGTGATGAAGGAAGAAGATCGGGTCTATGTGTCATCATTAGTAGTCAACTCGGGTCATGTTACCCTCTTTGTGTCTTACCATTTGGCGATGTCGAAAGTCGAAAGTCTCCCAGTATAAATTTCGGGATCGCAACATGTGGCCCGTTCTCGAATCGCAGCAGGAACCGGAAGTAGTCCTCTTCTTGCAACAGTTCTTCGACAGCTTTTGGTCGCAGAAGCTGTGATAAGTTTGCAGTAGGTTCGCCGGATCCGAAATCGCGGGTCAGACAGTGTGATGCCAATTTTGGACCAGCGCGTGCAACTTGCATGTTACCAAACCGACCATCCTCAACGCAATGGGTGCGCGGGAAGTACTGACTGGGCTCCAGGCTCTCGCGACCGTTACCGGAAAAGCCATGTTCAAGATCCCAGACGGGTGAAGCAGCGAGCTCTTCCCAATCCAGAGTCCAATCCCAGTATCTACGTAGTGTTAGGGGTATTATCAGAGTGATATGGTTGGGAGCTCACGGCAGTTGTGCAGAGTATTGACACTCATCCACCAGCGTGCGATGGTAGATGTGGATGAAATATCGATGCCAGGAAAGAAACGAGGCTGCGAAATGTACTGAGAGCTTGAATCAGCACCTATGTTTTGAACATGTAATGCTTACTTACTGTCGTCGTTGAACTGATAATGCACGTATGCAAAGTCATCATACAGTGTCTGGTTCGCGTTTAAGCGTGAAGGTTTAGTCCGGAGACAGAAAACCGCATCGATGTAGTCATCCCTCTCCGCAATGCTCAAACTTCTCCATTCACGACGGAGGGAGGGTGACGCACAGGTACCTGATTTAGATACTGTATGAGTACCAAGGATGGTGTGTCTGTATAATGTATTGCTGCAGAATCCTACGAACAGGCTGATCATGCAGAGACACGCGTACCAGCCGACTCGAATCGCTTTAGACTTGATACCTCTCTCCAAGATGGTACGGTCATGATAGGAGAGTATTTCAACATCTTGAAGGAGCCCATCGCGGCTAAAGTCGCTTGAACCGTTCTGGGAGGATAAGAGGGTTTCTTGTTCCATGTTGCACACTGTGCCGCAACGTGTGCGCTGTGAGGGTGTGAGGGCATCCCTGTTCATATAGCCGTTTGCGGCACAGTCCACCTAAATCAGATGAGCAGATACTAAAACAACATGTACATCCGGGCCTGAGTTGCGCAGCAGCTAGACCACTAGCGCCCCAACGTAAGCGCTGTGTAGATCATCCTCGGGCTCCATGTCGGCCGTGACGCCTGCAGACAAAGTCGAGTAAGGCACGCCTCAAATCAGGAATTATCCTTGACTCGTAAGTCCCAATGGTTCAACCGAGTCGTAAATGTGCAGTTGTGGGCAAATCGAGCCAATCAAAGCTACAGTCATTCTGATTGGCCTATCGTCGCGCTTTCCCCGCCGCTGGCGGCGAAGTTCGCGATTACATCTTTCCCCTCACAAAACCCTTCCGATTCGCGTCAGCGTAGTTGTAAGCATTGTTATGGGCTTGTATCGTACGAAGCGGCACCACATGTTCAAATACATCGCGCGTTCCTTCACAGTCCTCACATTCGATACGTAATCTGAAGAAGAATTATAATCTGAAGATTGCAGTTTCTATACAACGAATTATCTTTAGGTCTAATATGAAAAATTCTGTAGCGTTTAGGAAGACGCCAAGGAGGCCAAAGAGTCAGAAGAAGCATTGAACGAGCTCCCGATCTGCTGGCGTCTGGGAGGTAACATCTCGAAGCTGAAACGGCTTCTCACAGAATCCTCGTCTTTCCTCGCTTGCAGTTCAGGATCAGATGCTTCTTGAGCTTCGCGTTCGAGGTGCGAAGGCTTATTAGACTGAACGATGAACCAGATATAAGAACAAGAGCCAGTAATCCTGTGAAGCAACGGGCGGAGCAGTGGGAGGTTTGCGCTAACGACCGCTAGTGATGTCTCAATCATACTCCAAGAGAAGACGGGAGTAGTGAAGTCTACGAGAGATATCAGTCAGCTATGCCACGTTAAAACTACACCAACACTTACAAGTTATGTTATGGACGTTTTCAGGAAAATCACGGCCAATTTCGAGAAAGATAACGAAGCGCGTGATTCCCGCGCTGCATACCCTGTTCAACGTCAATCATCCATGGGAAGACACCAGGGTTCATGTGAAAACGCACACCGCTCCAAGTAGAAAGACACCAGCCGCGGCAATTCGGGTCTCCAAAGGCATCTGCAATTGGCGAATGATTGGAAGTGGGGAGGCTAGTATCATGAGGTCTGTGATGAAACCACTGATGGACAGAGCGTAATAGATCGGCAAGGGATCTACACAGTTTACTCTCGCATATTCGAACGTTGTCCAAAGTGTTTGAGGACGGCGGCACTGTAGCAAGATTGCGAAAAAGAATGCTACCGTCCAGCCTACGACAATGACCGTGAGAGCATTGTTGACCATGAGGAAACGCGTGTACACGTAAAAGACACGACGGTAAAAGCAAAGCACCGAGATCTTACTGAATCCCAAGGACACCAAAGAGAAGAGTTGGAGGCAGTAGTTTGCCTGCAGTCTTTAGCGTATGCACTGTACGACGGGGGTATGGAGGGGCATACCTTTTCGTACACTTCCAACTGTCTAGTGTACACTGGACCATGTGGACCAATCACGTTGACCTGTTGCTGCGCCATCCCTCCAAGCTGAGTCCCTAGAGCTCCATTAGACTCGTCACCTGGCACAAGTCGCTCTTACGTACCGACAATCTCAGTTATTACCATGCTGATTACACCCAGCTGAAATGATGTTAGTCACTTTGTCAAGGAGGAGTATATCAATGAGGCTCACCAATGCTGCAACGATCAATGCATCATCAGGGCCGACCTTATTTCCAGATTTTGTATGAGCCCAAAATCGCAACGCGACGGAGACAGTCGCGAGCACCGCTAACGCCGCGGACAAAGCGAGGAAGTTGGTCACGTTCCATGCCATGTACGCGAATCTTTCTCGATGCACCTTCGACACGCTGCAGCTCCTCTGACATGCAGCTGCTTGCTGTAGTTCGCTCAATTAGGCGTGTGGCACAGTCACCTGGACTCTTCTATGGAGTGTGGAAAAGTAGAGAGATAGAACTATGAGGAACAAAGGCTTTAGGCCAACACTCCTAGATGCGTGTACTGTGCAACAAGCCCTCCGCTTGTCGAGGGAGATACGTAAGTACCTGGGTACGCTCTAGAATTTGGAAGTGTTCCTGTTGCCGCGCCGCATGCAGCCGAGACGAAGGGATTACTATGCTGCAATGCAATCACACTGGTACCGTACGGTCGGATTGATCATTCAAACGCTGCCTTAACCACTCGGCACTTGTGCCATGTACGACATGTGCGATATCTGCTGTGAAGGCTGTGTGCCACAGATGCGCTCGCGTCACGTGTTTCTTGTCACCCAAAGGTCCATTTAATCAACATCTTCGTTATCCGAAACCCTGTAAAGAGATACGTAACAGCTTTTCACGACTTCGAGAGGAATTATGTCTCACTGCGATAAAGCATTCGAAGACGCCGAGCTGGCTTTCTCTGACGATGAGAAAACTCCATTCCAGCAGAAACCGAAAACATCACAGCCTAGGAAAAGCACGAAGCTCACAGTATTTGGGGTTATTTCAGGTTACCTCATCATCGGGATGCTCTATGCTAAACTGTGGGTCCATTCAGCGAGGTTAGAGACTCAGTTGCAAGAATTAAAACCGGAACTCTTTCCATGTCAGTGTTCCTTGTCTCGTGTCTGGTCATCAAACTCACCTTTTGGATAGCTCTCGCTCGATCGACAGAATTCCATCGAGACAGTCGCGTATTTCCATTGACGGTAGCTGGAACGCCATTCGCTGGCGTTCCAAGTCCAGAGCTCGACCACGCATGGCACGAGCTACTAGAAGGTTGGCTTATATTGAATATCGCTCTCGTAGTTGTTCAGTCTTAACCGAAACGCAGGTACCGTAATACGGGTCTCTAAAGAGGATCTAGATTACTACAATGTTACTTCCCTTCCTTTGGCCGACGGTTCTGGTTTTGCATCAGAGATATTCATGACCCATGAACTCCACTGCTTGGTACGATCACAAAGGCCTCAATGAATACGTCCATTGCTCACGATATTATCACAGAAAAGATTCGGCAATAGATGTACAAAGAGTCTTATTTCGAGGATGTGCAGGGTCTTGCTCGCAACGAGTTGGAGCGACACATCAGTAAGTTGTTATGAACTTGTCATTTCATCGTTCATTTGATTGACCACACGTAAGATCATTGTATCGAGACCTTGCGCCAAGGTATCATGTGTAGAGGAGATGTATCGTTGGGTACATACACGTACCTTTCTGGCGGTGGCAACGATGTAACAGCTCGACGCTGGGGTTCTCATCAATGCGTCGACTTTGATGCACTCATGACATGGACCAAGGCTCGCGCTATCGATATTTTCGCTGAGGGAGTGCTAGTAAAGCCGGAAGATCTTGGGCCTGAGCACATTACGGAAATGACGAAGCCGCATGCGTAAAGTCATTTGATATTGTGTATCTACTTCAAATCCTCACAATCCATCACCCTCATTAGCAAAGTTCACTGCAAGATCATGATTGTGCAACGCTTCCTCCCTCGTGATTCCCCATTCATTGGCCCATTCAGTCAACTCGTCGAAGTCCCTACAAGTCCTTTCGGTCTGCCACCCGGAAATGCCGCGCGCAGTATAGTTCATCATCTCCAAGTTTGAGTCCGCAAGACAAATGAGCGACTGTCGAAGGTATTCGAAGCAGTGTCGCACATGGTGATGACTCGCACGATGATTCTTCTCACGTAACTCATCACCCATCTCGACCAGCTTCCCATCTACAGAAGCCCAGAATGCTTGTCGCAGCATATTCTGACAGATCGTTAGCGACATGAAAGCGTCTAGACTGAGAAACAAGGACACTCACCAAGCAATGAAGCTCGTGGAATACGGCAATACCCGCTACATTCTGCGCGAGCTTAGGATGCTGGACAAATCCAAGCTTCTCCGGGAAGAGATCCGACCATGCTGCGTCGCTCTCATTGTTCGGTCTTTGAGGAAACGTCTTGTTGAACTGCATGTAATAATGCACATCGCCGCCAGTTACTATGTGACGTGAGCACGAGAGCTAAGTAGTACCTATCTAGGTGCGCAACATCGATAAACATACGTATCGTAGAAACCGAAGCAGTCTTGGCATGTCGCCCTCCCAGTGAATAGCCAAGACTCAGCGCCCCAAGTACGCTTAAAGCGACTACGGAAGCCTGTATGACTTTTCCAAAGCGCGGCTTGCGCTTTTGATCCGGTGAGAAAGTATCAACAAATTCTTCGGAGGAAGAGACCGGCAGGTACCCGCCAGATTTCGCCATGGTGATGAAGTTACACGATCGAGCTACGTTGATTGCGTACGTGATGCAAATAGATATTGATCCAGGCCAACATTACATGACAGCAGCATTTTCGTACAAAGCGCTCTACGCGTAGGCTTATTGCATCGACTGCGTCCGGCAAAGTAAAGTGGCGAGCGCATGGCTGGTGTGTTGTCCACGCTATGTGAGGAGGATTCTGTAAGGAGACTTCCCAAAGGGATGCATGAGCGTTTGTCCGCGAACCGTTGGCCAAACCTCCCGCGGAAGGATTCAAGCATCTACGCGAGCGGCACAAGGTAAGCACCTGGCTCGGCTGTTCGTTTGACTAGCCCAAATGGTCGAGCAATCCCTTGGTGGCTTGCGGCAGAGCTGCGGCACAGCAACATCACCTTGAACTTGGGTACGGTATTAGTGGAGGGCCTCGACATGTCGAGTCGAGACGAAGGAAGCGTCATATTGGACTGTTGACGTGTACGATGCAATGCGATGCAATGTAATGCGATGCAAAGTCATAAGTGTTGGAGACATTATAAGCGACGGTGAAGTGGGCAGAAGCGGGTATAGAAGCACAGCTCATGGCATCGCAGCCAGACATCTTGGGTATCAAACCTTGTCCCAGTCACAACTTCAAACGCACACATCTCAGCAACACCAATATGCGCTTCGCTACAATTTTCTTCTCCAGCCTTGCGGCCTGTGGCTTCTACGCTAACGCTCTGCCCGTCGAGCCAAAGCGCGGTCAGTATATCCTGTGAACTGCACCAAAAGTCTGATGCTGATAAATGATCCAGATGCCGCTGCGGTATCCTCCGCAAATGCAACTCCCGGCTTCAAGCCAGTCATCGTATGGGAACACACAAACAGCGACGATGATGATGGCATGGTTTATCAATGGCGTAAGAAGGAGTAGATTGGACATGATCCAGGGCATTGGTTGCGACGGAACGAACCTTTGGTGACGGGGGCGGATGACTGGGAGGTTTTATGTTACGTGCTATCTTAGGAGTATGAATTGGATGACCTCATGAAATACGTTGTCTTCGATGCAACTTCACCGAGTGCAATGTTGAGCAATGTAAACCCTGTTGCCATCCATTGAAACTTTGAGTAGACCATATCAACAACGCGAATCAATCATCCCATACTGCTTCTAGAATCGCAAGTGTCGAACCAGGAGGTTGATACATGTTGCGAAACTTGAGCCTCGCATCAGCTTCGTCCAGCAAGTCTTTCCACTCATCCAGATCGCGCTCTTTGGCATTGCCAATTTCCAGCATGGTCAAATCTAGAGCCCTGGATTTAGTGTTAGTACGGTGGTAATTCATATGAGGACAGACGAATCTTACCTAAGTTTCCGATCGAGGTCGTTGGGAAGAACGCCTGGCGGAGGCATCACCACATCCATGATCAAGACTCGCGAGCCCTTTTTCAATGCGGGGATCAACGCCCTCAGCATCTTGATGCAATACTTGTCAGGCCAGTTGTGAAGGGTCCATCGGTAGTAGTATACTTCTGCGCCTTTCACGGGTTGTTCCTCGAAGAAGTCATGCGCCATGAACTTGACGTTTATTTCCCCGTCTTCTTTCGTGTTGGCGACCACTGCAGGCAGATCCTGGACTATAAGATGCAGCTCTGGGTATTTACGTGCTAGCGCAAATGCTGCATCGCCATGAGAGCCACCTAAGTCGACAACTGTTCCAGATGCAACTGAATTCCACGGATAACCATCAGTCAGATGACTTAATGAATAGCCCTCCCCTGTGGCAAAGAAACTCATTGCACCCCCAAAGCGTCGAGCTCGCTCAGGTTCGCGTTCCAGAGTTGCATAGAAAGACAGGTCGGTGCCGTGAGCAAGACAGAAGCCCTAGCTATTAATTAGAAACCTTTAGGCAGGAAAGCCATGACATGCTTACAGTTTGGTTTGGCTCAGCAGCCTGTGGCCATCTCTCGAGCGCATCCACAAGCTTCTCAGCAGCTGGCCACATCTCATCCACATTTGCCCCGACCCAATCAGCAACACGTGTATCTTCTGCAATCTGCCTCGAAGCTGCAGAGTGTACTATGAAACCAGGTCGAGGCTCGCAGAAAATGCGACGTGCGATAGCAAGACGGAGGATTCGGGCGACAGCTCCTTCATCGATGCCAATGTCAATTGCCAGATCTTTGAACGCAGTCTCACCGTGCAAAGGTATTCTGTTCGCGATGTTGTATCGAGAGATGAACTTGAGGTAGACTAGCAAGTTGTGCTTCTCTAGAGTAAGCGGTGAGGTCCTCCAGATTGGAAGCGTTGCGCACCTGATGATTAAACAACAAGTCTTTCGGCTTTTGAAGCAGATCGTTTAGCTCTTGGCTTGCTTGAAGGATAATACTGCGTGACTCCTCGAGTTCTGGTGGTAGTTCAAAGTCATCAGGGCCGTCAACGTGAAAGGATGGATGCGGTAAGCCGTTGTTCGTAAGATAGTCGTCCACGCGTTGGGTATGCTGTGCAATAGCAGCTGCTAGTTCAGCTATTCGGCTTTGAGGACTGGACATGATGATTCTGATGAGAATGAGGGGACAATGGATTCAACGTGTAAGATGTTCAAACCATGACAGGACAAGGGACAGGTTAGAAAGTCGATGGTATTCAACCGGTCGATGCCGTAGATGACTAAGATGTGCATCGTCACCCTATGATCGATTCAGGAAGCGTCATATGCACCTAGTCTACGCTTACAACACACGTGTGAACATCTTAGTGTCTCCTGATCTGCCCTTAAGGGTAAATTCGGTGAACAAGTCCTGTACAATCAGCAATGACTGTAGAAGTAACGAACGTCAATAGCCATGGAATTGCGAGGTAAATGATAGAGGTCGTAGAACTCGGCCATACCAGCCCTTGCACAGGAGATGCGGTGCGCGAGCCCCTCCTCCATGGATACTTGGCGATTGGGCGCGTGCTGACCGGCTGAAGAGCGCGTAAGACTTCATGCAACCGGCATGTAGGTGCCGAAGACTATGAGCCGCAACCGTGCCGTTGCGATACTGTTAGGTATATGGGCGGCACAGTGGGCGAGGGTGGGCATTAGTGTCTGACAGGGCGGAGCGACCGAAGGAATGAGGAAATTTGAGAGAGCTGCATCTTCTCACCACCATTCATGATACTGGAGGCTCTATTAGTCCTGTGAGGAAATCCACCAAGTCTATGAGCTCTGAGAGGGGAAGGAGTATGCAAGAAGGAGCATAGCAGCTGGTGGGAAGTTCAGGGGCACGAGGGGTTTGGATGCGGGCCCGGAATCGGGCGGCCGACCGGTTGGCGGGCACGGGCCAGCGCCCACCTTCGCAACCGTGAACGTTGACCACAACCATCGCGTTATGCTGCGAACTTTCTTTGCGGAGGGCATTCTTTATGCGACGTAGAACGAAACAAATTTCGTCGAGATACATCGTCGGTGCTTAAGACCTGCCCAGCTTGTCTAATTGCATTGTCAACCCCCAAGAGGCACGTCCCCAGCCACCTCTAATTTGTCAAGTGTGTCTCGTCACGATCACGACAGATCAAAACCAGTGTATCCGTTCGCTGCCGTCTCTTTGATCGTCTTGTAGTAGTTTGGTACGCCTCCGAGGTAGATCAATGGCTCCCTGGGCTTTCC
>JAESFQ010000478.1_pt1 | contig 14691 bp, 11 predicted proteins | sample 9269431 | NCBI WGS metagenome assembly JAESFQ01 (sample SAMN14502588, study PRJNA617103) | algae metagenome | isolation source: Plectolyngbya sp. WJT66-NPBG17 and co-occurring heterotrophs from well... | place: USA: Mojave Desert, Joshua Tree National Park, California | collected 2006-08-06
CGCCCTGACCGCATACGTTAACGAGACGGAAGCTCCTCATCACACAAAGACAATACATGTTTCACACGCTCAACATTCATCAAGCACGCTGCAGTAGCCTGAGGTATCTGCATACACGCTATTCGGTCCGAGACGCGTCAAAGGCCCTCACCTAAATCACTTCCTAATTACGCTGCGCATTTGCGGTCACGCGAATAGGTTCGTATCTCGAAAGTACTATAGCTACGGCCTCACATATACCTCTATAGTTCATCCTTTATAACCTCCATAAGACACGTTGCGTTGTTCAGAAGCTGATCTAAGTCTAGCTATTCTGTGCCCCGACAAAGCGTGCAGCAAGCGCATCAGACTATGGAGACATGCGTTGAAATATAGTACCGACATACACCACAGTCTCATCCGCCTGGGGTAGATGCAGCAAGGCGTAGGGCCGTCCCTGAAAGTCCCCTGCAGCTGCGCGACCGATATTTAGATATTGGCATATTCATGCCTCGCATGTAGCGAAACGCCAGGAGCTAAGACGCTGTCCACACGACCATGCTTCTCCACATTCCGCGTCGCCGCTGCAGCCAGCATTCTCCGGAAGATCACAGCTTAGCCCCTAAACCTTGCCCTTTACAAGCTTCAAACATCGATGGCCTGCTGTCGGGATACACCAAACCGAATGTCACCGATTCTGGGAAGCTGAACTACGTAGAAGTCGTATAAATTTCTATTAGTACCTCTGCAAAGGTGATATGCTGCTGTGTGGGGCTACCAACTCAACGTAGTTGTCGGGGCTGTCCAGTTTTCGTGTATAATCAATACCACGACATGACGCTGGGGCAGATCCAGGGAATATTGCCGGTAACCCTGCAGTTATCGCATACCCCACATCTTAAGAACGAGATCAATAGCGAAGAGGAGATACTTATCAGCTCTATACTATGAGTATACCAAGATCCAAGAACAAGTATAGTTTCGGAAGGCTTCTCGAAGGCGTTAATTGCTTGTGGACGGCAGGGCCGGTGGTCCATGAACCTGTTCACGTGTCGCAGTATAATCAGGGGGTGCCTGTCAGGGCCTTACAAGTAGCTATGGGTGACCATAGGTATCTGCATGTTGCCGTCGGTATGTGGAGATCCGTTTCTGTGAGGAGTATCATGGAAGGCATATCTGTTCGCAGCTGACCCGTCCTCAAGCTCGTCATGCTTGCAGTGCTTTGTTATAGCATTGCTTTACCGATTATAGGTGCGCCATACACTGATACGTCCTCTGAAATCCCTAGGCTGGACTTGGGGCTGGCTCTTGTATTCGACACAGTGATGTTAGCACGATCGTTTTATGATATGCCACCCGCTGCTGACCGGGCGGGTGAGCTGCCGGTATTGCTAGGGTCCCATCTCGCAAAGGATACAACCTTGACATACAGTTGCTAACCTTCCAACGTTGACTTCTGCATAGAGAGATCTGAAGACTCCGACGCAGCACATGGAGAAAAGTCAATTGACTAATGACGGGAAGTTCCATTGAGGAGACGCGCGAAGCGAGATTCATCAAGTCGCGTAGCCCTACGCGACGCTTGCATCGAGATCCTGCACATCTTCTGTAGCTCCGGCCTAGTCGAGCATGGCCGGTCAAAGGCCTAGATATGGCTCCCGCTTCCGAGAGCTTCGGGCCAAAGCTATGCAACCATTATCAACCCAATTATCGTCTGTGGAGTACGTGATTGGTTGCAAAAAGATTTTCATCGATAAAAGACAACACAGGGTGATAGTTGGCGTCTACGTTGCATAAGCGACAGCTGCCAACTATCCAGTTTTTCGGAAAGAAGAGTTTTCTGCAGGTGCTAGGGCCGTGCCGCTGTTCTCTTCATACCTTTTCGAACATTTAGTAATCTTTAACTGCATGCACGCACTCGCTTGATCTGAAGCAGCCTTCACATCCTGCCAACGCAGTCTTGGTAGCCGCTTTCGGACTCGCACTCCAGCAAACATTTTGCTAGCGAAACTGCTGCGTGATCTGATTTCACTATTGTGGTATATTGGAGAGCTTTAGAGTCATGACCCGCGAAGACATCGAGCAAAGACTCCGGCGTGCTCTAAGCTCAAACCTACTCAAAACTACCTTAGTACAAGAAGCCTAGCAACGCACCGGTGATACCGAACGGCTTGTGGGTCCTACATCTCGACAAATCTTATAGATCCTTCAAAACCAACCGTTCTTAGCGTGGGGCTTACGTGTTGAAGATCAGTCAGCTCGTGGAGGGCTGCAATTTGCAATTCTTTCCATCAAGTGCGGTTCCACCGTAGTGAGATTCATCTTACGGCATGCTGCGTGTAAGCAGCCTTCCTCGGGACGACCCTCCGCATAACTGAGGATGGTCAACGCCCTCGTCGGTCATCTGCAGTAACTTTGACATCGCTTACCTCAACGTTACGCCATTGTAGGATCGACTCTGCTCGACCACCTAGCAAAGCTCGTACATCATAGGTCTGATGTATTTCTGTGGCTGACGCCCGCCTCCTCTTCCAAGACTTAATGTTACCTGTTATTAGGCTAAAAGCTGACAGCAGCCAAAACGGTCGCCCGCCCACTGTTTGTATCCCTGTCGCTACCGGAATCATCATCCCTGCCTTCTGACTACCAAGAACAAATGACAGACAAGCACGCAAGCATAGAAAGGTACTTGTGGGTACAACCGAGCTGCGACCAGTCAGGGGGTATCCATGCGCCCGAGCAGCTAACCCCTACCTACCACGTTCCCCACATCCTGAAGTGTGTCGATCGTGTCGGTCGCTTCTACTTTTGGTGAGCTGTGGAAGCGCTCTACGTTGCCGTCGCGTGCATCTCGTACTCCATCGCGTGCTACGATCTTAGCCACCATCGCAGTATCGTCTCTTTCCGGTCGTGGTCGACAGAGTTCAGTCATCCTTCCTAGCCAAAGCACCATGGATTTGGCGCATCACATGCAAGCCTCACGCCAGCCGCACGCCATCTGACTGATCTAGAGCGTACATGTCCGAACCACCTCAGTTCGATGCGTCGGCAGCCGACATCGCCCAAGACCGCCCGCCAAGAATAGTCTAAGCTAAAATCAAGGGTCATAGCAGTCTCGAGGTTGTGGTGGACATCTGACATGCAAAAACCGGTTCCAGTTGCTCGTTGCCGCAACGGCTCGCGATGATCTTTCAGAGAATGACCCGTTTCCCCAGAGCAGGCCGCAAACCCGAATCATGGCTGATTCTTTGAACACCGAGCAGCCAGTGATCTGTTGCTTGCTCACCGCATTCCGGACTTTGGGAACCCACGTTGATTGTCCAACGTCACCACACGGCAGACGCAGCCCCATGGCCCGCAGAGCGCGTACCATGCGCTTTGACGTTGTCTCAGTATTCTCCGCATGCGAACTTGTACGGTAGTGCACAGTGCGGCATGTGGGGTCTCTCTGCCCTTCGCAGACCTTCTCCTTTCTTTTCATCTCGTTAGATGAGCCCCTCAATATATCGAAGCTTCCAAAAAAGCCCTAAAATGTGGAGAAGCACGTTTCGTTAGTGGCGCTTGCCCGGAACACATGGCGCATACGTGGAAATGGGGTGGCTAGATTGATTCGGTATTACACACAGTACTACCGTGAAGGACTGCAGTGTAACCATGATTCGTCTTCTCATCTCCTGGGTTTGCTATTCCTTTATACTGGGTCATGCACAGCTGTATCGGAGAGTAGGGAGGGGCTCCGAGGCTGAGGTGTGCTAGTGATGAAAGAGGCTTGCAGCTTGCATGTTGTGTAGATACTGTCTTGGATTTTGTAAAGTCGAGGGCATTCACAACTTAGTACAGGTGTTAATATGGCTTGTACACTGACGTTTACACCACCATCTGCACAAGTGCTAGAATCCTTGTGACGGTAGATCATGAGCCCACGATCTGCTGTTGTCGATAAGCCCCTCGTGCTGCAGTTCCCGTGAATAGTTACAATATCCATCAGTTTTCGAGTATGTGTTAGGCATTCAACCGTTCAGTGGCAGAATAGTCTCCTGCAGAGTTCCATGCCTCTCGCTATAGTGGCTCAAGCTCTATCAAAGACGTGTTCGCTCCTTGGGGGTGGCTCAAGCACCAGGGCTCTTCGGGAAATGCGGGCGGTCGCTGACCCGTAAAGTCCCAGGTTCCCTGGACGGTGTTGACCAACAGTGCCGCGACACCACATCTCAACAGATCTGGGGTACATATCAGGACAATACTCCTTGCATCTCCTGATGTATCATCGGTAGGTGATAACTATACTCTGCCGAGAAGTGTTTCAGCAACACCTACCTACGACGGACAAGAGTCGCTCCTACCCAATCGCACTACCAGCCAGGAGGGTTTCGCACCCCATCAAAGCTCAGCAACGTTGTCGTATTGTGACCGGCAATCTATCGTTCTCCTTGCTCTACCAGCGTAGTCACACCTTTGAATGTGCATACAGCCCCTCTTGCAATCCTGGTTAAGAAATGACTTGGTGCCGGAGATTGTCGACGTTTTACTGGGTAGGGTCATGGACCGGGAAGCCGAACTCTGGTACACCAAGATGAGAAAGGGCCGCGATTCAGACCTTTGGTAGCGGGAGGGCACGAGCGCATTGGGGCCCCAAGTACCGGCGTCGCTCGCTACATACCACTCATGTTCTCTCGCACAAATAAAGGCCTGACCTGATAAGGTCACCTCTGCTCTCCAATACATGTCTGGGGGTGAGGATCCAACTACACTAGAGTACACTTCTCTTTCGCAAGAGGCCCGCATTGGGTATCTTCCGCTGAAGTGCTGGTAGCCGAGGACTCCTTCCGCCGGGTACCGCTACGGTACCGCTACGCCAACATGGCATCGCATCCCACCTTGACTGATCGACAGAATTTGCGCGGCACAGCCGTCAGCACAACACACACCGGACAGGCGCGGCCCACCAGCCTTCACGATAAGGGTCTAACCATTCCGCATCCATCTTGAACAGCCTGCGTGTTGTGGTCCAAGTATTAGTTGTTCTCTGGTCGTTGGTTCGGTCGAAGATCTATCGAAGGAAGCTTTGAGTTCACTATAAGCAGGGGTGTACTTTTGAAACGTCAACCCATGTTATAGTATCATGAGGCAATGAATTAGATCGGCAGCTGGCCCTCGTAGATGGCCATGGGAGCGATCATAGCAGCAATATTAATGATACGTTGGCACGGCACAGAGCCTCGCTCTTTACTTCAATGGAATTTGATTTTGTGTGGCTCTCTTCGGCCCGGGCGCACTAGATTGCACGTCAAGTTGCTGAAAGGTTGTTAACCTTAGATAGCTTGGTTATGTATACGCGAGGTGGAACTATCACGCTAAGCTATTGACTACCCACTACTCTGCAATAGGTGCTGGAAGCGAAGTAAGAAGACGAAGGGAACTCCCGGACGTGTACAAAAAGCTAATGATATCAGGTCTCGGGGTAAACTGTACCCGAACCACCGAGTGAGAGATGCGCGGAAGACTATGCGCTTTTCGAGATGTTACGTGATGTATGTGCAGGAAGAGGCGAACCAAGATGGCGTGCATAAAGTTTGGTACCAGAACGCCCTCGCAATTGTCGCGCCGCAAGCCCGCACACTAATAACTCAAGGGGCAGACACATTGTGGTATAACGCCGAAAACCAGTATACGTGAAATCATACACCACACTAATTGTGGGCGTCCATCCCTAAGGAAGTTAGGCCAAAGCCACAACCAATGACCCGCCCGCCGGAGGAAAGGAAAGTAATATGAACAAGGCGGAAAATGTAGCCATGCCAGGGTATAGGGTGATGCTAAGAACGCAAAAAGGGCGAGTGGAGTGGCCAACCAAAATGATTACAAATGTACAACATGCCTCAACCAAGTGGAAAGGGATATCGAACGCCACAAGGCGAGGTGAAATGCATTGCTATGTTGTTGTGAAGGGCGGCGTTATGATTCCGGGATGACTAGGGTCGATGACGGCGACGGATGCGCGAAGCGAGGTTCAAATGCGACCTAGAGTGCGAGCCCAGTGCCGTCACCGCTCCAACGGTAGAGGCTCAACATTTCGCGCCGACGCTGTTGCGCAAGTTCGGCATGTTCGTCAATGCCGCGGCCGCGCACTTGCTGCAAAGCAGAACGCATGACTTTACGAAAATTTCGCTGCGCCATGTTAGCATGATTACTGATCTTGACATAATACAGCTGTGGTGGCGGTGGAGGCGACAAAGGTCAATTGCAGGATGCAAGGCTGACGAACTGTTTGAGCCACTTACTTGGTATTCGGTATTGAGGGTGACGATGCATGCTTCATGCGCGCGTACAATCACTTCGCATGCTCGCACGATGTTTGGACTTGCTTCTCCCTGCAGTTTGTCGGCTATGAGGAGCAACAGGAAGCTACCTTGCAAAAGGTAAATGCCGAAGAAGAACGGCATGAAGCTCAGATCCGGGTCGTATTCCAGAATCTCGTTCAATGCTTCAGCAGCTGATACTGCATGACCGGTGGCATCGACGAAGCTTTGCGAAGATATCCATAGGTCATTATCATCGAGAAGCGAGATGGGATCCCATTTACCATTAAGCAAGATGTGAAGCGTATGCATAAGGTGCGTGCCATATGATTCGACAATCTTAGCATGCATCAATGACTCTTGCGCTCTGGACATTGTAGAGTTGACGGACCGGCCAGATGGCGTACCAGGATGCGGTGGCTCGTGTTCTGCGTTGGCCTCATTCACTGCGCGATTTCGCAGCTCTCGCAGTGAATGTCCATAAACTACCAGTTGCTGACTGATCTCAAGCGCGTGATGGTCCCAATCAGTCTTCGTCCCAAAGCGGGGATGGTTGCGGGCATGGTATAGGTCGGTGATCTCTCCAAGGATAGTCATCAAAGGAAGGAAAAATCCGAATATGGAGTGTCCGGTGCACTCAAAGTGAGGCCCTCTTCGACGAAATGTGGAATCTGAAAACGATTGAGCGGAGTCCTCGAAGAATTCGCCAGATTGCCATACGTTATCGTCAAGTGGCTGCAGAAGGCCCGAGCATTCGACGTCTAATAAAGACAAAGGTCTGTTGTAGCATAACGCTAGGTGGCTGTTGAGCGATCAGCGTGTGTTGACGGGCAGGTTTGACGTATGCGCAAGAACACTGGCAGAAGTCGAGCAATGCCGTTTTGCCAGTGTCACGGCTGACAAAGATCAGATGGCTTACCGGTCAACAGTGAACAGCAGCCACCATACACGTCTGCGTTCTTCTCTTTGCTCCTCTGTAAAGTTCACGGGCGTATGTTGACTGGTCGGGTACCCCGAAACCATTTGTTCCGCACTCAGGTCTCCCGCTGCATCTTCGTCGTTCGGCTCAGGAGGCGGTGTCACAGGCACCTCCTTGCCAAGTTTAAGTTCCCTAGCCAGTGACCAAGCAGCGTTCCACCAGCGGAGTGATGCAGCTTTGTACTCGCTTGCCGATATCACTATGGCCAAGTGCATGTATGTCGCTACATCGTCGAGACCTCCCGGTGCTCCCGCTAGTTGCCACCGTGTTAGTTGGAGGAGCATTCACGATAGGGACTTGGATGTGTAACTTACGCAAACCAATATCGTTATCCTGCCCGGGCACACCAAAACCACCCATGGTGACACCATTGACCACATCGTTGCCGTCGAACGCCCTGGGGCTAGCATCTGGACCCCCTGGGGTTTGATGCACAAGAGGCTTCAAGAGGCTGATAGTAAGATTGATAAGCTTTTCCGATAGCTGGCTCCGTGCAGATGGCGATGAAGATAGATATGGTGATTCGCTTGTCAAGCAGCCAATCCACAGCATACTGGCTAGCAGTGCTGGACTGCACACGCGAGGGTTGTTGGAGCGGAGGAAAGATCGTTTTCGAAAGACGTAACCTAGTACGTAAGGGGAGACTGGCTGCATAAAAGCAGTTGATGAACTCTGGAAATAGAGCTCTAGTAAGTCGCAGGCTAGTGATATCGGCATGACACTTGCGAGATGTGGTACTAACGGCTGCAAGACAGGGAATCTCAATTGCTGAGAAGAATTCTGATGTTGTGCGCCAGAGTACAATGTTGTAGAAGGCGAAGGCAGTATCCAACCAGGAGATGCATCAACCGGTGATTGAGGCATATAACCCATATTGGATGCGTCATCAGGCATTCTGAATGTATTCGTTGGTGCTTGCGTATGCGCGCTTTGCGGGCTCAGCATACTGTAAGGGCTGTCAGAGTACTCGATTCCATGGCCGTGAGAAGGCAAAACGGGCTGGATTCCGGGTTGCATGCCGGGTTGCAACATGTGAAGCGGCGATTGGTAGTTAAGATTCCGGTGGTACTCTTCCATGGACGTGTACTCAGGTATTTGATTGTGTATAGGCAGCCCTTGAGTCTGAATCCGGGGCGGTTGCATAGGATGCATAGATTGCATGCTCTCGGCCATTTGATGATGCATTTCGGACTCTGGTACGGTGTCAATTGCGCCCGAGCTCATGGTCCGGTTCTGGTACATCGGCGCAGCATCCATCTCGGGTCTTGTTGTCGCAATACTGGCCGATCGACCAGAGAGCTCTGGAAGAGACCGTTGACCTTCAGGAAGTTTGGGGCTACTGCCGTGGATGGACTCGGCAGCTTTGTCTGAGGATTGCGGGGTGCTGGAGTCCTCAGACTTAGGCGGGCCGGTCCCTCCTGCGGCGCTCGCGGCTTGCTGCTGAGCGATGTCCTTCCGCGATGCTTTTCCGCGTTTCTTGCGCTCACGGATGTACTCGCACGTCAACCCAAATTCTGATAATGTGTTAGCGAAGCTGTCAGAGCGGTAGTACTTGCGTTATGGAATGTGAACCGCAGCTGTAGCCCCAGAGCTAAGAGCCTCTAGTAGACGCTACAGAAGTGACTTTTGGCCACCCAACTAGACGGTTCTCATCTCGGCTCCACCGCCGCCGAGGTTTCCATGCTGAGTCAAACGTACCTATGCAATGCGCGCACTGCTCATGCTGTTAGCACGATGGTCCAGGAGTCGAAGGCTGGGAAAGAACTTACAGATTGTCTACCATCACATTTGGTTCGTAATTGGTTACACTGGTCACAAGCCCGGCTTATCCTGCGTCGTACTGGTCCAGACGCTGAGTTACCTCGTCCCGATCGCTCGTGGAGCATCTCTCGCTGGTGTCGAGGCGCTATAGGACCGCTGGCGTAGGGTAATCGATGAGGCTTGACGATGGCTTTTCCGTTTGGTAATACATGCCGATTCTGATGAAATTGCAAAGCTGTGTATTGTGATGCGTGCGCGAGAGTGTCAAGTGATGACTGTCCCATGTGCTGGGCGGCGAGATGATGATGTTGATGTTCAACCATGTTCGGCGCGGGGAGGTGGCTGAACGCCGAGGGGTATGGATGGAGATTCGTGGAAAGCATAACTGCGTTCTAGCGTCCGTCTCCACTGCAATTCCACCACTCGAGGGCAGATTTTGGAGCGTCAGTTACGTGGGAAGTAACTGTGGAATTTGAGCTCAGAGTGTCCAAGGGGTGGCAAAGGGCGAAGAGCTGGCAACGAGGCTGAGCGGTGTCAGCACAGGACTGGAGTTCCAAGGTTATGTCGTCGAAGGACGTCGAAAAGATATGCAGGTCAGTAGTCCAAACGCCGTCTTTTGACCACTACTGTGCGCCTGGCCCACCATATACCCTTCGGTTGTTACTGTCTCGGCCTTAAAGCTGATTCTTAGTGGACGCACTGGGGGTATAATACAGAACTGTCCAGTGCCTGGAAATGCAGGGTGAGGGTACCGAGTCGGCATGAGCAGGCAGGTCCTTTCTCCGGGACCAGCTGCATCTTGCGTCAGAGACGTCTCTGGCCACATGCTGCAAACGAGATGGGCGGCAGGGCACGCATGTTCGTGCGTGTGTGCGTGCGTGCGTGCGTGCGTCTAGGAGTCCAAGATGGCTAACTCGCCTTCCGTTCTCCCATCTCCAGTTTGAGCATGTCAACCCCTGCGCGGCCAGGGTATGGCTGCACACCAACATTCTACGTTGAGCACAGTCCACAAAAGCCGCTGGATCGTCGTTGCCGCGGACTTGAACGGATACATGCCAGAACCCTCGTCGTAGGTTAGACTGGCAATCAAAAGGCATATTGGTTGATCGGTGCCATCCCGACCCTATATGTGGGCGTGTTAAGAAGCCGGCGTACCGATGCCGGCTCAACAAGTACCTTGGGGTACCTGCCCGTGCCTAAGACCCACCTACTACCACACCTTCGCCCGTTGCCCCCCGTTGCTGAGCGATCAGAACAAGGAGCCAGGGTGGTGATTGGCGACCACAGCCCGTGCAGCAGTGCGTCCGTTAGCAGGCGAGCCGCTGACAACACGGGACCTGGAAGTCTCCGCCATCGCCCAGACTCCCTTTTGGACGCGACAGCCATTCCGTAGTCGCTGCCCCGATGCACATCCCCTGGCAGCCTGGCTCGCGATGCATCCTGACAGCCAGCGCTACCCGCCCTCCTGCCGGTCATCTGCACCCCAGCGAATAATCCGCCAGCTGTTGCGGCCTGCGCTGATCGCCTCAATCTCTTTTACGCCCATATCTCCGTTAGAAAACATGAATCATGTGAAGTAGGGAAATGGACGGAGACTTTCAGACACTTCGAACCCTGATCTTTCCCACATTTTACCTTGGCCCAAACGAGCATTGAACAAGGCCATCACAAAAGATACCTCGCTTACGTCGGCGCTGGAGACCTAGATGGTCTTCGCATGACAGTCTATCCCCATATCCACTCCGGTAATGCATATTATGTACTCCTCCATAACCACGGATGATCCAGGTTCGCCACCTGCAGAACGCAGATATGTATGCCAAGCGAAAGCTGGAGTTGACCAGGTGTGCACAAAACTTGTCTATAACACGTTGTGTTATGATATCGAGTGCGGGAATACCTGCCATGCACAACGGTTATCCGAACCGAGCAGCGCCAGCGATGCTAAGGACTTGCGCTATGCGCCCTTCGTCTCTACGGTGCGGCGTGCTCCGCTCAAGTCGTTAGAGCGAACATCCATATTTTGGTAACGGTGGCGTTTAGCTACATCGAGACTGAGTTGGGGGTGACTAGCTCTTAAATGGATGCTGATATGATGCCTCGTGGCTAATATCTAGCTGACAGATCTCCACAATTGCTACTGGGCGACAACGCTGCGAAGCCAGCGGATCGCTCCGCAATTCAACAGTTCGCCGCTGGCCATGGTGGCTTAGAGGCGCTGTATTGACGGCTTGGCCTGCAGTTAACCCACACGACGCAAGCTGCTTCAGCACAGATGCAAATCGAGATTGGAGTTTTCGTTACTAGGTCAGTTGACTCGAACCTGAAAGTTAAAATCGAGAGGGTTCTTGTTATGCTCACTGTGTATTTCGTAACGAAGTAAACGCTCTATCAGTCTTGGAAAAATGAGACGGTCTGGGGAGAACAAAGCGCTCCTCCAAAGGGCTCCTCCAGAACACTACAGGCCAAGGTATGATACTAAACTTGGGTTTCTTATTAGCAGAACGTGGATCCAACAGTCCAGACTATGCCATTTCGAATACGGCAGCCAACTCCCGCAATTTTAATAGAATTCACTTGACCATTACAGATCATCGACTACGTGGTGAGCTCTTCGCGTAAAGTGAATGGGATGCAGTGTCTCTTAACATGAGCTGCTATAGGTGCCGCATGCTCTTCTAGTACACCAGATCAATCAAAGACCCAGTCTCAGGCCACCATGAAAACGCATGGGCAACCGTTCTTGACCGCTTGCACTCTGTGTCTAGAAGCTTTCCGAACATAGTAATGAATTGAAAGCAAGGCGTGGCAAAAACTGCAAGATCAGGCCATCCGCGACTATAAGCGAAGGCAATACTTACCAGTCATTTGAACGCTTCAAAATAGTTCGACTAACTTCAGTTCAGGGCCTGTATGATGCTCTCGTCGGAGCATGTGTTAATAGTAGTCTGTAATACAGCGATGTACTCACATGCGGGCTACCAACCCGACATGGAATGCTTTGAGCATACCGTGAATTCGCTTAGGGAGGACAGTTCATCGTATCATGTCATCATTCTCGCTGCCCAGACCGGAATGGCGGAGAGCCATATGGCTTGGATGGTGACAGCCTAGGGTGACTCAACAAAGCCCAGATCTTCATGCTGATAGCCCCCTCGTCATAAGTTTGAATTACCATTCGGGAGTGGTTTCTGGGCCAGGCACGCAAGCTGGTCAGCTACTGGGAAGCAGTATAGAAGCCTGTCAGTTTCTCCACTGCAAATGCATACTCTAATACCGAACAACTGGAATACGCCCCGCGAGAGACGATCTCAGCCTATGATGGATGCCTTCATGCCTATAGACTACCGTACACCTGCAGTACAGTGCAGGAGGAATGTATACGCAAGGCACCACGGCACCCAGTTCCGACCTGAGTTGGAGTTGGTAACATCCAGATATTGCGGGCACAGCTCTTGACGCTGCCGCCACATGCACCGCGTGGTCTTTATTGATGAGCGCAAGCGAGGGCCGGTCATGCCGCCAAGCTACGCACCGTCAGTAGAACCATGTACGGCCCGTGATCTTGTGCAATACATGCTGACGCTCTAAGTCTGGTTTGAACTTGCCACCACTGCCGGGGGGCTGAAATGCTCGCGATATCCCTAGGACTATTGGATGAGGAAGTGAACGTCGTGCCGCTTGCCTGAGTGTATGCAGGAAAATCTGTCGAGCACACGTTCTCTTTGAAAACGTCTCAGAATAGCTCGTTGGCCTTGTCTTCGCATCTGCATGGTTGTTTGCCCCTCCAAAGAGTTGATGCCAGTACAGTTATGACAGTGGGGGTAATTAGTCAAGATGGGTGCTAAAGGCACAGGGAGCGGCATCCTTGACCCAGGAAAGGGCAGTTCTTTCTTTCATGTTCCGCTGGGGATACTGCCTGCTGGTTGCGGTACCGATATCATGGACGCATTTCCCAGCGCAGAGGATATCACCGGTACGCCTGCCGGACTCTCGTAACCCCCCTCTTGACACAGCGCGGATGAGCCCTTTCTGATTTGGCCATGTCAACGAATTGCCGACGCCGCAATCCATCTGCTATCTTCTTCACAGATTGAGGACGTGGTCGTCACCAAGCGTCATTGTACTGTGTTGGACGACTCACGGCGCTGGCCCATTGCTCTTGCGCAAATTGGCGGCATATCAGTGAGGCGATCAGAAAAGGCCCGAATCTGCACTATCAGCACTCCAGAATTTCATCTTAAGCTACGACCACCTCCGAGTGAACAAGACAGGTGGGCCACGTGTGCCTGTAAATTACCAGGTTTGCGGGGATGGTACCGGCGTCTTTATGCGTCTGCAAAACTGGAGCAATATCGGTTGACACGTTTTCCGAGGATCTCGTACGGTGAGCAAGTAACGTAACAATGCCTTGTCTTGATAACAGATTTTCGGAGCGCGCCATGGTGTTTATCGATAGCGGACATTGAAGTCCGTTTTTCGGCGTGAAGCTGTGAATTGTCCCCCACTGCAATGGGACGTGCACGAGCTAGTTTTAGCGCTGTCGTACGTCATCTCCGATGTGACTGCGGGCAAAGCCTCAACTCAAAATTAACTGCTCGTAAGACGCCACTGAATCGACGAACGTGCGTCCCCATCTCTATTTATCCAAACAAACGACGTACCAGACACGTGCCATCACTATGTCGCTGGAGAAGATCACGACTATCTCTCCTATTACGAACAAGCCCGTTCTCACACGCAATGGCCTCTCAGACGCAGATCTCCAATCTTTACCTGAGACAGCCGCCGCTGCGTTCGAGTCCTATCGACGCACACCACTCGCTGAAAGGCAAAAGATTGTTAAGAAAGCTTTGAAGCTACTCAATGACCGTCAGGATGTGCTGGGCAAGGAGATCACTGAGCAGATGGGCCGTCCTATTGCGTATACTGCCAAGGAGGTTACCACGGCGGTCATGCGCGGCGAGTACCTACTCAAAATTAGTGACGAGACACTCAAAGATACCCCAGGCGAGGCGGAGAAGGGTTTCAAGCGTTACATCAAGAAAGTCCCGCTTGGGCCTGTGTTGATTCTGTTCCCATGGAATGTGCGTGTGGCTTAGAAGCTATTTCTGCTCGGCACGTGCTGACACACCTGCAGTATCCGTATCTAACCCTCATCAACTCGCTAGTACCTGCCTTGCTTGCCGGAAACTCGGTCATCCTGAAGCCCTCCCCACAAACGCCAACGAGTGCCGAGCAGATCCAGCAGATTTTCAAGGAAGCCGGATTGCCAGATGGTGTGCTTCAAATCTTCCACAGCGGATCTATTGTCCAAATTGAGTCGATCGCACGCTCGCCCAAGATCCAGCTGGTTTGCTTTACTGGGTCGGTTGCCAACGGTCTTGCGGTTCAGCAGGCTGCAAACGACCGCGTACCGTTACGAGTAGGTCTCGAGCTTGGAGGCAAGGATCCTGCATACGTGCGTTCCGACGTTGACGTCAAGTGGGCCGCGGAAGAGCTCGTAGACGGTGCTGTCTTCAACTCAGGTCAGAGCTGCTGCAGTGTTGAGAGGGTATATGTGGACGAGAAGATTCATGATGATTTTGTATCAGCGCTTCAGGATGTACTCAGTGGGTACAAACTCGGCGATCCCTTCGACAAGAGCACACATGTTGGCCCAGTAGTCTCCAAGCG
>JAESFQ010000479.1_pt1 | contig 14689 bp, 12 predicted proteins | sample 9269431 | NCBI WGS metagenome assembly JAESFQ01 (sample SAMN14502588, study PRJNA617103) | algae metagenome | isolation source: Plectolyngbya sp. WJT66-NPBG17 and co-occurring heterotrophs from well... | place: USA: Mojave Desert, Joshua Tree National Park, California | collected 2006-08-06
CCTATCATGGCCGATAGGTGGCATCCAAACGAGCGGCGCAAGATCCAGCGGTCGCTAGAGATATACCTAAGAACAGGAAAACCAGCTTCACAGCTATACAAAGAACAAAAGCTTCAACGTGATGCCTCTGCTGCTCAGACGGACGGAACCACATCTGAGAGCCGGTCAGGCCTTCGTTTTGAAACACTAGTGTTCTGGGTGCATGCAAACAAAGACGTGCTGCATCGGCGTCTGGATGGCCGCGTTGACAAAATGATCGCCCGAGGCCTGCTTTCTGAAGTTCAGGAGCTCAGCCGTTTCCGTGAGCACCACGAATCCAGCACCGGTACAAGCATTGACCAGACTCGCGGCATTTGGGTATCGATAGGATACAAAGAATTCTTGGAATACCAAAATGCTCTTTCAGACAGTTCACGAGATGCGTCTGAGCTGGAGAAGCTCAAGGTTCTCGCTATTGAAAAGACGCAAGCTGCTACACGCCAATACGCCAATCGCCAGATCAAATGGATCCGGATTAAACTGCTTAATGCTCTACTCGGTGCAGGTCAAAAGAGCAACACTTTTCTGGTTGACGGTACTGATATATCGCAATGGGAGGATAATGTCGTGAGGCCCGCGATAACTATTGCCGAACAATTCCTTTCCGGGAAAACACTACAGTCGCCCTCAACGTTATCACCGGCAGCAGCAGAATTGCTGACACCGAAGCGCGAGTATGATCTCGGACAGCGACCAGACCTCTGGCAAAAGAAGGTCTGTGAGACATGCGGTACCACATCTATTACCGAGAATGATTGGAGTTTGCACGTCAAGAGTCGTGCACATCGACGAGCGGTGGGCGCGAGAAAGAAGGAGGAGAATGCACCCAAGATGAGAAATGGTGGTGCCAAAAGTCCCAAAGCGGAGGTGGTTGACATTCTCGAACACTACATGGATACTTTTCCTGAGAGACAAGAGCCCAAATGAGTGGTGAGTCCGTCTCAACTGCACCCAAAAGTCCCCGCAGGATAGAAGTTACAGCCGCCACACCCAACATCACGCCGAGAAGTCAGTCCACAAGTCTTGTCACGGTCACACGTCACCCAATTGCGGGTTCCCCTGTCGTCAGCTAGCCAGCATCGTTCTCCGCTATTACCGCATCTGTCCTAGCAGTAGCCCTTCTCGCAGCCAAGGTAGCACGTGGCACAGGCTTGCCCTTGAAATTTTCTGAGAGGGCGTCGCCGCTCGAAAGGCTGGATGGCGAGGGCATCACCGATAAAGATTGGAAAGGTGGGGATGAACTTCATGACTTCGGTTGATCTGTCGACAACACCAGTCATGATTATAGCATTTGCGTTGCTCTGATAAAACTGTTACGACTTCAAGAAAACATCGTTGGTCTTGTACCTGGGATTACGAAATGGGCTGTCGGTGTGGACCCTGCGTTCATGTAAGGCAGCGGATGTTTTGGTGGTATTGTGTTGCTTTTATCAAGTGCTTGTCGTATTTATATACATCTTTTGTACATCACTAGGACTCAAACGGTGAATAACGCGTCCAGCGCTCACTTTGCACCGTGATTGATCCCGCCTGAGCAGCAGCAGTTTGGCTGAACGTAACGACGATGGAGTTAACTGAAAACGATATGAAGCTGGGATGACGCTGTTTTGGCATTACACTTGTTCCCCAGGAGAATATAGCTTTTGACGTTGCCGTTATACTGTTGTTGCACTTGCTTTTATGGCAAAAGGTGTAGCACTTTCGCAATTGGTATGTTCAAGGGTTTTACGGAGCTACAAGCGCTGGTATGTGCTACGTGGCAGGCAATGCGGCAAGGCCGGGTGATGTATTCTCAATCCCAATATATGTATATGGCTATTTACAGCAACTACAGATTCTTTGACGTATTTTAACCACATTTGCTTACGCCTTTGCCAGTTGTACAACGTGCTCACAAGTGATCAACGAGGGGGCTGAGACCCTTCGCAGTACCGATTTTTTCCTCATAAAAGAATCTCCGCCTCTCGACGCGCCCGCGGTTTGACATAAATTGAGCAAACGCAGGAGCATCTGTACCGGGCTGCTGAAGAATCGTCTCGGCGCCTTCTGAGACTGGTATATCCTCACGGACACTCCAGCTGCGGCCAGATTGGTATTCGTCACTGAGTATGAAGCTGTGTAGCAGTTTTGCGCCTTCGGGATGCGGCGCGTCTTTCAAGATGGCGCCGGTCTATGCCCAAGTGACGAATTTGGCATCGCTGGGGAGCGCGTATCTAACAGGTAGCTGATCCGTAAATGAATAACCCGAGGTAAAGGTTACCGCGCTGCTGCTGTTGGCAGCCCTGATAAGTGTGCCGGGGGTTGCTGTGCCGCGCACCCAGCGGGGGTTATTGGCGAGTAGGGCGTCGAACCATTCCTGACCGAGTTCTTGTATGCTACCCATGATGTTAGCCAGTCTTCGTGTGAAGGCAGAGGAGATGTATGTACATAAGTTCGAACTGGTACAAAACCGCGTCGTCGTCGTTGGGGTAGGTTAGAACAATTTTATCTTTGAACTCGGGTTTCGTGAAGTCTTTGTATGAAGTTGGCATGGTGCTCGTCTTGTTCATGTTCGCAGAGATGCTGTTGTTGTTTAGCATGTATAGTGGGAGACATCTCAGAGAGTAACATACCCCCAACCGAAAATGAGCAGTCCAGTGTAGGCCGCGTCTTTATCCTTGAACACGGGATAGATCTTGTCGAAGTTCAGTGGCGCGTACTCCATCAGCGCGCCTTCCTTCTTCCAGCGTGGGTAGTCGTTCAGCGTCTGTAGAATGATGCTGTCGACAAAGACGTTGCCGACTGCCAGCTGCGGGTCGAGGTTGATATCATGGTACTTTGATAGATCGACAGTGACATTGAGCGTCATGTTAGGGAAGCGTGCTTCAAAAGCGCTCTTCAGACCGTTTTGTTGAGTCTTCTCATCGCCGCCATGCCAGAGAGTGACGATGCCACCTTCGGCCAAAGCTGCCTGGTAAATCTCGTCGATGCTGCGCGTTTCAGACTCAAAAGTTGTACTGTTTGGAGCAGAGGCTGCCAGAGAAATACCGGCAAAGCATGCTAGACTGGTATATGCGAAGCGCATGGTGGCGTGTGCTGGTCGATTGACTGGAATGAAGGTGCAGCTGCTTGAGGAATCATAGAGGCATTCCATATATTTTATTTGTGAACCCTACTCACAGACCTCTGCGCTAAAGATGCTATCACGACAGATTGATTGCGATCATTGCTTGCGTTTTCGACTCGGTCCTTTAGATTCTGTTAAAGGGCCGAGATGAGGCTGAAATCTCGCCTGCAGGTTGCGCGGCCTTCAAGTAAGGTGAACAACATTGTGATAGAGTCAGTGAGCTGACAAAAGTAACAAGCGCACAAAAACAACATGTTTTCATATGCGCTGTCCGCTATATAGCATTTGCTACCACCAGTTGATGCGATATCAACACAGAGTTTCTAGCCACGGCCGTGGAGGTGTAGTGGGTCTGAGTACGCAGAAGTCCCAGATCCGCACAGACTTCCTGGCTTATCGGAAACAAGCTTCCTCGTATCATGCCAGGAGAGAGAGGCGGGTGAACCCCATGCACCAATCAGTGTGACGAGTCTGAAAGAGCACGTCATCCGGGATTTAGATGAAGGGCCAGTGTGTTATGAGAGCAACCTCAGTTTAGGAGACATGGCGAGCAGGGTATGATCTTGGAAGTGGAGACGGGTGCGGGGTCACGTGAACGCTTGGCCACTTTTGGTAAAGCTCCTCTCCTCTATCGCGTGCTGTTCCGACAGTCGGCACAGCTATCAACGCTGCGCGAACTATGTCATCGCAATGTCAAACGTCTCTGCGACTGCTAGCGGGATTCGAGATTGGACTAGAGACGGCAAAGTACATCTGATGGATAATGAGACCGAAAGTTCCTCGCAGGAGCCGCCTGCCAAAAAGCAACGAACCCTAGCTTGTCAGCGATGTCGCCTGCGGAAACAGAGGTGCGAAGACAGCCGACCATGCCAGAACTGTATCAAGGGAGATGAAGAATGCCTACCGACACAACCAGCGCCTCGTCCACATGTCGAGAGCGAGTATGTGCGCATTTTGGAACAGCGTATCGCTGAGCTTGAGGCTCTAGACCCGCAGCAAAGTCTTGATCACCTACGAAGAACCCATAGCAGGCCTGATCAAGATATAAATGGTACGACGCCGGCAAGCAGTGGCTTGCCGAGTGATGGCGTCAGAGGAGCAGCAGCCAGTCCTCCAGTTCAACGGGCCTTGCCACCGGGACGGTCATCTATCCTTTCCGGCCCATCACCGGGTCATGCAATAGCTTTCGGTATTGATGATGATGAGCCTGACTTGAACCATCTCGTCTTTGGACTTATCGCATCACCGTCGGCGCAATTCCAAACTCACGATGCTGCTGTCACCTCAACGATTTCAGGGCCGGCACAGGCGGTAGTGAATAGTGCACACTTGCTGTTGACGAGCATATCTCCGGAATTAGAAGAATCACTCCTCAACGCGTATCGCGAGCGCGCTCAAGCTCAGTATCCTTTTTTTCATTGGGACGAATTTCTCACATGGCATTCGGAGTGGAAGCATTGTCTGGCCTGCGACCTCGAAGAACGAGCATGGCAAGGGTTCTTCATCAACCTTGTGTACGCCACATCTTTGGTACTTTTGCGACAATCGTACACGGCAATACTCAACGTGCGACAGTTTTACAACAGTGGAATCTCGCTCCTGCCGGCTGTGCTACGTCAGCCGGACAGAATCCTTCAGGTGCAGGCGTATCTCCTACTGTCCGTTCATGCACTACATCAGAGCTCCACGGAACGTATCATTTCCCTTGCTTCCACAACTATACGGCAATGCGTTTTGCAACAATTACACCTCGGCGAGACGGAACCACCACCAACCAACGTCCAGGCCAGGCTCAAGATCCAAGTTCGACGGCGATCCTTCTGGTGTGCGTACCTGCTTGATCGGTTGATCATGTCATCCTTCGATCTTCCTCCATCTATCCCAGACTATATGATCACTGTAAAGCCCTTCGCTAACATCGAGGATCATGAACTGTTAGGGGTAGCTGCCACTACCCCACCAAACTGTGACCTGCCTGATTCTCAGAGTTATACTTGCAATTCTTCCGCACTTCATATACTCCAATGCAGGCGTATCCAGTCTGAAATAAGCGCTGTTACACTTCGGTGGGATTATGAAGCTCAGTTTGAGAACACTTCAGATTGGCGAATAAGAATCCTCGCGGAATTGGAAAACTTCAAATCCAGAGTGCATAACTTTTCAGATCCAAATTCGAAAGGGTACACGTCGCAACGCTGGCAAGCTATGATATATCACTATACATTGCTCATGCTGTATCGACCGACGAAAGCGAATGTGACCGGGTCTGCCGGCGACTGGTAAAAACCCCATTGTACGAATTGCATGTGAGATATACGCTGATTTCGCACATCGATGTTTAAGGTCAGTTCAGCCCAGTAGCCAGGCCTGCTTAATGTTTCGTAAGAGCCAGATTGATCGCCAGATTGCGCAACCATGGCTTGCAGTGAGTAGCTCTGAACGTCCGATGACGCTCTTGCTGATAGCTGTAGCTTCTCGTTCAATTTCAGTCTGGGATTACACTCCTGTACTGCTTCTGGGCTACTCCACCGGAACATAGAACCGAAAATTACTACTCTCTCGATGTCCCCGACGCGCTACGTGCCTGCTCTAATATCCTCGCGATAATGGCAGATCGGTGGCAAAAGGCAGATTGTCTAAGAGATGTCTTCGAACTACTCGCGCGCGAGATACCGCTGGTCGACCGGCCCAACAGGCCATCGACTCGGCTGTCGGAGAAAACGGTGACGGCGGTCCAGGCAAACCTTCCCCAGGTTCGTGCACTGGTAGTGCATCGCCCTGTGTTGCGGATGATTGACGAAATGATAAATGAGGACTTTCCCCGCCCCGCGCAACCTTCCCATCTACCATCGGCCGCTAGCATGCTCGCTCCGACAGACCAGGAATCCGAGGATCATCTCAGCACTCAGCTACAGCAGATCAATGCAAACTTTCAAATGCCGTTTGCCATGCAGCAGCCATTCGAGTACGGGATCGCGAATTCTGGGCTTGAGGATTTGGACGTTGATGGTCTGCTATCGTTTCCCGGCGTTTTCGACTTCGAAGGCTTGACGTAGCGTGTCACCGAAAGAGGAAACATGATGGAAATTGATACATCTATGAAACGTAGGCTATCAATGTTTCTGAAAGTTCGCTGTCTTACCCTTCTCTACGGTCGATTCTCCAGCAACTGTTTCGAGGAATGGTTCTTCGAAGTCTCATGTCCGCTGGTGGGTCACGGCCGATGGTGGGCCTTCAGGTCCTCACACTATGCTTGGGCCCCCATGTGAATACGGCGTTGAAGACTCGTGCCTCGACAATCGCGGTGACGTATAATGTCGATTTTCGTCAGCTACATTCTATGCGTATGTTGCCCCCTTTACCTTGGCGTCACTAAAGCCGACGATGTACGTGTCTTGTGGTCAGGAATCGTCGCAAATGTGGCAGGTATTACGAAGCTCGTGCCGATTGTGGCCTGGACTGGGGCCGTGTCCACATGGATGATAACATCAAGGGCGCCGAAACTAGAAAAGAATTTGAGATGCTACGAGGTCTGTAACTCATCAGCTCTATTGACAGACTATCTTGCATCTGCAAGATATTGAATGATAGACGAAAGTCAGTATCAGACGGCAACACGATTGTTACAGATCAACATGGATGCTAGTATGTATGTATCAAGATCAATAGAGGATGGTGATTAGGTAGTATGACGTTGTACTTTTCTGGTCTCACAGTGGCTGATTGATAATTCGGAGGAATTCTTTGGCGTAGATTGGTTACCAAGTTCCTTACATCTCTAGCCGTCAATGAGTCTCTTGCACTCCATCCACCCATACATCCACCATCTCGTTGTAAAAGCAGAGATAGCCCGCAATTGGTGCGCTCTCGGTCGTCGGGTAGCGATAGTACCACACCAAATCTTTGTACGTCTTGCCATTGACGTTGACGTTCCAGTAATTGGCTTTCCCTTTATACGGGCAGAGTGTCTCCGTGTCACTCGGCGTTAGGTACTCATACTTAACGCTGGTAGCAGGGAGGTAATGTCTGGTTCGCAACGTCGTTTCGAACAGGAAAAGAGCGTTTGAGGACTCGGCAATCGTGACACCGTCGACGGCTACTTTGATGCTGCGAGTCGAGGGCAGGATGTCGATGCGCTTGTAGGGGTCCTTGGGGTGTCCTATGATCGGCGTCTCTTCCTCGAACCACTGATCCACGGCTCGAAAATCCACCTTGACAAGATCTTTGAGCTTCCCATTGTTGAAGACTAGGATGCGGTTGCTGGTGCGATTGCCGACTGTTAGACTACCGAAGTGTGCGCCGTCATCTGTGCCATCCACAGGGGAGCTTCGCGAAAGCTTAGCCTCCGAGGTAAAGCTCGAAATCGGTATGTAGTATCTATGATGTGTTAACCTCACAATCAGGCTCTTGGTAAGTTGATTTCGTGTACTGTGGATAGCGTAATTCCAATTCCCAAACGTAATGCGCGTTGAGAGTATCAAACGCGTATTTCCCGTTGAGAAGTCCTCGCACACGACGTGCCGTGTGCTCTATCCTGCAAGGACCATCGCGGACGAGCTTCTGTGCAAGTCTTGCTAGACTGCTTTTGTCAGCAAATCGTGAATGGGCATCATGAACAGAAGCTGATGTAGACGCAACTCGCTAGTGCTCGCCATCTCGAACTAGTACGGAATCTCGAAAAACAGCAACAGATACGTCTGGTTTGATGAAGGGTTTGAGATAGCAAGCGAAGGTACAACGTGCTCAGGTCATGATGTAGGCCATCCCGGGGGGTCGGGTGCGGGGCCGTGAGAAACAGCATGTATAGCCGAATGCTTACCAACCTCACAAACACCACCCAGGTATGACCTTGAAGTATCACTAATCACGCTGTTGGATCAACATTACAAACACTGCAGTATCTGGGGTTCTCGGAGCTATTATTCCTAGTTACTTGTTGAGAGTTAAGTCCGGAGCGTCGCGCTGCACTATACCTACGGAATGTGTTACTCGATAGACGTCCTGGCGTACCATGATCATCTTGGTAACTCCTGATAATTGACCAAGATATTAGCTTGCAAGTCTACAGAAGGGTCGCACATCACAGAAAGAAAGAGTTCCCTCAGTCACACCAGAAATCTCTGAAACGGTCCTGGTCGCATCGGCGAGATGCGCATAAGCGACGGCCCTCTCTTCGGCCTTTCCGTTCGCATCGCCAAGTTCTCTTCTCATGCTCTTCAGTCATGCCGTAGTCCTTAGGTGTTGCCGTGGCCTCCGCTATAGTGCGGCTCAGCAAGAGAATGACTCCTTTTTCGATGTAACCCCCCGCCAGCATGGTCTCTCCCCAGCCTCTCCCTCCAGGTCCCCATCATGTTATCAATCACCACACTACTCGGCTTCCACCTCATGTTACTGTCATGGAAACGATCACAGAGCAGTTTGCAACACGCATTAGTCTCGATCCTTGCATAACGGTAGCGGCGTCGTTGCAATAACATACTCATACGATCAGGCGAACTGCCAAGACTTCCTCAGCGGGAAGATCGGAGGCGGTATGTGTATCGAGAGCAGCGTGAAGGTCAGGAACTGGATCTTGTCCGTCTTTCGTTTGGAATGACTGCTCGTTCATTTGAGTGGCTTCGACGTTGGTGCGCGGATCCGTACGCGTTGTAGGAATTCGGGATGACTTGTACATCTCCCCCGCAGAACGAATATCTTGCTCCTGATTGTACCCGCGATATCAACGCTGTTAAAATGTTGATGTATTGGTGGAGCGGTGACCAACGCTTGATTCGCTACCTACGAGCCTTCGATCACTGCATGCTTAGGCTTGCGCGCCGTTCTCATTGTGATAAGTGAAGCGTCAGTAGTCGTGTAGAACCAGGAGGTGTGGAGACCGTCAAGAGACATGAGAGATGAAGAAGTGGATAGTGTATGTATAATCCAGGCTACATCCAAGGGCGGTCCATAGACAGGCTAGAGCTTCACGAGGATGTCCAAGGGTCATCAACGGCGCTCGCAGCGGGAGACATCTGAATTCATTTTGTTCGATCACGTACATCTGATGTACCCTTGCTGTGAAGTCCCTTGTTTGAGCGGACAGATGGCGGTTTCTGCATGTTGCACTCAGGATAATGACCTTGACGACTATCGCGCTTTTCGTTGAGTAACTCGACATATGCTAGACGAAAGATGAGCTTCCCGGGTTGTCATCGTCATCGATACAACCACAATGTTGTCCGGCAAGCAGCGACGTGATGTACCATGGAACGGAGATGGAGATGGAGGCTTGGGATGGTCGGCGATGTCGGAACGCGCCAGCTTTGTCAGCGCACCATAGTCTCCCCGTCAGGCTGTGGTCCGAAAAGCAAGCACTAGTCATGTGAAGCCAAGATACGTCCTGGCGTGATTCCGATATCTCGCTCACCGGCACCGAATGCTAACTGCTTCAAGGCGCATCTGGTAAACCCGAAACAATCCGTGGCAGCTTGATAGGGCGACGTCTTGGCAGGGGGCGCGAGGGGGAGATTGCGCTTAGAACGCCACAGGGCCGTCAGCGTCAGCAGCAAATCCTAGCGGCAGTTGTGGGCGCCGCATCTTCTTCTTGACAGGTACAGGACAAATGCTGTGTTACGAGAGTATGACGTGGTCAGGGTGAAGATGGCTGGCCGTTGACTGCTTTTCTGGATGCAGGCCGCCAATCTCCGCCGTGCATTAAGATTGCGAAGCGACGAGCTCGCAGAAAGCGCATAAATCCCATCCTATCCTACCAGCATCGGTTTACCTCACCACAACAGGAAAAAGCTGTGCGCTGTCCCACTTTGCACCGTATATGCAACCTCGGGCCATTTGCTCTTAGGCCATGTGCTCTCATGCCATATGCTATCATGCCATGCGGCCTTGACTGCAGTCACCACTACCTGGCGTTGTTGAAGCTCCAACAATACCTAGGCCAAGGCTGACTGAATCATGATCTGGAACTGTCCAAGACGTTACTTTTCTCGCGTCTGTTCGTTGATCCCATCGGTTGCCCCGAGCTGCCACTTTGGCTACGGCAGTGGCAAAGCTGGTTCGCGTAGAGCATCTTTCCTTTTGACTCGTGGGCGTGGCGGACGCCGTCGCTCGGTTCCTGCAGCCACCAGCGAACTCTCCTCATGCAACCCCGCTGCTGGATTTCGCACGGCACGCTCGGCATAGCGAATAGCCAAGTACGCCTTCGCACTCTTCGCGCGGCCAAGTATTGACATTCGTATCTTGAAGGATGCCTTTTGTCGCGCTGAGCTTGAGGCGTGAACTAGAATTGCGGTAGACTTGGTTGTTTCAGCTTGGGCCCAACCAGATTCCGTACGCGGATGATTTCTAAAGTCATGTCCCATCGACCATCGATATCAGAACAGTAACTACTGCGTCGCAGGTCGATCTTCGCAAGAGTGAACACTGCACCGTTGACAGGGAGTGACAAAATACCCCCACCACGAGAAGCTCATGGGAGACCTACAGTGCCATGCGGACGCCGTGCTCCACAAACGCCTAGAAAACGATGTATCGTGTTCAGGGGTCGCGCTGACCTAGCCGCTCCCCGAGCCGGACAGTAAGCAGCTCTATCCTTGATCCAGCACAAGCGCTCTGCTGATCTACCGACGCCCAGAGTCTGACGACCCGAAATAGACCATGTGGCTCTGGAAGCGACAGGGCTGCTGCGTGAAGAAATGCATGCCGAGCCCGCTAAACTAATCTTGCTCGTGTCAGGTCCAGCGCCGCCGCGTCGGAGAGAAAGATATATGTAGGGAGAACCTCTGCAGGTGAGGCGATCTTCACGAGTTATCGCCTGTCACTCATCGCCCTTACCGTCAACCCGTAGGGTGCCGAGACTCATCAGTTTTGGAAGTCATAGACTTCTGTACATTCGCTTTTGCACTACACTCGCTTCACTACGTTTACTATGCGCATTACTACTCTAATAGGCCTTATGGCCGGGCTCGCCAGCCAGGCTGTGAACGCAGCCTGCAGTGCACCCCTCAAGATCGACGATTTCTCCAAGCAGACTTCGAACACGAACAACCTTGGCTCGTGGACCAGTGGTAGGTTTCAGTCGACTCATTATATGGAAGAATGGCTAATCAGCGCAGATGATGGATCCATGACCTCAATCTCGGCCAGTGGCGGTGTCCTTTCTTTCCAGCCCAAGGCAGGATCCTACTTTTACGAGACCTTCCCCTGCCAGGCTGCCAGCAGCAATGGATACAACTCGGTCAGTTTCCAGATGAAGGGACCTGCCGGTGGCTCTGCGACCCTTGAAATCCAGACCAAGACTAGCTGCTCGGCTACATCGTACACCTCCAAGTACGTTTCCATCACTGGATTGACCGGCAACACTCAGACCATCACCATTCCTCTCACACAGTTCTCCGGTGCGAATGCCAATGCTGTTACCGGTTTCGTTTGGGCTGGATTCTCCTCCACCACCGCCACATGGCAACTGAGCAACATTGCCTTTGGTTGCGGCAGCAGTGCTGGTAGCAGTTCCGTTGCTACCTCATCCTCTGTCACTAGGTCAGCTTCCTCCGCCTCTGTCAGTACTTCAGCTACTGTCACGAGCCGCAGTACCCTGACGACGAGCGCGTCTCCTACAGCCTCCGCTGGAACCTGCACTCCTTTGTTGATCGATGACTGGATTTCCCAATCCCGTTTGACTTTCTTGTTCTACAACGCTATGGGTTACCCTACCTCCGACGATGCCACGATGACTTCTATCACTGTTGGAAAGCCTGCTTCTAACCGCGTCGAATTCGTTCCCAAGGCCAACTCGTACTTCTACACCCAGTTCCCCTGTGTCAACGCGAAGAATAAGTACACCGGCATCTCTCTTCGCATCAAGGCTCCTAGGGGCGCAACCTTGTCTGTTCAGCTCGACTCTTCGGACAACTGCGACCCTACCAACCCCAAGTCCACGTACGCGTCTTCCACCGACCTTGGATGGACTTTCGATGGCACTGAGAAGTTGTACACCATTCCTTTCACCAAGTTCGCGGGCCTCAACACCGAGAAGCTCACCACTATTCTCTTCTCTGGTTTCTCTGGTACCACCTCGTTTGGTCCCATGGCTTTCTACTGTGGCGCCACCGGAGAGTACGTTGTGCCTCCTACCTCTGCCGACCCCGGCGCCTCCGCTACCGTTCCTGCTCCCAGCAACCCATCGGCCACCGCCCTTGTGATTGACAGGTTCGCCAACGCCAACACCAACGCCATGGGCAACTGGCATGGTGGTGACGAGGGTATGACCCTTGCTTATGCTAACAGCAAGCTTACCATCACCTCCCCTGACGCCGACTACTCCTACTATACTCAGGTATCTGCTGGCTGTTCCGACTTCACCAAGTACAAGGGTTCTTACCTCCACATCGCATACACTGGCACCACTGCCTTTACTGTCGCTTTCCAGCAGCACAACAGCCAGTGCAACAGTGCGGTCGCTCCCTTCCCCGAGACTTGGGACTCTGCTGAGGCCAGTCGCTACGCCAAGAACGGACACATCTACATTCCAATCAACCACTTCAACATCAACCTCTCCCGCGTCATTGGTTTCGCGCTCAAGGGTTTCCACTCCACCGAGTCCGTCACTCTCTCTGTCATCGAGATCGTCTCCTCCGTTCCCGCTGGTACCATCATTCCCAGGAAAGATGAGACCGGTAACCTAGTCTTCGCTTGCAAGCGCCCCAACTCCTTCGCCTTCGCCATCGACGACGGTCAACCGTCCCTCGCCCAGGAAGTCCTCAAGATCATTCGCGAGGAAAACGTCAAGGTGACTTTCTTCACCGTCGGCGCCCCCCTCCTCGACGCCTCGACCAACCTGACAAACGTGTACAAGGAGATGATGGCCGCTGGCCACCAGCTCGCGCTCCACTCCTTCACCCACCCCAAGATGGAAGGTCTCCCTGACTACGCTGCCATTGACTGGGAGTACAACGAGGACGTCAAGGCCATGAAGTCTCAGTTCAACGGCTACACATCCACCTACTTCCGTCCTCCCTTTGGTAACGAGGGTGCCCGCATGCGCTCGCGTCTCACAAAGGCTGTCGGCAACACGGCTAGCATTGTCAACTGGAGCGTCGACGTCGAGGACTGGTTGTGGGCTGAGACCGACACCCCTGAGCAGCAGAAGGTGGCTTTCCAGCGTGACGTGGACAAGGGTGGTAACCTCGTGGTTCTCCACTACCTTTACCCTAGCACTGTCAGCTACCTGAGGGAGTTTATTCAGATTGCCAAGGCTACCGGCAAGCAGCTGATGCGTGTGGACCAGTGCATGATGGATCCCAATGCTCCCCCGCTATAGATGAAGATGATGTAGTTCTAGTTGTGGTTGACGGTGTTGAGGTGTTGAAAAGAGGATGATACCCTAAGGTGAGGGTTGGTATCGTAGAGTAGCGGTGCGTTTCGCATGCTTCGTTAATCGTAATTACATTCCTCGGAATTATCCGTGTCTTGATTTTCAGTAGACTGTGAGCATAAGCTCCTCAGAAGACTCGTCTTGCACACTATGTCAGCCATACGCTCTACCTCCAAGCAGGTGCGAATAGATGGTGTCTTGCACGATTGGATCATGATTGGTCGACAAGACGGATGATCACATGACGTCACCCGTTGTCAAAAGTCGCCTAGCGCTGGAGCCCCGGCCAGGCACGTGTTTCTGTTTCTATGTACAGGACTGATACCACGCACTCCAACCTGCCATGTATTGTATTCACGACGTTTGCAGTTCAGTACGAAAGACCTCAGCTGTGCATTTAGCTGCCTGGCAGAGCCTTGAGAAAGGTCATGTAGAAGCCGCTGCTCAGTACGTATCCATGAAATGATTCTACTTATTTTCACCATGCTGTGTAATTGGAATGACTTGATTACCCATACTTGAGTTAAGCCATCATCTCACACACGCTCCATCTCCCACATGAGGTTGATCGTATCGCTGTCGCGACACCCCGCCATGCGCACTCCTCGACCTCTACAGCCCGTTTCCCGTCGACATGGCCTCGGCCTTCATACGCTGACGTTCGTCTTCTGCCCTCTTGGCCTCTTCCTGTATGATGGGGATATCATTGGGATGCCTCTGCATCTGCGACGTGATAATGCCGATTTGCGAGCTGATAGTAACGGCCTGGTTGGCATGCAGATGGGTGACAGCCTGGAGACTTTTCGTTGTGCGTGCGTGCGCAGCTTTCTCTTGGGCGAGTTCTGCTTCGAGGCGAGCAACGTCATCGACTGTGTTGTTGGTGAGAGACATTGTGGTCGTGAGGCTTCGACGGAGGTGTTAGCGGCGTCGCCAAGGTTGGTTGGATGAGAGACCTTGGGTCTCGGTATTCCTGACAAGGTACGGTCGCCTGATTACTCGCAGGAGCACCTTTGCAGAGACCTTGGACGGTAAAGGTGATGTCGGAAGAGAGCGACGATAGCACAAGGCGTGGGCTGTGGATTTGATTCGGGAATGCGTGATTGAAACGACTTTCTCTCCAGGTGCGGGGTCGTTTGTTTGTCGCTGGCAGGCGCGCTCTGGCTGCGCGGGTGAAGGAG
>JAESFQ010000480.1_pt1 | contig 14659 bp, 13 predicted proteins | sample 9269431 | NCBI WGS metagenome assembly JAESFQ01 (sample SAMN14502588, study PRJNA617103) | algae metagenome | isolation source: Plectolyngbya sp. WJT66-NPBG17 and co-occurring heterotrophs from well... | place: USA: Mojave Desert, Joshua Tree National Park, California | collected 2006-08-06
CATGGCGGCTTGAGCTTATCCCAGTCATAGGATACGAAGAAAAGTTGTAATTGCCACACAAAAGCAGTATAGGAGCCGCCCAAATATACCGAAAAGCGCACATTCATACGTCGTTGAAGTTGCTGCGAGATTAGGGAGCCAAGGGATCAACAAAGAGTTTCTGAATCTCTGCCTGGTGAGAAGTCGCAATCAAAGGAATTTCGAGTTTGCTTCCAAATTTTATCGCAACACCGAGCAGACACGACTGAACCAGGCCTGTGAGAATGAGAATGAAATGAAACAACACCGGTTTCTCCAGCTTGATACGGACTCCTTGTGCTGGCGCACGCCCTTTGATGATGGCCTTGGGGTTTGTTTCTGCTGCTGCTGCAATTACGCCGATAGCGAATCTTGAGATCAGACTTGCCATCTCTATTGCGCTGTTATTCTGTGGTTCTCCGAACGGAACACCACGAGTGTAAGACCTCCATTGGTTGTCTCCGGGCCCGAACTTAAAGATTTCGGGATGAATCTCCCCCGACAGCGCAATCGCTTGCGCTGCCACGGCTGCATTCTCGGGAGACAGATATTTTGTTGCTGAAACTGTGATATTGCAGTCATAGTAAAACAAATTGCGATCTGAGACCGGTGAACCAGGAACCGGTGGGCCAGCCTGTTCTTCAAGGACTTTGACATTGCCGCATCCTGGTCCACAACCGGCCTTTGGCGTAGACAGAATTGGAGTAGTAAGGTAGAAAACGGACTCTGGTTGTAACAAAGGAAAGTATATGGCTTCTCCGGTACTGTTGATATTGATGATATGGAGTTGGTCGGTTCTGTTGGCCCAAAATATAGGCGTTCGACATATTCCGGATGCGTTTACAACTTGGTCCGTATAGATTGCAACTGCTTTGAGCGGTGTATTTGCTTTATTCAAAGGGCCATCCAGAATAGCTGAGTCACAGAATACGTATTGCCAATGATCGGTCGCATACAAGAACGATGCTGGGTGTCGTGCCCAAGGAGTCTCGCTGATGCCCTCCTTGGGCGACGTTGTGTATTTGTAGTTGCTTCCCACTTCTCCAAGTATATGGGCAGCAAGACATTCAGTAAGATAACGGTGGTCGAACCGCCCAGGGTTCGGTGCAAACGCCGCCAGATTTGGGACCGCCATATCGGATTGTCCTGTCTCGCGATAGATGTCCGCCGGTCCTGGGTCGCCTGGCATAGTCAGACTCATAGATGCGATTCCGGTTTGTACCAACTGTAAAACGTCAGGCTACATCTATTTTGAAGTTGGAGATACAAACAATGATTAGAAAGAGCCAGCAGACACAGATGCACTTGATTCCCATCTCTCTTGAGACGAAGATGAGTCTCGCAATCTGTGTTAGACTGTCGCAATGGAGGATTAAATTGACCTGAGCTATTAGACAAGCAGCTATGAGCGTAGTGGGCGAGGAAGGAGAACAACACACCTCATGATCCGACCTTTTTCTGCCATTCAGGACCCACCATCGGAGATCGAGCGCAATCCCTTTTAGACCGCTGGTAATGTTCAAACCGAATACAATACCCCACCCAACAATAACCCCATCAAAGTGCGCCTTTCTGTATGGACTCATAACTTGGTCTTTGTAGAGCCACACAAATGCATAGAAGCTCGCGATGAGAATCCAAGAAATTGCACAGCTGATGAGCCCTGGAAAGGCATGTCTGAGCTCGTTCTTGATAACTACAGGAGGACCTGACTGTACTCTCAAGAGATTTCTGCTTCTAGAGAGCGGCTTCAAAGGCCCCGAGTCTCTTCCGGTTGCATTCTGCTCTGTGTAGCGAGTGGAGTTAGCGATACTTTTGGTTGCGGAAGGAGCGAGAGACGACGTACCAGATGGACTCAGCAGACGACCTTGCCCTTCGTCCGCATTAACCCTCTCATCTGGAACAAAACATGATGGCTCGAGGTGGTTTCCATCGAATGATGGTGACAAGGAAGGGGCTCTTTGCCTGATTGGGACAAGAGGTACTGGTATAGCAGAATCCATTTAGCGCGATATCGTTTAACGACCCCAAACATGGTGAAGAGCGATTAGGATATATCCTGAAACGGGTCCATGGATATTTCTTCCAAACATTACGCCACCTCAGCCGCAGCTGAGAGTGTTTGCATTCTTGTGACTTTGTTTGGTGAAGATTGGCGGCATGCATGCAGGATAAGGTGGAGGCTGAAGCTCCAGAGGGCTCTGCGCCATTCCCTCTATTGGCAAGAGGGCTGATTCGCTCTGGTTACACTCGCAGCGACTGCCTGCCTGTAGTGGTGCTTCGATACAAAAGCCGGGTTATGGTCGATACAGTGCTGTGTAGCTGATGGTGAAGGCTAGTGGAAACAGAGGCATCGATATCAGGATACGCTAAACCTGCTGCGGGGTTGGTGGAGTTTCTGGAGAACCTTGGAAGGCGAGGATTGGAGCCGACTGTGCACACCACCCTACCATCACCCACATGCGTGCCGCTGTTGTGCGCGAAGGGGCGCGAGAACAACAGTTCATGGCTTTTCTCTTACCGTTTGTGCTCACGTCGTATCGCGTGGCTAAAGGGCTGAGGCTTGGTCTATGATGTCATGCTCAGCCTTGTTATACTCTCGACATACGAACTCGGGAGCATCCACTGATCAATCAGCAAACATGAATAGGTAAACCAGAAACAGTTTCAGGCCACAGCCTCACGAAAGCTAGGATGCGCATGGCATCTGTGGGTATCGTGATGATGTCCCATTGGAGCCAATGACTGTCAAGGCCGCAAGGCGCAAGGTTGCCTGCAGGCAGCACCACCCGCGCCTTTCTTTGAGTCAACAGCCTTGAGTCAAACTTCTCGTATTCATGACTGGTGCTTTCCATTTAAGTCGCCTTTCCCAAATATCTCGTTTGTTCACAGTCGCATACGCCATCTCGTTGGTCATGGGTTCCAAGTTCTCTCGAGCGGTACGGCCGCAGGTGAAGGCTGTTGCCTCGCCAGTCGCAACTGCCCAGCCTCACGACATTGACCATGCAAACGCCCAAAAGGACCGCCAAGAGCCCACACTGAGGCTACCAGACCCTTATTCTCACGACGATATACACGTTGCAGCTTCTACCACCGCACCTGGAATTCCGCAAAGACGCAACAGCGCGCCCGCACTATCATTCGCAACATCTACAGCTTCTGCCGCTATGGAACAACTACAGGAGAGAGCCGCTGCCTTCAGCCTCTTCTTAGCAGAGCGCCACCCGATGTCTATCCAACACCGTCGTACCGACCCTGAACCAGCGCACGCGATGACCATGCCCCCACCACCTCCTCCTCCACGACCAGCACCAGCACAGCCCACTCTCCCTCTCCAAGAACCAGAAGTACAATGCATCATATGCTGCACCAAACTACCGGATGACAAGGATCCCAATCATATGAAAGAGGTCGTCAAGCCATGCAGAAATTGCAGTAGCGCATATTGCGGGTCGTGTATCAAGAGGATGTTCACCGAATGCTGCAAAGATACTACCCGCATGCCTCCGAGATGCTGCGGGCAAATACAACACCACCACGCGAAACCCTATCTGACGAGGGAAGAGTTCATCGAGTTCAAAGCGAAATACGAAGAGTGGCTCACACCGAACCCATTCTACTGTCCAGTACCAACGTGCTCGACCTTCATCCCAGAACGACTGCTCCCAGAACAAGCAACCAAGAAGAAGGAAAAGCGTGCAGATTCTGGCATCGGAACACCAAACTCGAAGACCTTTGCATGTCCAACCTGCTCAGCGGACATTTGTCTAGAATGTCGGCAGATCGCTCATCCGAACGATATATGCAACATCTCCGAATTTGGCATCGATGCAGAAACATCCGAGCTACTGAGTATCTGGGGCTACAAGAGGTGCCCAAAGTGCGGACATGGATTGAAGCGGATGCACGGGTGCAATCATATGGAATGTCGTTGTGGCGCACATTTCTGCTATGTATGCATGGGAGAACCGGAAGTCTGTACCGGAAACTGTTACGAATACGAGGAAGATGATGATGACGAAAGTGATGGCGCGCCCGAAGAACACGACGAGGACGAAATTCCACCCAACGCAAACAATGTATCTGCCATTCCTACGGAAACCTCTCAAATACAAGATGTTGCTGAGGAAATAGCAACCACCACATCACAGCAAGTCCCTCAGTCACGCAATCTTGACGCTGGTGGGCGGCGGTATTGGGAAAATCAAGATCTAGACTTTGGCGACGAACCAGGGGAGGACTACCAAGATCGCTCATGGAACTGTGACCACGACTTCGAAGCCTACACCATCACCCTCGCGAAAGCCTTGCGCAACGATTCTTCAACTGAGATGGAGTGTGTAAAATGCTGGTGTTCAATTCATCCAGAAATCCAAGCACCAAACGCTACCTCAAATGATCAGGCCAAGGTCAAGACTGTACCGGCAAGCGCGGGAAGAGCGACGAGGGGACTTGCGCGAGGACTTACAAGAGGTTATGGGCGAAGACGAGCACGGGGACGCGGGAGATACATACCTCCCCGTGGGCTCTTTCAAGCTGACGGCGCCATTGGGACAGCGCCTCATCTCACCACCACCGTCTCCTCTCCCTTATCTCAAAGTGTACCAACACGCCAAACATCGCCAATGGAAGATGTCCAGTACTCTTCTGATAGTGTAGTAGACACCTACGGTAACATCATCGCCACATCGGAAATAGAGCTTCGGCGTCGAGCATCCGATGAAGCCTTCCCCAGAGACATCGTCCCTCCACAAGAACCGACCACCGGCAATGTACAGTATACCTCCAAAGAAACATCGACCATCTTTCCTACCACTATTACAACAAAGTTTAGCCTCGCACACGAGTGCGTTACCTGCGGCATGCTCGTTTGCACTTCGTGCAGAAACGCTATCTGGGCCACGGTAGACTGGGAACACAAATCCTGAACGAGAGAGCGAGCGCATATCCATCAAATACACCAGATTCACGACTTGACTGTGCAACACCCCCGATTTTCGGTTTCCAAGAGGCTGTGCGCAGCAAGGCCTCCTATCGTCACTGCATCATCTTCAGCAGCAAATATCGCGTTTCTTTTAGTTTAAGTTACTTCCTTTACCCGGAGCATCCGTGGCGTTTACATATTTAGCGACATGAACATGGTATACAATGTCGTTGACGGCGTTGTACACCTTTTTTCCCGACCATCTCATCCCAAGCTGCGCTTCTTCCACCTAGAAGCTCTCTAGATTCATATCGCCGGGATATGGCAGGTATATAGAGGTTCTGTCTTCTTTATATAGCGCCTACATTCCTTTTCCTAGACAATAATGACGACTACGTGACCATGTCGATTTGCTTCATTGTTAATATGACAAGTCACTTTGAACTCTCTATACACTGATTGTAACCCAACAGTCTACGTGAATTCTCTCGTCACATATACATGACACAGGCATGCGCATTGAGAGTTTGTATATAGCTTTCATCTTCAACAATGAACTGATGTTAAGCTCTTTCACGTATTGCATGCTTAGCTATAGTTTTTCACTGCCTCACGTCCTGAGAAGACTTTTAGCATGTGGCATGCATGTGGGGAGAAAATAAAGCACTCCCCCACTTCCGTGTGAACATGTCCCGTTAATAGCACGTAGACGAGGTCGCGATACGAACAACCCCAATGCAGTCATCAGATACAATTTTTTATTCTTGTTCATAGAAGCCTACTACCGCACATGAGAAGACCAACCGGGGAATCAAAACACTTGCAAAAGTCGAGCTCAAGTTCACTACATTCGTGGTACCGGTACATGTAAGTATTTTAGCCCGTCGACATCTCTGCTAGAAATTCCTTGGTGTCGTGCTTTCGCTCTCCGTTCGCTCGTCCCCTCGTGAAATAGCTTTCATTCGTTCGTTTCATCCACACTTGACTGTCGGATGCAGGTACGTCCTGTTTTCAGGCCGAAACCAGTGTTGACGCAATCTATGCGCCCAGGCTGGGAAAGGCGCTGGAATCGGTGATGTTGATGTTGGACGGGGCACCACCGCGGCCTCCACGGCCACGACCCTCGCCACGTCCACGTCCCTCACCACCACGGCCACGTCCGCGGAACTCGCCACGGCCTTCGCCACGACCACGTCCCTCGCCACGGCCTTCGCCGCCACCACGACCACGACCTTCGCCACCACGGAACTCGCCACGGCCACGGCCGCGTCCTCCTCGGCTACCACCCTCACGGGGAGGGGGAGCAAGCATGCGGTCACCGTCGAGTTCAACGTGGACCTTCTCCTTGCGGGCACGCTCGCGCTTGGCCTTGCCTTGGGAACCGGCCATGAAGTCTTCTTGCTGCTCACGGGCGAGAGCAGTGCCCTCGGGGAACTTGGTGCTGCTGCCCTCGTTGGGCTTGCGGACGTTCTGGGCGGCAAGAGAGAGCTTCTTCTCAGCGAGCTCAGCGAGGTAGGCGGCGTAGGACTTGCTCTTGTCTTCAGGCTCGGCCTCGGCCTCGGCCTCAGCGTCCTCCTTGATAGCCTCCTTCTCTTCAGCGTGGGCGATGGCCTCTCCAGCCTGCTCGTCAGCCAACTCGGCGTTGCCGTCATTTCCGCCCCAGCCGTGTGCGGCCTGCTTTTCGTGTTCGCTGCGAATCGTTAGTTGTCGCCTTGATGTGGCATGGGGATTTCTTACGCGATGCCAGTCCTGCTATGACGGTCACCCTCAGCACGGGCAAGACCACCGCGGCCTCCTGCGCGTCCACCGCGACCGCGGCCACGCTGGCCACCGCGAGCTCCAGTGCCAGTAGGCTCTGAATGACGTCAGTACATGTGGGTGCGAAGCAGTGATGTTCCACTCACCACCAGATCCCCTTCCGCGGTTCTTGTCAGAGCCGACACCGCGATCCCGGAATGCTGATATACGTTAGCACATGTCCATTGAGCCTCCCATGGGAAACCAGAGCATGTTTGGTGCTCTTGTTGTCCAACATACCGTTCTCGTTGGCATTGTCGGTCTGCTTGGCACGGTTCTGGTGGCTCAGCCTCTCGGGCATAGGCTTGGGGGCGTCGGTTCCCTCGCGCTTGCCATGCCTCATAACGGGCTTCTCAATTGCCCTCGTCGGTGGGTCAGCCGGCCTGTCGGGGTCGAGCTCTGGGTCATTGCCTGCGGGGTCGTAAGTGAATGTTCCGTGACTGGGCTAAGCGTCTGCGACATACCCAGCAGTTCGTAAATGTTCTGCACTTGCAATTAGCATCTTGAAGCTGTGTAGCGTGTTGGAGGCCTTCTCGCAGCCCTCAATGGAAGGGCGCAAGGCTGGACTCGATGGTGGGGTGAGTGGAAGCTTACCTTGGAAGCAATTTGCGACATCTTGACGGATTGGAGCGCCTTTCGCGCTTTGCCCTTCTAGAAGCACAATCTGCCGGGAGAGAAAAAGAATGCGAGAGCTTGCCCTACGAAATTTAGGGACGTGGCTCTCAGAATGTGACTCGCGAACAGGGTGACAGGCGCGATGTTGCGGGCAAGAGGTTTTGGTCAATCGAAAATGGCCGTGGGTAGCTTCCGTAAGCGAGTGAAGTGGGGCTAGGACCATTGGAGGCACAAAGAAGCAACAACGCTGCAGTTCCTGCCGCATACAGCGCTTCAATCAATTCTTGTGCGATGGCAACTCACGCTAATGCATCGATGCATGCGATATCCAGTAGAGCCAGCCCATCAATTTGCAGCTTTTGCGAGGCTGGCGTGCGTCTGATTCTGCTTCAAGTGTTCATTGACATGCACGTCATCGCGAGGCTGTTTCATACCAGGCCATAGAATGCCTCCCCACTAGAAATTAGAGATGATACTTATTTCCGATGCGGCTATTGTGTTACGAGGTGAGTGATGTCCGACTTAACGCTGAATAGAGAACATGGTGCTGTCACTATTTTCCTGAGAGGTTGAAGTGGGGTGCAACATTGACTTGACAGTTGCGGCCGACTGAATTACAATATGTACAGAGCATCATCCCGTCTTCCAAGTCATGAGACGGGCTGCAATGCCAGGTTGGAACGTGTGGATGAGAGGTATTCACCGCCGTCCATAACAATAACCCCAAGCAATTTCCGTCACAAATACACATGTCGTATAACCTGCTTCAGGTCGAATGATAACTTTTTATAAAATGCCTCCATAGCAAGACTCGTGGTCTGATGTTGAACGCCGTCGTACCGTCGTGACACATTGTCGATTGAGTAAAAGTAGTTGTTGCGCCCGCTAAACTACGTCATTAGGAAGGTATCGGTCGGCGGTGATACATCTCGGTCCCTGATGAACTCTCAATACAGCCTCCTCTTCCGAATCCGTCCTCCTCATATCATCATCTACTCTCGTACATCGTAGGGAAGTGCATGCTGGCCGAGAGTCCGAATGGGTCGGCGTCAAGCATTGGGTCGTATGGATCGAAAAGGTGGTTGTTGCTCATGCCGTTGTAGCCATGGCCTCCGTCGTTGGGCGCCAAGGCTGCTGGGCTTGTGAAGGGGGGATTCTGTGATGGCGGCATCGGAGGCGGCATATTGTTCGAGGGCGGAAAGTTCTGTTGCGGGAATGGGCCAGGGCCAGCGGAGTGGTCGCTCGGGTCGTCATGGTCGTAGGAGTCGGCTTGTTCCTCGTACTCCTGCTCTATAACACGAAATCAGCCTAGGATTACAAAGCCCTATACTTAAAAAGGGATAGGAAATGGGTCAGCTTGCCGAGTTGACTCATATGGTCCGTGAACTGTGTCTGGTAGAAGGACGAAGGACCACTGCTCTGTGTTATGCCATTACCGTTGGTGCCCACAGTAGCTGCGCTTGCTATGCCATTCGCGGCAGGTTGGTTGGTTACGAGCGAAGGGCGCTGAGCACCCATCATGGGAGTGAAGTTAGATCTAGGTGGCTGTGGCCGTAGTGGCTGCTGCTGCTGTTGATGCTGCTGCTGCTGTTGTGGAGGTATGGGCCCAAAGTTGGGAGACACTGATTGACCATGAGGTATGAAGCTGGGCGAGCGCGTTGCTGATTGAGCAGGCGACGAGAGATGTGAGCCGGGAGTGGGTTGCGACAGTGGTGAACGCTGAATCGGCCCATCCGGCTGTATCATGGGCAAGCCATTTATGCTATCAACCTTGGGCGGGCCTTGCAGCGACCGCCTCTGCTGTTGTCTGTTCAATATAGCACGTTGTTGGAGAGGCGCCTGGTTCGGCGAGGTGTGTGCAGAGGCTGGGGCTCTGGACGGCCCCAGGTTTGGACTGCCAGTCTTTGCGCGCAGCTCGGCCTGGACGTCGATACCTGGTGGAGCAAAGGGGTTAGCGTGTGTACCCTGATAGATAGATGTGTTGCTAAAAATCGGGGCTACCTTTCTCTAGCAGAATCCTCTCGAGCAGAGAATTCTTATACCGGAGCATAAGGCATTCGTCGGCGGCGTTGCGGTGACTGTTTTGCAGGTTCTGCAGCGTGTCCTCATGGTGCTTTATGGTGCTCTCGAGCTGCTTGATGTACTCTGTGCGGCGCTCACGGAAGGCGGCTTGCGCCTGTCTATTGCGCTGCTTGCGCTCTTCTGAAGTGGCATATATCTTACGACGCTTAGTTAGTCCTATCTTCGACATGGTAATTGGCGATTCAACTGCTGCAGCCATGGCAGGCAACTGGCATCAGGAAGGCTCACAGGTTTACGGCCGCCTTTGCGCTTCTGCTGCTGGGGCTCTTCCTGGGTATATGTCTCGGCCAGACCAGGTTCGGGCGACGATCCGATAGAGGAGGTCGAGCCATCGCGCGAAGCCTCTGCCTTGCCCACGGGGGCCGTCATATCTGTTACGAGACTATCTCCCATCTGCGGCCACCGTACCCCTCGGTGCAGATAGAGGGGCACAGAGGCGCCAAGAGATGCGAGAGATGCGACAAAGGCAGGTCGAAGGAGATAGCAGGAGGCTCTGGTCGCTTAGACGCGCTTGTAGTGGGCAGCCGCAGCGCCGGGTCGAAAATCGATATGGTTTGTATGGGGTTTTGATAATGAACGATAAGAAGAAGGCGTTCGGGCCTGTGTGTGGTCGCGCAGTAGTTGTGAGGTAAGCTCTTGGGTAATGGAAACAGAGATGGGCTCGAACGGAGGGGCGGAGTGCTGGACTTGAAAAGGCGGGCGGACCACTCTCTGATGCCCAGATCAACTCCTCCCGTGTGGTTAAGGCTGGACGCTCGACTCGCCCCCAGGAAGCTCTCCTCCCTGGCGCGCAGCAAATGGCAGCCGTGCTCCCGTTGCTGGGCACTTCCAACGCGCAATGACGGCCAAGCGAGCGCGTGTGCGGTTGGCCGACAGTTCAGAATTTTCTCGCGGGGTGCTCACGCTGCATCACGGCTCTGGGGCTGGCAGGCTTCGTGCCAGACGCGGTGGTGGAGGACGCCGAACATGGCTGGCCCAGCCGAACAGGATCGCGATACCGCATCGGGCGTAGTCGGACGTTTAGCTCCCGCGCCACTAGAAACTTTTCTATGCTTTCTCCGGCATCTCCATGGACGCGCAGTGCACACCGCGAGGCGTGAAGGGTTATCTAGCAAGTGTCGCCCATCCAAGCGCAGTGCATTCGCAACATGTCTGCGTCTGTCTGCTTTCACCCACGCAGCCCTGGAGAATTCGCGTGAAAAGCAAGCACCTTGCCGTCGCAGGTCGCATCGACGCCAGGCCACCGACGTCGGAGCGGGCTGTCCCTGCACCGAGGGCCGCGCACCTCGTCCCTATGAAGTCACCCTACCCGCAGATGGCATAGGTAAGGCTGACGAGCATGTCCCATCTGATATCATGAGAGGTGCATTGTCGGCTCAACTTGCGATAACGTCGATACGACATGTCTCACCGATGGCCTTGGACGTCGTTTCAGCCGTGACTAGGACAACGCCGGTAACCATTGCGTAGAGGAACCCCGATCACGCTCCAAAGGACCGTCTGCGCTCACTATGGCGAGGAAGGCGCCACGGAGCCTACCATACAGACAATTCACTCCCCAGCGCTACTCCCAGCTCCCGACCCGCTACTCAAGTCCGGCCCGGCAGTCGCCGAAGTCGTTGTTTTATGCACCACATGAGCTCTATTGGCCCGAAGTAGCCATAGCGTCACGACGCTTTTTCTCGGCTGAGCGAGCAGGTGACCCTTAATGCGGGCGGTCGAGACTCGTACGAGGAGATTAATTGCATCCTGTCGCATCGTGACAATGGTGTGCGGGCGTGCGGGCGTTGCTTCAACAGCCGACACGCGTCAAATCGGCATTGTACATGCGGCATTGCCTACTGGATGCCGACTTCTCGGATTGCTCCTACACGTGATCTGGAACAGACACCATGATGATGCCAATTGACGTTTGCTAATGCACACAATCAAATGAAGCCCAGGGGAAATGTGTATACCACACAAAGAGGTTTGTGCATTCATGAATGTGGCCTGAAGAGGCACTCTCACTCAACTCCTACAAAGCACTGCATAGACACGTTGTATGAACCGAGTATCCCCCTAACATGAGCATGGGTGCAATGTTTTCAACAAGCAGACGCAGTGAGATGTGCTTCCAAAGCCATGCTGTAGCTCGTTCCTGCCAACTTCAATCGCACGTGAGACACGATCGTGGAAAGAGCGAGCATCACACGCGTTCTTTCTCTCACCCTTAGATACAATGTCGCGAGAGATCAGCACGTCCGACCTCAAGCATGCAAACCTCCGACGACAGTCCTCACCCTACCAGGATATCTAAGCATCGACATAGTCTCATATGACTTTCATCCTGTTTTCAGCCGTATAGATCCCGCATCAATCACTCGGTCAGCTTCTAGTCGCTAGTCGCCCGTTTCGCGCGCAGTCTATCGTTTACGAGGGTGCTCCATACGATATCGGTCTCTAAAAGCATCACGCTGACGGTAGGCAGCAATGACCTTCTCCGAGATCGCGGGACGGCTGCTGAAAGGGTCAGGATACTCGCAGCCGCCGCCTAGCAAAGAGCAACCGCCCGACCCTCATCCTTCACCAGAGCGAGCCAGTATTTCCTCTTTCCTAGCTTCGCCCGAGTCAGACAACGGCCATATCATAGCCCGTGAAGGCACACTCGGCAACCACCTTGGTGAACAAAGGGGGTACTCCATCGCCTCTTCATGGGCGAAACCCCGGCCATTATCAGACATTCGCGAAGTCACCGAATCAAGCTTTGCAGATACCCTACCTCGAAACGCCCTTACTGCCAACTTTCCACGTAGCAATTCTCGCACGGACATGTCCCGGAAGCCCTCTGTTGCTACGAGACGACGTCCAAGCAACGACAACCGCCATGGCGAAAACGTAGAACCCGACAGAAAGAATAGCATCGAGAGCAACGGCATAAGATCCATCTACAGAGGTCGAACTTCTAGATCACCGTCACCATCAAGTCCTGCAGATAACAACAGCATATCCAGCATATACAGCATCCCAGCTGGCAACGTCCCGCCACGATCATCGTCGCGACCTCGCGCGCCTAGCACTTCTCGCACCCGACAGCCACAGCAGATACCACCCATACACATAACCCAAGCAACGGCGACGAACACGCTTAGTGCAATACCGACTATACCTTTCCCGCCTCCTAGCAATAGTACGAATATTATCATTCGACATGGTCAATCCCAGTCTCCCCTACGCCACGTTGTTGCTCGCCTTGACCCTATATCTCATGACACCAACCGACGCATACCCTCCAGAACATTTGTTCGCGATCCACTATCGAAAGAGCTGTTAGAGTTTCCATCACACCGACACCCACGAATTGAGCTTGGCCTGGATTTATCCGCAGGCATCTTTGTGGGCGGAGGCTCCATCGAAGGGACCGTCCAGGTAAACGTCGACGACGCAGAGCGAATACGTCATAGAAGGACTCTGGACATTGCCCGGATATCTATCGATCTTCTTGGAACGGAGGAGGTAAGCGGTAACAGACGAGCCGTCTTTCTAAACCTTGCCACAGAGCTTATTGATGAGCAAAACCCGCCGCCTCAGAATATGGTAGATAGCCAAGAGCCAATGGGCTCGGCAGATCTCTTCTGGCATTTGATGCCTTCTATGACCAATCTCGCTTTCAACCTAAGTCTGCCTCTCAACGTTGGTCCGCCCCCCTTTCATTCCAAGAACGCAAGAATCCGATACATACTTTGTGTGTCACTTCTTATTCGCGATCAAGGAAGGCAGTACATTGTCAGAACCTCTGAAGATGTTACAGTGCTCTCAGTGTATGACCGTATGATATGTCCCTTGTCCAACACTCACAATCTCAAAACTAACATGCTGGCAGCTGAAAAGGCGCTCATGTCGCTCCCAAGTCCCTTGACTGCTTCAGATGAGTGGATAAAGCCCCGAGAAACCACCGTCGAGGTTGTTCGAGTCACTGCGGGTCTGCACCGACAAGTCTGGGTCAGCGGCACTAGTCTCTACGTCGATGTTCATATTGCCAACGACAGTCGCAAGACAGTGAAGAAGATTGAGCTTCAGTTAGAAAGGGACATACTCTGCTACAAACACGTTTGTTATGCGGGCTTGCTCTACTACCACTTCACAATACTAACGGGGAATCTTTGTAGGCTGCTGCGGCCACAATGGAGAAGTCTGCAGGTCAGGCTCGCATCTTTGACAGTAACGAGCGATCTATCCTCAGCAAAGCAGTCGTCAAGCACGGCTGCGCCGGCTGGAACGGCGTTTCTGCACACCAGACTCATATCCGAACCTGTGATCTTGAAGTACCCCGTGGTCATGCTACGGTGAAATGTGGTATGTAGCTTAGCAAGAATGTTGCGTATGTGGTTTCTGACTCAGACAGGCAAATACTTCGAAGTCAGATACTTCCTAAATGTCATCGTCGCCAGCGCACACACGTCAGTATCGACATTTCTCTCACCGATCAAGCTGACTCCCTGCAGGAAGCTCGTCACCGTACAACTACCAATCGTACTCATACACATGGTGCGTCTCATGACCACCTCTATCCCGCATCCTCAACCACTAACCACCACATTACAGAACTCCCTTGACGTGGTCCCCAACTCTGTCGCACAAGTCGCCATGGCCATTGAAGAAAAGCGCACAGCTCGCCACTCCCCACCACGCCTAGGCCGCCGCCCATCTCAATCCGCCCAAGGCCGCGCCTTCGCAGCACCGCGCATGCAATCCCTAGAACGCATGCGTGCCCGCGACGAAGCCATCCAAGAACTCGGCCAAGTCCTCGAGCAAAGCCCCCGCAAATACGGTCTCCGCCGCGCAAACTCGCATTTCGACTACCATACCCCACCCTCCAATCGCAAAGGCAGGATCCTAGGTGACGGCGAAGCAGCAGACCTCCAAGACCGTCTGCGACGTGTCAGATCTAGTGAAACGATTGGATCGAGACCGCCGACTCTGCATAGGGTCAACTCTACGCGGTCGAGACGCGGCGCTGGATCGGCGTTTGGGTTCCGAGAAGCGGAGGTTAGGGAGGATATTGAGCTGGGTGGTTTGGGTGCGTCGGGAGATGGGTTGTTGAAGGAGAGGTTGGAGCGGAGTAGCGAGAGGCAGTATCGGTTCAGCAAGAAGAAGAGTGTAGAGAAGTGGAAGGGCGTGGCGAATGTGGGGGTGGGTTGGTTGAAGGGAAATGGGGTTAAAGATGAGAGGGAAAGGGAGGGG
>JAESFQ010000481.1_pt1 | contig 14657 bp, 14 predicted proteins | sample 9269431 | NCBI WGS metagenome assembly JAESFQ01 (sample SAMN14502588, study PRJNA617103) | algae metagenome | isolation source: Plectolyngbya sp. WJT66-NPBG17 and co-occurring heterotrophs from well... | place: USA: Mojave Desert, Joshua Tree National Park, California | collected 2006-08-06
TGGCTCCACCTACAAGCACGTACCGTCCAAGGCCACTCGGAGTCTTTACAGGCTTTGACGACGATGATTGATCATCGTCATGAAGGGTGAGTTCGATGCGTACACGTCGAATCATACGTAGAGTAGATTGGTTCTAGTGCAATACCAAGGACTTATCGTCACTTCTTGTCTGTCATGATCATAGTGTTTTGCGCAGTCGTGTGACAACATGTAGCGTATGATTTGCATTGAATCTCTTGCCAGACATTAGCTACACTTGTTGTACTCAGTTTTGGGAGATGACTCTGAATTTCGTCCGGAACAATGATAGTCAACACCAATTCGGCGCAAGACGCTACTGAATCTCGGAGTTTAATGTCCAACGGATGTGCAAAGGAACTTTCCGTGCTCCTGATGTCGCATCGTAGTCGTGCGCATGTGGATTTGGCGATGGTTGGACCCTGAACGACTAGTACATATTTAGTTAGCACTTAAATTTTCCTGGAGCCGTGCTTGACTTTTCTCTAAAGTCGCAATGCGCCAACGTCCAGTACACTCTTCAGCAAATCAGTGAAAATGGGTAGCAAGATACGAAAGAGAGAGCGCGAGGCGGATCAAACCGAGAGGGTGGACGAAGCTCCTGTGAAGCGGCGCAGACAAAGCAACACGGATCAGGTGAAGCTCTCTAAGCTTTACGCAGACCTGGCAGCCGAAGAAGACGACATTCGTCTTGAGGCCGCCAAACACATCATCGTCAACTTCTCGCCTGAAAACAAGCCAGCTGCCAAAGATGTGGAGGACGCGCTAGTACGCCTGATCAAAGGTCTTTGCAGTCAGCGCAAAGCAGCTAGGGTCGGATTCTCCCTCACACTCACCGAATTGTTACGACAGTTGTTTGCAGCAAAGCAGGATGGTATCGAAGGTCTGCAGCTTGATGTGGCGTCTGTCATCAAGATGGTAGAGGAGAAGACCAAGGCCAAAGGGAACGTTCCGGGAAAGGTAGGAATACAGGTGCGCTGCATGTCGCAAGGCTAACAAATATAGGAAAAACGGGACCACACCATCGGAAAGCTCTTTGGATTCAAGGCCATTATGCAATCATCGATACTTATCGAGCCAGAACTCTCACTGGATTCCTGGAATAAGCTTCTGGACAATGTTTATCGAATGGCACGCGACATTCCCTGGTTACGGGAAGAATGCGGCATGGTACTCGTGGAAGCAGTGAGGAGCTTAAAAGGCCAATCGCAGTACCAAAAATGTGCCGAGGAGATACTTGAACGTCTCAACGCGTTCAAGCTAGTTTCTACGCCTGAGGGTGTGGCTGTGTGGCTTACTGTCCAAGCAAGTTATCCAGAGGTACTGCCTGAGGGAATTTGGTACCACAAAGATCCTTTGGCAAAGAAGGAACGCTCTCGGCTGGCCAGGATCCTGAAGGAGGACTTCAACAAGAACGAGTCAGAAGATGGCAAAGACGAAACCACGAAAACCGGAACCACCAATCCGAACCCATCCTTCACCTGGGACTTGGTCTTTGCTGAGATCTTGCGAAGAGATGAGCAAAGTAAGAGCGAAGCCAAGGACAAGTTCGAATTTCCGCAGTTCTGGATCGACACCGTAGATGGTGAGTTTCAATTATCAAAACGGTGACTAGCTCGTATGACTGACCGGAGTAGGCAACCTCTTCTCTTCCTCGGCATCCCACGAACGTAAAGCTTGGGGCTTCAAGCTGTTGAGCAGCATGATTACCCGTGTGCCAGAATGGGTGGTGTCTGCGTTGTTCAGTCCCAACCTGATGCGCACCCTCATTAACCAGAGCAAGAAGGAGGACCGATTCCTTCATTCCGCTGCGCTGGCTGCGTTGAGTTCCGTTCAGCTCAGAGCCGAGCAGGAAGATGGAACAGCACTCCCCATCTTCGTCGCGTTGACCTCAAAGTACGGCAGCATTGAGTTTGATCGGATCACCAAGACGAAAACGCTCGAGCAGATCCTCGCGTCAACAGATGACAAGAGCTTGATGAAGATCGTACGCCATCTCAAGTCATTGATCTTGCGTCCTGAAAGCGAGGAACAGACCGTTGCAGACAGCCGTCGGCAGGCCATTGCTGATCTGCTTCTCAACGCAACCAGACAGTATAAACGATACGATAAGTTCAACGAGAAGACATTCAAGAAAGATATTGCTCACCGACGGGGAGGTCGCGCCGCAGACGAGCGAAAGTCCAATTGGCTACGGGAGACCCTGGACACACTGGTCGAGTGTGCTTATTTCATACCTTCGAAGAGTGCGGACACCAAGAAGATGCCTCTCCCACCTATTAGTGATCGCAGTCGAACCATGTTCCAAGAGCGCTTGTCATCTTGTTTGACCAAGTTGTTGGACGCAAAGCTAGGTGCTCGCTCGGATGTCGCCCTCATGGTTTTAGACATGATAAGAGCCAGGAATAGCAAGTCTGCGAAACTGGATCTTGCTTTCAAGGCAGATGCATCGGTTCTGAGTACCATGGAGAAGGCGCTCAATACACTCGATGCCATCTCCGCGACAGTACGTATATCACATTCTGCACCTCTGTCGTTTAATTAACATTGTGTTACAGGGATCGATAGCCGGTAACGAGCTAGCAGCACAGGGCTTCATGCTTTTGTACTCGCTGACGCTCTTACAAGCCTACAACGGCGAGGGCGATGCCGTGATGATGCTTGATGACCTTGATGCTTCTTACAAAGCTTTCGAAATGGCACGAAGAGCGTCATCGAAGAAGATGAACAAGGATAAGGCCCCTACTTCCGATGGTCAGAATGCCTTTGTCGAGATTGTGCTATCCTTCTCAGGAAACGCGCGAACGTTGTTCCGTCGCATTGGAGAAGAAGCTTTCTCTATATTCGCATCGGAGATTAGTGCAGAAGGACTGCGTTCTCTGACTGAGATCCTGGACACTGAAGAAAATCTCGAAGGACAGAAAGAGCTGTTCAATCAGGACGACGAAGAAGAAGCCGAAGAGGGTGACTCGGATGATGACGAAGAAGAAGATTCGGACGTTGAGATGATTGACGGAGAAGAGCCGGATAGTGACGCTGCCTCTGAATCTGATTCAGGCGATGATGATGATGACGATGACGACGAAGGTGAAGAAGATGCAGAGCTGACCCAATTCAACAACATGCTGGCAATGACTCTCCAAACCTCGAAGCCGACTGTCAACGGCGACGCGGCCGAAGAGACATCCGACGAGTCAGACATGGACGATGATCAGATGATGGCACTTGACCCACACCTCAGTAAAATCTTCAAGGAGCGAAGCAAGATAACAAGCAAGAAGAAGGAGCGGGAAGACGCGAAGCAGAACGTTGTACAATTCAAGTCGAGGGTCTTGGATTTACTTGCCGTGTACATGGAGAAGCAATACTCCAACCCGCTCACTCTAGAAATCCTCCTTCCTGTACTCCGTCGCACTCGGGCGAGCGCAAACAAACAGACGGCAGACAAAGCGGCCAAGATGCTGAAGTCTTTCTTCGATACCCGCACGAAACGCAAAGCGCCTCTCCCGAGGCCAGAGAACGTTGAGGATGCATGGGAGTTGTTGAAGGGCATCCACGAAGAGGCTAAGCTAGGCAACGGCTCAAAGGTCCATGCAGATGCATGTGGTTCCGCCAGCTTACATGTAGCCAAGGTGCTCGTCGGCCTTGACAAAGACAACTATGCCGGTGTGGTGGACGTTTATGCAGAGACGCAGAAGCAATGGTTTGCAGACAAGAAGTCCTCGCTGCAGCCTGTGCTGTTTACTCAATTCCAAAACTGGTCTCTTAACGCAAGACAACAGGGGAAGTAAAGGTTAATGTACAAATATGGGTGGAGTGTGGTTCAAATAGCATGGCTTATGGTACCATTAATATGTGCATATGTGTGAACTACCGAACGCAGCATCATGTTTCGTGAAGCCATGTTAAAGGCTTGGCAAAGTAAGTTTGTTCAAACTAAGGTGGTATCTCTCATCAGAGGGTGGAGCTCTCGCGTGTGATTGCCTCTCCTTCGGTACTGGTGGGAGGCGCCCACTTTTATCAGCCCCGCCGCGGGGAGGAGCTCTGGAAGCCTAGCCTATGTCATAGCAAACAACCGAATTTACGTGCAAACCGTCGCGACTTTCAACACCGTACCTTGCCTCCTTGCAACGCCCACCAAACATGGCTTGTACGCACGTAAACGCGCCCGGTAAGTCCCCACAAGCGCCCCCCAAGTTCCCTCTCGCATCGCAAAACGTAATGAAGAGTGGCAAACATGCTGGAAGCATCTTGTCGCCTTTGAAGGATTGAGAACTACATTGTCAACCAACGGAATACTAACACGTTCTAGAGCTCCACCCACCCGGGCCAACACAGTCAGTATACCGAGAAGACTGCACGCAGTGCTTCGACTCGATCGACGACCCTACCGGCCTTGACGTGTGTCTCTATTGTTTCAACGGTGGATGTACAAGCGATCGCAACCATTCTCTTCTTCACGTATCGTCTACGAATCACCCCCTCGTCCTGAACATCAAGCGCACACGAAAGAGGGTCAAACGTGATGAGCCCCCACAGAAGATGACGAAGCTTGCCGTTGCAGCTGAGACCGAGGCAGACCGCTTCGATACCACGACGCAAGTCAAGTGCTATGAGTGCGGCGTTGATGATGTAGACAAAAGTTCAGGGAAGCTTCCTGGAATTGTGGAAGCAGTTCTCAAGGCAAACACGTTTGCGAAGCAACAGGAAGTCAAGGCGTGGGAACAAGAATTGACCGCTTGCGAGCATACGCTCTACCTGGAACAACAAGCGGCGCGACAAATCGAGTCACAGAGCCTAGGTCACTGTTCAGAGTGCGAACTCAATGAGAACCTCTGGCTTTGCTTGACTTGTGGCAATCTCGGCTGCGGCCGTCAGCAGTTCGGTGGCGTCGGTGGCAACTCGCACGGCGTAGGACACACCAAGTCGACAGGTCACCCTGTTGCAGTCAAATTAGGGTCTCTCACGGCTGATGGTACGGCTGATATCTATTGCTACGCCTGTGACGAAGAGCGCATCGATCCAGAACTACCTGACCACCTAGCACATTGGGGCATCAATATCAAAGACAGAGTGAAGACGGAGAAAAGTCTTACAGAGATGCAGGTCGAGCAGAACCTGCGATGGGAGTTTGCCATGGTGACCGAAGACGGCAAAGAACTGCGACCATTGTTCGGACCAGACTTCACAGGCTTGAAGAACCTGGGCAACAGCTGCTACCTGAACAGTACCCTACAGGCTCTCTTCTCCATTCAAGAGTTCAAAGACCGATACTACCTACCTGACGAAGCTCCGCCGGAGACGCCGCTTCCCGCCGAAGACCTGGAGACCCAGCTACGCAAGATTGCAGACGGGATGATATCAGGTCGATACTCCAAGCCAGATAGCGATGTCATCACCAACGAGCATAGTCCAGAGATCCCGCACCAGCGTGGCCTTGCACCTGCCATGCTAAAGCACCTAATCGGACGAGGTCACGCGGAATTCTCAACTATGCGACAGCAGGACGCGTTCGAACTACTTTTGCACTTACTCCAACTTGTTTCACGCAGCAAGCACGTTGAGCCCCACAAGGATCCAGTCGAAGCTTTCCGCTTTGTTATGGAGCAGCGATTGCAGTGTGTTGGTTGCAAGCGCGTTCGATACAAGACAGATGAGCAGGAGAACATTTCTATTCCTGTTCCCATCCGAAGGATACCGAAAGACTCGCAGATGGATGTTACTAACGGAGATGGCAAGAAGGAAGAAAAGGAAGAGTTCGAGCCAGTCTCGCTAAAGGAGTGTCTCGATATCTTTACAGCCGAAGAGCTAGTTGAGCTTACTTGCGGTGCATGTGGCAGCAAGGATGGATTCACGAAGAGGAGCATGTTCAAGACCTTCCCTTCGGTTCTGGCTGTCAATGCCAGACGATTTGAGCTGGTCAACTGGGTGCCAACAAAGCAAGATGTTCCTGTCATTGTGGATGATGAACCGTTCTCCTTTGACGCCTACAAGTCAAATGGGTTGAGCGAAGGGGAGGAGCTTCTTCCAGAAGATGCAGATACAGGAGCGGCTGGAGGCTCAAAATGGTCACCCAACGAGGCGGCGCTATCGACGCTGGAAGCTATGGGTTTCCCTAGGATCAGATGCGAGAAGGCTTTACATGCCACCGGCAATGAAGATGCCGAAGCAGCGATGACCTGGCTATTCTCGCATATGGAGGATCCAGATATCGACGACCCTGTCGACTTCAATGCTGGTTCTGGTGGAGGCGCAGCTGCTGCATCTGTTCTCGATCCTGAGAAGATTGAGAACCTAGGGGCCATGGGCTTCAACGCTCCTCAGGCACGTCAAGCTCTGAAGGAGACGGGTGGTGATATGGAGCGTGCTGTCGACTGGTTATTCAGCCACCCAGATGCACCTGGCGATTTCGAAGAAGGTGGTAACTCTGAGGCACCCACCGAGCCGACAGAGAAGCCGTTAGCCGGTAGTGAGACATTGCCTGCAAAGTTCCAGCTCCAGTCGATAGTATGCCATAAAGGTAGCTCGATACATGCTGGGTAAGTTCATCGTATCGAATTCATTACGCGAGACTATTTGCTAACGTTGAACAGCCACTATGTTGCGTTTGTGCGCAAACAGTTGCCAGGCGAGCAAGCTGCATCTTGGGTTCTCTTCAATGACGAGAAGGTTGCCAAGGCGGCCGACATTGAGGAGATGAAGAAGTTTGCCTATGTGTATTTCTTCAGGCGTTTGTAAGGCGGCCGGTCTAGGTCCCTCATCACGGACTAGCATAGCGAAAGCGGAGTTGTGTCGGATTAGTATTAGCATTGATGGAACAGCGAAAAGAGAGCGGGGAGCATTGCGGCGCAAGCTGCTAGATAACATCAGCATAGTGCGGAGTGTCTGTAGCTGTGAAGCATGAATGATGGTGAGATTTCATCTGATAACACTGCAAACGGAGATAACGCTCGCTCGTCGGTCGGCGAACTGAAGCTTCTTCTCCGAGCCGATTCCATGTGATAAGTGTGGGGTATGCGTGTGCACGGACATTACGTCGCCGGCGGCCGACCATCGCTTTTCCCATCATTACTTCAATTATCCATCGCCATACACCTCCGCCACACCTACACCAACATCAACCCGCTACCAAAACTATCGCGAGAACGCATCATCGACACTACCGACCCTCAAAACACCACACATATCGATCGCCGTCATGTTTAGGAGAGTCGCAGCAGCAGTGCCCGCTCAGGCCGGAAGAGTGCTCGCAACTGCCGCCAGGCCCAGCATCGTTTCGCCCGTTCGCACAGCAGCACCTGTAGTTTCAGCAGTCGGCCGGAGGCAATACCACGAGAAAGATAAGTCACCCAGCCATCTTGTCCGAAAAGTCGACGTGGTGGCGATACAGGAATTCAATTAGAATCACCTCGTCATCGCGCCACCATTCCCGACTCGTTACCATTTGAGAACGCTCAGCTAACATCCACAGCACTGCTCGACCACTACAACAAGCCACGCAATGTTGGTTCCATGTCGAAAACCGACAACGATGTCGGTACTGGACTAGTCGGTGCACCCGCATGTGGCGACGTCATGAAGCTCCAGATCCGTGTCGACCCCAACAACAACACCATCAGCGACGTCAAATTCAAGACCTTTGGTTGCGGTAGCGCCATCGCGAGTTCGAGCTATCTGACCGAATTGGTCCGGGGCATGACACTGGAGGATGCGTCAAGGATTAAAAACACGGAGATTGCGAAAGAGCTTTGCCTACCACCCGTGAAGCGTGAGTGTTCAATGTCGCAAAAACATAACTGAGATAGGATACTGACTGCTTATAGTGCATTGCTCCATGCTTGCTGAAGACGCCATCAAATCCGCCATCTCCAACTACTACACCAAGAACCCCAACGCACGGCAAACAGACCTTGGTGGCAAGTCGGCACCGCTGCCGAAGGTCGAGATCGAGTCTGTTTCCTCAGCGACGGCTTAGGAAGGATGATGACGATGATGATGTAAATTGATACTAGGGGGGACGAGAAGGAGGACTTGAAAAAGGAAGTTTCTTAATGTTACCTGCATTAAATCTTTCGCTACTCAATGCACCGGGTATGACTTGGGCGTTTGAGCGCTATGGCGGCTGGCTTCCTGTATATTAGGTTGAGAAGTACTCGTGTGTTATCGCAATGAACAAAATTCCTCATGCAAAGCAAGCTGGATTTAACTTTAATGTGATGCACGTACATGAATAAACAGAGGACACAATGGAGTGTGAGAATGAGAACTCTAGGGTTATTGCAGTTATAGTATGTAACAGCAGAAGTCGGCTAGGTGCCCGTCTTATGGCCTGAGTGTCACGCCATGTAGGTGCTCTGGATCTGATGATCCTTTTCATCCGAAAATGCATGTGTGAAAGAGTATCGCAATCTTGTAACACCCTCTGTGCTCCAGAATCGCAGCTATTTGCAGATGATCTGAGCAAGGGTTAATTTCTAGTCATACAAATAATGTTTTCTCTCCCCCATTGACCGAGGGCCAAGGTGAAAGAGCTTATGACGTTTTGGACCCTGGTGTAGTTCGCAACCCTAGTTCTCCCAATCGCGACCTCTAATCAATCCCTCTTCTCGACCGACTCTCCTGCAACTGCCCAGCCATGTCGACGATGCAACACGACGAAGCAGCCCCCGCTATACGATTCAAGCGCCGTAAGATTGCGCATCCAAAGCGCGTCTATGCCGAGGACGATGCGTTTACAATCTCCGCCTCACATTCGCCCGTTGCTGCGACCCTGAACGATGCGCCTCAGTCTCCGAACGAGGCCAATGATGACGAAGAGTCGGTTCCGAACTTGAAGGAGATATTGCGCAACCGAAAGCGCCCACGAGATCGCATCAAGGAAACTACGCGCAAAGCAGAGCCACCACGGACGGACCTGGTGCAAGTAGAAGCGCCCCGGCTAGACCAGTATACGAGTCGCTTCGTCGCGCAGACGGGGCAGGTGGTAGACCGCGATGACAAGCAGATGTAAGTGGACCCTTCGGAATATTACAAAAGGCTCGAGTGAGGGCAACGTCAAGCATGGAGGCTGATGTGCTAGGTCGGAATATGTAGAAGCTCGCATGGCTGAGAAGAACTATCGCCAGTACGGCTGGCCCATACCAAACCACCTTCGGGCTTCCGTAGCAGCCATCGCACCAGATCTACGGCGTACCTTTACCGCCAGCTCATCGACACATGGCACAAGTGGTAGCACCGATAGTCCTGCGGATAACGAGCACAGCAACCGGTTAGCGGCAGGTCAGGGCAAGCTCCAAGAAGTAGACTTGGGTCCAGACGCTGCAGCGCGCACAGAACAAGCCTGGAAACGCTGGGACAAGGGCGAGCCTGAACCACCAGCAAGCAAGGCGCGACGGGACAAGTATGGCTACGCGTGGCGCAAGCCCAAAGCCAACGGGAAGACGGAAGAAGATAAACGTCGCGATCAAATGGTCGAAGCCGTACTCCGAGAAGCCAAGCGTAAGTCTTCACTCCATTCTCAATCTGATAACCTCTTGACTGACCCTTTCCACAGTTGACTTCTTCGACTCCACAACCCCCGCGAATGCTCATACCAACGCATCCGCCAATACGGATGACGCTCTTGTTGAGCAGTTCCGCACCGAATATTACGAGTCCATGGAGGCGAAACAACAAGCCCGTAAACCAGCTGCTCCCGTCGTCAAGGGCGCGCCACCACCCATCACAGGACCCAAGTTGGGTGGCAGCAAGAGCGCAAGAGCCAAGATGCACAAGTTGCAACAGGAAGAGGCTGCGAAGAAGAAGAGGTAATGTTTGTTGTAAACGTATTTCTGCGTTGTTGCGGTGTCCCCGCAACGAGGATCTACGTTTTGTCATTTTACGGTCTTTGATTCTTCGCCAGTCTTGTTGAGCCTTTATTTTGGATCTCTTTTATATTAACGTCATGTTGTCTAGTGACGCGAGGATGAATAATGGAAGATTACTTGAACGGTGGGAGTGGATAGGTACGGATGTTAAGAAGACGACTTGGTATAGCGGATCACCAGAGTAAAGGTTGACGGCACTGCGGTTAGTACTAGGGCTCATGCACCATATACATATTTTCCGTGGTGGGAACACGGTCTTCGCAAACAACAATAGCGTATCGATATCTTACATAGAAGCAAATAAACATATCCAACGTCTAGATGCGTATAACGGTTGAACGCCAAACCAACACCCCAACCATACAATACCCAAAACACCTACACATTAACACTCATAAAAGCCATCTCACAGCTTCTTCGGAGCAGAGGCCGGTTTCTTCGCCGCCCCATTCGCCGCAGAACCAATCTTAGCAGGAGTCTTCTTCGCCGGAGCCGACGACACGGCATTCATCTTCTTCGCCAGCTCCCCTGTCTTCTTGACCGCTTGCCCCTTGGTCACTTTCTCAGCTACTTGCACATCACCACTAGGTGTAACCTTGATAGGTACTCCGCCCGCTGTCATGAAGGTAGTTCCTTTCTTCTCTTGCGCTTTTTCAATCTCTTCGCTGCCAACTTTGATCTTGATGCCGTTCTTCATGGTTAGTGTGCCTGTTTTCTTGGCTTGTTCGACTTCGGTCTGGGGGACTTTGATCATGACGCCCGAGGCGGTCATCATTTCTTTCGTCGGGCCTGTGGGTGGGGGTGGGGGTTTCTTGATTGCTGTCGCGGGGTTTGCTCGGGCGTGTGCGGCGGTGCCTGGTTTTGGTGCTGCGGTGGTGGGTTTCTTTGCTGATGTGGGTAGGTTGATGGCGCTTTGAGCTCGCCTTGCTGCTGGGTTGGTGGCAGTTGGCGTTTGCAGCGTCTTGGTTGGCGCACCTGGTAGTGCTGTGCTTGCTCGTCTCATTCCATTCGGCATTACCACTCCACTTGCAATGGCTGTTTCTTTGACCAACTTGGCCAGGTTTTCTTGCGTTAGGCGCTGGACTTCTGGTACGTCTTTTGGTCCTGCCGCTTGTGCCGCGCCCATTTGCGCGGCGCCCTCTATCATCTTTTCAAGTTGTTCTGGACTTGGTAGACCCTTTATTTCGCCGCCTTGACCTAGCAGTGTTTTGATGTGGTTCTCAAAGAATTCTTTGCCGCCGGGTATTGGTAGGTCTTCGGGCGAAGCACCATAGGCTACGGTCAACGCCATCATGACAGAGGTTATCGGAGCAAAGATCTTGACAAACTCATTCCAGTTTCCAGACTTGACTTCAGTCTCAATTTGAACTGCCGGTCGTGGTACTGTTCGAATAGTCTTGTTTCCGTTTCCTCTGCTGCTTTCACTCTTGGTATCCATATCCAAATGGTTCTTCCAGAAATCTTCTGCAGGGAAGCGGTTGTGGCGACTGAAGTATTCGAGCATGTAGTCCTTTTCTCTCCATCGGTTCCTCAACCAGACCTCAAAAGCATGAGTGTTCTCATACGGTATGTCGTCGAAGTGAAATCGTCGCCAATGCATGTTTACTGATTTCGGAGGCCGGCCTTCGAAGAACGAAGAGCGGAGGGTGAAAATATCTTGACCGAATTGGCCTTCGGGTACGCCTTCGTATGCGATGGTGCAGTCGTACAGCCAATCTGTAGTGTCTCTCAATTCGTTAAGGCAGAACTTGAGACCAGTGCTGCGCGGGAGCAGCTGATGCTTCATGTCCTGCAGACCATTCTTCTGCGCCCATTGTTGGCTCCTTTCACGTGTAGTCTTGGACAAATTTGTTCCCTCGGGGAAGATGATGAGCCACATGGGATCACCCTTTTTGTTCAACTTGCTCAGATGCTTCTTGAATGTGCGCTGGTCTTCCTCCCATTTTCTGGATAAGAAAATGAAGTTGTAGAATTGGGCGCCCCATCCGATTATAGGAATGTTCTTCAGCGACTCTTTCAGGATAATGTAGATGAAGCCGTGCATGTTGTTCGTGTAAGCGATCCACCAAAGGTATAGCCAGTCAGTGTAGAGTTGATGGTTTGCCATCAGAACCATGCGGTCGGCAAAGTTGCATTGCAAAGATCCGTCTTTACGTTTGATAAGTTGGCCGATCATGCTAGAGTCACCCGATACACGAACAACCGTTGGGGCCCACCATTGGGTTAAACAGGTGATCAGGATGGCAAAGCATTCCTTGGTGTAGGCCATGTATCCATCGTAGAATTGCGGGTCGATTAACTTCAATGGTGCGCCTAAGAACTGAGATGCGCTTATACTGTCATGCGTTAGTTGGTGTATCCAGAGAACGACACAGACATGTACTTACGCCAGAACACCAGACAAGAACGTCGAGGCTAACGTGAAAGCTCGTTCTGCCTGTGTCAACTCGCCAAAACGAGGCGGTCCAGCCGGATGCGCCTCGACATTGTCTTTAGAGATTCGCAATCCAGCACCTAGGTCATCTTTCTTCTTCCTCTTAACGGCATCTGGTACTGGCGCCTTGGATGCTGATTGGCTCGCTGGAGTCGGCTTTGGTCCCGTCGCCTTCTTCACAGGGGGTTTGGCAGCCGGAGACTTATTGACAACCGGCTTCTTCGTAGCAGCAGCAGGCGACATCTTTTCACAGTGCGCACACGAGCGAACATTGAAGTTCGACGTCAAACACAACTACCAGTACCAGTGGCGGGCTACCCGCGACGTCAGTGCAGGCTAACGGTTCGAGATCAAGATGGATGCTCCACTCGTGTGTCGTCAATCCCTGTCAGCGAGCCGTGGCATGACGTCGATGTGTGGCGTCGTGCGACCAGGTCAAGCAAGCAAGATATTCGAGGCACACTGACCGTAACCCCTTCGCTAGGTCATTGAACTACTTCAGTAACGCTATACTCGCGCCGCAGTAGATACCAGTTCTTCAGACCGCCTCAGCTGTATCCCTTATTCTATCAATATCATTATACCTGCACCAGAATTACGGTACGTTCACCCTTTACAGCTGTCGACCCTGGCGCATACTCGAGTAGTGCACGCGAGCAGTCTTCCTACATTCATTCGGGCCCGAAGCTGACAGACATAACAGAATCAATCTAAAACAACACACCGTATCTTCACAATGCCCGCAGCCTCAGTAGCATCCGCGCCTGTCAAGCGCACCGCCAACAAGACCACCGCTTCAAGGTCTGCGAAGAAGCCTACACAGAGCGCGAAGAAGCCCCAGACGAATGGCGCAACCAACGGAGCGTCGCAGCCTCAAATGTCACCATACACCATCATGGCATCGAGAATCGCAAACCGCGTTGCTGAAATGGCGGAGAACATGACTTTCGTCGAGCGCGAGAAGTGAGTTCCCCTGAAGTTGCCTGGATTTACCCTGGCAACCTTTTCTCTGGTTCTGGTTTCGACGGCGTGGAAAATCAGGGTTGCGCTATCCATGGCTGCCGACCAGAATCCGAACCCCTATTGCGCAGCCATCCCAATGAACATCCGCTAATAATGTTTGTGGTAGGCCTCAGCAGCAGCAACAGCAGCAGCAACAACAGTCTGCCCCGTCAAACTCTGGAAAGAAGCCACCCCGCAAACTCGAGATGCGCATACCTAACAACGGCGCCTCACCAACCAACATTACCTTTAGCGCACCTTTCCTCGACAACACGCTCGCCAAGCTACTCACGCTTCAGAACCGCATGCTGACAGTCAGCAACGACATCGCAGCGTGCGAAGACGTAGACGAGAAGACGAAGCAAGAGCAGTTTGCGCAGAGCGCGGAGCTGAGCCGTATCATCGCGCTCATCTGCGCCGAAAAGGCTAGGCAGGGTGCTTAGTTCGTGTTTTCATATGTAAAGCAACGAGTGGTTACGAGCGTCTCTTTCCAATGGCGTTTTGGGTATGTAACGAAAAGGTCTTTATAGGAGTAGCGCACTTTGTACGAATAGCATGATCGATGATAAACATAATAAATTGACCGTTGAACATACACCACTTTGGCACTCAGCCTCGACGCCGCACAGTGTAGTTTACCCGTGACATACTACTGTCTAAAGGTATTACACATGCTAAAACCTGCATCAAAGATCGCCGTCTAGGACTTTGGTTTAGGTCCACTTTGGCGTGCCACAATAACGTCATTGACGCGGGGCGGCAGCAAACCCCTGCATACCACCGGTAACGAAACAGGTTCAAGCTGCGGTGGCGCTAAAGGATATGCATCATCGGACAACATGATCTGGGGTCCAACAGTCTAGAATTGGAGAGTCCTTTAGATACTACCACAGCTTTTTCGTTGAACTTAGCTTTCCACGTCAATTCAAGTAACTGGCTTTCCTATACGAACTGCAAAATGACAAGCTTCATCTCAAACATCATCTGGAACTCGGTTGAGGGCTTCGTAGATGCAGGAAAGAAGACGGCGGGTGAATATGGCGGGAATGCGTTGATCAAGGCTGGAGACATCATTGAGAACAGTGGCAGGAGTGTGGGAAATGGTATGCTCTTTCTCTTTACCTCAATCATACGGCGTATGCCGTCTATATACTTACTAATATGCGTTCAGGTATCGAGAAGAAGGCAGTCAGCTACGGTACCGCACTCACTGGTCAAACGTACAAACCCACAGCCAAAGCTCTCCCTTCCACGGCACGGAAGCCTGCGGTCAAACGCTCGAACTCGACCCCTGCAAGCAACAAGCCAACAACCAGTGGAACGCCTCTAGGTGCAAA
>JAESFQ010000482.1_pt1 | contig 14650 bp, 12 predicted proteins | sample 9269431 | NCBI WGS metagenome assembly JAESFQ01 (sample SAMN14502588, study PRJNA617103) | algae metagenome | isolation source: Plectolyngbya sp. WJT66-NPBG17 and co-occurring heterotrophs from well... | place: USA: Mojave Desert, Joshua Tree National Park, California | collected 2006-08-06
CCGTCCCGACCATCAACAAACTCCCTATATATCTTCTCAAGACGCATCCTCTCCTGTGCCGAAATGCTGCTCCGCCCGCTAGTGAGCGACGACTCGATATGTTTCCACTGGATCTGCGGATCCTTCCTCTCGCCTCCTTCCTCTTCTTCTTTCGTCCTTGTATCTTCGTCTTCCCTCTGCGACGAGCCATCGGAACGCTGGAGTAATTTCTGCTTCTTGCGGAGAGCCTGCAGAGCGGCGATTTTCTGGGCAATCATGGCACGCTCGGTGAGTTGGGCAGACGTGGCGAGAGCGGAGTTGGAGTTGGATGATGGATCGTCGCCGTAGCGGAAGTAAGAGAATTCCGGGATACCCTTTTCTCTGCTGACACCACTACCGTTGCTTCCGTCTTTTTTGTGGTCGATTTTCGAGGGGTCGACGTCGCCGAGTACGTCGTGGATGGCTTCTAGTTGCGCGTTGTATACGACGGCTTGCAGATCGGCGCCGGAGTAGCCTTCGGTTCTCGTTGCTATCTCGCGGAGATTCTCGCCTTCGTGTCCGTCGCCTAGGAGGCTGGGTGCGAGGTTCAGTTTGCGTGTTACCGCACGCAGGATGTCGATGCGTTCTTCCACATCTGGCATATCGCATAACAGGGACTTGTCAAGACGGCCAGGGCGAAGGAGCGCGGGATCGATCAAATCCGGTCGCGACGTAGCAGCTAAGACGTAGACGCCTGAAAGACCCTCTGCTCCGTCCATTTGTGTGAGAAGTTGGTTAACAACACGGTCTGTCACGCCCGTTGAATCGTGTCCACGTTTTGGTGCGATACTGTCAAACTCATCAAAGAAGAGAACGCAGGGCCGCGCTGCTTCTGCACGCTCGAAAAGATCGCGGACAGACTTCTCAGAGGCACCAATGTACTTGTTGAGAATTTCTGGTCCCTTGACCGAGATGAAGTTGAGCCCGCACTCGCCTGCTACTGCGGATGCGAGGAGGGTTTTGCCGCATCCAGGGTAGCCATACAGGAGCAAACCCGAGCGGAGACGTAAAGGGCATTTTGCGAAGATGGGGGCGTAAGTTGTGGGATATTGAAGAGTCTCTAGGAGAACCTGTCTTGTCGTATGAAGACCGCCGATGGAATCCCATTTCGTGGTGGAGGATTGTAGAGTAACGTTCCGCAAGGAGGCGGGCGTGAAGCCGGAAAGGGCTTGGGTGTAGTCTTCTCGTGTGAGAGAGACAGTAGGGGATGTCGATGTAACTGAGCGAATTAATGCTTCGTTACGGGCGCGTGACGTAAGCAGCACGAGGTCGCCAGGCATGTAGCCGTCTGTCTGGCCGGCGAGGTCGAGAAAGTCGATGGAGGGGTCAATGGTGAAGGCGTAATCATCAGAGGGTTGTTGTGGTATGCTGTCGATGCTAGCCTGACTGCGATGAGCGGTACTAGGTCGACTGTTCGATGGTGATGGTGGGAATGCGTGGCCGTTGGGCTCCTTCGATTGCTCGCTTTTGGCGTCCTTGAAGGCAAGCATCTCAAGGACCTTCCTTCTGCCGTCTTTGTTGGGCGCTTTGAGACTGACAATCTCGCGGACGATGTGTCCGCCAACGATAACGTTGTTCAGTGACTCTTTGCCTTGCGCAGTTGCAAGCAACACTACACCAGAATCCATGGAGCAGTATTGTCTTACTATGTTGATCAGACACTCGCTCACATGCCGACTTCGCCCGTTGTCGTTACCCACTTGAAGCTCAGTCTCCACAGGGCATAGTTTGTCCAGATCATCCAGAATGACTACAGCATTGCCGCCGCCTCTTGCGCCCCATGATGCCGAAGCAAACAATCTGTTCAGAGTCTCTTTGATAGTTGCTACTCGCGTCTCATCCGTTACAAGTTTACGACAGGAATAATAGATGGTGTTGAAGAGATACTCGGTCCGCAGTTGGTGGGCTAGCAACTGAGCGCATTCCGACTTTCCTGCTCCGAGACCACCGGTGAGCAAGACGGAAGAATTGTGCGTCAGATGCGATCGTAGTTGCTGAATAAGAGGATCTATGCCAACGAGATTCGCAGGCGTCTGTGGAAGCGGATCGCCTTGTTGCCAGCCCTTGGCCCAGGCCGTTGGCGTTGACACCTCTTGGCCGAGCTCAAGTGGCGGCTTCCTCTCCGGGAAGAGTACCCATGAGACTCCGCTTGTTGATGATGGCGGCTCGAATCTTACAATGCCTCCTTGCCAGCCAAGCTCGGAGTCCTTTGCTGGAGGCAGTATCATCCCATCTGTGACTGGCCCATCCAGGAGACCGTTCTTCTTCCCGTAGGTTGTTTTAATCTTCTGTATCGCATTCTCCTGGTCTTGCTTAGACTCGCCGCCAAACTTCAACGACGCATTGGCTTGTGATACAGAGGTGGAGAAGGGAATAATCTTGATGGACTTGACGACAGGTTCTCTTGACTCTTTCGTACCTTGCGGCTTGATGGCGGACGGCTTGGGTGTTTGAGCTGGAGCGCCTTCGATCCGAACGAGACCGCCCACAAAGTTCTCAAAACCCAAGACTTTGCAGAGGTCGGTGGAGAGGGCTATATGCCGACTGTCTGGTGCATCTTCCCATGACATGATCTTAGCGACCACACGCGTCGCGGGCTTCTCCTGGTCCTGCTCCTTGGACATGTCCACCGGCTCTTGTAACCCTGCAGGCTTGATGATTGATACGGACACCCAGTTGGCGCCTCTGAGAGCCTTGGTGAGGAGTACGTCCTTGTCTACCCACACCTTCAGGCCCTCAACGTCTGTATCCTCTTCCTCGTCGAACCACTCCTGGGCCACACTGCGATCGACACCACGCAAGAAGATGACTCCTTTGCTCGCGGCATCCTCGCGACCACTGCGCCGCCGGACTGTGCTGGCAGTGCTCTTTCCGCTCTTCCTTGATGCCGCGCCCACACTTCTGCTTTCGCGCGTCGAGCTCCTTTCCTTTTGCCGTGTCTTTGGCGCAACGATGACTTCGGCATCGGGCGAGATCTTTACGAAGAGTGATGTATTAGGCGGCGCGGGCGCGATGGAAGTGACGGTGATGTTTGCCGTCGTCGTAGGCGACAGATGCAGGGTAAGAGGATGCGGCGATTGGGCTTGAGGGTTCGGGAGCGCGCGTATCTGAGAGAGGAAGTTCAGTTCCAGAAATTGGGCATGCAGCTCTATCATCTCCCAGTCGACGGGGGTCAAGGGCTCGATGTTGATGGTATGCGCCTGTGGAGGATCCAGATGCAGCAGTATGCCCACCTTCTGCCCCTCTTGAAGCCCGATCAATCTGGCGAACGTGGCATCCACCTCTACTGCTGGCAGGTCTTGCTGACTGACTGCTGGGCTGCCTCTCAAGCCGTCTCGTCCGACTACAGGCGCAATGCGGCGCTTGCTCTGCATGCCCGTCCATCCTACGAAGACCGACTTGGGCGCGGCACTTCTATTGTCCGAAGCACCCGGTGGGGGAGGCTGGCGGTATGAGAGCTCAACGACGACATTCTGGGCGACGGTATTGGCGTTGACGAGCACGGAGACGAGTGAGGAAGGGAGGTTGACAAGGCAATTCTTCAAGGATTGCTGCAGGGCAACCTCGGCCTGAACAACATTACCGGCGGGCTTCTTGGGCGGCATGATGGTGAGGGTTGGAGAGTAAATGAAGCTGCTGCTGCTGTCGCATGGCACATATCTCTAGGCGCATGCTTCACACGCGAGCCGAGGTCGAGGTCGAGGTCCCGTCGGCGCCGATGGCCCAAAGCGGTGGCAGAAAGCGGCAGTAGTCCAATCGCTCGAGTGCCCTGGAAACGCGGGTCGACGCGCCTCGTGGCTGCAACGCGACCAGCCCCGATTTTGCTACCGCGCATCCCTCCCCGCTACATCAACCCTAGACGACTACCTTCACCACCACCCCAGACAAAATGGCGCTCCTTACGACGAGTGCGCCCGTCAACTACGACGAGCAGCAGGGTTGGTATGCACTGTCAAAACACCCAAAACTGCAGCTAACAGCAAACAGCGGCCTTTGTTGATTTCCTCAAAAACTACAAATCTGCCTCGACCGATGCCGCCGACCAGCTCCAGGGCCTGAATATCAGTGGCAATGGCGAAGAGGAGTATGACATGGTGGACGACTCGGACGATCCCGCGCCAAACGGAGCGCAATCCCGCAGCAAGTCGAAGCTCAAGTACATGGACCAGCTGCAAGACGTAGCGAACCGCGTGCGCGACGAGATCCAAATAGACCTGAATGATGTAGAGGCGTACGAAAAGGCGACATCAGACGACGAGCACAACTACAGGCTGGTCGAGTCCATCGAGCGCAATGCGCACCACTACATCGAGATCTTGTCGCGAGCAGTGGACCAGTGCCTGCCTCCACCGACTAGAGAGCTAGAGTACGGCCCCGTTGACTCCTTGCTCAAACAAAAACTAACAATACCAGCTTCAAGGACGATGTCTTGGACGTGATCATGACGCAGCGCTCCAAGCGCAACGAAAGACAGCAGGAGATGCAGGGAGTCGACGACACCGCACAGGCCGCGCCCGAGACCATGTTTCCTCCTGCGTTGACTCGACGATACACCCTCAACTTCAGGCCCAGGATACCTTCTGGTTCCAGCAGCCAGCGCAGCAGCAAGGCGCTAGCAGTCCGCAATGTCCGCGGAGAGCATCTGGGTCACCTCATCACAGTTCGCGGTATTGCAACCAGAGTGTCAGACGTCAAGCCTGCTGTGCAGGTCAACGCCTACTCTTGCGATCGCTGCGGAAGCGAAGTTTTCCAGCCCGTGACCACCAAGCAATTCACCCCGCTCGTCGAATGCCCGTCAGAGGATTGCAAAAGCAACAAGACAAAGGGCCAGCTCTTCCTGTCCACTCGCGCCTCCAAGTTTCTTCCGTTCCAAGAAGTCAAGATCCAGGAGATGGCTGATCAAGTACCCGTTGGTCACATTCCCAGACAGCTGACTATCCACTGCCATGGCGCGCTCGTCAGGCAGATCAACCCCGGAGATGTCATTGATTGTGCTGGTATCTTCCTCCCCACACCCTACACTGGTTTCAAGGCAATCCGAGCCGGTCTCCTCACCGACACATACCTCGAAGCACAATACGTCATGCAACACAAGAAGGCCTACGACGACATTGTGCTTGCTCAGCCAACTCTGCGAAGGATGAACGAGCTTGAGAGGACTGGTCAGCTGTACGAGTACCTATCGCGATCCATCGCACCTGAAATCTTCGGTCACGTCGACGTTAAGAAGGCCCTTCTTCTCCAGCTTATTGGTGGTGTCACAAAGGAGGTCGGCGACGGCATGCGCATCCGTGGTGACATCAACGTCTGTCTGATGGGTGATCCTGGTGTGGCCAAATCCCAATTGCTCAAGTACATTACCAAAGTTGCACCCCGTGGCGTCTACACTACTGGTCGTGGTAGCAGTGGTGTTGGTCTTACCGCGGCAGTCATGCGCGACCCAGTCACCGATGAGATGGTCCTTGAAGGAGGAGCTCTTGTACTGGCTGACAACGGCATGTGCTGTATCGATGAATTTGACAAGATGGATGACAGCGATCGGACAGCGATCCACGAAGTCATGGAACAACAAACCATTTCCATTAGCAAGGCTGGCATTACAACCACACTGAACGCCCGCACGTCAATCCTCGCGGCTGCCAACCCGCTGTACGGCCGCTACAACCCTCGTCTCTCGCCAATCGAAAACATCAACCTTCCTGCTGCGCTCCTGTCTCGTTTCGACGTCTTGTTCCTGATTCTTGATACCCCTGCGCGAGACTCTGACGAAGAGCTGGCTCGTCACGTCACTCACGTGCACATGCACAACGCTCACCCCGAAGCTCCTGGTGGCATCATCTTCAGCCCTGCCGAAGTACGACAATGGGTTGCTCGCGCGCGATCATACCGCCCTACCGTACCAAAGGACGTATCAGATTACATGGTCGGCGCCTACGTCCGCATGCGTCAGCAGCAGAAGCGCGACGACGGCAACAAAAAGGCATTTACCCACACTTCGCCGCGTACGTTGCTTGGTGTACTTCGTCTTGCACAGGCCCTAGCACGTCTGCGGTTTGCCGAGCAAGTCATCTCGGAAGATGTTGACGAGGCTCTCCGCCTTACCGAAGTCAGCAAGGCCAGTCTGTATGCTGATGAGAACCGTGGGATTGATCACACCCCAAGCAGTAAGATCTACCACCTCATCAAGTCCATGGAGGCTAGTGGTGCTGCTGCTGTCGGTGATGGCACGAGGGGTGAGCTTGACCTCCGCAGGGTCAGGGAGAGAGTCTTGGCCAAGGGCTTCACAGCCGACCAGTTCGAACAGGCCATTGATGAGTACTCCATGCTTGACGTAAGTACCATCGTCCAACGTTTGAGCGTATTGATGATGCTAATGCGTTCTAATAGGTCTGGCAAACAACGGGAGAAGGCACAAGGCTTGTCTTTATCGAAGCTGGTTTGGAGGACGAGGATATGGACGCTGATAACGACTTCTAGAGCATGGGAACGGTATAGTGGCAGAAGAGGTAGAAGTATTTGGTTACGGCGTACCAAGGCGTTGGATATCCGAACGACGCGTCGCGCGTCTATTCTGCTTGCAGCAGCTTCGAATGGAAATTTCAATGAAGCAACGATGTACCAATAGTTCTCTCACTGTCATCCATTGAGTGTCGCGTGAGGTCGTGGGTAGCTGTCACATGCCAAGGCAACTATCTGCAGGCAAGCATCATCGGTGCGTGGTGAACCCTCGCGGGGTTCGCTACCGAAAAGTGGGAGAGCTCAACTGTCACAGCCCTGTTTTACTGCGCACTCTCTCATCACAACTCCCGATTTCTTGGATTACTCATGTGGTGAGATTTCGCTACGAGCCTCGTCCACGGTCCTACCTGCTTAAAGAGGCTACCTCCAACTGCGAATCTCGCAACGCGGCAGAACCGGACAGATAAGCTTGCGCCAGCTTCCTTCTCATCCCTCTGTGATCTTTTCATCCATCGCCAATCTCACACGGGTTCGTGCTTCGTTGTATTCTTCAAAATGGCCCAAGGCGCAGCAAACAACTTTGCGCAATTCATGGTTGTAGGACGTAAGTACACCCCTCCATGCGGCCTCAGCCCACTCCCGCAACGCCCGCAACGCACCGGCTGACAAAATCATAGCAACATGCTTCTTCCTCGGTATCATGTTTGCGCAGCTTCCATATGACTACAACGTCCTATGGACAGTGCCCGCCGACCGATCAACCTACTTCGACATCCTTGAATCGCATATCAAGTTCCTCTATGCCTCTCCTCCCATTGTGTCGCGTATCCTCAACCTAGCCATCGGCACTGGTCTCCTCGGCTTCCTCATCAAGCTCTTCAAACCAAACCAGGCCAACATGCTCTTCGATGGCGCATCGCTTGTGCTCTACATGGCCGGCATCACTGTGTACCTGACCAATATCGTCAAGGGTTTCAGGGTCGTGACAGCGGGTATCTACGGAGACATAAACAAGGCGGCGCCGGGTGAGATTACGGACGAGGATATGGGAGATTACATCTCGCGAGAGGACACGTTGAGGGTATTTGCGGCAAGTAACACGATTCTGGCCCTTGTGCTTGTAGGTGTGTTGGTGCTGCAGGCCGGGCAATGGTATGCCAAGAGGGCCGAGGAGAAGGAGATCGAGGAGTTTGAGCGCCAGGCTGCGGAGGCAAAGGGCGCGGGCAAGAAGAAGCAGTAAACGAGGACTTTGCTGCGATCGAGTGAGCTTTTGAGGTAGCGATTTCGCTTCTCAAGCATATCAGTTCCAGGTCGAGTAGGCTTTCAGTACTTCTTCTTTTCTGGCATGTGTAGTTGTCAAGAGCTAGGATCCGTTCGTGTTATGCGGAACGAGCTGTATAGGAATAATTGGGCACATAATGGTACTTGTGACATGCATGTATCCATAGGTTTGGTGTCTATCTGCATTGTGACTCTCGGTCTCTTGGTCACTAATGTCAAAGGTCACCCAGCTCACTCACACGAGTTCTGGCTTTCTTCACGATCAGCTAGATGTTGCTATCTGAGCCCATCTCAGATGGCGACGGCGGTGTAGGTTCGGTTTAGTAGCGCTTTCCTTATTCGACACAATACGACAACAATAACAACTTGCGCCTGTCGAACTCTCCCTCTCCATTCAACCTCATCCGCACTCTCTGCAACAGCCGGAGCCCCGTTTTTTTCGATTACCACGACACTTGGACCTGATTGGGGGCATACTAACTGTCTGCTAGTGTTACTCACCTCACCCATTGACAGATCCATCAACAACCGCGCCTTCTCACCGCTCACGAAAGGACCTGTGTTGGGTAACAGGGAGTAGCGACTACCACGCTCCGATACCCTCCCTAGGTCACGTCCTCAGAGGAACACGTAACCCATCATGCCGCGGCACAAAGCCACTTCCACTCCTGGATGCAAACAGACCGCGACCAGGATGGAACGCCGAGACCGAACCGCTGCGAACGCAGCAAACGGTCTGCTCAGCCGTCAATTCGCCAATATCACGGATGTTCTTTTCAAAGCAAGCCAACGTCGTAATACCGAGCTACAGGAGCTACAGCAAAGGCGTATGGGACCGGAACCCACTCCACCAACATCCAGGTCGGTACCCGAGCTTCCTGTTACCGCTGAGCCAAAGCTACCACCGGCCAGCAGCTCTGGGAACAGTCGTGTCGAGCTTGAACAGGTCTACCAGAGCAACAAAGGCATGGCCAGAGACGAATTGACGATGGCTGCTTCTACTACGGGACTGTCAGGTAAGCATATATACATCATTTTATTACTCAGCTCAGCTCAGCTCAACTAACTCATGAACAGATATGGGAGAGATGCCGGTCCATCTGCGCGGCGGTTACGTGCCGAACAACATTGACGATCCCAAGATGATGCTAGCGGAGCTGAATATGTCGAAGCAACAGCGCTCAGGCAGTGGTGCCAAACAAGAGCTCGACGACGACTATGATCTGGCGCAGATGCTGGCGCGTGTAAAGAGAGTCTCGTGGCCATCAAAGGACACGACCGTTATGTGCAACAACGATCCAAAGGTCATGTTTGCAGATCTCGGCATGGACGCGGAAGATGATTTATCAGCTTTGGCCAAGCGCCTAGGCATTGACAGCGACGAGAACGAGGTCTTTGGGGACCCAGAAACTATGCTTGCCGACCTCGACGATAAGAAGCAAGCCTCTGGTACCGGCCATTCCGAGGACGAAGACGACGATCTTGAGACTCTTCGCGACAAGCTGGCAACCATGTTCGCGCTTTCCTGCGACACAAACTCTCCAGACGTCTGCTATACCGCTAAAGACATGCATGTCGTCGACACGCCACCAACTCCTCGACAAGACGTAACTGCAACACTCGAGCCGGAACGCGTACCAAACCCTGTCATGAAAGAACACGTGGCCAAGAAAGAGAGGGATGAGATGGTGAAGAGCGGAAACGAGAAACTCGACGCTACAATCAAGTTCGTCTTGGAAGAGGAAGAGAGGTACCGTGCGATGGAGGAGAAGAAGGGTCTGCCAACTCGTCTGATCGTCTCCAACCTCGCTGCTAGCGTAGACGAAGAAGCTATTCGCATCTTCTTCGCCAAGTATAAGCGTGATATGTAAGTCTTTCGTCCTAAACACTCACGTAAGCAGCATGCTAATCACAGTCTTACTAGCCGCAATGTCAGTATTCTTCCTGAGCGTGATCCAGTTAAGAGAACTAGGACGGCACACGTCGACATGTACAGCCGGGAGAAGGCAGTTCATGCGTCTTATCAGGTTGGATCCATATACGGACTGATCGTGAAGATTAAGCTGGCGAGGGAGTAGAGGGGTTTTGTATGACGACATGCTTGCATATGAGCTTTGAGATGTTTGGAAAACAGTGTATTGTATTCGTCAAAGATACTTTCTGAGTATCTGTCCTAAAAATGATAAATATGCGTCGTACACCAAGCAGTCATTTCGTCGTGAGGGACTGTCTCTCAAGATCCATTGTCATTAGCCAATGCATTCTCCAACGCACGATCGGCGCTCAACTCCTTCTCTGCACCCTCAATGACACCCCTTAGTCCCTTGGCACATGTCTCCAATTGCACCCTCTCCTCTTCATCAAACTGAATTGGCATCACCTTGATAATGCCCTTTCGACCCACCACGGCTGGCATCGACAAACAGCAGCCCAGCTCAGGCTGGTAGAAGGACAAAGGTCGAACAGATCGTGAGTCGAAGAGAATGTACTTGCAGATACTAGCAGCGATGTTTCCAATGCCGTATGCAGTGCAACCTTTCGCTGCAATGATGGCACCAGCTGCTCCACGGGTATGAGAAGCGATCTGGGCTTTGAACTCCGGGGTTAGTGTGTTTGGCGGCAGAGCAAGGGCGAGTGGTGTTGTGCCGATTGTAGCGGTGGACCAAGCAATCTATCTCTCCTGTTAGCATATAGAATTCTCCCCGCATCCGCCTCACCTTCCCTCATGTTCGCAACAGGTGAGAAAGGTAAAACGTACAAACTGGCTATCCCCATGCTCCCCAAGCACATACGCATCGATACTATTCGGCGCGACCTCCGCCTTTTCCGCCAAAACCCCCCTCAGCCTCGCAGAATCCAAGCTCGTCCCCGTCCCCAACACCTGACACTCGGGCAACCCAGACAACTTCCTCGCGAAATACGTCAGGATATCCACTGGATTCGCGACTAGCAACAGGATCGTATGCGGGCTAATCGGCGCCATGGCGCCAAAGATACTCTCTAGGATATGCAAGTTACGTGACAGCAGCGAGAGGCGTGATTCGCCTGGTTTCTGTTTCGCGCCCGCGGTGATGACGACAATGTCGGCTTGGCCGGCGTCTTTGTGCGTGCCTGCGCGTACTTTTACGCCGCTGCCGCCGCGGTACGTTGCGTCGTTTAGATCGCGGACTTGGGCTTGGAGTAGTGCGGCTTTGAGGTCTACGAGGATTACTTCCGAGCAGATGGGTTGCAGGATTAGGGTGTAGGCTAGGGTGGAGCCGACGTCGCCGCAGCCGAGGATGGCGATTGTGGTTTTGAGTTTTGGAGTTGTCATTTTCTTTTGTGGGTTTGTATTCTTTTCTTGCTTAGCTTTGGGAAGGGATGTTAGTAGGGGAGGTAAGATGAGTGACTTCTAGAGCGATGAAGTGGTGAGGGGTGTGAGATTTGAGTAAGGTGCGGGATTGATTGTGAGAAAGACTCGATTATTTGATCGTTAGGCGTTATAAATACTCTTCCCATACGCGGGTCTTGGAGTCGCACACTGTACTACGTTGCCAAGGCCTGGGCTGCAGACAAGTGGTGTGATGTACTGGTAAGGTGGAGCTCAGCCAGTTACCGTTTACCTCATCATGCAAACACGTGCTTGCGGCGTCAACCTGATCGAAGTGCTGTGGAAAGAGTCGGCGTCGTATATTATGGAAAGCCTACTGTGTCACGTCTATAGCTGAGTTCAAGTATAAGATGAGGCTAATTGTTACAACATCTGCTGATACGCCCACTGATTCTGCACATCGTCCTCCAGCGGCAGCATTGTCTTCTGCAATTTTTTCGCAACTTCATCAGCCTCCTTCCAGACCCGGAGAAGATTTCGGCCTGCGACCTTTGCAGCATCCTCATCGCTGATCCCTTGTCTCAGTAACTCAGCGATGAGGTCGGGAAACTTGGATACATCCTCCAACCCCTCAGGCGTCTTCTCAATACCATCGTAATCCGTACCAATCCCAACGTGATCATAACCAATCAACTCCCCAATGTGCCTGATGTGACGAACAACATGCGCCAGTGTGTTGTTCTCTGGAACGAAGTCCGGGAAGGAGTTCGGCGTTTTCGAGGCCTTGCAGGACACGAAGTCTGGGTTAAAGTTGACCATGACAACGGAGTTGCGTAGCTTGACGAGCTGGAGTATGTCGTCAGGGACGTTTCGCGGATGCGGACAGATTGCGTGTGCGGAGCTGTGGCTGAAGATTGGAGGCGCGATACTACCATTCCAGTTTCCGTCACCTCGACCTACGAGGACGTCGCGCATAGTATCTTGACTCACGTGCGCAAGGTCCACCAACATTCCTAGGCGATTCATCTCTTTGACGAGATCACGACCTGCTGGGCTGAGACCTTTCCAGTACGGTTTCGCGATATGCGCACTGAAGTCGGATCCAGTCTCGATTGCTGCATCGGCGTACTTGTTATGGCAGTTCCATGTCAAAGTCGCGTATCTAACTCCAAGCTGGTAGTACAGTCGTAACGTGGAAACAGAGTTTCCGATTTGATGTAGACCTTCGATAGCTGCAGGCGCAATGAATCCACCACTCTCAAAGGCTTTGATGGCCTCTGCGCTGTTCCTGGATGGAGTGAAGTACTTTGGGTAGTTTTGTCCCAGGCGGTTGAAGAGATCTAGCTGGCCAAGCGTTGCTTTGACGACTGTATGGATCAGTACTGGAACTATTCATCTGTTAGGTCGAGTTGCCTTACTATCGTAGTATCTTTCATCAGCAAAGTTCGTTTCGTCGCCTAACGGACAAAGCCAGAATGCACTCCAGAAAGCACCGCCTTGCAGGCCCTTCTGAAGGCGAGGGATGTCGACGTGCTGCGCTAGTCCGCCGTTCTCGAATTTGCCTGCAAAGTCACTGCCGGACTCGTTATAAATATGGTTTTTGTATGTGCCTCGAATGAAGATCATGAGATCATTGTGGCCATCTCTTAGGCTGTCAGCGTTTTGCCCTAGATTTCATATTCATAAGGCTGACCAATAAGCGGGTTCTCCTGCAGTATTTTTACAGCCCTTTGTTCAACTGTCAATTGCTTTCCGCATGTGTGCTTTTGGCCTGGAAATAACGCTCGGATCTCTGAGAACCATATGGTTGACGCGATAAGGAAGAGGACTATGAAGAAGATAACGTCATCAATGTTGCACAGTCGCCGTCTCGAAGAACGACGCTGTGTTGGCGCATACTTCTCGATGGTAGGGAGGTCGCCTGCCTTCTCCATAATTAATACAGGAGTTAGAGGTGAAAAGAAACATGGTACCAGGTAGAGCTGTTATCATGGAGGTAGATCGGTCTTGGCAGGAGGATGCGGACGGATTTTAGGAGTTTGGTCCGACACAACACGCGACGCGAACCTCAGAAATACCATAACCACAGCCACCTCAACTATACATCTGTATTTTCCTCCATTTCAGGTTACCATCCACAAAATGGGGATAATATCAGCAAACACTATGATACGCAGTATCGCACTGTTTCACCTCACACTCGCAGTCGTCCTGCTCAAGAATCCTACCCTGGTGTCGAACCAAAGTGTCATTCTCCTGCTGGGAGAGTCAATGCAACTTGTACGTACCCCAATTCCCACCCTTTACGGCTGTGTTCTCCCTGAATTTGCTAACAAAACTCAGCCAACACCCCGCGACTTCAACAAACCCTCCGCAGCAACAGCCTTCATAGCCATCCTCTTCGCCTTCATCGGTCTTTCCGACCTGACCGCCCTCTCTCTGCACGATGACGTTTTCGATCAATTCTGGGGCCTCCAAGCACCCGTGCGTCTCCTCTTCCTCTTCGGTCTCACCGCATACTGCTACATTTTCAAGGAAGGAGGCATGTTCGCACCGAGGAGTATGGACTTCAGGATGAGCGCTGGCGCCAGTCTGAACAACAGCTTTATATTCACATGGGGCTTCTTGGAGGTTTTCGCGTGGTTCTGGGTGTTCACTACACTGAGGGAAGAGAGAACAGAGAGAGCGAAGAAGATTGCCGAGAAGCAGGCTCGGGAAAAGGATACGCTGTAGGGCGGGACTAAGAAGTCGGGACACCTTTTGGAGGTATTTGCTTTGAACAGCGGGTACTCAGAATACATGCGGGGTTCAACGCTCTGTCCTCGTGGTATAGGAGAGAAGATGTGAAAATACCATGCTATGCCTCTAGAGCTTAGGAGGGCTTAGAGCGATCTGGGAAGGATAAGAAACTCACACCTACAAGACGACGACGCAACGATGGATACTCCTAAAAAGACACAATGTTCCAAGCCATTAGTGCATTGGACCAAAAGACATCTAGGCTAGTCTCGAGATCATTAGCAGAGCACACATACGCCAAATCAGCATACCGATCTCCACGGTTTGCGTCATCAATTGTGCTTCAATCTACTCATAGCCCACCCCGGATCATCGAATGTGTCCTGAACCAATTTAGTTTCTCAGCGATATGGAAAGCAACGTTAATCCACCGAGATCGCCGCTTCGGAAAGCCCTTCCTCCGTACTCCGATGCATGCAACAGGAAACACAATGACATGCATAGCCAAAATTTCGATACAATATTCCCGGAAAGCGATGGCACATGTGCGGAAGGAATCAATTGAGCCTATCTAGTAAGTATAGCAGAGTGTCACTCCTTCAGTATTCAGCAAATCTTTGAGCGTGGCATTCCCCGCTAGCAATCCGATGTTAATGGTGAAGTCCAATGTGACGTTCTTGCCACTGTAATCAAAAGGCGTGATGGGGCCGCCTACTTGGTTAAGACGTGTCTCTAGGTCTTTTTGTTGCCATTCCCAAAAGATGCGGTCAATGTTGCCATGATGGAGGTAGAAGAGTGGATCTGCCATCCATTAGTATGTTTTCAAATGACATGTGACTGTGG
>JAESFQ010000483.1_pt1 | contig 14624 bp, 13 predicted proteins | sample 9269431 | NCBI WGS metagenome assembly JAESFQ01 (sample SAMN14502588, study PRJNA617103) | algae metagenome | isolation source: Plectolyngbya sp. WJT66-NPBG17 and co-occurring heterotrophs from well... | place: USA: Mojave Desert, Joshua Tree National Park, California | collected 2006-08-06
GAATAGCTGGGAGGGCGTTAAGATGAGGATTGCTAGGTTCTGGGGGTTTTAGACATGAAGAGGGAAATAGGTGGGTGTAGGATATATGTATGTGTGTAAGATTAGTGGTTCTGGGTTGGAGTAACGCCGGACAAATGTCTTGATGAGAGTATGAAGGGTTGTATATAGGAATGTGAGAGGGAATAATAGAGTAACTTCGCTCAAGAAGGGAAATCCTGCGCTTTTGGCGCGCGGTTGATGATATCAAACGCCCCTATGCGCCATGCGTGCATCGGAGACTAAAGTATATCCTCAAGGCAACTCCCTCAAAAGACCGCTCGTGCCAACGGTTTCAACAGCAAGAAGATACGTACAGCCAAACCCGCAACAAAAGTCTATCCCGCACCAAATCATTGCAAGAATCATGGCCTAGTAAACCTCCAGCCCGAGCTTCCTCAGCTTATTACAGTTCTTCAACTCCATGTTCCTTGCCTTGTTCATAGCCTCTTGATCCACACTGAACCAGCCTTGCGCCTCCTCCATAGCTCTCCTCTGCCTGACGCGCTCATTCTGACACCGCGTGTTGGTAATATGAACATACTGATTCTCAGCCTGCTCATCCAATTTCCTCCACTTCTTCGGGGTGTAGTCGTGAACATCCTTGGGATCGACAAAGTAGTCTATCTTTATCCGTGTGGAGACACGCTTCATTGTGTTGGGGGACCGTGGTGTTTCGAAGACGAGGTTAGGGCTTGCGGATGTGGATGCTGACCCAGAGAAGAGGGAGGAGAGAAGGGGGAGGACGAAGAGGAAGAGGAGAGGAAGCAGGTTGGCAAAGGCTGAGGAGACGTTTTGTTGGCCTTCGGAGCCGGGGGGGACGGCTGTGCCGGGGCGTCTGCGTGGTCGGCCGCCGCCGAATTGGTGGACACGTACACCTGGGCCGCCGCCTAGGTTGAAGACGAAGGCAGGGCCTGTGTCCATGCCGCCTGTGGTGTGTTAGTTTTTTTGTTATAAGACCGGTACTGAGACCTGGGTAAGTGAGTACGCACCAAATGGCCCTCCAAAAGCACCACCAAAGAACTGTCTAAACAACTCTTCAGGCGACATCTCCTCCTCAAACCCTCCTCTCCTCGCGAACCCGTTCCCAAATGGACTCGCACCACCCCCACCGTTCGCGCTTGCATGCGCCCTAGGATCAAACCTCGCATCAGGATCCCCGCCAAACTGATCATACTTCTTCTTCTTATCCGGGTCACTCAGTACCTGGAACGCCTTGCTGACCAGCTTAAACGCATCGTCCGCGCCATCATACCCGTTTTTGTCCGGATGCGTAAGTAACGAAAGCTTGCGGTATGCCTTCTTGATATCCGAGTCTGAACAGGTGGCTTTGACTTCTTCAAGCCCGAGGATCTTGTAGTAGGCAGTCGGCCCACACGATTTGATACGTATTACAGCGGCTTTTTGCTCCACGGTGTAGGCTCGACCTGCGCTGCCGTCGTGGTGGTCGCGCGATTTGGCATCGGAGCCTGAGGTTTTGCCTGACATAGTTTGCGGCGGGAGAGTTGGTGTGTGGGGTATTAGGGTCTATGTGGAGGGAGATTGTGCTGCCGGGCGGGCAGCGGTGTCGGAGGGAGGCCGATGCGCAAGTGTGAACGGCTGGTAGCGTCGTGGCGACGATGGAAATGTGTGTGCGTGTGAATATGGTATCGTCCCGGGGATTGGGTGGCGGTTGTATTAGTCGTGATGGCGTGTTATCTGCCCTGTGTTGAAGTTCGCGAGTTCCGGAGGCCAGTTTCCAGGTGCTGGGTTGGCACGGGCTGACGGTCCACTTGCCGGACTAACGTCATTCAACTTCACCAATCTCAACCCATGTACCTTTGAGCGACCGTTCCTTGAGCACCCAATTCGTTCACCCACCTGTTTTTTCCTTTGAGAGATATCTGAAGCACGTGCGAAAACCACAATGGCCGAACAACCCAAGCAGTCTGTGCTTCAATCACTGAGGAACTGGGGAGGTATGTTCACGATCTCATTTCCTGGTTCATCTGGCCTCACGTGTATTACTTCGAGGTTGACATACGAATACAACAGAACTGACTCACTAATCTCAATATAGAGAACTCTGTACCGCCAACTCTCCTCGCGACCCTAATCACAGCCCAACATGCTCGTCCTTTCCAATTTTTCCCTATGACGTTTACACCCGTCTTGCTCTTCTCCTCCTACCTGAATCTGAGCAACTACAAGACTGATGCTGCCGGTATCACGGCTGCATGGAGTGGTTTGTACGCATTGCTTGCTATGCGGAGAAGTCAGGTATGACGAAATCCTTCACCTGAACACAGTATAAAGGCAGTGGCGAAAACTAACCAAACACCAGGGTATCAAGAACAAGCTCAGTGCTCGCGGCATCGTGAGAGGAGGATCACTCGCTCTCTGTGCAATCAACGTCGTAGGTTGCGGACTAGCCTACACGTTTGGCAAGCGAGAAAAAGAAGAGAAGAAAGTGTAGAACCCGGCGACAATGTCATATGTAACATTATGTAATCCTAAGATTGTATCCTGTAAACCTCGTCATCTAACCTAGGAATGAGATCTATCAGCTGTAATCCATCGCAGGGACGCCGTCGCTATGCTGAATAATCGACATCATTGATGAGACGCGTCACCACTACCAGGCATCACCCCATCCCTCTTCCTCCTCTTCATCAGCTTTTGGTTCTTCCTTCTTTACCTCCTTCTTTGGCGGCACCACAGCTTTCCTCGTTGTCCCAGAAGTGCTCGACCTGTTTCCTACCACAGGCCGAGCTGCCTTTGCTGCTGGTGTTGCTGATTTGGTGAGACCTTTTGGAAGAGTGCTTTTCGTAGTCTTCTTCGCATTTGATTGTGCCGCCAACCAGCCTGCAAAGTCTGGCTCACCCTTGTCGTCGTATGATGTCGTAGATGCTGGCTTTGACACGGCTGGCGTTCCCCATGGATCCTCTTCCTCCTGCGGTTTATTCTCTTCATCGGCAAAACCGCCCCAGTCATTGTTAAAATCTTCTGCCTCGTCATCAAAGGCTGCAGCTGGGTTCGGTGACTTGATGGTAGGAATTGATGCAGTACTTCTAGTGCTATTAAGGGGCATTCCTGGTTTTGTGGACAGCGGGACTGGAGGTTTGCTGGTCGTAGTAGCAGCTGGCGGTACTGAAGACGATCTTTGGTCCGCTGCTCCATTGGCTGTAGAGCTTGCCTGCATTTCTCCACTCGTAGATGCTAGCTTGTTCGTGAAGCTTGAGATAGCCCAGCCAGCCCACGAGGTATCATTGGCTGGTGTACCTATTCGTGGAGTGAGTCCCCCGCCGGCAGCAAGGCCTGGCGATGGGAGCACGGTATCCGGCATTGCTGCAGCAAACTTGCGGATACGCGCAATGTAGATGTCGACACTCTTCTGCGCTTGGTCACGAATGAGTTTCTCCTTGTCCACCAAGGAAGGACACATTATAGGGAGGAGCTTGGTAGCACAGTCATCCTCAGTGAAGAGATCGGCTGTTGCGGCCAGTGCAAGAAGGGCAGCGTTTCTTGCGTGTACGAATGGATCACGTAGTGAGCGAGAGAAAGCAGCAGCAAGCACCTTGGCTCGGCTCTGTCAATAAGTCAGTACTTGCTTTGTGGCTTGAACAGATTATGACGTACGCCAGCTCCTAGATTCCGCGCAATCTTCCCGAGACAGATCGTGGTATTCGTCCGAATACCAGGTTGCTCGTCGTTTGCTGTCTTTGCTAGATGGCGAAGAAGCTCACCATTCACCGTTCGGTCTGACAGCTTGGGCACTATTGTGAGAATAGCTTTTACGGTCTGTTCTCTCACTACGGGTGCTATATCTGAGAAGCCAGTCACCTGGTAAGGTTAGTATATGTGCAATGTCTGCGCAGTAGGACGCTTACCATCTGTGGGAAGATCTTGTCGTTTACAAGTTTCTGGGGCAAATGGTCGATCATGAGTGGCAGATTGTCTAGCAAGCAAACGCGTATTCCTCGATCTGGGTTTGCAAAAAGTCGGACAACAACAGGCGTTATCTGGGTTTCGTACTCGTCATCTGAAAGCTTCTGTCCGATCTGCATAACAGTACCGAACACTTTGGCGCCTCCGCCTCCAAATTCGACTGATTTAAGTAGCTCAGGGAGCACCTTCATCTTGAAGAAGTCAGCTGGAAAGTCGTCTGCGACGGCGTCGAGCTTTCTATGGCTAGTCAGCATACCCATCAGGACTCAGATTTTGAACCACCAACCCAAGTAGCTCGTTGCGCTCGTCCTCGGCTTTCAGTCCTAGGTTCTCGATGTCATCCGTGACCTGGATCAAGGGTGTCTGGAAGAAGCCTCCTATACGCTTTCCCTGATCCAAGAACTGACCCACGCTCATACGCGACTTCGGGTTCGGGTTCAGGAGGCGTTTGTATGATTGGTGCATGCTTGCGGGAATGCTCTTCATTTGCCCTAGCTGGTCGCTGCTGTTGTAGCTGCCGTTGAAGACCTCGAAGATGAGAATGCCATAGTTGTATGCATCTAATGCGTGCGTCGGGTTCTGCTTAACGACTTCCCACCCTCCTTTCGCAACTTCGGGCGCCATGTACCGTCCCGCATCTGGTATGAGACCACCATAGGTTGGTATTATGGAATCGTCCTCTTTCACGGCGCTTAGTGCATCGAAGCCACCAAGTTTCCATTCGCCGCTCTCGCTAAAGAATATCGATGCTGGGCGTATGCAACCATGTATTGACGCTGCCTCGGCATTTATGAACTTGAGCGTCTTCGCGACGTTGTGTAGCCCCCATTTTGTAGTCTCTTCTGTCAGACTCTTCCTCTTGACATGCCAGCTAAGTGGACTTAGTCGCTCGGTCGCGATGTAGATGTACGTCTCCGTCTCTACTGTGTCCAAGACCTTCACAACTCCTGGGTGACGCATCGTTCGCAGCTTGCGGAGCGCATTGCGAGCGAGGGGTAACCGCGACTTGTTGGCGGTTATGTCGAAAGAGAAAATGCTACATTTAGAGCCATCTTCCTAGCAGATGACTGTTAGCAAGCAGTCGTGGATATGTAGACCTCCGGGCCATACTCGCTTTGTGCCGTTGTGCAGTGTCCAGATGGAGTCGTTCAAGTCGACCCGATCGCCAAACGTGTAACCAAATGCAGGGCCTTTCGATATCGCAGAAGCGACCGCTGATTTGAGAAAATCCATGGCTTCAGCGTAGAAGCATGCGCTGCAGTAGAGTCGGTGAATCTTTGCAACGAGCCCATGCAGATGCATGTAGAGGCCAGATGCGCTTGCCCCACCGGGTCGTCAGCACGTGATAGCGCGATCAGCATCAAACGCACAGCCTTGACTTTTCTCGTTCTCGACACCACACTACACGACAACCAGTGTACTTCAGCCTTTCTCCTCAGCCCCGCATCCTTCTCTCGCCCGTACGCAGGAGAGAGCACAAACTCCGCATGGCTGTACGCAGGTCACCTTCACTTCGTCTTTTCCCTTATGTTGCGCGGAAGCGACACCTTGTCCTAGACGCGTCTCGTTGGACCAAGCGCGCTCTGTTTAGAGTCAAGTCAGCGGACTGAACCACACAGCAAGTAAGTAACAATGCACTGACACTTGACGTGTATCCTTTCTTGCATGATGACTACTGGTAAAAGGTTAGATCGCCGAACACTGAGATGGTTTGCCTTTGGTCCTGCTTCGTGGCCTGGCACGTCGCAGGAGTTACTGCCCGCACGTACCTGCCCGTTGAAGAAACAAAGCGGAAGCCTCCGGTGAAGCGAAATGCTGCTGTATAATAACAAACTGAAAAGAGCTGATTCATCTTGTCCATTGTTACTTGAGTTATTCAATGATAGTTAGAAAGTACACGCTAACATACATGTCCAATCCTAGGCGCCGACTCCTACTTCTATCCAGCTTTTCAAATGAAAGACCATGGCGGTGATCGAAAAGCACCTTCTGAAAGTCGTCTCAAGCTAGCACGTCGTGGCCGACCCAGCGTTGGTGACAAAGATGACTTTACCAAGCCTCCTACTGTGAGCCAAAGTCATGTTCAACCACGCCAAAAGAACGCGATATCACCGCCCCCACTGAAGCGTCAACGTACAACATGCGACGACTTCAGCTCAGACACACATGATCTACGCCCGACGACTCTACAGGCACATCCGTTGACTGACCCCAGCGCACTCAGACACAGGTATGCCAGTTTTTGAGGGAATGCATGGCCTTGCTGATGCGTATGTCTAGCTTTAGTGGACACGATGAAATCACCTCTACTGCACAAAGCAATCAAACGCCTGACATGATCTCGGTATCAAAGTCATTTCCTGCGCCAGCTGCTCCTCAACGGCATAATAATCGGAACACCCACTATAGTGCGGGAAAGCGCCATATATCCCGTCCAAGACAACCTCCCAAGTCCACCTCTTTGTCTAAGCCTACATGTCGTATTTGTCAGAAATCCAGTGCCACAAGCTACAACCCAATGATTGCGTGTCCGGGATGCTCCAGATCATATCATGACAGCTGTCGAAAGCCTCCGCTCGCTGCAGGCGTCGATCCGTAGGGTAGCAAAACATTCATGGTTGACAAACACTAATAGCAACAGGCAATTCTGGAGATGCTCATCGTGCTTGAACGATACAGGAACCCGTACAAATTCCAGCCTGCCGTCAGCACATGTGCCTGCCAGTCACTCTGTAGTGACAGACATATTCAGACCGAGATGTGTCTGCCAACCATCAGGTGTCATGCCTCCAAGCTATCTTCCGGAGACCAAACCTGAAATAGGCGCTGAGCCCGAGGTAGCTCACATAACTCCAAGCGCTGCTATCCCTGTTGAACCCATCAAGCCCAAGGAAATCTCCGGCTCATCTCAGTTACCGGAACCAAGGCTGCTTGAGCGCACAGAGGTTCCCGACACACCGTCACAGCGTTCAAGCCAATTTGAGAATCATGTACCCAAGAAGTCGTCTGGACATCTTTCCAATGCCAATAGCTCTCAGCCATACCACCACGCACAGGAGGATGACGGTGCATTTACAGTTGACGCGTCAGTTCACATCCAACGGAGGACACCTTCAACGGCTCTTTGCTCGACTTGCCGAAAGCAGACCGCCTTAGCCAAGGTTGGAGACAAACGCGTTCAGTGGTATGTGAAATCATATCTCAAACAAGGCAAGTCTAATTCATATATAGTTCCGGTTGTCGCACCAGATCACGGATTGCGGCGACAGGGGAGCTGGAGATACCAGAAACCCCGAATGTGGACGACTGTAGTCACAAGGCGCCGCCCTTACCAACAAGCTTGGCGAGTTCAGTTGCTCATTCCTCAGCTCCGAGACTGGATGATCATGGAGCTGGGGTGGTCTCATCAACAGAAGATCTGCCCTTACCAGATGTTAAGTCTGACTCCACAACGGCCAAGGCGACTCCCTTGTCCTCGTTCGACCCAGAGCGGGCGAAGGTTGCGCCAAGAATTAGGAATGTTCGTGATGATGATTTGCCTTACATATCAACCCCAGACATGAAGAACTCAAACCCCCTGATCATGTCACATGAAACCTTGCTTGGGCCGAGTACGCCGACAGAAGTGAACCCGGTTGTTGATGCCAATGTCCAGAAGACTATCCTGGAAGCCAGGCAAGTAAGGCAGGAAAGCCCATCTTGCAACAGCGCTCCAGTACCACAAGTCGATAAGCCGGATGTGGATCGAATTCAAGCTGTTGGAAGTTTAGATCCCGACGAATTGCTGAGGGCCTCTAGATCTCATTTTTCTCATAGTGTTTCACCTATTAGAGCAGATATGTCAGGAGAACATGAGCCTTTGAGGTCTGCATCCACCCTTCCTGAGCCCATTCAAGTGGACGCATACAACTCGCCCAAGCAGCTTCCCACGAAATGTACGACCGATCGAGCTGTTCCAACACCATCTGTTGGAGAACAAGGGTCAACCATTTTCAAATCGAATGAAACGGTTGAAGGTAATCGCTCACTCCAAGATCCAAACGCCTCTACTAGCCCGACTCTGGGATGCACAGGTCCACCTGAGCCGAAAAAACCTCACACAAACCGCGAGTTGGCCAGGATAGCACTAGTGGCTGCAAATGGCACAGGTATGGCCGCTTTACAGGTCATTGACTGGCTGGCTTCAAGATTCTCGTACTTGCAAAAGGGCCAAGGCGCCTGGGAAAAGAGTCTTAAGTCAGTCCTCTCCCGCAAACCAGAATTTCATCGCTTGAGGGCTGCGGGACCGCCACATGAGTCACGAGTCCTATACAGCTTCGCCAATGCAGCCACTAGAGCAAAATATGAAAAAGAGTATCAAAGTTACCTTCCATCGGCTGTAGTACCAGACCCTCAGGGCAGTCGTCAGAAGGCTAGGAAGAGTGTACCGCAGCGCCATGGGGCAGATACTGTCGAGCAACATGAAGGTATCCAGAATGGACCAACATCTCATATCAAGAAAAGTGTTACCAAAGCTATCAAGAGTGCACCAAGCCACCAAACTGTTACCATTCGCGACTCTCTGCCACTACCAAACCTAGCCGAGGTCACTTCGAACAATAACGCAATGTTCAACCCTTTTGAACGTACCACTGCGCCCCGTCCGAAAATCGCGCTCACTGATGATTCGGAGATCAAACACGAAACGAGTTTCCGCAGTGTTTATCCACGTGATATAGCGCCTTCTATTGAGACAATGACGCCAGAAGAGAAGGCGGCAAAGATTGCGGAAATCAAAGCCAGGCCGTCGCGGAAGCAGTTCTTTGGTGCAACGTGGCGTCTGGCACATGTGCGAAGATATGAACGACGGGATGTTCATGACCAAAGCGATGGGGCATGGAGACCCAACTCCACAACGGAGAGGTCGATGTCGGAAGAAAACTCCGCTATGAACGACTGCGATGAGAATCGATCTCTACTGCAGGTCTTTAATCTGCCAACCAATGCTCTCCCTTTCAGCGACGGCAATGAGCTGGCTTTCCGCGATGGCACATTGGTACGTGACCTATAACCCAGGTTTCGGAAAAATAGACTGGTGAACTGACGATCTCAATAGGTTAATGGCCGCCTGCTTCGGTCGCGACAAACATACCGAGTGGGTAAAGTTCTTGCAGGTGAGCTCACGATTAACTGAAGTAGATGTTCTTGGACGCACTTTTGGTCATTTTGCCGCGTTATACCCTATCGTTTATGAACTGTAATATGAAGATTTGTGATATTAATTAATACGGCATGTGTGATGCAGTTATACTTTGTGGTGATTGGTAGCAAAATGATCAACCCTCTACAAGGACTCTAGAAGCCGATCATGGTTTGATCAAGGACGAGCAGGTGGAGTAAGCTCCGATTAAACTTCCGTTGCTGACAGACGCTCGCTTGGCGCCCTGTGTACCCGCAGTCTCGCACCCTCCATCTCCACTGCAAGCATCCCAAAACATCGACCTCCAGACCAGACTGAGGCGCTTCGCATTGCATGGTTAGACTGCCAACGATTGAAGGCCCGCTCATGTCTTGCCGCCCGCAGATTGTGCGGCCCACGGCGTGCGGATGTTTCTATGCCTGAAACACAACCCTTGCGGCTACGCGAGCGCGTTTCAAGCCCTCAACACCAATCATTACGCGACTGCCACAAGTCGACCAAACCGCGCCCCATCGGCTGGATGCCAATACCCCACGTCGACCCTGTACCTTGCCTTTGTAACAATCTCTCTGCCGAGTTCGCTAGCTGAGAAATGATTGACTGGACCGCTCTCGCTGTGCGGTTCCCGCCGGATCTAGCGGGGAGCGTTTCACATGCGCCCGCAGTACAGGCGCGACTACGGTTACTGGAGTCATTTGGGCCACTCAAAGGTGAGGCGACGAGAGTTCCCAGCGCCATGGTCCTTATATGAGCTATTGTAAGGTTCACGACTATAGTACGTCAGGCTAGCGGCGAAATATGTCCTGAGGCTTCCTCCTTCACTTCGACGATTGCTCTTCATTCTTCGTCTTCAGTCTCTATTGTTCGTTATTGTTCCTATTGTTGAAGGCGTGCTGCCTTGACGGCGTGGGATACTCCCTCTACTTTATCTTCGTAAACTTAACTTGTTCAATCCATACGCTCTCTCTTCTCTACCCCACGCTCGACGCGCCTCTCTCGACTGCTGGACAGACCATTTGCATCTTTCTACCAACTCGGACTCTTCAGTATTCTACAACTCTCTCTACACAATCGAAATGGCGCTTCTCTCAGCCGAACACCTGGCTGGTCCAGGCTACATTATCCTTAACGTTTTGCGCGGTCTGAACATTATTGCTCTCGCTTCCGTAGTAGCCAGCAGCGTGGTCATGCTGGTGAAGACGTTCATCATCTCCAAGGTATGTCCAATCATCTACTACAGAGACTCGCAGAAGCTCACAATCAACAGTTCTTCTTTTTCGATGCCACGAGTCACGTCATTACCGCGATTGCTGGGCTGTTCTTCATCATCTCAGAATGCTCGCTATTCCGAAGCTTCTATGCTCGCAATTGGCCGCTCCTGAGTCCCTCACATGGCTTCGTCACTTTAGGTTGCGCGATGATGGTCATCGGACTCAACTTGCTCGGTAACATGAACAAGGAGGCCACCAGCCAAAAGTCGCTCACCCTGCCTTTCTGGCGCCTGCTCGTTGCCTCGGGTATCCTAGCCATTGTTATTGGCTTCTTCAACATTGTTGCCAGCTTCATCTTCCGCGACAAGTCTCGTAGGATAACTGCTCGCATGGTTCGCTCGAGAGGAGCCATGACACTTCACGAGGACCTCGAGACCCAATCGCAGTATGACCCCAAGCACAAGGCCTTCACCATCAGCACCCACCACACTGGAAGCACCTCCTCCCGCACCAACGTCCACGGTGGTACACCACCCATGCGCATGGGTACACCACCAGTCGACTGCGGCTCACCTCAAGTCGCATCTCCCAAGAAGGAGAACGACCCCAACCGCCTTTCCCAATTCGACTTCAGCCCCCTCCGCGCTTTCCGAACAGCTCGCCAGTCCTTTCTACCCTCTTACCACAGTCAATCCCCTCCCAAACCCAGCTTCTTCTCGCACCGCCCCTCAAGCTCCATCTACTCGCGCACCACATCCGGCGAGCCAGCCAGGAAGAAGTTCTGGCAGCGACAGCGCGAGGAGCAAGAGCAAGAGACTGCGCGCATGCCTGAGATTAGCTACCCGTTGAACGTCAACCCGCAGTTTGCACACCTTGTTAAGCCAAACCTTGCGCATCATCCTAGCGTCAGGAGGCCCGAGGCCGACTACGATAAGATCTAGATGAGTCCTCATCGAGCCATGGGGGGCGATGGGAGCAGTTGGGGCAGAGCAGTACGATTACTATGATACCACTTTCTTTTCTTTTCTTTTTGTTACATCAGCATATTGCCGCATACGGCATTGGCGTTTTGCACATTGAGATTTACAATCATTGACGCTCCAGAGAGACACTGATCTGTCGAGCGAGCTGTCCTTCACTGGAAGCGCTACTTTCTTTTTTCTGGGGTTCTTACTAGTACATACTCCTCTCTCTTAGCAATGTCTAGTATTGCCATTTCATGACTTGATTCTTCATTGCATCGTGGTGTTGTGTGATGCGCGCATATATTTACATATGTTACACAGCGAGACAGTCCGCTGATTCTTCCTGACTTGGTGCTCTGCCGAAGCGCTGGCTGATGGCCAGAACATATCGAGCTGTAAGCCCTTCGCATGCATAACCCCTCCACTATCCGCACACTCCGCAGGCCAACTCTGCCCTTCTCCCAAAACATCTGCGGTATCCCCACCATCCCCCCGCCCACCACCCTACTCCTCGACAGCAATCGCCTGAAACGGATCAATAGCATTCCCCTCCGGATCATAGAGCTCCATCCTCGTCCCATCCTCGAGCGTCAAACTATACTCCTTTGTATAATACAAGCCACCCCTGCCCCTGCGCCTACACGTGAGCCTGACCTCGCCCGCGCGCTTCGTCCCCTTAACCCAAAAGCTGACCTCGATGCGCCCGTGCAACTGGTTGATTTCGCCCTTGATCCACGGGTACTTTGACGCAAAGTAGATTTCGTCGCCGAGTTGCTCGCGCACGAGCGGGTTGGTGCGTAGTGCGTACAGCGTTGCGGTTACGACGGAGGATTCTTGCTTTTGGTAGTTGAAGAAGGCGAAGAGGGAGAGTGTCATGGCGAGTATGAAGAGGGGGAGGGTTTTTAGGATTTGCGGGGATATGAGGGGTGGGACGCTGGGAGGAGGTTGTTAGTGATTTGTTGCTAATGGGGTGGGATGGGTTGGTTGTGGTTAGGGTGTCGCTGCTGTTGTACACAGCTGAACGTACGGCGGTAATGCGCGGTTTGGCCGGCGCTCAAGTAGTATCTCGCCATCTTTGGGAGGGGGAATGAGGTTTTCGGGTGACCAGACGCTGGTTGGTGTTTTCCAGGGTACGACTGGTTTGATGTCGGCTTGTGGTGGTGTAGTTGATGCGCGGCGGAAAGGTGCGATGCGGCGGAGACATTGGTACTTTGCTTGCGGCCGCGCTCGAAGGAGTGCTGGAGAGAGCCGTGGAGGAGGCATGGTGTAGTTGTGGAATCGCAATTCCGTGGGCTTGGAGATGGGGTTATGAGATCAGTCGATTTGGTGGTGATGGTGTTTGCATGGTTTGCATCTCGGCGCTAGTGGGGATTGTTCGGATGGACTTGCTCTCTGCCGACTCCATCTTTATCACCACTTGCATCATTATCGAAGACGAATAATGGAGCATCGAATCTACCCTCCACATTTTCTCAATGGAATGCCTATGCTATGATTTGATTTTGTGAGAGGCACTAGCACGCTTAGATGCTGGCAATGGATTGATCCTTGGCCCACCAGGCAGCACGCTTGCTCCTACAATGATATCAGTAGGAAACAGCATGTTCTCATATGACCTCAGGCGTCTTCTATGGACCTCCAGTTTTCACTTTAAATCAGTTTTCAGCATGCTCCGCTGGAAACAGGCCGCCTTTCGGGTCTGCACTCCTAGCAGATCTCTATCTTCTACATTTCCGTATGGCAGCCGCCATAACAAGGCTTCAGTCAGATCTCCTATTAGTCATATCACTACACTTTTCTGTTTTAGTTGCTCTCTACCGATTGTACCTTGTTGCTTTTCAATAACGCCCTAGCTTATGTTCAGGAAGAAGCTAGCATTTCCAAGCCGTACTCCAGTGCTATGAAGTACCCGGACGTTGTACTTTTGTTTATGTCAGCACAGCGAAAACACTGATATTACTTCATAGCCGTGCACAGTTTGGTAGTTTCAAGCTTCTTCGTAGTCTTTGACAAGCCGTGCTCTGCGGTGTGGACGCCGCTGCCCTTTGCTGTAGCTAGTCATATAACAGCCCGTCGCTAGCAGCAACGCCAAGCGTTGCTCTTTCCGCCTACAGTGTTTACACACGCTTTGACTTTGAGCTGTCTTTGCTCCAAACACAGTCTTCACGTCAGCAAAACATCCACGATGCCAGGCTTTACAGTCCGCAATGGATCAGCTGTGTCCCTGGTTCAAGACCAGGACATTGTGCTCACGACCGACCCCGGTTTGGTAACTATACGACTTCCATCGCATACTCTTACCGCTAACAACTTGGCGTGTAGTCTGATCTGACCATCACCATAATCGGCTCCGTCGAGGACGATGGCGTCAAGCACCTTACGGATTTCCTCGTCACTTCAGAGATCTGCAAGAAATCACCATACCTCAAGGCGCTTCTCGAAGCCAGCAAAGATAAGACAGAGCTGACCTTCGGCGGAGATGCTAAATCCAAGGACGACGGCGAGAACAAAGAGGGCACCCTTGTCTGGCTTGCTCATCTTCATGAACTTACCGAACAACGTTTGGATGAGTTGGGTCTCTTTGGGGTCTCACTTGTGGGACTCTGGCATGCGATATCGCTATGGGACACCCACCAAGATGGCAAGATCAAGGAGAACTTGGGCCGATGGTTCAATAAGTGGTATGAGAAGAACATAGCAAAAGTCGACTTGACTGTCCCGAGCGCTCGAGCTCTTGCATACCCATGTTATATCTTCGACCATGCTGTTGGTTACGCACGCGTCACCAAGTACCTGGCCTACGAACATGTCGGACACGTCAAGGAGCGTCCACCCAAGGGTTTCAGGGGTCCCAAGCATCTTCACATGAACGAGCGCGTGTTTGCCGGTAGGTCTCTTTCCCACTCTTTTTTACCCACTACATCCACATGAACTTGGAACCTATGAATGCCGATATTGACAAACAGGTCCCCTAAACCATGCCCGTGCAGGTCTTCGCAACACCTTACACAAGTCACTGTACTCTCGTGTCGGTAAAATCCTTCGCCTCGAATCTTCGCTATGTTCCTGTTGGGACGCTACGATCGGTCGCTACCAGCTCGCCCTCACAGTGTGCGATGCTTGGCCAGTCGACGACGTTCTCAACCACTCCAGCATCGGCCAGGTCATGCGTCGTCTCAAGACCTTCAACTACGCATATACCCCGAAGTGCAATCGCTGCCGTGGTATCGACTGGGAGACCATCGTCCTAAAGGCAGTTTCCAACACACTGGGATACTTCAACGGCATGTGCCTTGACTGTATGGA
>JAESFQ010000484.1_pt1 | contig 14617 bp, 14 predicted proteins | sample 9269431 | NCBI WGS metagenome assembly JAESFQ01 (sample SAMN14502588, study PRJNA617103) | algae metagenome | isolation source: Plectolyngbya sp. WJT66-NPBG17 and co-occurring heterotrophs from well... | place: USA: Mojave Desert, Joshua Tree National Park, California | collected 2006-08-06
GAGGTGAAAAAATCCGAACCAGGGTCAGCACCGACGGTGAAGTGACCAGCAGTATGCACGCCCATAAAGTTGTTGGAGAAAGCGTTTTCACCACCTTGCATATCATACCAGAACGTCTTCATATCAGGGCTGTTGAGCAGCTTGACGACCATCTCATCGTTGGTCCACTGGCTGGAAGTCCAAGAAGAGATGTCACGCTTCAGGCAGCGGGGGTTGTATCCAAGTCCCGCCGTAGGGTCAGTAAAATCGATGATTGGGTTGGGAGGCGTGCAGAGAGAGTCGGTGAAGACAGGGCCAAGGTTGACAGACCAGTCCTTGAATGGGCCAGAGGTCACACAACCTCCGCCAGTGCCCTTAGGAATCTTGATCACAGGTGCCTCGTTGGTTGGGATACCATAGAATGTCTGGTTACCACATCCTGCATCACCATTGCCGCCCATGGAGGTAGCGGAGCCGTCTAAAGCAGGGCTCTTCATCGGATCATCAGCCCACCGGGGCCAATTATAGTACGGTTGGTAACCCTTGTATCCACATTCGTTGCGCAGGGTCTGCTCGTAAGCATAGGTAAAGTAGCGATGCCATGGAAGGAAGTTGCCAGTGTTGTGAATGGCAAATGTTTGCTTGATGTGAGTGGCAACGAAGTCGTCGTATCGGTTTTGGCAGCCCGGGCACTCAGACTTGGGCGTCTTGGGGGGTAGTTTGGAGATGCATTGAACAGCTTTGATGTAGTCCTTCTTCTCTGATGCGGTAAAGGTCGCCCTGAGCACGTTAGCTAACAGTTGGTGCATGGACTGCTACAGACTAACCATTCCTTGCGAACAACGATGTTTGTGGGATTGCACTTCTTGAACTGGGCAGGCTTCTGAGTAGCCTGAAAGATCTGTTGATTAATGGCAGCAATGCCCGCATACACATCAGTCTGCAGGATCTTTGCTCCGAGGAGATTCGGGGAGAAAATCTGCCTTTTATCGAATGAGACTGCGAGAGACGCCTCTTCGAAGGATGGAATGGCGCTGGCTAGTGCCGTAGGTGTAAGCCAAAGGAGTGTAGCGGTACGCATGGTGGCGTTTCGAGCCGATTAAAAATGTGTGATCGAAGGTCTGCAGAGGCTGGAAGGATGAAGACGAACGGACGACTGAAACGGTCGAGGACGTTGAATAAGGTTCCGGGTGAAAGGCCAACACGAGCTAGCGATTACTGTATTAATATTAGGGGGATGAAGGAGGCGTGAGCAAAACGTGGCGATGCCCTATCTAAAGTTTTCGAGGCTGCATGCGCATTCAAATAGTCCCTGGGAGCATTCCAACACTCGCCCCATCTAGTCTGATATCGGTATAGAACACATGTGCCGTACGACATCGTGTTGTTCTCAGACCCGTTAACTCGGTCTGTTGTTTCCGGGAAGGCATTGAGTCAGTCGGGTCGCCTTTAAGCCTATAGCATACTGAAGTTTCATTTGCCAATATTCTTCGAGCGTTCGAAAGGGTTCGAAAGGCTCCTTGATGCATAATCTACGACCGAATAGGCGTCTGGCAGATGCCGAGGTCGCCTCGAAGGATTTGACGAGGCGTTTTCAAAACTCCGCCATGCGTGGGTTCGCATAAGTCTCGCCCCTAGAGGAGTGGAAGGAAGGGAGCCGGAGCATAATTGACACTTGAAATTGAACGTAACAAGCGGTAGCGGGTCAGTGTGATTGGACGCCGGGTTATTCGAGCTCTCGGCTGCGGAATTTGCAAGGTAGACAGGGTGGTGAAGGACAAACGGACTTGTATAAGCGGCTGTGCGAGGTCCGAGCCGTGTGGGCTGCTACACTCCTCCGAAGTGGCTTGCTACGGAGGAAAGCACACCGGGACCTAAGTAAGTACCGAAAAGGGCAACTACTGGATAAAATTGATACCCTCAGGTCTCGCCTTGGGGAAAATTTGTTCATCGATCTAGTGAAGCTGTTTAGCCATGGAAGGAAGAGAACAAACAATCGGAACGCGATCGTAGCAAGAACTTGACCTTTACCAGGTGCCACTCTACTTTACCCGGCCGCAACGTGTGAAGCCCGTTGCCCGGGCGTGGGAATGACGAGGAGAGCGTTAGGTTCCTAGTGGATACCTGCTGTATTTTGCGTGTAGTCCGATGAAGATTGACAGATGGACCAATGGGGGCCTGATATCAGGAGCCCCAGCGGACAACCATGCTTAGGCAGTATGCATTAAGAAGGCTAATAAAAGTCGAGTTGAGAGACCCTGTCGATTGCGAGGACTTCTAGTGCTCCAAACTATGAACGGGAGGGGGAAATAAGGTAAGGCGGGCCGCGAAGTCACGCTATTTCGAGTCAAACTGCCAGGCCGGATAATTCCACGTTGCCGCCTCCGCGGAATTTGGACCCCTAGCGTCCTGTCAACCTGACCACCATCCCGTTTACTAATCTCACCTACATCGTCTGCGGCAGTTCCGGACGTCGCTTAACACTCTAGTCATTGATTTTTCCAAGAACGCATTGCGGTGATAGCATTCTCATGACCACTGGCTTTGGTGTCCGCTCAGAAAGCAGAACGCAATAGCCACGAGAACACTGCCCGCAAGTTTGTCCGATCGACCCGAACTGCAATTCTCTTGTGACCAATGGTAGAGCACAATGGTCACAATCAATCGCACAGAGCTATGTCTCCACTATGGAAGGAAGAGGCCTGAGACTGGCCCATGGCTAGGGTGTGTTCGTTTATAGGACGCCCAACTCGTCTCCATTACCGTGCGCAAGACTACAGTCGTCTCGACTAGGAGCCATGACCAGACCGCATGATAGCTCTACGTAAAGGGAAAGTCGCTACGAAGTTCGATGATCCTTCAAAAGAAACACCACCTTCTTGTCCAGCCTGCAGTACTTCTACGCGCAGTGGTTGTGCCAGGGTCGCCTCCTACTCAGGCTGCGAAGTGCACGGAGTAACTTCTTCGAGAGCATAGATGTCAAGCTCCGTCTTCCAATCGTGGCATTAATCACCCCACAATTTATGTTCCCTGCCCAGGATCGTGGTTTTAACCACGAATCACTGAGTGGACGGTCCGGACCGTCCGCGATATATGGAAGAAGTGGCATCGTCATAACTTTCTGTTTCTGCGCAGACGAGTTCAGTAGATGTTACATTTTGCGCATAAAAAAGGCCTCCGTCTTGACACTGAAGATGTAACAGTTAAGCGGCACATGAAAGGATCGAGGATCAAACCATGACATCGCAAAATCACTGATGGCTTGCGATAATTGTTTGGTACTGGAACCGCCACTCCGGGTATTCCCAAGCTGCACCACGCTACCGAGCCGCCATATTGACATTAAAGTTGCATACCATGCATATACGAAAATGCAGTTATTGGTCCGAATCAGAACTCCTCGAGACATGTAGTCGCTTGCGTGCAGCTCAGGATCTTGACACTGTGCATGTGCCTAAGTGCTACTTTGGAAGAGGCTACAGCAATCGTTCCTGAGCGGTACTCTAATAGCCTGAGGACCTACTTCCAAGAAACGCGATCTTCTCATCGCTTTCCTTCGATTGCGGAACTATCAACATGGAGTACCATGCTCTTGTTTCGAGACAGGAAGGGGGCTGGCCTGTGATGCCAGCTAGGTCACCAGAATACATGGCAGAGAACCAAGCTGCACGCTTGCTGGCGGTGGAGGGTTCTTTGTTCGCGCTATCGACGACAGCTGTATTGCTGCGATTCTATGTGCGTATATTTATGCTGAAGACATTTGGCTGGGATGGTACGTATACTCCGCTGATCTGCAGTTGTATCTGACAAAACTGACCACAACAGATGGCATGATGCTTGTTGCATTGGTAAGTCGCCATGCTTGTATTACGCATAACGTCTTGTGTGTAGTCACTGGGAATGCGAGTTTTGCTGACTATCACTCTACAGGCTCTCAGTTCCACCACTCTGGGACTGTTCCTGAAGGTTATCGACCTGGGACTTGGATTACACGCGGAAGCCTTCCCACTTGACAACATATTTCCGTTCTTCAAAATCATGTACTTCTACTCAATCTTCATCATCGCCGCGTACAGTTTCATCAAGCTTTCAATCGGCTTGTTTTTGCTACGGCTCGCGGACCGTACAAAGTGGCGGCCATTCCTTATCGGCATGCTGGGTACATCCTCATACGTCCAAAAATTGACATAAAGCGACTAATGCGTTGTCAGTCTTCATCGGTGCCTTTACCATCGGTTCAACCTTTGCCATCATCTTCCAGTGTATCCCGGTGCAAGCCGGATGGGACTTCACTATGCGCCCACCGACGGGGTATGCACTCCATCCATCTCCAACACGTACCAGAACCAATACTAACACAAGTCTAGAGATGCAAAATGCTACGATCCGGAAATCTTCAAGAACGTCGGCGTCTTCAATTCTTCGGTCAACATCGCCACAGACCTACTCTTCGCGCTAATCCCCATCCCCATGGTCTGGAGACTGCAAGTCACGATCCAAACACGCATAGGTCTCGGAGTCATCCTAAGTTTGGGTCTCTTCGCCTCTGCAGTAGCCATCTACAAAACACCAATGCAGTACAACTTCTTCAAAATCACCGACTGGTCCGGCGATGGATCGTGGTACTACATCTGGCAACAGTACGCACCTTTCTTTCCAGCTCACAGCACCACATTAGCTGACACTTCCCACAGAGTTGAAATGCACATAGGTATCATCGCTGCCTGCCTCCCAACCATGAAGCCCCTCTTTGCAAACTTCTTCGGCCAGATGCGCTCCCTCGCCACAAAAGGCCGCACCACTGGGTCCAACAGCACGCCTTTCCGTTCAAACGGGTACATGAAGCATAACGACATGCGTCCCAGTGATAACTTCGCCATGAAAAATATGTCGGGAGGTTCGCAGTCGACAGGAAGGGACCCATATTCCGAGAACGCGGTGCTGGGCAAGGAAACGTATACTGTTCAAGCGGGGCGGGGAAGAGCGTTGAGTAGACCGAAGAGTGAAGCGGGCGAGAGTGACGAAACGATCTTGGATCATGAGATCAATATGGGGGAGAGGAGGAGTGTGCTTCCTAGGGGTATGATGATTGTCAGGACTACTGAAGTGAATGTCTCGAGATAATGCGGGTGTGCACGTAGAAGCTTGGAAATCGTACATGGGTAGTCGAAATCGTCGTCGCTGTGTTGCGTTACAAGAGATACCCTGGCAAAAGCACAGTTGATTGTGCCATGTGTATATGAGTATGTAGTAACGGTCATTTCGTATGTAATACATTGTCTTGTGTAAATCTCTCCATCCGATTCTAGTCTATCGTGTAATCATGTCTTTAGTCTTTCTGTGTCGTCCAACATTTCCGTCTATAGTAATCCCTGGGAATGCTGATTCATGCTCACGTGGGTCTTCCACGCCGCAGCCACTGCCGTACGTACATAATCGAGAGGATTTGGTATCTACTGCGCCGCAGCTTAGACGGTTCCAGTTCCTGGGAACCAGGAGCGATTTGCCTAACCAAAGTTCCGAGGTCTCGTTTACTTTGTCGTCTGAACCTCAATTCCTGCAGCGCCACTCTTGTACGCTTCGTAGCCTTCCTTGGCAGCCGCTTGGACGGTGGTCTTTCCCTCTACAATGCTCTTACACTTGCTTAGGATGTTGGACCAATCCTCAAAGACTGTGAATGGTACGTCCTGTCTCGCGCAGTAGCTGATCAGGTCGTGACCCTTCTTTGCGAAGAGCAGGTCGGTTTCGCGAGCCGCAGAAAGATCCGATACACCATCACCAGCGTAGAACATTGTTGGTCGGAGGTCCTTGGGTAGGCTGGAATATTTTCGCAGTTCGACGGACTTGTCGTGACCGAACCCAGACTCTGGGTGCTTGAACAGGATTTGCCATCCACCCTCCTCGTTGATGCTCTTTCCTTCCCGTGGTCCGACGTAGTTGCCCAGGACTTGCATCTTGCTTGCATCTGGCCCAACCAGCTTCTCCAATAGGGCCTTGATTATAGGCTCCATGCCTGAACTCAGCACCACAACTGGGATATTGTTCTCCAGCGACCACTCAAAAAAGGCCTTGAACCCAGGGTCCAGCTTGATGTTATCGACAAGGTATTGGATGCATTGGTCGTAGGGCTTAGTGACGCTGTCCATCATATCGCGGAACGAGTCGCGGAAGGAGATTTCGTCGTTGAGGCAGGCGACGTTTCCGGCGCGGCGCTTGTCGCGACCGTAGCCAATGTTATCGGTCATGAAGTCATTGGAGTCTTGTAGAGTGATCGTGCCGTCGAAGTCTGTGAAGAAGATGAACTATGCGGCGTTAGTATAGACGTACCCAGGATGATTAGGAAACATACTTTTGGGTCACTCTTCATAGCAGGCAATTCTGCCAAGTCAATCTGTACTGAACCCATTTTGTATGTGACGGAAACGAGCGACTATGTTGCTGGTCTAGTCTGTGTGTGTGCAAAGAAGCATGAAGGTAGGAGTAAGAAGCTCCCCCACTAGATATCAATCATTCTAAAAGATTGGACAAACGGACACTCGGGAAGCCTTAATCGGAATGCCGGCAATCTGTAAATTTTACAGTAAGGAACCGTGGCTAAAGAGCCAGTCATCGTCATGCCGCACCCCACGCGCCTTGGCATGTCAGCGCTCGAATGCGACGCCGCCCGCTTCGGGGGTCCGCAATTTGGCGCATTTTCGTCATTCGTCATTCGTCATCCACCTCAGGCGCTCTTCATGTGAGGGTAGTGACAAGAATGAGGCCACTGCTTCAGCATGCTTCACGCTCGGTTATCGCCAGTACGGTAGCACCTCCTCCCTCATCTTTTCCCAAGGTTGCTCACAGCGCAGCGTTGGTATGCTGGCCGTGTCGGTATCGCGCAGCTTCTGGTGCGCCAAGGTGGCATGGAAACACGCAATTGAGTGTCGATGTTGCTGAAAGATGGTCGCGGCGTACCTTTACAAGCTCTACAAGATGGAGAGAGCAAGGAAGGCCGCCCAAGTCATCGCATCCCATCGCAATGCCGCCGCCCGCCAACGATGCGAACCCTATACAGCAACCTCCAACCAGACTATCAGCAACCCCGCCTTCACCAGAAGACCAAGAGCGATTAGAGCGAAGGCTCAACGCTTTGCTGGAGGATCAGAAAGCTATTAAAAGAGCTGCGGAAACATCCGTGGCTGCCTTGACCGAACCGCCCGTTCCTAAAGTCAAAGAACCCCCTCCACAAGAACCGGAACCACCCAAAAAGGACGAATCTCTGGACAACATCGCTCGCGTACCCGATGAACATCTGCCTTCACACCAAGAGAAGCAGAGATGGAGTCTTTCGAAGCGTTTCTCCGAGGCCATGGATGAGCTGCTGCCCAAGCTTGCCGTCGTCACGCAAAAGGTCAACACATACACTGGAACCGACTATTCTGGAGTAGAAGCACTCAGGAGGGAGATCAAAGAGCAAGGTATATAGTTTAGACCTCTATTGTTCCGACACGACAGCTAACACCACGTAGAGAAACTCGTCAAAGCTCGCCGCCTAGCCATCGATTCCGCTAAACAAGCCCTCGACACCGCCCTCGCCCACCAAGCTACCTCGCAGAAGGAAGTTGTCGCTCTCCTTGAGCGAAAGCATTCATGGTCAAACGGCGATCTGGAACGTTACATGGCTCTCATCCGCTCCGAACACATCAACGATCAAGCCGTCCGAGAAGCCAAGGACGCTGTCGCAAACGCCGAGAACGCTTTGGAAGATGCGAGAGCCCAGCTGGAGAAGAGGGAACGTGCGCAATACCACGAAGAGCAGATTTGGAGCGACACCATCCGAAGGAACAGCACGTGGGTTACTTTTGGCCTAATGGGCGTGAATATCTTCCTCTTATTGTTGAGTCTGGCGATCTTAGAGCCGTGGCGAAGGAGGAGGATGGTCAGGGAGATTAAGAACACGCTAGAGGCACAACAAAAGATTGCTATGGATGCTGTGAGACCATCAATTGCTGCTGCTGCAGCACCCGCATCGGCCACGCAAGGTCTCACGGCGATCGAAGAGGAGATCGATCGGGTCGTTGATCGTACGGACGCATCCACAAAGGCTACCACGTCCGTGGTACCTGAACGGATCATTGAGGAGTCCCCAACGGCAGGAACAAACCCAATTTTGCCAGTCGAACCCGAACTCATCTCAGAGATCGTCCCTGAACCAGCTGCCGACCCGTTGCCAACCTCAACAGAACCGAAAGTTGAAACCCTCACACCAGAAGAAGAGGCTCTGACACCCGAGGAACGCATCGCTGTCGCGGAAGAAAGCGCACCAATTCACACTACTCCGGCCTCCAAACTAGAAAACTGGCAGCAGAAGGCAAGCTACATAGCACACGATATGGTGAGCGATCGCGTCATCTCGATGCGACGGATTGATTACACGAGCGCAATTCTCCAAGGCGCCGCGGCGGGAGCTGTTATCACGGCGAGTATAATCGCTATGCTGAGGCCAAACTAAGGCGTCTGCACTATGTACGAATAGGCACATGTACCAAAACTGTATATAATCCATTCTGTGAGGTGTTGTTATATGCTTCAATTGATTCACGGCCGTATCTTTGTGTCATTTCAACGGAGCTTCATTTTCTCTAAATGTACACAGTATTTACAGAACATGCCAATCAGCTGGAAGGTGGGTATACCTATAGCCACTATTTCAGCGTTCTAAAGTTGCTCGTTTAGATGCAATATCGAGAAACGACGTTCTGTTCTTGCTAAAGTCATGGCTTGCTGATTCAGTTGCGATCACAAGATACTGAGGCCGAAATAAGGCGGGTTTGATCCAAACAATAAGCTTCACAGTGGCTGGTACGTACATGGTTCGAGCTGCAGCTGTGGTGGACCTTTCACAGCATCAAGCACGCAGCGACCTGTCGTATCTTCTTTATCTCGTGCAGTCTCTTGTCACAAGGAGTGACAAAGTGGTTCTGTCCATGCCGCATCCCCAAAGCACACATTGGTGGTGCAGAGTAGGGGGGATGGCGATAGCACAAACGGTGTCCATAGTCCAGCATTCAGTGACGTCCGAGACCGGCATGCAGTTCGCAGTCTGCTGGGCGTAGCAGCTGGTAGAACATATGGAAAGATCCGACTCGGACCTATTCGCTCATTTCCTCGCTCTCATTGCCATCATCAATCCTAGCGAGTACCTCGCTCTCGCTCTTCCTCTCTTTGTCTACCGCCTTCTCTACGCTCTGTAGCATGGGTAGCTCACCAGTACCATCCCAAGCTCTTGCTCTCTTGACGATGTGCCGTGACCGCCGGATAACCTCCTCTTCCGCCTTCTTGATCGTGCCGCTAACTCTTACGACCCTTATCACGACAGGTATATCGAGAGGCTTGGGGAGGTGGGTGATGCATGTGAGGGCTGCCCAGACCATTTCGTAGTGATCGCGTGGACATCGTATTATGGCTGTGCTGGTCGAAGGGGAGCAATAGTTGACTGGGCTAGTCGTTAGTAAGGTGATTGAGAGACTCGAGGAATTGTATACCTTTCAGACCCGAAGACACCATACCCGAGCCATATTCGCCGAATAGCTCTTCAACTCCTTCTCGTATCATGCGTATTATAAAGCCTTGCTTCAGGGCATCAGGCGTCGGCGAGTGGATTTGGATAACATCCGGTAGTTGTGTCTGGCTCTTCGCGGGAGGCTCCGGGTATAGAAAGTTGACAACCAGATAGCGATTCTTGACGCGCACCATACTGTCTCAGACCGTGTTGTGTATTGCTGTGTAACTGCAGATATGCGCGCTGAAAGCAAGTGGAGTGTCGAGGTCAAAGGCAAACGAAATCCCGAAAATAAAACGACGAGCAAACCCTCGACGTGACGCGACCGCAACCACCACAATTGCAAAGAATACTCTACTGACGGCGACAATTTCCCAGACACGCGCAAGCAGACGCCAAAGTCACTAAAATCACAAGCAAGCCCTATCAATCAATCAATCGCAAGCGCGATCCATGCATTAGCGCGCAAGGCGTGAACCCTCTTGGCTATGACGCACATGGCTAGAGGCAGCATTCCCAGCTTTAGTGGCTGTCCTTCCGCCGCAGCACCAACACCAGCAACGGCTACCATTACACAAGACCCACACCATCACGATACCCTAGTCTCTCGAGGGCTCATCATTACCTCGAAAGCCCCTTCAAATCCCAAATCTCGCAAACGATTAAGGGCACCTCCGGCCAAGCGCAGAACCGTCGGTCTTCCTCCACCAGGCTTCACTATGGCGTCTTCATCTTCATCCACGCCGCTGCTCTAGTACGACCTCCCCAAGATTTGACATATACTTCGGAGGATAGTAACTAAAAACATCACAGCGCATGCATAGCCCACAACACAACCGTCCTAACTGAACACACCGCCTCGGCCTCATCCAACGCCTCCTCTCTCGTTTCTCTTGTCCTCCCGCGCATCGCGCACGACAAATCCGCCCACAAAACCATCGACCAATCCAAGTACTTCATTCACTGCCTCGTGAAATCTCCTTCGGACTTCCCCAACAACCAGTCTACAGCCGGCGGCCTTACCTTCCTCGTCATCGCGGAACGCGACCTCGGCCAGCGCATACCCTTTGGCTTCCTGACGAATCTCGAGAAGAAGTTCTTCACCGAGTTTGAGCCTGAAAGCACAAATTTCCATGACCTGCCGCCGTATGGATGTGCGAGTTTCAATGGCGCGTTGAAGAAGATGATGGTGGAGCAGGGTGGTACTCAGGCCGGCCAGCAGGATGCGCTCAGGACGGCCCAGCGCGAGATTGAAGGCGTCAGGGAGATCATGACGGAGAACATTGAGCGCGTGTTGGAAAGGGGCGAGCATATGAGTGTGCTGGTTGACAAGACCGGCAGACTGGGCGAGAACGCGCGAGACTTTCGGGTCAGGTCACGCACGCTCAAGAGGAGGATGTGGTGGAAGAACGTCAAGTTGATGGTGCTGTTGACGCTCGTCGTCATCTTCTTGATCTACCTGTTTGTTGGATTCGGCTGTGGTCTTCCTGGTAAGTTCAGCGAGGGTGGCAGGAATCTGTGCGGGCTCTGGTTGCTTAACGCGACTTTGAGCTCGCACATATTCCTACCACCCCTAGTGCCCCCTGCGAATGCTCGACAAAGGTTCTCGTCATCAGTGTGTTCCCGCTTGCCTAGTGTAGACGGTTACACACTGGAAACGAGTGCCTTTGTAACGCGCAGTGTCCCGAGTGTTAAACTAACGAACAACAGGTTGGGGACGATGCCTCGGTCACTAGGCTCCTGTCAGTACATACACAACATCGCAGCTTCCCGATATGCGACAGGGCCATTACGAAGCGCATACGACGTGTTCCGAAAGTTTGATGCGACTAAGCAAAAGCGGACGACTTCGCGCGACATGCGGAATTTGTTTCAATTGTATACACCAAGGGCGAGGCGTCTGGCGTCTTCCCTCTCCATAGTAGTAATGACCACCTATATTCCAACTCCCTTTCCATTTCCACTCCCATTTCCATTCCTGTTCCGTTTCATCGATCATCCCATCATCCCGTGGACTCCAAACCATGCAGATCCTTTCCCATAATGCCCATAGTTGCCCAGTCCGATGATGCCTCATAACACCGATCCAAGTGCCAACCTCGATGGAGGATCCACCCAAACGCCAAAGGAGATCGAAATAAAAATGAAATGACTTTCCCCCTCTTTACCAATACAGAAGATCAACACCGAAAAATGCTGCAGAAAAAGTGAAATAGCTTCCCCCCATCCTGATGTTGATAATATTACATCATACATAGGCCGTTGACCCGCGACCAAAACTCCGTGCAAATGCTTTTGAGTATCTATCTACAATCTCTGCTGATGATGCTCGTCTATTTCATGGTATAACCCGAAAGGAAAATATGCTCAACGAAAACTTTTTGTTGTTTTGTTCGTTTCCGGAAAAACCGTCAAACGCCTGCCATGAAGTCGTGCGCTACATGATCTGACTAAGGAGCCATGACCATAGCCAAAAGCGCCATACGGGTGTACAGGCCGTATCTCATCTGCAGTCATGTTAGCTGGCATGTTCCACTGCACCATGGCAAGACTTACCTGTCTGAAGTAGGCTGCCCTAGGGTCAAAGTCCACTTCCTCGTTGATCTCGTTATTCCTCGGTAGCGGGTGCATGACAATCATGTTCGCCTTGGCTCCCTTCAGCAGCTTGTTATCAATGACAAACGCATCTTTGACGGCCTCGTAGCTGGCAACATCTGGGAAGCGCTCCTTCTGCACTCGGGTGCAGTACATAACATCCGATGAGGCGACAATATCGTCGGTCAGCTCTGTGGTGACCTTGTTCAGTTGGCCACGGGTCTTGAGCGCATCGGTGACACCAGAAGGCATAGGGAGAGATGAGGGCGACACAAGGTTGATGGTGACGTCGTAGTGCGAAAGAAGTTCGCAAAGTGAGTGGACTGTTCGGCCGTACTTGAGGTCACCGACGAAGGTGATGTTCAGGCCGTTCACTGTACCAAGCTCCTCTCGGATGGTGAAGATGTCGAGAAGAGCCTGGGTGGGGTGCTCACGGCTACCGTTGCCAGCGTTGATGATGGGCACATCTGAGAACTTCGTGGCGATGTTGATCGACTCTTCAGATGGGTGGCGCAGGACAATGGCGTCGCCGTAGCAGCCCAGAGTGCGGATAGTGTCGGCGATGGACTCGCCCTTTTGTGTAGACGATACTAGTTCATTGATGACGACCACCTCACCACCGAGACGCTTCATGGCCGCATCGAATGAAGCAGAAGTCCTAGTCGATGGCTCGCAGAACAAGGTGCAAAGGACGCGACCCTTGAGGATGTCGAGACAACCTTGGCGCTGAGTACCAAGACGCATCTCCTGAGCAATGGTGAAAAGTAGATGCAGATCTGCGCGGGTGAACTGCTTGACAGAGGTAATGTGCTCTCTCTTGAATGGCGACCTCGCAAGAAGTTGTTGTAGCGACAGCGAGCCGTTGAGTTTGGACAAGGGTCCAGAAGCTGAGTCGTGCGTTCCAGGCGCTGCAGCAAACTCTTGGAAGTCCACCTTGCTGATCTCCATATCATAGTGACGAGCTATGGCCTCAATCAACAACTTCGCGTTCTTGACGTTCGTTACCAAAGGAGTCTGGTAGTCGACGGCCATACGACGGGTCTGGTAGCCTCTGCTCATGTAGTTGGCAGGTCGTCGGAAGCGGTTGCTTGACGGCAGATTGATGTACAAATCGATGAGGTTGTTTGACAAGTGCTGGGTGAGCGAGTACTCTTGCTTTTGCTCGTCGTGTTCACCACTGGACAGTACTTCCAGGAACTTGACAGGAATACCGTGCTCTTGGATGTAGTCAGCAGTTCCGGCAGTAGCGAAGAGGTTGTAACCCATCTTGTGCAGACGCTCAATCGAAGGCAGCATCTCCAGCTTGTCCTTGAAGGAACCAATGGAAAGCAGGATGTTCTTCTTTGGCAGCCTGAAGCCGGTGGCGATGAGACCCTTTATGTAGGCCTCGTACTTGGTACGACCAAAGCAAGCAACTTCACCAGTAGACGCCATCTCAACACCGAGAACGGGATCGGCGCCTGAAAGACGGGAGAAGGAGAACTGAGGAACCTTGACACCGACGTACTCTGCGGGAATGTTGGTAGGGGGGTACTCAGTAACAGGTAAGCCGGCCATGGCCTTAGTAGCCATCTCAATCAGGTCAACGCCCATGACCTTGGAAACGAATGGGAAAGATCGGGAGGCGCGGACATTGCATTCAATGACCTTGATCTCGTTATCCTTGGCAATGAACTGGATGTTGTAAGGTCCAGTTATGTTTAGCGCTGCTCCTATCTTTCTCGTGGCGTCTTCGATTTGACGAATAGTCTGACCATGTTAGTCTAGTCCCTTTATGCTTTGTTTGTACTTCGTGTATATCACATACCTCGGGATCAAGATCTTGGGGTGGCAGGATCAGCGTAGCATCACCGGAGTGAACACCAGCATTCTCGACATGCTCAGAGATGAAATGACCAATCATGGTTCCGTTGCGAGCGACGGCATCCATCTCAATCTCTTTCGCGTTCTCGATGTACTTGGTAATGACGACTGGATGCTCCTTGGAGACATCTGCGGCTTGGTTGAGGTAGTTCGCCAGATCGTGCTTCGAGTAGACAGTGTTCATGGCGGCTCCAGAGAGGACGTATGAGGGGCGAACCAAGACAGGGTAGGAGACCCGGTCGCAGAACTCCATCGCCTCGTCGATGCTGGTAAGCTCCTTCCAGGCGGGCTGGTCGACATTAATGCGGTCGAGCATACGGGAGAACTTGTACCTGTTCTCTGCGTTGTCAATCATCTCTGGAGAGGTACCGAGAATTTTGACATTCATGCGGTGCAGAGGTAGAGCAATGTTGTTACTCGTTTGGCCTCCCATGGAAACAACCACGCCGCTGGAGTTCTCCATAGTGTATATGTCAAGGACTGTCTCCAAGCTGATATTTTCGAAGTAGAGTCGGTCTGCTTCATCGTAGTCCGTGGAAACGGTCTCAGGATTATAGTTCAACATGACGGTCTTGAAGCCCTGTTCTCTGAGGGTGCGAATAGCGCGGACAGAGCACCAGTCGAACTCAACTGACGATC
>JAESFQ010000485.1_pt1 | contig 14590 bp, 15 predicted proteins | sample 9269431 | NCBI WGS metagenome assembly JAESFQ01 (sample SAMN14502588, study PRJNA617103) | algae metagenome | isolation source: Plectolyngbya sp. WJT66-NPBG17 and co-occurring heterotrophs from well... | place: USA: Mojave Desert, Joshua Tree National Park, California | collected 2006-08-06
GTCGCCGAAAACCAAGTCATGTATATATTTTGTGGCTGTAATACTTGACGCCCACCCTCCCATATCGTCCGCCTCGGCATATCTCTGCATGTACCACTGCCACTACCAAGGCGTAATAGTCTCAGTCGTCTTACCCAGCCTACATCTTATCTAGTACGGACTACCTTCCGTCCACATCATCTCAGCTCAGCTCACATCACCTCGCCTCGCTTTTACTCTCAGGACACGTACGCCGGACCGTTTCCCGCCCGAAGCGAGCATTTCGTCCACCGGTAACCAAGTGGCCGTGCAAAGTAAGCTGTTTGCTCATGTGAATTGTTGCTGACTATTCCAAAATAACTTGTGAGTCATTGCTAGCTGACGAGAGCTGGTTGGTTGATGACGTGGGAGTGGGATGGGGGAAAGAGGACAGCGTGGAGGTATGAGGTGTAATGAGTGGGGGTTAGCACGATATCGTAGTTTGACAGCTACAAGTAGGGATGTAGTACGACTGCCAAGATGATTTCCTAGTCAATGAAGAGACAACGAAACATTCTTGTGGCGCCTGGGCATTAGTGAATCTTACCGCGGAGACTAGGGTAGATTTGAGCCTAGTAGCGGAACACGGTTCCGATAACATTATACGATGGAAACGAGACGATGCACAAGATGTTGAGTATGTGTGTGTGTGTGTGATTTGATGCATATCTCACTACCGAATACCAAATGCTTGCCTTCCCGCCCGCCCGTCCAGCCTCGCGGCTATAAAGCCGTCTGTCCAAAACCCCGCACATGTAAAATCGCAAGGAAAAAAAGTATCAAATAGAATAACAATCATATCGACTTTGCAAAGCCGACGGGGAATAAGATGTCAAGAATAAAAAGAGGGTACTAGATGATGTGAAACGAAGAGTAAAGACACGCAGCGGTCAACGCGCAAAAGTAAAGTAGTGTCAATGTACAATCCCAAATATCGGACGCCACATCAAGTTAACCAAACCCGCTAAGTGCAAACAAGTAAGAAGGAGAAGAAGATCAAAGTCGCCTAGTTCGAGCTACCCCTCCGGCTGTCGGCTGGTGTGCTGGGGAAGCTAAAGTCGACAGGCGATGGCGGTGGTGCTGGGGTTTCGTTGGCGTCCGAGGAGCGCGAGCTTGGGCTTGAGGATGCCTTGAATGCGGCGCTGACATCGTGGCCAAGGGTTGAGTTCGTGAAGATGGAGAGGCGCTGGCGCGGGTTGAAAGCGGAGGCTGCTGAGGCGGGCATTTTGATGGTTGTCCGTGTGGAGTTGTTGTAATTGGTTGTTGGTTTGGGTTGATGTACTTGGTACGTAGACAACGATCAGTCTTGTAGATAGCGACTTTACAACGACGCAATAGAGAAGATTGTTGGGAAACGTAGAGGATGTCCGAAGTGGTTGACTAAATAGTCTCAACGGAAGCCGAAAAGTTGGTATGGGCCGTATGTATTGATGCGCTGGTGCAATGCAGGGTAAAGTCTGCAGTTTCTCGGGGGAAGGCGCAGAAGATATGTGATGAGCTGGCTCGGGCCGTGACAGCAACTAAAACTCGGGCTGACTCGGTAACAAAGGCTGGGGTGTGAGCCTAGGGAAGGGGTGAGTCAGGTTTAATATATCAAGGAAGCATGCGCTGAGGGGGAGGAGAGGGGTTGTTTGCGACAGGGCTGATTCGTGGTTTGTGCGTTGGCATGCAGAGCTACCAGAATTGGCGGAGCCCCGGACTTGATGTGCTCGGGTATGGGGAAGAAGGTTGCGTAGGGGGCTGACTTACTTTTGGTAAGTGCGTGCCAACGAGTGAGGCGTGTTACACAAGTGTGGTGGTGTAGAAGACGTGTGTAAGCTGGGCCGAAGAATGTGTCGGCGAAGTGTTTGAAGAAAGCAAAGAAGCTTGCTTTAAAAGTAATTCTTGAATGTCAAGTAGATGGTGAGGTGTGAGAGGGATGAGTCTTAAGCCTAAAGCTGAGTGGTACTTTGCAGTGTGTGGTCGAGGGCGGTACCGCGCGGAAGGGGGTAGCTATCTTATACTCCAGTACAACAGCAGAGTACTGATACGGTCGCTATACACCGCCGAAAAGACAACCCTGACTCGCATCATTAGCCAGGGTTGTAACGGAATCTCGGAAGGGCCATACGTATTGAGCTAGAACCGAAAGTATAATCATCAATCAAATGCGCGCGACCACACGGGGAAGCGGACGGGTGCAAGTCCTTGCTTCGCAGCCATCGTTGGACCTGAAGCGCAGCGTCCACCCCACGCCCTGACGCTGATCCTGAACCAGGGTGGCAGAATCAAGGCTGTTCTGGGGCGTCCTGTTATCATCGAAGCGAGAATGCATGCGACAAACAAGGCGCACATGCCCGTCAGGCCGTTCTGCAGCCGCCTCCCACCGTCCCACGCGTCCTCTCCTCCCTCTATCAGGAGCTTCCTGGTGAGAGCAAGAATACCTATCGCAGACGGCCCGAACAAGCAAACTAATACAGTATGATACATGGCGACGGACCGCGGGTAGAGTCGGACAAGCGCATGACGTGGGCACGCAAGACACCACAGTGTCCTTTGGGCGGCTGTCGCAAGCAAGGCATCATCGAAGCCGGACCGAACCAGGTCAATTCTCTGACCGCTTCTCCGATATGCATAGGTATGCACATCCCACGCGAGGGCTTGCGGCAGAGCAAGATGGGGTAAGTGGAGCTCGGGCTGCATTCCCCGGATACCAGCAGGCCGGGATTCGCCCACACAAAAAGGAAAACGAGGCGTCTGGAACTTTGTCTCCAAACTGGCACTCCACTTTGATCATCGGGATTTGCGTTGCTACTGCTTGATGCCCACTCAGGTACCGCCATTCGCAACGGCTTTTTCTTTTCCTCCTTCCGCTTATCATCGACTCATGCTCCTTGTACTTGTACGTCGGACACGCCCAGATAGGCAAGCCGTTTTGGGTTGCGACACGGAAGTAATCTCAGCAATGCAACGGTTGCCCGGCTGGAATGAGGCTTCGAGAACGCGGTTGGAAGGACGCTCGAGCCGATACGTGTCGCGTCCAAAGGCTCACTGACGCTTGTGCCATCGTGCCGCCCCCTTTCTACCGGTCGCAATCCGGCAGAAGAGTTACAGGCGAGGCCTCCTTCCGTTCTGCGCTGGTCGCTATGGCAAGGCTAATCCAAGCTGCCTTGGCCAACATCAAGGGAGCGCGGATCGAAGAATTCAGCGCCGCAAACACTTTCGTAACAGCGTTATGCCGGTCGCGATGAGATCTCGATGCGCGACGTGTCCTTGTGCAGACTCTTCTCCTCCGCACCATCCGAATGACGAGTCCATGTTGTCTTTGGATATGGAGACAGTATGACAGGGCGACTACTCCTGGTGCAAACCTTCTCTGCTTCTTTTTTGTCAAGCAATGACATGAGCTAAGCTCACCTGTCATCACATCATCCCGAGGTCACATCACGACACCGAATAGGAAGCTATGGAAATCGTGCATTAGACACGAGCTAACGCGATTCCAACGTCGTTTCATGGTTGGTACACGACGTAACCTTTTCTTATTAGTAACGCTCAACATCTCTCGTCCAAGCCTTATCCACGCAGCCCGCTTTCCCCGGACTGGTGTATAGCCTGATCTGGGGAAATTGATCCCCGCCTCTTGCAAGGTTGCGTTAGGGCTGCTGCCGGAACAAACGTCCCCCCGCCACGGCGTGCAACGTTGCTCACCGGGACTGCGTAGGGCAAGTCGTACCATGCGGCGCTTTGCTCCGCATCTGCGAGTTCGTGTCGCATCACAATCCGGGCTTTGCCATTAGCGAGTTGCGGGTTTCTAGATGCTGCTGTCGCTCCCCGCTCGACTGCGGCCTTCCGACGATGTTCCGCGCGTTATCTGACCGACTCTTGAAGACCTTTCACCGCAACTTAATCGACGAAGATGGTGGAGAAAAGAGAAGTTTTCACTTGTATCGGCGATGCTGAAGGTGCTGCGCATTGCGCGCGCGAGAGAGAGACAAACGCTCCCTCAGGATGATTAAATTGAACAGTACTTTTGACCCAGGATGTGACACAATCCACGCGTTCGAAATCAATCCCAATTCACCCCCCGAGAAAGTGTACTTGGTAGTTCTACGTAAGAAGCAGACTGTCGTATCGAATGGCCGACAAAATGGTTCATGTATCGCAAATGTGTTCCATAGTCTAGTCGCCGGGTCACAGTATGAGAGTATTTCAAGGTCATGCGGCGAGATCATCATGAAGGCGTGTTTGTGTTGGCGCTCTCTTTTTCAATTTGACTACCGCGTAAAATGTTTTCTCTCCGCGCAGAAGCTCCAAGGTTCCGTCTGGCAGTCCACTCCGAGGAATCTACATATTAAACGGCCCATTAAATATCTCAAACTTCATTCGACGCACATTTTACCTTTAATGCGGGCTCGACTATTCGGTTGGCTCTTGGCGAAAATATGTGGTTGGAAAGTTGACATGTTTCAGCTCGCTTGACGGTGTCTTTCTCGGTGGTAACGTTGAGGAATCGCTATCAGTTGCTCCTCAACTGGTACAAGGATCAAGGTCATCACTTTACAGAGTTTTGGTATCTGAGCCTTGCTGAAGATGCAGGTCATAGTGATAGATAGGTTGATACATTGGCATGGGAGGGGTACCATGCTGGAGGGTACATATAGGCATATATGCTCATGTGGAAATGAAACACGAGTACCTCAATGCTACCCCTCTCACGACTCGGTCAGTTCCCTGCGACCGTGCAGTCTATGAATACTGCGATGACCGTTCGAGCGCCAGCGACAATGATACTGCGCTAGCGATGCTGCACTTAGGACTCTGTCGTGGCGGAATCTTCGTATTGCCCGCCAATGGCACATTGCTGACAGCAGTAGTTTGTATCGAAAAGACACTCCGGTGGGGTAGAACGCATGCGACGCCGTGTTGAGAGATTACATATGCAAGCGCGAGACGAGTGAGCCTAACTTATTTTGGGGCGTGTCAGTGTGGGGCTTCAATAGGCCAATCACATCGCTTCTACCATCGCACAACACTGCCAAGCGTCCACGGCTCACGTTGCAACACAAACCTCATCACTTTGCCTCAACTGCGCCATTGACCGTGGGTGCTGCCGCCACAAGCTTGCATCGGTTTTCATCGAGTCCGGTCGCAGCTATATCGTGTCTCAGTGAAATTGGCTCCTAGGCGACCTCATCATGGACAGTGCTCAAAGCAGGTACGCCGTCGTAGCTCGTATGCGCCGACTTCTATGCTGGACATGACGTGGAGAGAAGACAAACTTCCAGTGTTCTTTCTTTGGAAATCTACTACGGCGAAGCAAAGCTCTAACTATAGAGAAAACACGACGTTCGGGCGATGGTATATGTCTATAAGAGCAGACATACACTAGATCATACCGTTTCCTGTCTAGACATCTCATAACTCACACTTTCTACGATCATCCCATCGTTGACGTTCTCTAACAGAAATCTTTCACCGTTCTTCCATCATGCGCCTCTGTCTCTTATTCCTCGCGTTGATACCGTCAATCATTGCAAGTTCATCCCCTGACCAGAACGACAGCGAGGTTGACACAACCTCAAACCTGGAGCCCAAAACGACTACTGTCATTGTCTACTACAAATTCAGTCGTGGTACTAAAGAGGACGAAACCGATGATAACTTAGCGGCTGTCTTCGAAGATCGTGTCGAAAAGACACACGATTCCGACGGAAAGCCATGTTGGAAAGTCGCTCTGGTAGAAGGCGAGACAGTCTCTCAACTCGCATCTTGGAGTGATCTCGAGATCCCCGGAGTAGACTATGAGGCGCGGAAACGGAGGTTCACGAAGAGAAATGTATCCCCTAGGCTGGTGAAGTATTGGGCTGTGGCCAGAGATCCGGATAACATCGAGGAGAATACAGCGACTTTGGCGTATCTCAAAATCAAGGTCGCGCCTGGAGCCCATATTCATGGAATGAAATCCCTTGACGGCAGACTAAGTTGGGGGCCGCTGCATTTGAGTCCGGAAGACATATTGGAGGTTGCGCAGTACTCTGGCATTCGTCCAAACTTGATCGAGTCAAGGGGGCTCATCAAATGTCGGGCCGTTGCTAAAGATACTCGAGAAGGTTTCGATTACACTGAGTACGATGAATCATCGTCACAGTTGTCGAATACGACAAAGATGATTTCGAAGAGATCGATCACTTGGAAGAGACAGCAAAGGGCGACACGTGACCTAATGGAGGACAGCAGGTATGAGTAAGCAATACTAGGAATTTGGTCTTCCCTGCACCAGCTAATCAGGCTTTTTAGTGGCTTGAGTGGTAAGCTCAAGAGCTTTATCTACGATGGTGAGGCGGGAGAGGGTACTTGGATATACATTATTGATCAAGGCGTTGCCATTGACGTCACCAATGCCAGTATATCTGTTGTACATCTTTAGACTAAACTGACCAAGACGCACCGGGGCAATCTCCAAGATAATCACGAACTAACCATTAGTAAAGGGGACATTTTACAAAGCGACAGGTCCAAAGAGGCAATGCAGTCGAAAGATACTGATGACGACGAACCACCTGAAGGCGAACCTGCAGGAGGCTCACACGGCACGATGATGGCCTGTAAAGCCGCAGGGAAAAGGTACGGCATCGCTAAGCAAGCCGCCATTATCCCTGTCAAAATACTATTTGAGGAAATGGACCTACTGAATGGACTGGAAATGGCTTTCAGGGATATACGGGACAAGGATCGAGCTCTCAAAAGCGTCGTGGTGGTTTCCCAAGCCATACCCGGAGCTACCACCCGAGAAAAAGCTTTGCAAACCGAGCTAGGAATCAGGTACCTGACTGCAATCAATCGTCTCATTGCGCTTGGTACACCAGTTGTGATGGCGGCAGGTAATGCGCGTGACGAGGAGGATGGGACGCGAGAAGATATTGACTTGCTGCCCCAAGTTTTAGAGCATCCGGATGTAACCCCCATCATCAATGTTGGCGCTGCTACGATAGAAGGGTATCGAGTGGCAGAGTCACAAGGCGGACCCCAGCTCTCTATCTACGCACCAGGCCAAACAGTCATCTCTCTTACCAAGGATAGTAAATCTACAACTTTCCGAGGGACTTCGATTGGTGAGCAATCCCAACACTATGAGTAGTGTTTTCGCTAACTGTGTCTCTAGCTGCGCCTGCTGTTGGTGGACTCATTGCAACATATCTGGGAATGGAGGCCGTTCCATCCGAGTTCCGTGATTTGACAGGCATGGAGCGAGTCAAAGCGATTAGGGAATACCTCAAGAGCGACAAGTCAAGCTGGGTGCATATACCAGGGACCGACGTTCGAATGATCTGGAACGGTGCAGACGAAGATGCACATCGGGTTAGATACGAATGTTACCCAGAGGTGAGTAGCGAGGACGATGGCACCGGATCGAGTGACTGCCTGAGTTATGAACCTGTGCCCGCGCCCAGTGTACCGGCCTCGGACCCAGAGAGCGTTTCTGCTGGCTGCAGCGTTATACCGTCTCTAGGTGGCGGCGAGTATACCGTATGGGGAGCAGGGTGGGCGGACGACAACGGCGCCAAATTAAAGCAAGACCTCGGTAGTGCTGGTGACGTTCAGGATTTCGTCTTCAATCGAAGAGCCGGAGAAGGAGGGCGCGAGTGGACGGCCACCTTTGTCGGACTGTTTGGCGCACCGGATGCTGAGGGTATCATTGAAGCAGTCGCAGGCCATGGCGTCAATGTCGTGTGCGCGGCTGCTTGAACACACGGAGACTCCACGCTGGCTGCTTAGTGGCTAACACTAAGCATATCTCTTTAGCTCTGTCTTTCTTTTGTTCGGTCTTATCTCAGTCTGCGGTTGTGCTGCATTTTGTGTTATTATGGCAATTGCTTTCGTATTCGTTTAATAATTCCACAAGCGCGTGACTGCATGATTCTCTTCCATTGCTTTTCCTTCTGACTACACATAAGTCCTAGCAAACGCAAAGTAAGCACGTATAAGAGCAGTCAAGTTTTCCACCATTTCTGAATAGCGACTTTCACTCCGAGGTGATCGACTGTCTTCATAGTGCGCTTTGATTTCGCCACTTTTATGTTTTATAGTATAGTCAGTGCGGCATGGACCTGGAAACGGCCACGACTGTCGTGTTGAGGATCCTGATTGTTGATTCTCCGCTCCCCTCCCTATAAGCAGCAGTCCTCTTTTCACACCACAACTGCGAATTCCTTCTCAATCTCAAACAGAATATCGACAGAAAAAATCCCTTACATTACCTCTACACCCGCCGCCGCAGACATGCAATCTATTTTTGAATTTCTCCTCTCCAGTCCCGGGCCTGGGAAGATATACCCGATGGACGAAATCGAAGATTCGGCCACCGAATATGCTACGAGGGCCTCGAAAAGCTACAAGAGGCTTCGTGATATAATCTTTCGTCACGAGGAGATTATCCGCAAGAGGTACAGACAATCATACGCGACCGAGGCGGAGCGGAGAGAGCTCCTTTCGAGTGTGTGGCCCAACATGCCTAACAAACACCTCCCCGCCAGCTTCGATGAAGTTACAGGGAGCTTTGTACCCACTCTTGCAAGGCAAAGCGCTTGTGTGTCTTTTGCTGAACGGTCTTGTTCTCCGGTCACATTATCATCTTATGTACTGGCAAGAGCTAGCTGATCAGATGTGCGAGCTCGAGAATCTCATCAAGACATATCCAAACGGAATTGTTTACGACGAACTCGACGACTCGGAGATGAATGTCATCGACTGCACGTACCTCTTGCCCAGAGATATGAAGACGCTGTACTTGGGAGAACTGTCCCAGTTCCCCCCACAAGCCCTGGATTCCGCAAGCACTTCGTCAGGGTCGAGAAGACAGTCAAAGTTCAGACAAGTATACTGAGTGAGCCACTCTTGAAGGAGACCTTTATGATCTTGTATAGCATCGCTGGCCCTTATGAAAGTGGAAAGGTCGTGAGCTGGTCGGAGCTCTACCACGGTCTGGACCTTCTTGAGACTTTTCTCTCGCGCAACCCGACAGCTAGAGAACCTCTTAGTCATCGGACCGAGCAGATACTAACAAAACTATCGGTTCTTACTGAATGCGCTTTCCGGCTGAAGATGCAACCCTGGTACAGCGAGTCTGTCTAAAACATGAAATCACAAGGGGCAGACTACGAAGCCAGTCTCATGAAGCCATTCAAGGGTTGGGGAAATGTCTTCGGTAGTGACAATGGCCTCGTCACCAATCCGGCTCTTGGGGACCCCGAAGACGGGAAGTTCCTTTACCCTTCAGATAAGAGCGCCGCCAGAAAGCCGGTGCGACAGGCGTTATGCAAGGCCGAATCACACCTGGATGACTTCTGGGCCATGGTTGATAAGAACATCATTTCACTTTGTCGTCGGCCTCCGAAGAGAGCACTTCGACGCATTCTTGATGAAGGAGGGGCGATGAGACGGACTAAGACATGGGACGAGAAATTTCCGAGGACCAATGAGACGGATCGTCCAAACGATGGCTTTCAGCCTCAGGCAGCATCGCAGATCTTTCACGATTCGTCGAAAGACGTTACTGCCAAGTTCAATAAGCTTGCAGTCACCGAGAAGACGAAAGAAAAGACTCGTGGTACGCTCGTCCAGGCTGCAGCACCGGCTGCTCAGGCCCCAGATCAGGACTTGGATGAGAAGCCCGTGTACAAGGTTGATAAAAATGCTTATCGAGTCTTTTCAGCCCTCTTCCATATTCCAGACGAGAAGGGTAGTGTACCCAGAAAGATTACATGGGACGACTTCTTGAGCGCGTTCACCAAGCTGGTTTTTGCAGCTGAGCAGATGCACGGTTCCGCCTGGGAATTCACTCCCATTGGCGATTTGGAGCACCTACAGCGAGGTATGCACTTCCATCAACCTCACCCAAGCAATGAGGTGCCGCTTAAGATGGCGAGGAACTTTGGTCGGAGGCTGGCTCGGGCCTATGGCTGGGATGGCATGGTGTTTGTGCAGGAGTGAGGAAAGGAGATTGCGACGTCTCTCGACGGAGTTGGATGACGGACTGCGACTGATGATAGGATACGACAACACTACGTTGGTCTATGAATAGCTTTAGCGCGCCTAGACTGCGGCGATGCATTGATGTAATACCGCAGCACGTATCTGGCTCGCGATGCGACAGCCTTTACTGCAATGCCTGTTATTTCTAAATCTTCCTAAAATTCGAGAGACAGTCGAAAGAGACTCTCCAAGTGACGTGCAGTATGATTGCCCAGTGATGTTCCTCTTAGTTGTAGGCTTCACGATGGTTCTTCTGGACTCATGCAAGTAGATCAAGTAACCATGTGTTGAGTAAAATCATAGTTGAGTTTTATCCAGTATCTGACTTGCTTCTTTATCGGTGTCGACTCCGATCAAGGCCTTTTCGCGCAATTGTTACATACCAAAGTCGATTGATCGACACCTGCATGGGGCGCTTTCCACTTTGGGCTCTAGCGCTGACACTAGTTTCATCCGTCCGAAAGTCAGCTGCACATCGTGACTTCTGTCTCTGCAAAAATAAACCATTGTCGCATTATCATCGGGCACTGACAGCCTGCACCGTCTCTGTCTAACATCTTGTGTCGAGATCCTATGTTAAGTAGCCAAGATCACGCCCGTACGACGGGCTACCACCGGGCGTAACGAGGCTATGCATGCTGATTGCAACCGCTGCATCGGCAGCAATCAATGTGAGGCTCAGCCCTATCAGGCCGACATTGGTCGCCTGTATGAGCTCAGCCTCTAGATTTTCTGCTCCAGATATCATGCGCAATTCACAAGATCTAGTCCGACCGCCTTATGAACTACTTTCGCGCCGCAATTCGTGACCTGTTGCGCGAACAGCATGTCGCATTCAAATATTAAGCCATCATCAGAGCCGCGCGATCGGTTTTCATGGCTATCGCTCCCCGGTCGAGAGAACTCTGGCGGACTCACGCAACATGAATATGTCGTTCCAAACGACACCGTTGACCACGGTTCCAGGCCCACACCGCGAACCCTGGAGCGGCACGAACGCAGCGACACACCTCCTCTCACTACACATGACCACGAAAATTTCTCAGCTTCCAGATATGATCCTGCATTCGACCCATCATCCAATGCACTCAATTCATCAGGTGATGACCGCTCGTTGAGTGGGCCGCGCACACGGAATCTGGATGACATAGAACAATGTAAGTACGACTCTGAGCACTGCTACTTACCACGATCGGTTTGTCTAACGACTTGATAGCAAAACTTCACATCGAAGACCGGCGAGCACCCACTAAGTGGCTGCCATACACGCTGCGGCGCCCATACCTGATCACCTTGAGCCTAGCGTCACTCGTACTCTCAATCGTTTTGGCGGCACTTTGCTGGCAGTCTTATAAGCACAAAGGACTAGGAGATGACAACGGCTCTACTGGACCATTTATTGGATGGAGATATACGCCCACCATCGTTGCAGTTCTCTTTACGCAGGCTGTTGTCCAGGTAGCCGAGGATATCAAGAGGACAGAACCATACGCACGCTTGGCCAGCCCCAAACCAATCAAAGCAAATTCCACCTTGTTCTATTTGTCTGAGGCATGGTGGAAAAGCATCTTTATAGGATTCTCTCGAAAGCGGAGTGGCGGCCACCGAAGATGGAATCTGGCCTTGTCTTCGCTGGCAGCTGGTATCAGTATACTTGGTATCTCAACCTTTTCATCGTCGGTATTCGTTGCCAAGGAGGTATTGATACGAGACAATGTACAGCTCCAACGGTACGCGGCTGGCCAGGCAACCGGCAATGACTTGTCGCACATTCAGCTCTTACCTCGAAGGGATACCTACTTCCGCACCATCAGTGGATATCTATTCAATGTTTCTACATCCATGTGGTTGTCAGGCTCACATTTCATTGTACCTTTCGGCGCATCGGACGGTGATTTGAACAGTGTATCACTTGAAAATGGCATGTGGCAAGCAGATACCGAGGTGTTTCATCTGGACTACAATTGCACGCCGATGGTTCTACTTGAGAAGACGATGCTCAACATCACTTACAGGTACACAGACATTTTGAACACAGAATGTAAGAACGATACCTGTACTGTCCAGTCTAAAGGCTTCAAGGTTCGATCACAAGACGGCTGTGAGGTACAAGTCCAAGGCCCGATTGCTGTCTGGGATAACTCGGGTGAACGGACATCCCTCGGCTTTATTAGCGACATAATCTCAAAAGAGGGTGGTTTGATCTGGACGAACATGTCGTCAACATATGTGTCGTGGCAAACACTCGTCCAAGAATACGGTCAGATCCCAGATATCAGCACTGCCGGGGAGAAAGTCCTCGGGCAATGGTCTCGCACGTCCATACACAGTTTCTCTGATCAATGTTTGGGACGCGACTTGCTACTTGTATCGCCTCAATGGATCGTCAGGCCATCACCTGCCGAAATACCCGAAGATTTATGGGAAGAAAACTCTTGGAACAATCTCACGATAAGAGCAGAGGTATGCACTCCAATGTACAAAGCGGCTAGTCTTCCTGTTACTGCGTCGCTTGATGGAGCTGAAACGTCCGTTTTCTTCGACGCATCAGAATTTGAGCGGCGTAGCCAACCTGTGTCGAAAGAACCTATCGATTTGGATTTACTGGACGACCTGACCTTCCGTAGCGATGACTGGGACAAGTACATGGCCGTACCCTCTATTGTTCAAGGATCTTTCGAGGGCATCTCAATGCTTCTTGCATCGTCTTTCGCTCAAAATATTTCTAACATGCTGGAGAATGCTACGCTGGGTGAGGAAGCTGGCCGACTTCGAACGCGTTTTACGAGAGAGCTCTTGCTGTCTTCTATCACCGAAACAGACGTCCCATGGCTAGAGGCTGCGACTGGAGGTGCTACACGCGTGAGCAGAAGAATATTGGTCGTCACCGAGTGTGGATTAACACTATCTGTGCTTTTTTTTATCCTGGCTTGTTATCTCTCAGCCATGGTGCTGTACGTGTCGACCAGAAGACGACCGCTCAACCTCAGATCGGATCCTGCCACAATAGCCGGGACAGCGTCCCTCCTCGGCGTCGCTTCGCGTCCCACTGCCACATTCAAAAAGCTAGTCGGCCACAAACAACAACACGTACAAGAGATGATTGGATCGCGGGTCTATCATTTGCAAGGAAGCACCCTTTCGGAGAAGATACCAACGTCTAGAGCGAGTACGGATGGAGAGTCAGATACACTCGCCAGGATAAGGAGGTCGTCGCCAGGCACTCCAAAATTTGAAAGTAGCATTAAGGACGACTGGAGGCCTTCAATGCTACACAAGAGGTGGCTTGTTGCATTGCTGGCTGGTCTCGTTGCCATCGCAACAACCATGCTGGTCCTGCGCAAATATGCACGAGAAAATAAGCTCCATCGGACGGCATTCACGTACAAGGTAGATCTGGGCTTATTCAGCACAACGTTCTCTCCTCATTCCGTTATCGCTACGCTAGTCGCTGTTGGCATCGGTCTGAGCTGGGATGGGATTGATAAACCTATGCGCATCCTGCAGCCATATCTCTCAATGTCGCGGAAGCCTGTAGTCTCAGCACGAGGAGCGTCTTTGACGTATCAGTCTTCATACTGGGTATGGGCTGCTGTAAAGGCAGCGCTACACAAGCATTGGATACTATGTATGGTCGCCATTGGCATCACATTGTCACAAGTTCGTAAGTATGCTCTTATTTGAAAGAAATGCTAGGGCTGACTGTGCAGTTATCATATCCATGGCTGCGGTCTTTGAAAGACAGGCCGTCTTGAATATACAAGAGACATGGGACCCGTTTGATACACAGCTTTACATGACAGCACCTTTCGAACTTCGACAAGAGCCTTTAACTTGGTCACACACAAATGGGCGTACACGCGATTTCGAGATAAACAGCGAGCTGTTAGAATCATCTGAGATCAAGTGGCTATACAATGCACTAGACGAGATCGTTCTAGAAGCACCGCAACTAGCCTGGACGAAGGACGAATGGGTGTTCACTCCCCTCAATATGGAAAGACTGCCCAACGTTACGCTGTCTTCGAAGCGCGGCTCTGAGCCTGGAATAAGATCAAAGTCAGATGTCTTAGTTTCACCGGCCAACGTCTCTTTCGTCACCTCCGCAATCCGAAGCCGATTGCTATGTTCGCCAATCACCGTACCAGACTCTGACTGGCTTGAAAAAGCAGCAGATGTTTTCCCGGATCGAATCAATGAAACTCTGGAAGGGTTTGCGCTACCAACTGTGCTCTTTGAGGATCAGCCATACAACACTTCCGTGTTCTCGGTACCGCGACGACTGTCGTGCTGTGCGAACGGCACAGATCCAGGTCAACAAGCTGTCGTTGCATACTGGAGCAGCAACAGCTCGATGATTGAACAAAAGGATCCCAAATCTGGAACACTAATATGCACCTCGGTCGAATTTGAGTATGGAAATTGCACAACTGACTCATTGCCGTCAGATCCCGTCAGCGAGGACGGACCCGCAGATGTTATTGTCCATGGTTCTTGGCACCGTAACTTCACGATCAAGTGGATTGTTGGTCTAGGTGCGACAGCCAAGATCTCTGGA
>JAESFQ010000486.1_pt1 | contig 14590 bp, 17 predicted proteins | sample 9269431 | NCBI WGS metagenome assembly JAESFQ01 (sample SAMN14502588, study PRJNA617103) | algae metagenome | isolation source: Plectolyngbya sp. WJT66-NPBG17 and co-occurring heterotrophs from well... | place: USA: Mojave Desert, Joshua Tree National Park, California | collected 2006-08-06
CTCTCCGGAGACGAGCGCTGTACAGTTGTCAGCACGTTCCTGTTGCGGGTGTCTGAGCATCGATCGTTGCGACTCCACTCCACACGCTGGGCGAGGCACACCCAGCGCAAAGAATTCCAGAATTGCAACAACTGATACGCATCGAGAGATTACGGGTATACTCACACATGATGGCGGTTTGTCGTACGTCGTCGATGTGGTGTTGGCGGAATTTCGGGGGCAGAGTGTGAAATTCAGTGTGAAGAGATAGCCGAGCCAAGCAGCGAGCGCCAAGTGCTGGATGTGGGGCTTGGAAGTTACGTAAGCAACACACGAACGCGACGATGTGTCTGGCTTGTTGAGAGGCGACAAGCACCCTTTGCTTGGTCTTCTTGATGTGGGTGAAGGCGGAGGAATGCAAAGTTGTGTTCTGATCAAGGTGTTAATAAGGTTTGCTATGTACTTAACTTTCTTACTGTTCACCTTTTTCTTTACAACACCACGCTAATCTAGATGCTGTCTTCTCCAGGATGCATGATAAATGTGTTTCTGATCAGTCGTCAAGATGTGCTCGGTTGTATTCCATAGATTAACTCTTCTGCTATCTAGATAGCGTAGTTGCTCGAGCCTGATATAATGCAGTTAACTATTAGAAGAAGGGTAATTGGTAGTCTATCTTCGTTTCTCAATAGTAAGTGCTAAAAACAGTTTGTAGAGAAGACCGGTAGGCATTCTTAGACTACTTGGAACTAATGGAGCAGGCATTTCTAGTCCATTAGGAAGCAATTGAAGAGTTGAGGGAGCAGCGTAGAAAGGGGCTATAATTGCGACTACGCTGAGACATGCAGGACACCAGCATGCATAGGTGCAACTTTCTAGCGCCTGCAAAGGTGTTGGCCGACTTGAAGCATGTAGCTCATGGCTATACTGTACGGCTGGCGCTGCCACTCTCTTTTGTACATGGCATATCTACGCCTCGCCCTCACATCCCAAGGGTTGATTTTACTAGTGCACGCATGGTGGCTTGCACATATGTTGTTGTTCTACATCAAGTGTTCTGGCTTGCTGGTTACTTGGAGAAGAGAAGAAAAGCCAGACAAGTATGCACATCTACGTAACAATTATATACAAGCGATGCTCTAAAGTCTAAACTAACCTATTGGAAGCCATCCAATAGCATTTCTTACCAATCATCAATCATGTCATTAAATTCCTCACTCTCCACATCCATCACTTTCCTCGCAGCCTCGCTTCCACTCACCGGTAACATCTCTAGTCCGCCCTCTTCGTCATCCTTCTTCTTGAATTCTTTTGGCACCTCTTCTGGATCCAAAAGACCGACCTGGAACAATACTGAAGCCTGGTCCCAATAAACCCTCTCACACCAAATCTTCCCCGCTCTGAATCCCACGATGCTCACTACCACTATCTCGACTTTCTCGTTTGTGGGCTCAACGCCGGGAAGGATCCATGGCATCTGGCAGGTATGTTTGAATTGGATGTAGAGTTCATCCACGATTCGGTCGACGCCTATGGTGCGCGAGATGAGTCGCATGTGCATGGATGGTGGGGCCGTCTTGAGAAAGTAGTTGCGATAGAAGCGCTTAAGGTCTGGATGGCCACTTGCACCTGTCATGGTTGGAGTGAAGTTTATGTAGGGTGTCGGATTTTTCGTGTATGTATCCATGATTTTTTCGAGCGATTTGCCGCGGTACTTCTCTGTTTGATGTTAGTCCTTGCACGGATGGACGCAACATGCTGATATGCGTACGCTCTTCGTTCTCCTCCCATACTCGCTCCAAATCCACCTCGGCGCTGAAGCCCTTGCGAACAGTACTCAGACTCCTACTCCACGCGATGGCATCCGCCACAGCATCGTACTCGTCTAGATCGTGCTCTGCAAACCCTGCGTCCACGCCTTGGTATGTAAAGCACGGATATAGGATCTTGTCCTGTAAACCTCCTGCACCGATGCCGTGTGTCACGCGCTTCTGCACCGTTCGTCGCTTGCCTTGAATACCGAGGACTTCGGGACGACGCGTCACGCCAACGGTCATGTCGTTCCCAGATTTTCCCTCAGCTAGGTGTACGAGCACCCTAAAGGAAGATGTAAAGCGATGTCGTGTATCGGGAATGGAGGTTGGGTAGTAAGCGACGAGGGAGCAGAGTTTCGAGGTCGCGGTTTTGGGTTCCGAGAAGACGTCTAAACATACGGCTGCAGCGTCACCGAAGGCTAAATAGATAGAGTCAGCACGTAGCTCTGAGGGTGTTGACACAGCACGTCTCCTCATGACATGCGCCCAAGTACGAAAGGGTTGTATACCTACGATCGCGTACCGCTCGCCAATGCCCATCTTATCGCCCAGCTTATGAAGCATCTGTACGTATTGCTTTCCACCTTTTCCCATGGGAATGTATTCGACAATGAAGCCCTCATCGCGCCATGCCTTCATAGTCTCGATGTCGAACTCGACGTCTTCGGCGGTGATATACAGCATGGGCGTGCTGCTCCTGAACGACAGCCAACCATTGCGGTCAGCAAGGAATTGTTGTGCCATGTCGTGGTCCAGAGTTGTAGTCGCAACAGCATGCGCGCTCACGCGATGGTTGCGGTAGCTCCACTATTGGCAAGCGTAGCTATCCCGGTTTCGTGTTGGCCCCGTCGAATGACGATTCCAAGGTTGAGATGTTATCGACGGCGTTTGGCGATGCGCAATGTTAGGTCAGTCTCAGGGGCGACAGTAGAGTGATCATGCACGCAGCGGCGCATTTTCGGTGTGGGTTCGCAAGAATCCGGTTGGAAGCTGGTTGCATGAGGGGTTCAGTGGAGTGGTGCTGGCTGGTGCTGGTTTGTCGCGAACATGACGTAGGGGCTCCGCCTCTCGCATGTGCAACACCACGGTTCATGATCTCCTCGTTCATCGTCTTGGGGTGTTAATCCTAGGTTACGCCAGACATGGTCATGACATAGTTATCTACCATGACCATGCCGTTAACAACGTACATAGGGTATGCAATGTGCCTTCCTAGGTAAGGAATTGTGCGCAATTCTGCAGCAACCCTTGAACCAATCACATGGGCTGGATGCCTAGATCGTGGCAAGGATAGATGAGGCGGCTGAAACATCACCACGCTCCTCGATCTTTTCCTTTGTCTGGGAATTCTGCAAACGACGATATGTTTGGCTACGAGATGAATCTCAACGCGACTTTGGAGCCGCATCGCTCCGACATCACAGTAGCGAAGCTACCGCCCAGGTATGATACAGTCTGGTCTGAAGCATCTCGTCCGACTGAAACTCCGTAGAGTGGTAGACCCAGCCATCGACCATCGAATCTGGGGCCTAAACGACGAGGATAGTTGTCGGGTCCTTGGTCTCTACGATAAAGGAAGGGTGCTCATTGAAGCCTACAACAAAGTCCAGAAAGACATAGAGACGAGACAGGATTCGATCATGGAAGTTGTGAACGCGACCGACGATTGGGATTATGAGTTTAGCTGCGGCATACCGATATCCAATTTCGATCCGGATATGAGTGATCATGAGCCGGAAATAGCACTCAGACGCGCGAAGATCAAACACTTCTTTGGCCGGGACACGGAACTTTGTGATCTCATGAAAGAGCGGGAAGCCGCCAGGGACCTCATTAATCAGGTCGCTACCATGTGCGCAGATCTGCAGCGATGTCCAGGATTTACAGCAATCATCCTTGAAAAGCTTCCTCGCGAGCTTCGAGACCAAATCTACGACTATCTCTGGATGGGGCAGTATATCGAGAGCATGGACCAAGCCATCTCATTTGCCCCCAAGTATTATCTTTCGGACGAAGCCGGCACGACCGCACCAGATCTGCCTGTGCCGCGTTTCGCAAACGCCACCTTTGTAGGTGTGGATTTCGCATCCGAAGCTGCGGCCCGGTACTTCAGAAGTCTTTCAAATGCAGAGCTCGACTATCGCTATGTACGTGTCCACCTTGAGCGCAACAACTTTGGTCCCATGGAATTTGCAGTCAGAGATAACATACAGCATCTTGTCATGACAATTGATGAGAAACACGGGACTATCTACCCCGGCAAGAGAATAGCGTCTAGGGCGCTGGACGACAGCATGAACAGCCTGCTCATGCTGAAAGATAACCGAAGTCTCCGTGTCGAAATCTATCTCGAACCAGGCATGCAATGGTCCTTGGCCTTCTACCAAGCTCTCGAAGTCATTAAACCTGTCTTCTTGACGCTTTGCGAAGCCAATATAAATATCAGGGTACTGGGCTACGACTTCTTTAGCACTACCGAAGATGATGATGCAGATATCTTCTCTGAAGAACTAAACCGTTACCTTACTGCTGCTACGCCTGTGGAGTGGCTCGACATGAAGGCCAAGGAGATCAAAGAGATGCCGCCAGGACCGTTCCGGCAGAGGTGCAATCGGGTAAGTCACTCCTTCACTGAGAGAGACCGAGCTAATAATAGCTGAAGACTCTAAGAATGATGCGAAAGAACCATGAGTTCTTCGTTGCGGATCAACGCAAAGCCGCGGAGTCTACAAGAGCTGACTTGTGACAATGTGACAATGAGTAGGCATACCTTGGCAATCCCTATACAACTCTCTCTTGCTCTCTATCATCACTCCAGCATTCTGTGCCTTTCAATGGCTCTATGAACCATGCCTTTTGTAGAAAGGGTTATCAAACGCCAAAGCAGAGCCTAGACTGAGTAGCACTTTCTTCAATAACTTGTTCGGCTCGTTTGATCAGACAAAACTAGCAGTCCAAACATCCATCGCCCTCACTCCCTTGCGACCCCCTTGTACGCCCTCCAAGCTCGCCTCACATGCATCTCGTAACGCAACAATCACGCCCCGTTCCCTCTCACCACTCACATACTCTTCTATTTCCCTTTCGAAAGAAGAAGAAAGACAAGCAGAGACTTCCCATTGTCCATCCAACAACCCATCCCCACTCTGCACACGGTTCTCACTCTCAAGCTGCCACCCGGCAGCCAGAGCCAACTCGGTAAGCCGCTTTGGCCCCAGCACCGTGCGGACATTCGAGATACTCTTAGATTTCCGGCATTCTAGTGCTGCCTGAGTGAGCACAGCTAGTACATGAGGTTGGGCAGAGGAATGCGTCGCTACTAACGACCATTCAGCAAGGAGGAGACGCTTGCTGTGTTGCTTGAGCGCGCGGAAAGTGGAAAGGATGAGCGAGGGTGAGGGGAAGTACCATAAACAGTGGCAAAGCACTGTCGCGTCAAAGGCCTTGCTATTGCTCATGGACAGCGATGAGGTAAAAGGAGATAACGGAAGTGCTGAAAGGTAGTCTAGAGGCGCTTGTTGGACCCAAGTAATCTGCTTACCCAGCGGGCCTTGCGAAATGTGATCCTGTGCTTGGCCGAGGGTAGATGGAGAACCTGAAGGAGCGTCAGCACGCTGTTTTCGACTCGCCTGCTCGCTCAGGTAACAGGGTAGGAAGCTAAAGACGTACCACAGGTCAATTCCGCTGGATCGACCGCGACTACCGTCCCCAGCTCGCCTACAGCACAAGCAAGAACAGTCGTACAGTCTCCCTGTCCGCATCCTAGTTCCAGCACTTTTGCGCCAGTTGGAATATCCCAGTGCTGTAGGAGCATCAAACGATGGACCGTTTGGGAGTGCTGGATGCTGAAGTTGGTAGGGTCGTGTAGGGACAGACGAGCGATAGAGATGGCGTCGAGTTGGGGGGACATGTTGTGTTGATGGGTGTTGGTCACAAAAAGGCTATGTATGTTTTGCGCAGTTGGACGATGATTGATAACTGTTTCCACATAGTTGTAGTCCGAGTATACAAAAGCTCGTAAAGATAAGGCGAATGTTGGAGGGATTGCCGCCGCCTTGTCTGAGTCAAGATATTCTTCCGGAGATAACGGAAGATCGGGGGATATGTAGAAGGATGCACATCCATCTACACCGCCTTCCTAATTAGACTGCCTCGTCGCTCTTCTCTGTCTATGCTGGCACTACAGTTTTGACCTAGGCGCCTCACCGTCATGATTCCATCCTGGCATATCCGCAAGATCCTTCGCACGCGCTGCCCTTCTCGACTTCAGCGCGTCGCCAGTACCGGGACGCCATCTCCACGCATGCGCAAGGTCGTCTGCCAGTCTGCCTTCAAGTAACTCGACGACATGTTTGCCGATATTTGGTAGAAGCTTAAAGGTATGGCTGAAGTTCACGTCAGCAAGCTATCAGGGCAGAGTTTGCAACAAGACAAAAACTCACCCGCTATCTCCAGTGGCAAGCACAAAATTCTTCCACTCGGGATGCTCGCACATCAAAAGTGCCGCATCCGCTGTGTCAGTACACCAGCACAAGTGCCTGTTGAATAATTCCTTCTCTGTGAATTTTGGCAGGAAGGTCGCAATGGCCTTGCGGATGCTGACTTCGGACGCGTCCGGGTAGGTATCTGTAGGATGCTTCGCTGCAGATCTAGGTACAGAGATACGCTTTGGAGTCGATGCGCCGAAAGGCTGATGCTGCTTGAAGCGCGTGAAACCCGGGAACTCGTCGCACACTTTGATGACACCGTGTTCGTCGGGCTCGAAGAAGAATCCCACGTCACCATTGTAGACTACAGGGACGTTTTTGTATTCCGCGGCTTCACTGGGCGAGAGCTGAATATGAGCATACACCCATGCCTGGAGATATTAGTTCTGGCTCTCAAACATCCTGTGTAAAAACGTACCTTGGACACACATTGGTCTTGCAAATCGACTAGCACAGGACTCCACGCGCCAGCTGCCAGTACAACCTTGTCAGCATAATATCTGGTCCCATCAACCGTTTCGACACCAATACACACTCCTTCAGCAAGAAGAGGCTGCTTGAATGATCCTGCTTTGCCGAAGCCAAACTTGACGCCTTGATCGCGCAGATACCCACCGATAGCGTTGATGGCTTTGGCTGCAGCGAGCCACCCACCATCTTGGCTATAGACGGCTTTCCATCCCTTGATCTGTTCGCGATCGAGGAGTGGCATCTTCTTTAAGATCTCGTCCTCGGAGTCTAACCATTCTGTCGTCGTCTCTAGACCAGCGTCCGCGTCGAGAAGGGCTTGATAAGCTTGCTTCAGATCTGCGAGGCCTTTGTCACTGTGCGCGCAGTCAAGCTAAAGTTATCATTAGCCTCTGAATAAACGTCTTGCTTGATCGTACATGAATTACTCACCCGTCCAGTGTTGTGAAAATACTCTTTGAATAGATCATCTTCTTTCCACATCTCTCTGGCCTCCAGACTCAACTGTAAATCCACCTTGTTCCGCAAGCGGATACCCATGATCTTGTTCAAGTCATTTCCGGCTGATTGCGACGATGGAATTGGATACGTGTCTAGCACCGTGATGTTCGAAGGTGTGTAACCTGAGCGCACCAGATGAAGAGCTGTTGACGACCCTATGGTACCACCACCGCCCACGACGATAACGGACGTATTTGCTCTTGAAGGTGCCATGTTGAAGTAACAAAGTCTATTACGCCTAAAAATGCTCGCGTGTTGGAGTGTCAAAGAGCGATGCCGGAAGTCGTTATCATTACCGACCCACGATGTAATCCCGCCGGTTAAGTATTGATGGAGCTGCACACGCCACCACAGCGATGATACGATGGCGACTCATTCTCCACACGCCAGATGCGAGCTCTGGACGTTTTGATTGAGTAATTGAGGCCTGCCGTCCCGAGTAACGTCGGCCATTCTCGCTTGGCGATCCCGACTGTTAAAATGTCCAAACTGGGTTAGGCTAACGGACGTCAGCGATGGGTCAAGTCAGGGTTGTCTCTGTCTCCGCCCGGTTTGGGCATGAAGGAGAGATTGTCCTACTTCCATGCTTGACATCGCGATAACAGAACTGGGTCTTTGCTGATAGACTGTGATATCAACAAATCTCATCCTCTATCCACCCAGCATCCAACCCGCGGAGCACCTGTACTGCTGACTCGCGCACTGCATCCTAACCGCAACAACCCGACATTCAAGCCTTGCAAAGCCCAGCACTCCATGCCTAGCGTGGGCTTACCATCCCTTAACCACTTTAGCTCCGAACCTCCACTTTTCCCAACTGTTCGCACTTCCATTCCTAGTCTAGTCTACACCATCATGTAAACTGCCCTTCCCCTCGGAAATCAGTCTGCCCCCGAAGCGATTGACTCCACAAGTCGCTATCAGCTGGATGGGAACGACTCGCTTTACCCCAGCTTGGGGTAATCTAGTCCCGAGCCCCACAGATAAGCCAGGATAGTGGATGCGAGGGTAGACGGCAAGAGAGAGATATGTGCGGGAGGGGGTGTGGTGTATATAAAGGTCGCGTGCGATACGTTTGTTTGCACATCAGCTCGGAGCTCAGTTCATACTCGTCTGAAATCATCTTCTGGTCTTCCTTGTAGGAATCTTTCAAGATGTCCAACTTCGACGCTGCTCCTCCCAATACACATGCCGGTGGCGACGACGATGCTCTTCGTACAAAGGGCAACGACCCGCTCAACGCTCCTCCAACATATGAAGTCGCCGATGAGAGAATTAATATGGAAGAGTACGCCAGGACGGTTCCGAAGTGGAAGAGGATCTGGCAACACAGCTTGACGCAGATGCTATTACTCAGTGTGCAGGCTTTCTGTGGTCCTGCCATGGCTGATGCTATTGCTGGTAAGCCTTCTTTCACAGTTCAAACGGCGGTGCTTCGAACTAATCATGTCCAGGCCTCGGTGGAGGTGGTCTTGCTACTCCTCAAACTTCGAACATCGCGACCGCGGTCAACTACACCATGCTCGCTGTCTGCTGTGCCCTCGGAGGACCCATAGTCAACAAACTCGGAACAAAATGGGCTTTAGTAATCGGTGCTTGCTCATTTCCCATTCGAGGCTCTTCATACTACTGCAACTCCAAGTTCGGAAACCAATGGTATTTGATCTTAGGCGGCTTCTTCACAGGTATCGGTACCGGTACTTGGTATGTCGCTGAGTCGGGTACCATCATGTCGCTGGCACCATCTGGATCCCGTGGCAAATACTTGGCGCTTTGGATTGTTGCTCGAAACCTAGGACAGCTTGTCGGCGGTGCTATCAAGTGAGTCGTCTCATACCACGGCTCGGATCATAACAGCTAACATTTGCCCTACAGTCTCTCGAAGAACCACCAGAAAGGTGTTGTCGGAGGCGTATCACCAGATACCTATGTCGCCTTTCTGATTATCGAATGTATGGCCTTGCCATTCGCCTTCCTCATCTCACCTCTTGAACGAGTCGTACGCTCAGATGGAACGCGTATCCTCGTCTCGGAGAAGATTGGCACCAAGATGGAGTTCAAGCAGATAAAGATCACAATGACCTCGAAACTCATCTTGCTTTCCGCATTTTGGGCAATATGGTCGTTCTTTTACAGGTCAGTCAAGCCTTCCATATGCCAGAATGACAGCTAATTAGCCATTAGTGGTACATGGTCAACCTACCTCGGTACCTACTTCAGCGTCCGCGCCCGCGCTCTTTCCTCGCTCGTCTCGCCTTTCTTCTGCATCGTTGGCTGCTTCGGCTTGGGCTTCATACTCGATCTCAAGGGCGTCAGTCAACGTCGTCGCGCGCAGATTGGGCTCTTCACTGTTGTACTCCTCAACCTCGGCGTCTACATCTGGTCAATTGTCATGCAAGTTCGATTCAACGGCAACAACCCAGGCAAGATCGATTGGGACGACTCGCTGTATGCGCGCTCTTTCTTGCCATACTTCTTCGTTCAGACGACAGGTCCTTTGTCGCAATCGTACATGTACTGGCTACTATCGTCTTTCGCAACAGATGCTCAAGGTATGTCTTCTGACTCAGTGAATCTCCAAAGCTCAGATGCTGACAAAATACAGCAAACGTACGCAATGGCGCAGCCTTCCGCTGCCTCGAGGCCATCGGTCAAGCCATCTCTTACGGCATGAACACACAGATCAAGACATCCCCCCTAATCGGCTTCTGCGTTACTTTCGGCTTGATGGCTCTTTCTCTCGGTCCAATGCTGGTACTGGTAAACCAGACGCCAGATCGCATCCCTGCAGATGTGATTGCGGAAGAGCAGTACCGCGAAGACAAGAAGATTGGCAATGTTGAGGTCGAGACGAAGGTCTAAGGCATACACAGTGAAGCTTGAGTTGATGGGTTCGGAATAAACCGACCCACACCATCGTGATGTAGAAGTAAATACAGTGACCGAAATAAACTCAAATTCACCATTATGATACGGTTGATAGGTGTCGACATGTTGTAGTGGAGAATGAACCGGACTTGAAGCAAGGCAATTCTGCAGCTTTGCTGCCCAATCGCCCATTTTCACAATCCCATACTTGATCCTCATTCCAGCCGACTTACTCCATTACTTGTTCTTTGGTGTTGGTGTCTTTTGTCGAGTCAGCCAAACCTAGGCAAGCGCATCCGGGGAAAACACGCTAGCCGTGAACCTCGGCATACCCAGCGATGATGTCGGTCGTTGCGGTTGAGCTACTCCGCATTTCAGCACAGAGCTACCATAAACACTGGGCTGTCTTCTCAGGTGGACATAGCCCCTGATTTATCCTTCTGATTCAAGCTAAGCAACGTCTTCAAGCATAATGTCCTCCTCCAAGCGCATCGAGCAAATCGCAGGCCATCTCAACTACCCCAAGGGTATGTTGGCTGGCCAAACTGCCATTATCACAGGTTCAGGACAGGGAATTGGCGCTGAGGCGGCGAAGCTGTTCGCAAAAGAAGGCGCAAAAGTTGTGGTGGCTGACGTAGATGCTAGTAAGTGGATACTATTTCAAAGATCGATATATGCGCCCCGACTGACAAGCTTCCAGAGAAAGCGGAATCTGTAGCCTCGGAAATCAACGCGTCTGGTGGCAGTGCCCTGGCTGTAGCGGGCGACGTGCTCGACGACGCCTACATCAAGACGCTCATCTCCAAAGCAGCTGAGTTTGGAGGCGGCAAGATTCACATCATCGTCAACAATGCTGGCTACACATGGGATGGTGTGATTCACAAGATGACGGACAAGCAATGGCATACCATTGTCGACCTGCACGCGACAGCGCCCTTCAAGATTGTAAGGGCTGCAGCGCCGTACTTTAGGGTCAAGGACGGCGAGCCCAGGAACATCATCAACATCTCGAGCACAAGTGGTGTGAATGGCAACGCTGGACAGATCAACTATGCGCTGGCGAAAGCGGGTGTCACTGGTATGACCAAGACGATCGCGAAAGAGTTTGTCTCTCATCTCTCCCTCCACAATGTCTCTGCTAATGTATCTTCAGATGGGGCCCTCAATTCGGTGTGCGCGCAAACACGGTAGCATTTGGACACATCCAGACACGCTTGACGGCGGCGAAGGAGGCTGGCGCATTCATCACCACACCTGATGGCGAGAAGGTAGCGCTAGGCATACCACAGGCACAAAAGGCGGGCGCTGCAAAGGGCCAGGAACACATGGACATTCCACTGAGAAGGCCTGGTACAGCGACCGAGGCAGCGAGTGCTGTGTTGGCTGTAGCGAGTCCGCTGTTTAGTTATGTGAACGGGGAGACGATCAAGGTGACTGGAGGACGGAACATGTAGAGAATGCACAAGCCTCGTACCGCGGTTGACAAACTTCCTTCAAATATCAAACATTTGCTGTGGTGCTGAAGTCGCAAAGACAGTGGTATGGTTTCAACTACCAAGCTCTTGGACAGGGTCTCGGCGCGCATGTTCCGCTCCGCTATCTCCCAGATGCATCAGCCAGTCTGCCGCAGCATCCAGACAAGACGTAGCCCCTCGTCCGCCTTCTTCTTCTTACCTGTATTGATACATCTATCGTCCCTCCTTCAACCCGTCCACCATGTACATGCCCAATCGATAGCCCATCTCGCCAATTACCCTCCCAGCATACGCATACGCATACGCATCAGTCGCTTCTTGCGGACCATTCGCCGCGGGCGAGCGAGCATCCCCTACCGCGACTTCGCGCAACACGTCTACGCCGACACCTATTTGACTGTTCTAGCTCGCCATGAGCGATGAAAAACATGGCTACGTCCGTGAGCCATCTCCGCCACCCATCCCCACATACGACGAGGCCACTTCCTCGCGCAACGCCCCTGCGCGCCTTGGACCCAACGAGACCAGCGACGATGCCGAGCGGCAAGGTCTCCTGAGTCCGGCAGTTCGCACACAGTCGGATCCGCGCAGGCGCAATGGATACTACCAGGCCCCTTCGGTGCAGTCGGTAGACGAGGATGGCGACTCGGATCTCGGGAGTCCGGTGCGGGAGAGCCAGGACGAGGACCTGCGCCAGACCATGGAGGAGATGGACATTCTGGATCCAGAGGCCGCTGAGGAAGGCCGGTCGAGGCGAAATCGGTCAAGGGGGACGTTCTCGAAACGCTTCTACAGCATCAGGCATTCACTATCGAGCTGGAATCTGCCCCGGATACCCTGGCCGAGTTGGCGTCCCAATTTCAGCGCTGTGACGGACCACATACCCACGATACCGGAAGAATACAAGCCGGGTTGGTCGATTATCGCGCGATTGTTCGGACTCATAGTGATCATCGTTCTGGTGTACTTTCTGGTCGTCAGCGAGGTGGTGCCCATAGGCGGTGGATTCGGCACGCCATTCAACCCCGAGTGGGTACGGTCGACGGCCATGGAGAGCGTCGAGAGCTGGAGGATAGAGAAGAATCTGGAATACATCACAAGTTATGACCATATAGGCGGCACTGAGGGAAGTTATGTGCTAGGACAGTGGATCGAGGGCAAATTCAAGGATGCGCATATGGATACATATACCCACGACGAGTACGTTGGGGATTTTGAATCAAGGATAGGAGTCACGCTAACTTGAGCAGATACTACGTATACATGAACTATGCGAAGAAGGGCGGACGCAGAGTCGCCATCGTGGATCCACCGGAGAAGAAATGGGAGGCCAAACTCGAAGAGCCGTCCGTCTTCAACCCAGCCAAAGCGCAAACGCCTGCCTACCATGGTCTATCAGCGACTGGAAACGCCACCGGGCCCCTGATATACGTCAACTACTGCGACAAGAAAGACTTTAAGCGATTATGGGACAGTGAAGTGGATGTGCAGGGTGCGATTGCGCTCTGCCGGTATTATGGAACACAACCAGACCTCTCCATGAAGATCAAAGCTGCGCAAGATGCTGGAGTTGTGGGCGTCTTGGTATACTCGGACCCAGCAGACGACGGCTTCAAGAAGGGCAACCCTTGGCCGGATGGCAAATGGCGGCCTGGTGACAGCGTGCAGCGAGGATCCGTCGCACAGACAAACATGATTATGGGAGATGTCCTTACGCCTGGACTGCCGAGTCTGAAGAAGGTGGAGCGCATGCCCCGAGACAAGAACCCCGCGTTACCTAAAATCCCAAGTTTGCCGCTCTCTTGGAAGGATGCGCAGAAGCTGCTCAAGTCATTGAAAGGCTCAGGCGAACAGCTGCCAGATGAATGGGTCGGTGGTATACCGGACGTCGGCGAGCACTGGTTTTCTGGTCATCCAAAGACTTCGCCAAAGGTGTTCCTACAAAACGACCAGGACGAGGTTGAGCAGCAGCGCATCACCAACGTCTTTGGATCGCTCAAGGGCAGCGAGGACCCCGCGAGCAAGATTGTAGTCGGAAACCACCGCGACTCCTGGTGCTTCGGTGCAGCAGATCCTGGCTCTGGCACGGCTGTCATGCTTGAAGTCGTACGCGTACTAGGCGAACTGCGCTCTCAAGGATGGCGACCACTCCGCACTATCGAGTTTGCATCCTGGGATGCTGGTGAATATAACAGAATCGGCTCCACAGAGCATGTTGAAGCGAACGTCCAAGCCCTCCGCGACAGCGCCATTGCCTACCTGAACGTCGATGTGGGTGTAACAGGCGACAAGCTCTGGGCCAACGGCTCCCCCATCTTCCAGCACGCCTGGACGCGCGTGCTCGATCGACTCTCCGACCCCCATGAGAACAAGACGCTGAAGGAACTCTGGGATACCTCTGAGTCCAAGATCGGTAACCTAGGAGCTGGAAGTGATTACGTAGCCTTTCAATCCATTGCCGGTACCTCGTCGCTCGACTTCGGCTTCACCTCCAAAGAAGGCCAATCGAATCCCATTGCGCGAAGCTGCTACGAGACTCTCTTCTGGATGCGCAAATACATCGACCCCTCCTTCTCCTACCACGCTCTACTTACCCAACTCTGGGTCCTCCTCATCCTCGAGCTCGCCCAAGAGCCCATCATCCCCATGAAGATTGACGACTACGCCCGCTCGCTGCAAGAAGAAGGCCAGGGTTTGTTAGACTGGACGGAGAAAGTAAGCGGAGGCGGCGAGTATGATATTGAGATGTTCCAGCCTCTGGTCGATAGTCTGAGTATGTTCAAGAAGAAGGCAGAGACGTTTAGTCGGTGGGAACAAAGCTGGTACAACCAGGTCTATGCGACTGGTGGCTTTGAAAGTAGTGGTGTTACCATTCAGAGAGTGGGGCATAACGGGAGGATCGCGGGTTTCGAGACAGATTTGCTTGATCTGGCGAGGGCAAAGGACGACAAGGGGCCGCATGGTGTAAGTTCCGCTCGTTCTTGTGACACTTTTAATT
>JAESFQ010000487.1_pt1 | contig 14554 bp, 12 predicted proteins | sample 9269431 | NCBI WGS metagenome assembly JAESFQ01 (sample SAMN14502588, study PRJNA617103) | algae metagenome | isolation source: Plectolyngbya sp. WJT66-NPBG17 and co-occurring heterotrophs from well... | place: USA: Mojave Desert, Joshua Tree National Park, California | collected 2006-08-06
TCTAATGCCGTTTCATCCTATTCGCTGAACACACATGCCCCTTAGCGTGTGCTTATCGATCACCATCGCAGTTGTCAATGGATATCTCTGCGCATGGAAATTTTTGTATATCTACTCGTCTATCGTGTCTATGGCTGATCGATGACGCCTGTACGCAACATCGTAGTCGGTTAGTACCAACGAGATATACTCCAGTACACCTGATACGGAGTATTGGAATGGCGTTAGTTGCAAGTAGATGTTCCCATCACACTTGATCGCGGACGCGGTTAGCAGGTAGTATTGATCGTCACATCGGCTAACGTGATTCTGTGTTTTGACCCGAGTACGAAGTACACACGCTCAAGCGTATTCTCAGGGGACAAATACGAAGTAAACTAACAAATTTAGAGAACTCGACGAGATACCCGAGAATCTCATTCCGAAGCTCAGCGGGTAGGGTGACGAGCGAAAGCTTTTGTCGGTCTGCTGGCTTCGAGTCGTCCAACGCTAGAGGTAGGGAGATTTTAGGTTGAGTCGTAGTGAGAGCATCCATTGTACTTACATGTTTGCATGTCAAAGTGGGGGCGCTCGCGGTGTACGCGAGAGGAAAGCTAACATCTGATCCACTTCTAGTATACGAAGAGCAGAGGGGTCTGCTCATGCGCCCACATGCGATACTGCAGCCTTCCAAGGTCAATGGTGCTGTAGCATTCATGACATACCGCAGCGTCCAAATCGCTGCTTCTGTGGATGAAGTAATAGTCTCAGTACCATTCAAACTAACTCTGCGGGAAGACAAATATCCTATAGTCTGATCTAACAACAAGGAAAGCTAGACAAGAGTGCGCGGTGCGAACTCGAGCTGCTTTCCGTCATCTTTCGCCGTAAACTCGACCATAACGTAGGGATTGCCAGCCCAACTAATCAGCCCTCCAGAACCATCCCGCCTAACCGCAACAGCTCGCACCAAGCCACCATACCCCTTAACTCCCAGCTGCCCCTGCAGCAGCGAATTAATAATAGCAACCACCGTCTTAGCACACACCCAAATAGAAGTTTCCGTCCAATACACAGCTCGATCTACCTCTACATTATTCGCAACATCGACAAGACCGATTGTAAAATTAAGCTCGCGATCCCACGCCTCACGCAGCAACACCGTAATGTCCAAAACATCCAAACCTGGACCGAAGAAGCCCGCCGCCTTATGAACACACCTGCAGAGAAACACACTGTTACACAGATTAAACGAGTCAAACACAATACTGCGCACAAGCGTTGCTCGTGAGCCGACCATATCGAAGAACTTCAACAGCGTGCCCATGGAACAGGGTCTTATAACGTAGCGAACTTGGTTCTGCGGTTAATGAAAAAGGTGTTTGTGGAGTAGAATACGGAAGATGCCTCTGCGTTGATCTGTCGGCAGGTTAGGAACAAGGCGGTGGGTATCGTGATGTTTGACGCAAAGGGTATGACGGGCTTGGGCGTGTTGCTTTCGGTATCGTGGTAGAAGGATAGATGGATTGGAGCGGCACGGTGGCATAGGTAGTCGTAGATTTGGTTGCGGATCTCTGCGGACAAGGCGAGTAAGGGGGGTATGTGAGAGAAGGGATGGTTGCGGTTGGAAGACATGGTGAGGGGTAGGGCAAGTGGGTACTTTTGTGTGGAAGACAGGCGGGTAAGGCGGGATAGGAAGGGAGTTATGTATTTGTTCGCTTGAAGCTCTCTGCCTGAGCGCTGCACATACTCCCAACTATGACATGTATCTATGCATTTGGTGAGTCCGAACACCCATTGATGACTGTTCGCACTCTAGAAAACACCTCGGTTCGCTACGCAGCGCCTGCTCCATGATCTGGCACAATCGCGATATCAGTGTACTCTATTGTGCCATGTAGAGATATTTCATCTTGAGCACATTGTAAACAAACCAGTAGTCGGATACCTAGGTAGTCATTTACTGCTTCACAAAGAACTGTCTTACATAGGGGGCAGATGATCGCATCTTTACGAGCGTGCGAATGCATGCTTTAGTTAGCCATGGTGAGTATGATGCATCATGATGGATGACATTGCTCGCAAATGACAAGAGTGCAATCATCGATGTAGGAGTCATGACTGCGCAGCCAAGATCAAAGAGCGGCACCAACGCTACAACGCATATTCCATACGCCACAAAACTCTACCCAACAACCGTTGTGTGTTTCTGTAAGCACCAAGAGTATTCGTACCACTTGTTTCAGCCTAGTCTATTGATTGTTCCAAACCCGAAGAACGTGTATTACCGTTCCAAGTAGTCGTGGCCCAAACTGCGCTGTTTTACTTTCACGCTAAAAGTCTAGAAAGTCATCCTTCATTACCTGATCCCGTACAACTATCTTCGTACTCTCCAAGCAGTCCTGTCCTCGACTCTATCGTACGAATCTCAATGCTAGTCAACGCTTTGCCCATCCCTCGTGACACACTACCTATGCATAATCGATCCTGCCTAGTTTGAAGAGGGCAATCCGGGGCGCACCAATACCGAAAGGGTTGCGGGTGGAAGATAGTTCAAAGAGTCAGTCCAGCGTTAACGACGAAAGAGGCGGGATTGGTGGATATTGAAGTCATGGCGTGGGAGTTGGTTAGGGCGGTGAATGGCTATTGAATTTGGAGGGGAGAATTGGAGTTATGTACTTCTATAAAGTGCATCAGGCATCGAGTCTTAGAATTCGTCAGGGCGAGACTTCTTCTCATAGCAGGCAAACTTTAGTGTGAGGAAGGAAACCATTGTGGAAGACAGTCTGCAGGGTAAATATTCTTACCACACAGCACGAGTCAGGCCCTCCCTCAACTCTAAAGCCCATACCCCCTCAGCCACCTCAACTCCCTAGCCTGCGATTCCAACGCCCTCCTCATCTCCGCCCCATATTCCCTCTCCCTAATCTTCTCCCCTTCTCCTTTACTCCACACACCACTTCCCTCCCCATCACCCTGCCTCTCCAACGCATCCTCAAAAACGTCCCTCGCAAACGGCTCTTCTTTTCCGAACCCCAACAACCCCAATTTCCCATCTCCCGTCCACAGGACGAGGTTATTCAGACCGAGTGATTCGGTGGAAGAAGGTGTATAGGGTGTGAGTAGAGAGGGATTCGTCGTAGGCAGAATTTTCTGTACAATGTCGCCCCAGCTAGCTTCTGAGTCGGGTGTAGCGTTTACGAGATGCGAGTGGTGGTGATTCGTTATCGACGTGTTCGCGGAAATAGAAGTAGAAGCAGACCGTTGAAAGTCGTTCACATTAAACTGCCTCACAGGCGTCGACCCATCCCGCTCAACCCACTTCAAGTTGCCATCGCCGTCGGAGAAAACCAGTCTTGTGCCATGTGGCGCCACAGCAAGCAGTTTCGAACTACTAGCCGTCTGTCTATTCTGGTAATACGCTTTTTGATTGCGCGTCGTGCGGCTATCGCTCGAATTGATGGAGCGGCTGGGTTCGCTCGATAGACCATACAATTCCAGCGACCCTTTGCCTTTATATTCTCCTGCTGCGATCAAAGTGTGCCCTAGTGTAGATTTCGCTTCGCGTAGCAGAGTAGGTGAGGAGTACGGGCGGCCGAGACGAAGATCTTGCGGTACGAAGGGATATGGTATAGCGGTTATACATGACAATCGAGCGCCGGAGTGGACGGTACCGCGGAGACGGGGGAAGGATCTGCGGTCAAAGTTCAGCATGCTTGTGAAGCGACCGGCGACCCAGATATCGCCGTTTCCATCCCAGTCGCGCGTTGTGGGGAGATGGAGGATGGATAGAGCACCGGGTTGGGAGAGCGAGACGTGGCCGTCAAAGTCGCCTGTGTCGAGACGCGAGAAGTCGGAATCCGAGGGGCCCCCAATCAGCTCGCAGCGTACTGAAGAAGGGGCTTGAGGAGGCTTTCGCGTGTCGTGGAGATGCAGCGTCCAGTTTGTACCGACTGTGAGGGGTGTCCGGTGGTGCGCTTCGGATAGCGCGGTGATGGGGAACGGGTATGGTGTCCTAGAAACGATTCCCAGAGTATTGAGGTCCACCTCGTTCAAGACGTTCTTCACAGCGAAGAAGCCTTTGTTCAATTTGCTGTCAATGCTCACACATTCGACAGCACCCGTCTCCGTCATGATGGCTTGGCTTTGCGTGAACCTCGTATCGTAGTCCAGATCGGAGCCCCTTTCGGGCAACAACCCAATGTCGCTCTTCGCTATGATCCTGCCTTGTCGGTCGCTGCTCGCCGAGGCGTCCCATATGCTTATACTCCCATCGTCGAGCGGAGCGATAAGCTTGTCTGCTAAGCCATCGTCATCGAACAGTATGCCTGCGCCCGTAGCCTCCCTTCTTATGCCTCCCTCATCCATCTCCTCGGTCCCAGCATCCTGGAACCAGCTAATCTTCTGCTCCGCATGCCGCTGTATAAAGTCTTGGTACCAATTGACCTTCTCATCAGGGTAACTAGGGTCCCAATTCGCGATCAAAGCCTGCCTTCGCTTTTCCTGATTGCGCTCTTGCTGAGACTCTGCACTCGGCGCACTCTCATCGTGTACAGAGGTATCAAACGTGTTCGAAAGGGTATCGGCGGCGCGTATAAGCTCCGCGAGTCGGGGGTCGATGTCGGTGGATAGCTCTAAACGGCGGCGACGGCGCTCCGCAACGGAATGGGAGAAGCACAGAGACTTCCAGAGGTTGTTGTCGCGGGACAGGTTCAGGAAATGGCGCGAGACGTGTTGGAGGTTGACAAGCTCAGAGGGTTCGAGGTCTGGAGCTGGGTTAGGGTGGGGTCTACGGGTGATATGTCCAAGTACCTACATGAGATGATGTGGAGAACAAGCTCATCTGGGAGATGTATCATGGTTGCTGGAGGAGGTTGAACGTTGTAAGAATGAAGAGAGAGTCATGGATGAGTATCGCGACGTGTGTGTTGGGAGCAATGGCGGATGCGACACGCTTATCTCGACTGTCTTCGAGGCCCCGTAGCTCCGGATTCAAGGGCACAAGGGCTGACGACATGCCGCCGAGTGACATGACTCGCCGCCCTTCCCCACACACCGCCTTCCCTAGTTCGCACATCCCCTTCTGTCGAGCTTGACATCTATGAGCATAGTAAGCATGTTCATGTCACGTAAACACTTGTGACCAGGCACTCGCAATGTCACTAATAGAATTACGTGAACTCCGCGTTTCAAGATTAAATAGTAACTTCATTCTAATCTAAATCAGGAGACTTGGAGGCCAAACTCATTATATACACGTCTCCAAACTCATTATATCCACGTCTCGTGCACGGTATCTTCCCCATGTGTTCAAAAGAAAAAGTCGAAATAGCCGTATCATACATGTTCGTGTGCTCTCAAAACGCCTAGAAAATAAATCCTCTACTGGTGATGTACCTGCTTCTCTAGATCCTCCGGCGGAGTCGTAACCGACGGGAGCTCTGCAACCTGGTGCGGCGGCCTGTACGCTTGATACGGCTGCCCCTTTTTGTTGAGAACTGGTTGAACACTCGTATCGGCCAGCTCGGTCGCCTCGAGGTGGCTGAAAGCTGCTTGATTATGCACTGGCGAGTATCGGGGTGGTATGGTGTCCCAGGTGGTATGGTTCAGATCGCCGTTTCCGGATGGGAGCTCAGGGATTCGATTTGGTCGTCCAGCTCCAACAGGGTTACCGTCTAGTTCGGCAGTGGCGAGTTTAGAGTTACGGTACCTGTCCTTCTTGCTGGGTTTTCCTACTGCACCGCCGACGAGCGGGCTATCGCCCTCTATTTCAGATGAGTCTTTGTATGGGTTGGCTTTCTGCTGGCGGCGCTTTCGGAGCAGCCAGAAGATGATACCGATCATGGTGAGTGAAAGGGGAATGCCAACCGCGCAGCCGATAATGAGGCCGAGATTCGAGCTTGATCCACCATTGGAGTCTCCGTCTCCGCTGAAGCTGGCCGTCGCTGCTGGCGTGACAAGAATGGTGTTTTGAATGGTGACTACTCCCGCACTGCCTGTGAAAAGGCTTTCTACGACAGAACTAAAGGGCGTAGGCGTAGTCGAGACGGAGTCAGGTGTAGCAGTCGCCGAGTCCAAACCCGAATCGTCGGTAGAGGGCGCAGCTGAAGACTGTTGCGCTGATGTCCGGGATGCTGAATTTCCACCTCCTGATCCACCGCCACTCAACGCCAGACCAGTAATACTCGCGAGGTGGGGCGCAGTCGAAGCTATTTTGGAGCCAATCGTCGCATAGGCGTTTCCATCTTGCAGCGCAAAGAAAGGTCGTGGTGATGGTGATTCTTTGCAGCAGTTCACGTTTTGGTTGTCTGCGTTGCAGCACCACTGGTCATCATGATCCGAGCACTGCGTTATCGACTCGGCGCCGGCGGCTGTCAGACCTGCTACAGCTCAGCAATGGTCATCTTAACAGATCAACGTTCTTACCGTAGGTACACATGTTGGAAGCACAAGTCTTCGATTGCCAGGTCTTGTCCGTACAGCTATATCTGCCGTGTTGACCGTCGACGGGGTAGTGGCAGAGACCATTGTCAAGACACTCCCACTTATCCGGACAGCAAGCAGAGCCTTTTGTTGACGAGCAGGGCTTGTGTGTATTTGGCGCCTTGTCGCCATTGGGGTAGTCTGTTGAGTTAGTTGCTGCTCGTTAAAAGACAATATCTATCTTACAGCATTGCTGGGCAGTAGCGTGTGTCGCGAGAGCAGCAACGGCAACACTGCGCAACCACATGAGTGTAGGCATGATGCGCGTTTTCCAGATGGGTCCGTTGTTCGGTGAAAAGGCAGTACTGTAAACGCGTCAAACAATCCTTACAGTCCGTCGAAGTCGAGGTCCTGAATACTAAGGCGGAAGTGGTGGAGTGGAGCACGCTAAGATAAAGTGAAGTAAGAGAGAAGCGTGTAAGTTCTGCAGGAGAGAGAGAAAGAGAAAGCAGGCGACGGACAGCGAGGTCAAAGACAAGGCACTGCACCATGATAGCACGTCGTTTGCACGCCTGCTCTCCAACCCTAGTCTCTTCTCCTTCCTGAGCATACACCGAATGAAGCACCAACCAAAGCAAACTTTACCCCATCCGTCCAACCAAACTCGTCTCCACAACGCATACGCCCCTCGGCTGCGTGCAATCTGTTCGTTTAGTTACCGAGAGGCTGGCGGTCACGGTGAGGTCATCGGATAAAGCGAGGCACTCCCCTACACTAGTCCAAAGCGGGCCCTGTAATCGCTCTCATGGTTACGATGGGAGGTAGTACCAGTTTGCCGTTTCATAGTCCATGCTTTGTGGCTGAGGCATCTTGAAACTGACGCGTGCGACCTTTAATCAAGCCCGGAATGCAGTCCATTCTGAAGCGGTTGGGGGTGCAAAACGAAGACGTCTTCCCGCGATACGAGCGATCCTCGCCTTGGTCGCGGGCGGCTTCCGCGGCAGTGCGCTGTAACAGGCAGCTGTCATTTACCATCCATGCGGTTAATCCGTCTCTCATATTAAGTGTATGTCGTAGGGGCGCGCGCATTGTACCAATTGCCTTGTCTCGCTTCACAGCAGAAGCAAGCCAAACTGTTGCATGTTGAGCCACCAACACGCTCCGCAGCTCCTATTAATCTCGACTGTCACCTCTGTGCCAGCAAAGGATGGGACCAGGATCGCCTGCATCGGTGATGACCGCTTCGAGGGGACGGAGACAGAGCGGTGCAGATAACGTTGCTAGTCGTCTGTCGCACGGGGAAAAGTCGAGGCTGCAAGCGAACAAAGCTTGGAAGGATGCAAATTGTGGCCCGCCACCGAAGTAGTAGTCTCTCAGCCTCGCATACCATAGACAGATGGCGTCTTCCCCTGCGTCAGGACTTTAACTCTATGCACCTTTTTTTGATAGCTTCTACGACACTTCGTATTTGCGATGGTGCATATTCTGCATCGGAAATCCCGGCGCTTCACTGTGAGCTTCATTCCGGTCGGTATGCAGGTTAGTTGTCGATCTACCGGACGTTGTAAAGTGGTCTATTCCTAGGGGTTCGTTGCACTGTTTGCTGCGAGCAGAAGTTTGTGTGACTCCAACGTGCTGATACGACTGCGCACACAACCTCGCACGAGGGCAGTGCATCCAGCCTGACAGTTTCCACGACAGCTCAGAAATGTCAACAATAGGAGTATATCCTCTTGAAAGGCAGTCAGGTATCAAGGCACAGCCTCGGCACAACCTCACCTCCCGTCGGTCCTTCGTACTGCTTAGACTCCCATTAGACTCGTATCTGGGCCTGCAACATTCAGCACGCGACTCCACCAAGACCTTTGCCTCCCGTATTCGGTCGATCTAGGAAAACGATTCTTGTCCGCCGTGCCATATTGCACATTGGTGCTGTCTTGGCGTCAGTTACAGTAATGGACGACAAATGGCAACAACGGCAATGGACACAAACGACAACAGTGACAAGCTTATAAGGCTATAGCTTAGATTATACTACCACGTGTCTTATTGCGTAGTTTAGCAAGTATAATCACGTGTAGTATCATGTGCAATATCATGTATGTCACCCGTAATGATTAACGACAAATGACGACAACAGACATAAACAACGGAGGTTAATATAAACGACACAGCACCTCTGGCGACGCATACTAGGTAGTCCACATTCGATTTTTAATTGACATTTTACGTCAACTGCGACGAATTGATTGTTAAGTTTACTATTTGATCATCGAATCTACTCCCCAACCTCGAAACCAAGGAAACAAGAAAACATCACCAACCCTCTTTCTTTACCTCGACACAATACAAGATACACAATCTCGGCTTACTTGTCCTTACACCTCCAGGTCTAATGGGCGTATCTCGCAATAGTGTGTTGCGCAATGCTATCCCTTGGTGAAGAGTAGGTGGGTATGAGCTTTCCGTAGACCCAGCGCGTCGGCATTGGTAAGAGAGGAGTTTTGTAGGCTTGGAAAGGAAGATGGAGAGGAAGAGGAAAGATGGACATTGGAAGTGAGGAAGAGTTATGCTACGGTGTGTAGTAAGTCCGGGTCAGCACACCAGCACGATGTTGGTAAAGATGTGGGATGAGGTTATTGTGGTGTAGGTTGAGACGAGAATCACCGTGAACCACATTTCACAGTTCCGTGGATAATCAAAGCCCAAGCAACATCACACTCTCAAGTCACATTCCGAGGGCATTCTAAGTATTGTAGGTATCTCATTTCCATTCCGGATGCCTATCAAACATGCAGGATGCAGGAAAGAGTAGCTAACTCTGCTTTGCAGCAAAACCAGCCATCCTCACCCTCCTTGCAAGCCAGCAGTTTTGCTTGCCGACTAAACCACTATCCTCCCCAAATCATGATATCATGTCGAAAGTCGTAAGAAGAACGCATCTCCCATCGCATCGAGGAACAGCGCAGCCGCTTAGTGCGCTTGACGCGCGCCCTGGGACTCATTCGTAACACCAATACGCTCAGAGTTCTATTCAGAAGCATCCACGTCAGCAAGCACACTCTAAGTCGGGGGAGGGTATCAAGTATAACAACATGACAAAACTACTCACCTCGTGGCTCTGCACGGTACCCTCCTGCAGAATCTTCTTGAAGATGTCGTCCTCCTTGGCGTCCTTGCCAAACTCGTTCTCGAGCTGTTGCTTCGACGCCGTGTTGAGCGTACCTTGCTTGCCGTTCTCAGGCACCAGGACCTTCCACCCGGCTACGACGTTGGCCATAGGAATGGTAGAATCAGCCTTCCACTTCTTCAGCTCCTCCTCGCTGTCGACGAAGATGCAGAATTGGTCGCCTGAGCTGCCCTTGTAGAAGACTTGGGTTTGGGGGGAGTTGCCGCGGGCCATTGTGTCGGTTCTTTCGTGTGTTGGCTTGGTGGTTCGTTGGTTGGTACGTGAAAGAAGTGCAGAGGACTTGTGTAGGAGAAAGAGTTGGCAATGTATTGGGTTTGGAGAATAGAGGGGAAACTCGAAGCTTGGAGGGGCTATTTAGCAGCTCGTGAGCTTTGACCGGTAGGTACCTAGGTAGGCTACGTCATCGCCAAGCTTCTGCGCATCCCTCTCTCACCTTGGAGCCAGGCAAAGCAAGTAGAGCTGCTGCCCAAGCTCTTACGCATTGGTGTTACCGGGCTTCATTGCGCCCCTTGCTGAAACAAGCAGCAAGGGTTGATTGCAAGCCATCTTCCTTCGCATGCGGCTGAAATAGCACCTTTGTGCGAACAACACCAACATTCAAAAGTTTGACTTTACATAAAGCAAGCCTCTCACCCAAACACTGGTCAGAGTGAGGCTTTAATCATGATTTGATTGTTGCTATCCAAACATACGTGTCTTTTGCAATGGTGCCCCTCCATCACGCGATGCGATCGCGTGCGTGTTCAAAAGGCTAACCAATGACGTCATGCAGGTCTCCCCATCCGCAAAACTCCAACCACTAACGTGGCCGGCTGCCCAGATGGGCGGGTGTACCTTGCAGTACCCCTGCTGATCGCACTATCACTATTGTGTATGCCCTTGTCGTCGTGTCAGTCGTAGTATCATATCATATACTTGCTGCTGTCGCAAGGATAGTTTGGTCGTTACGTCGTGAAGGACGTATGCTTGTGGTGTCTTGCTTCGTCTCGCAGATACCCGCCTAGTGGCTGTCCCAGAGCGCTGTGTCCAACGCGATAAGTATTATCAGTCCAACAAGGTACGCGTGTCGGATCATCGGAAGAAATTAAAGATCCTACTCTTGCTCTTGGCGAACTTGTTTGAAGACGAGACACCGGAAGATGCAGGTCTCGATCCGGTGTTGTAGTCCTCATGTCTCCTCTGTCTCCTATTTTCCATGTTCTTTGTCACCTCCACACAAGGGGGCGGTGCGCGAACGGAAGTCACTGTTGATGCATGAGAGGCGCTTCTCTGAGCAACTCGAGCGCTCGACTCTGATCGTGGAAGGCTTATCAAGTGCGTTGAAAGACGTCGAACTTTCTTTGGCTTGTTTTGTAGAGGCTTGTCGGGCGGGCGTTCTACGCCTATAGCACGGTTGGCAAGGCGTCTTCGTCTGCTCGACGGTCGCGTATCCTCTACCTCGAAATCAGTCGGCAAGAATGCCGCAGGTGCGGAATGAAAGTCCACCACTGCCGGCACGGGTCGTCGGTCAGTTGCCGATTGAGCTCGCAGGTTTCCGTTCGACATTTTATGGACTCGGCTTCCGAAAGAGTCTTCTGATCGCGTGTGGCTTGTGTTGGAAAGGCTAGGCGAGCGGCGCGAGAAGTTACTGGCGATGCTTGCCATGCTCAGTTTCCGCATGACCGAATTCGCAGACGCTCTGATCTGGTTCTCCATTCTACGATTTGACATGCCCGGAAAAGGCAACATGTCTTTCGTCCATACGTCTTCCAGTGTGCTCTCGAGACGAATGCGCTCAGCCCGTCGCGGAGCAAGTATAGGGATGTGATTTGCAGAGAGGTGCGATTGTGATCTGGTTACTATGCTTGGCGAGAATGTCAGAGGCGTATCTGGCAACTTCTGTGCCTGTGTATTTTTGATGATGACTTGACTCGTGTTGGTTTTGGCGCCCAGAGTCGCCGCTCGATGAACTGACATGCGTCGCACTAGAGTGTTTGCATGTCCAAAAACTGGACCAAGAGATTTGAGGCCTAGCGATAGAGAGGTATACATGTCCTGTATAGTAGACTGGCCTTCGACGAAATCGTGTGTCTCATAAACAATACGCTCGCGTAGCTGCTTCTTCCAAACCTCCTCTTCCTGAGAGGTACAAGCGCTGAATATTAGTTCGTGTAAGCGATGGCCGTATTCAAAGACGAACTTCCACGTATGTGGAGCTGTGTGGCACTGTATACCGCGGCTGTTATCGGATTCCTCAATGCTGGCATTGGCAAGTCCGATCGAAGCGACAACAGTATAAGGTGTGTGAAACCGACTTGCCGTTGCAAGTACGAGGCAAGACTTGTAAAGAACGCATACCATGTATGAGCCTTTTATGCGATCGGGTGTCTGGTAAGTCACATGTAGAGCGCCGCAAAGGAGGACGTGCCCGAGAAGGCGGAAGACGAGAGCTCGAGATATCTTCTGCTCCGCAAAGGCAAGTCGGTCCTGTAGCTGCCATGTGGTCTCAATGAGTCTTCGAGTCTGAGGATCGTCTTTTGCTTTGTTGACTTCGCGGATGGTTTCTTGGAGGCGAAACAAAGCCTTCTCAAGCTCGGCGTGAGCCTCTGGGTCGTCGTAGACAGGTGTGTGGCGGCACAAGTCGTCGAACAATAGAGGGTACTTGCAGACCCTCTGAATCGGCTTGATTAAGAGATCGGGAAAGCTGAGCGCTTTCTTGCTACCCGCTTCTCGATTGTTCTCAGACGCGACGATCTTTTGCAGCGCTTCGACACCTCGCTCGTATTCTTGCCAGCCATGCAGTCCTTTGCACATTGTAGTAAGATCCTGAGACATTGTCGTCCAATGCGCACCATACTCCTCGTACGTGAAAAAACGTTTCATCTGGGTATGTTAACAACAAGTATGGAGGGGTTGCGCATAGCGTACGTGTTTATTGAAAATTTTAGCGATGTTTCCTGCTGTCTGCGTGTCCGTCACTAGGCCTCGCGGTCTGGGGTCTGGCGATCGTCCAATATCTAGGGAGTGCCTGAGCCTTCTGGCTGTCTTGTGTTCGGCGAAGCGCCCCGGTACAATGTCTGCGCTATGAAAACGTATGTGTTTGGCTTTCGTCACGGGATACGTCTCTTGGTAGGCGCTTCTGGTGAAATCTGCCTGAGGTACAGCCTCGTGAAGTTCGGCGAGCAAGTCTTCGTGAAGCTGTAGAATTTGGGAGATATTCTGTTGTATGGATGATCGTGTCTGGCCCGACAAGGTAGGGAGGGCAGTAAGGATCATGAAATAGTCCTAGATAGTTCAGATTAGTCTGAGTTAACCTGATCAGGAGATGGCATACGTTGATCAAGACCTTGAGGTCCGCGATGTAGCTCTCTTCCGAGGATATCAGCTCCTCAACGACTTTGCGACGCTGCAGTGATCGAAGCCAAGCATTCTCATCAAGTACAGGCCCTAATGCACCACGATGACTATCGGTTGATCTGCGCGCTTCAGAGTAGTTGCTACTTCTGTTGCCCAAACGAATTTTGCCATGTAATCCCGCATCCGAGCGTGGTGCTAGACTTGTGCTGCCGATGGTCATCGAAGCCGACTTCATCGCTGTCACGTAGCCCATTGAAGATGTCATAGATCCTGATGTCCTGCGCACCGACGCAGAAAGCCTCGCTAGCGGTCTAGAAAGGACAGATATGCCATCGTTAGTGTCGAAGGATAGCCGTGGTATTTTGGGAATGTCCTCTTTCCACCGCTGAGCATGTCGACGTCTTAACGTACTGACCCATCGCCGGAAGGGTTGCGAAGAAACGGTCATGGCGACAGGCTCTTTTTTGCACTCTCCATGTAGCTCGTTGCCGTCATGATCGGTAAAGCGACCTTGCGGTAATGGTACGTGGATGGCTTCGTAGAGGTTGAACAGGTGTGTCTCATCGAAATCACCATCATCAATGTCCATGTCCTCAGCCAAGCTGTCACTCTCGGAAGAAGGCTCCGCCGTGTGTTGCGACCTGTGGTATCCTCTCGGTTGTGGGTCCGGAAAGGCTGTGATGCGTGAGAAAGACGGTGGTGGTCGATCAGGCCCACGGTTCCGCTTGCGTGGTTCTTCGACAACATGCCTGGTGTTGAACGGGAAGCAGCCTTTCTCAGGCACGAGATGGAGCAGCGACTGAGAAGTGAGTGGTGGCGTGTTCTCGTTACTTGGAGCCCAGTCGCCTGCTCTGGGGGCACCGAGGGAATACAATGAGCACGCGGAGCCATTGCGGGCGGTGATGTCGCTCAATGGTGCAAGAAGAGTGTCTTTCTGAGGGGAGCAGGAATTGAGGTAGGGATTGTCGCTGAAGGAGCGCTTGAGTGGGCTCTGGGGCCGGAGCGACAATACATATGCCATCTCCGTGCGGATCGTGTGCTCGACACTTGGATAGGACGTGTACGAGGGCTTTCAGCGGCATGAGATAAATACTACTGCATCCAAAGACGATGGCTTAAGGAGAGACAAGTGAACTGCAGAGCGATAAGGAGGTCCGATGAGGCATGTTGGATATGACTACTGTGCACGCAGCGGGGACAGGTCTGAAGGAAAGTGCAGAGGCGCAGACTTCTCAAGAACGTAACGGAGGCATCTAAAGGGAAAGGGTCTGGACAGGGCATTGTAAAGCGCAGACTACGCAGCACAGGCTATCGGGAGCCATGGGCGGAGGTTTGTTAGGGGCGAGTGGTGAGCCATCAACGAGGAGCAGCTAACATGGCTGCCGCGTTGTTATTGCCATATTTTGGTAGTCGCGACTCACTATGACGGCAGGAGCGACCAAGTAGGGCGCTGAGAACAGGTATGCCTGGGGAAGCCATGTTCAGGACTGGGACTGCGCGGACAATTGACTACTGTCTCATTCCAAATCGCGCATGTCTTGAGGCTACTGGAGTTTGGTTGAAAAGTGAAAGATGGAGGAAGAAGCGAGGCCGACCATTCGGGCAGTTTTGCCCCGCACCATTTCT
>JAESFQ010000488.1_pt1 | contig 14550 bp, 11 predicted proteins | sample 9269431 | NCBI WGS metagenome assembly JAESFQ01 (sample SAMN14502588, study PRJNA617103) | algae metagenome | isolation source: Plectolyngbya sp. WJT66-NPBG17 and co-occurring heterotrophs from well... | place: USA: Mojave Desert, Joshua Tree National Park, California | collected 2006-08-06
CCAGATCCTCACGACCTACCAAATATGTCATGATTGAGAAATAGTCCTGCGCAATCTTCCGCCATCTCGTCGCATTTACAGCCACTCCTTCACCTCTATGTACATACTCTGCTCGCCGCGTTTCTTCACCTCCTCGTCCACCACATCCGTTCGCGTCTCATTCAGGACCGGGTCGAAACAATGGGTCTGGGTAGTAGCATTACATGCTGGATACAACACGCGCGTCTTTATATCGCAGAACATCTGCTCGTGCTCGGAAAAGAAGTTGGGTCCAACACAGCCGGGGCTCTGGCAGACTTCGACTGCGCTTTGCGTGACTCATGACTCTTGACCAGTACGCCTTCAAACTTGCTCTGAAGCGGATGATCGGGGGGCAGAAAGCCGTGTGCTGAACTTGAAGGTGGGGTTGAGGTGCGTCGATGCTTTGAGTTGGAAGTAGAGGATCGCGATCCGAGAAGTGAGCGACGCCGCGGTGGACCAGATGGGCATTTCCCCCTTAAGCTATCATTGCATTGTCTGTACTGCACAGGTGGAGGCACAGAGTCAGCATTCATCTCCTACGGCTTTTGTACAATCAGGACTTACCCACGACTTGTTAGTGTAACACATCTGGTCATACATCCTGATAATGTCGTATCGTTCTTGGTACGTGAAACGTTCGTCTTCGCAGATACCGGGGTCTGTTGTGCTATCTTTTGCAGCCGGAGTGCACGCGGATATTGTATCCAAGGGGAGGTTCTTTCCGTAAGGAGGCGCTGGACTGAAGATCTCCGGACACATTGTAGAATCAAGCTTTTGATACGCTCCGAAACGAGCCAGCGAGTCGCACATGTTTGACGGATCGTCTTCCCATGTCTTGTAGGTACTGTTGTCGAGCTTGAAGTCGGGGAGATGGACTTGGAAGCCTTGGTAGAGTGTCGCCTTCTCTCCATCGTCATCGGGCTTGTCGATCCAGAGACATTTTGGTCGTGCTTCTTTAGTCTGGCCGGATTCGGATCGGAATTGTATCGAGGAGGCGGATTCAGACCAGTAGTAGTTGTAATTGGGATTGTGATTGTTGCATACTGCGGCCACTTCGCCGGGTAGGAAAGCGTAGGTATCGCTGCTTGTGGGAAACGTGACTGCGATAGCCGTGATGCATATAGCATCAGGCCCGGATGCGGATATGGTGATGTACTCTGCCTTCTCCGTGTTGCCTTGCTTGAAATATTCGGCCCAGACGTTTGCTGGATTGTTTTGGTCGATGACATGACGGCAGTTCCAGTTACGACTATAACCGACTCGGTCTCCGTTGGCGTTAAAGAGTGATATTTCTGGAGCACATCCACCGTAGCTCATTTGGCTGTAGAGCTTTTCCTTCTCCTTCTGTTGTTCAGCATTCAATGGAGGCAGGCCAACCATTATGTTGACCTTAGTCTGTGGCTGAGAGTTGCCGTTGAGCCATTCGGGAACCAGGGGAGCAAGACTGATCATGGTAAAAGCGACACTAAGACCGAGCTCGGCGAAGAAAGACATGGCGAGGGTTGGCAAGGTTTACAAGCACGAAACCTTAGGTGGGAGATACGAAGTGATAGTATGAGTTGTAGCTTCTGGAAAGTTGATTATCGTGAACGCTCTAAAGATTCTGATAGTAGCAATATATAGCAGTGATAGTTAATGTTCATGCTTTCATCGTCTCTTGCTTTGTGTAATTCTTATATGCATTCATACCACGGCATCTATATCGCCCCCAAATCTATTGCAATATGTGTCACTACATTTTCGAGTCTTGATACCGTACCGTTTGGACCCTAATGTCAGACCGCCGCTGCAAACTGCACAATACGGCGCATGGCGTCATGCACGTTCCATTTCTCACAAGATCGACATGCAATACATCTTCACTTCTGTTTCAGATATCTATCATATGTTCTCGAGTTTACGCCATCTGACTACGTATGTAGTCTTGACATGCACATTGGCCCCCAAGTGCGGCGTTTGGCACTCGGTCTCCTTTCCATGCCACAGTTCAACTGCGTCAAAACGTAACGAACGTAGTGATAGCCCCTTCCTGAGACGTGAAGCAGCCAGGTATGGCGCAGCATGTCATCATCGACGTTGTGGTGAGGCTTTGCGACCTGTCATTTTGTGGCGTATGAACTTGCGGCGTGGCGCCCATCGTAAGTTCTAAGCAGTACCGTACCATCTGCATGTGGCTCGGCTCACTGTGAGGTTTCATTTAGATGATCTGTGACCTTCTCGGACAACCTACATGAAATCCAACAGGACGATTGTTCCATATCGTGTCACTGCCTGACTTCGCCGCGGGCTATCAGCAGGAGATCAATGCACGAAACTCAAACACTACCTGGAGCTTTGAGGAGTTGGAGATCTGGCATGAGGCTGGACGTACAGATACCTTGCCCGATCTGGCGTGGACACAGAAGGTCACCGGTGAGGAGGTACGCACCAACGAGATCGTAAGAAGACATAAAACGCGGCATTACTCATTCAATAATCTTTTAAATTGACATTCCAATCACATCATCCGTCCCCCACGTCTCTTGAGAACATCCTGCAAGCGATCTTTTCATATCACAAAATCACCATCACCATGCGTCACTCAGTCCCGAAGGCCATCGCCCTTGGACTGTTGTCTGTATACATCTTACACAGCAGCGGCAAACCTATCGTTCCTTTCGCTCCATGCATAGACTTGGCATGTAGAGACATCTTCGAAAAAGCGAAGTGGACTACCGTTGCCCACGCTGAGAACCCCCCTTCTGCGTTCGATCGCAGAGCCAGTGGCGGAGGACGCCCGAAAAATCCCAATGAGAACAGTTCCAACTCGCCGCAGGCAAACCCCAACGATCCGAACAATCCATCTGGTGCAGGCGAGCAGCAGGGAGAATCAGGGGGTTTCAGCGAGACGCCAGAGACGGAGGGTGGCTTTTCCGACTCACAGGAAACTGAAGGAGGGTTCAGCGAGAATGGGGCCGATACGAACAACCCAGACTCTGATGCGCAACCAGCGAACTCAAATCCAGCGCCGAACGCACCAGTGGCTAACAACCCTGGTTCGCAAAACGCTGTTCAGTACGCACCCTCAGTAAGAAACAACCACAATCAGCCGGCCGCATCGAGCGATAATCCATTCATTCCAAGCAACGCACCTGTTGCTGTCATTAATGTTGCAGCGCGCAGAAATGAGTTCCAGGCGACAATCACTAACCTTAATCTCAACAACAAACCATGGTTCTTCTACAGTGGATTTGTAGACAGGAAAAGAGCCCCGCAATTTCAGTTAGGCCTCGAACACAAACTAGGACTAGGAAACGGCATGTCATCTATGAATGATGTGTTACCATTGGTACAAGACGTGAAGCCAGGCCAGACTTCATATATGACTGAATATTGGGATTATGAGAAAAAGCAGGAGTTTCATGGTGCAGGAGACTACTACTGGGCTGCGAACTCGAAGGCGTATGGTCAAGCGATTGCAGGAGATATGTACGCGGTGATTCCCAGCGGCCGAAGCGTGAACCAACCCTATCCCAACAAGGGATCCAACTGGTGGACATACGAGCTTCCAGAACTTACTCGCAATCCTAACGTAAACAGCATAACGGTTGCCCCCATGGCGGAAGATATGAATTTCATGAGCGTTGACGTCGACAAAGCTCTTTACTTTGGTCCTCCGATACAGATCTGGAGACAGGGTGACGAGCCTATTGGTTTTCCAGCAAGCGAGTTCCACCACCTACTGAGACCTAATGAAGCATGGGAGGAGCTTCCGGACATAGATATACCAGACTCAAAATGAGTCGGTATGTATACATGGTCATGGTCATGTCCATGGCTGATGGGGAGTCTTGCGTTCGGTGTCATCAATTGGTATAAGAGCGCCTATTGTAGGACAGCCGACGAATCAGCTTACGGCGTCACGTTGCTATTTTCGCTCGTTTCTCTGCCAGTTTCGTTTCAACGCACTCATTCTGTTACCGTAGTTTGATGTATGCTACACAGATATATCTGATAGGCTCAAATCTCAGTTAAGCTCTCAGAGTGGTGTAATGGCAGTCGATATACGCCACACTGTTATTAGTTTACAAGCTAGTCCTCGTTGCTGTTTGAATCTGCGCTTCAGCTCAAACGGACGCCCAAGTCTTTGCGCTCGTCATTGAACTTACCCAGTAGCACGAAACAGAGCCAAAGCGAGAGGTTGTTGAGTGCCCACGACAAAAGCGGTGAACTCGTCGCATGAGGGCGAAAACAGATAGAGTGGTTTCTGGTACCATAGCTGCTGGTAGCCTGAAGCGCCCTGACCTCAAGCTAACCTGTTTGGGCGGTTGCGGGGGCTAGCGCTCAGACAAACTACTTGACCACTTCAACAACACCGATTGATCGTGTTGGCAACCGCGTCGAAACCTATTTAGCCGCTATTGGCTCACATTCCATGGCAGGTCAGCTCCCAGTATGGTGGTATCTGTGCCACACGCTGTCCGTGCCGCATTGGCGAAGTTCGCAACATCAGGCGCCTCCCTCAGCATATGAGACGCACTATTCCACCCAGAACACCTATTTCAACTTGATATTTGAGAAGAAAGTCAACAATTCGAAGAGAAAGCACCAAGTCATACACTGCGATGAATCTTTTAGATCTGCCCAGGGAGCTTTTCGAGACCATCCTGCACTATGCCATTCTTGCTCGTGGAACGAGACGAGGGCTGCGCTTGAGACTCATAAATCGTGCGAAGCACCCTGACATTATTTGAACCTTTACGCCAACAGCCACAAGATTTCTTCGCGCGAGAGGTTATACGTGCACTCTACACCTTCCGACTGCTTGATGAAGTAGTGTTTGATGCGCGGCCCCTCTGCACTTGGGCGGAGGTTCACTTCTTCCGGTCTTATCTGGAGTACCGAATTATGCTTGAGCCACTGAATGGCAACCGATTCCTAAACGACATCCGAAACGTGGCCCTTCAGATATCATCCGTAAGCGACGTCCCTGAAGTCGACGAAAGCATCATCAAAAATGTGGTCCATATCCTGTGTGCAACGGTGTTGGTAAGCCGTTCCTCCATCGATCGTTGGAGGCAGGAATCCCGCCGCGCTTCCAAGTGGGATTCTGCCGAACTTGAGAAACATCTTTTCGGTGCTGCACTATGTACAAATACGCTCTCCTACATTCGGCGATCTTCTGCGTTAAGAGACGCCATGGTATTAGACCCTAATGGTCGTGATAACAGCTGCCTATTTGGACATTACGTTGAGCTGGCTGCGAAGCATGGCAACGAGGTACTCCTAGGTGATCTCATGACGAGCGGAGCATCTGGGTCCAGCCTAAAGTTGAGGTTCCACCTTTTCAAGTTTGCGGCAAAAGCTGGTCGGCTAGAGATTGTTCGATTCCTGTACAACGTTCGAAACGAGGACTGGCCATGGAATTTTGAACGCCAAACATATGCACGTGATACCCAGCTAGACACTATCGTCGAAAGTGTTCACGATCCTCAGGTGTGGGACTACATCGAAACCGTGCGCATCGCTCGTGGCATGCGTCCGATCCAAAGTCTTGCGATTAATAGAAGAATCTACAATTGTGCGAGATTAGGCTTCCTGGACATGGCGTCGTTTCTGGTACGAGCCGACGCACATACTGAGGACGATCGGGGTCAATATTCCTTCATACATCAGTACGAATCCGACCATCAAGTGTCATGCGACTTACGCGATCGGTCAGTCTGGGCAGCTAGCAGACGCGGCTCTGTAGCCATTGTCGAGCTTCTATTAGACGACGGTGCGAAGTCTAACCATGCTCTTGAGGGTGCGGCTCGCCACGGTCAGATAAACGTCATTAGTATGCTGTTGGATCGTGGAGTCAAAACCAGCGATGCATTGGTAGATGTAGGCACAGGACATTCAGTGCCCGCTAAACTGTTGGCGAAGGCAGAAAGAGGGCCGCATCTGGACGTGGTTCGACTACTGCTTGACGCTGGAGTGGACGTAAACGAAAGCATCGGGAAGGAGAGCCCTCTCGCTAAGGCGGTCGCCACAGAGCATACCGCACTATTTGAGTTTCTTCTCGAACGAGGAGCAGATTTGCATTCGCCAGGAACAGCAGAGGAGTGCGTGCGACAGGCAAAGAAAGATGGCTCAGAGTCCATGTTACTACTACTCGAAAAGCATGGGGTTGATGTCAACGCCCACTCAGCACCATCTACATGATTCAAGGGGCGCCTGACGTGGCTTCATACACTCTTCGATCACAACCTGGCTAGTATCAGGGTGGGCTAGACGCGCTTGAGCAAAAAATCGAGGGTGATGAAGTACGATGAAGTGGTACCCGTGAGGAAGTTACCCTCTCGCAGAGAACAGTATTCCTTTTGTTAGACGGGATGGAGCCACTACCTTATTACAGCAAAACAATCAGCTTCTGGTAAGCTCACAAGATGTTCAGATGTTCTAAGAGCATGACTTGGAGAAGAGAAAAGACAGATTTCTTTACATACACTACAAAAAAATACCACTGTTTCTTACTAGTCTACTAGACATCCATTCTATACTGCGTCGTGAATAGGCTATAGATAGCGAATAGCCAACCTTTCCGCTCTTCCCCGCTGAATTCACGAACTTTTTTTCTTTCGAGAAAGCTATGTTCGTAACACAATAATAGTGCGAAGAAAGCACGAAAGGTAGACAGGAAAGTAGTTTATATACATTCCGTCAAGTGGTCTAGTAGTAAACACACCAATGTGATCAGCGCTGACTAATTCCTTCGGAAAAGAAAAGAGGAAATAGCGCACATATTCTAATTGTAATGCTATTTGCAAGAGCCAAATCACGCCGCAGTGCAGCATAGGTTGAGCAAATTGTTTGTTTGCGAGAAATATCGGAAAACGAGTGGTTGTTGGGAAGAAAGGGACATGTATTTGCCAAAAAGGGGTCCTGAAATGAATCGCCATAGGGCAATCATCGAGGCGCATGGCTGAGTTCGGAGAGATAGCAGTGGTGATCCTCATCATCATCACGAGAAAGTTCAGACGCACGTATATTCAATTCGCCAATGCCAGGAAATCGATAGTTGTTCTCCAACTGGAGTGTACGCCATGCAATGCTATCCCACCCCAAACGCCCTAGTCTAATCGCCTTGCTTGAATACAACATCATAGCTCCTCCACCTCTCGCTCAACACTACTCGTCCTCTCACTAGCGCTTGATTTCCCTTTCTCCATACGAAAACCCACTTCTGTCCTCGCATCGTCCGTCAACCTTCCCCACTCAAGCAATAACCTGAACATGTAAACCTCCATGTCCTCCTTTCTCAACACCTTCTCCGTCCACACCTTGCCATCCCGTGCAATCTTCTCTGCGGCCTTGATGTGACCCTCCATCATGCGCTTGTTCCTCGCCTCAATACCATACCCGCCAAAATAGGCGAGCGAGGAAAAGAGGTCGTGCAAGCGGAGGTCCACGGGAACGAAATGTTTCCAGGCAGTAAGACGGCCTTCGTACCATTCGCGAAAGAGGGCAGCTTTGAAGACGACAGAATTGGACTGCAAGAAGGGGATGAAGCGACCCGAGAAGCCAGCACCATCCGTGTCGAAGAGGTAACGGTAGCGCCAGTGTTGTTTGAAATCGATAGGGTCACCGAAGCCGAATTCGCGCGTCTGGTCGATGCAGTCTTGACCGGCGCAGCGCGCAATTGGACCCACAAGGCGGACATCAGTTTTTGTCTCGAGAAGTCTCTTGATTTCAGTCGTGCGCTTCAGCATGTACTCCATGTGGCCGCTGTGATCGGGTTTCGGGAGCAGGATGGGTTGACGGGATGTTTCGTTGTTCATGAGATGCACGAGTCGTTGACGAAGCATGCCTTTCCAGGTGCCATGTGTAGTCACGCCTTCTGTAGTCGTCCCGCGCCAGAAGAGGACATCCGCCTTGTCGTGAAAGTGAGGATCAGGAAACTTTTCATCGAATCCATACTTGCTTTTGTCCAAGTAGTTCCACGGTGAGGGGTATCTGATATCGACAAAACCTGGAGCACGACTCTGGCTGAAGATAGGGACCATGTCATGAGTACCCATGAGGCTAGCGGGACTGAGATGCATGCCATGCAGATTGGCGATATCCGGCTGATGGCAGGGCTCAGATGATAAAGTCCAATTAGCTACGAAAGCGCCCATGGAGTGGGCTTGCGTACAGGTGTGACAGAATGATTTCGTATGCCAATGGCGCTCTCTCCGTGCGCGTGAGTCTGGTGGGCATGCGACGGAACCGAAAGTCTCATATGAAGGCTTGATGCGAGCATCGATGAAAAAATGGGGGTCCGTTCGTACCCGGTCAACATCCAACCACTTCTCTGCACGGTCGGCACTGAAATCCTTCGTCGGACGAGACGGGTCGGGTGTGGGGTACGGCTGTGGATTGTCTAGCGCGTCTTGTAACCGCTCGTACGGAACAGCCACACGACTCTCATCATCCAAGTTCAGAGCAAGATCCATATCCGGAAGCGACTCGGCGAATTGGCGTATCATGACCGCCGCGCCATCCATCATCCAACGGTGCGTATCACGTACGTTGTTGAACACCTCCACCTTTCCGTCTCTTATGCGGATGCCACCTACCCCTTCGTGTGTAGCCAAGACGGTGGCGGTACGCAACCGAAGGTCATCGGCATTAAAGGACGAGAAGGGCGCCAAGTCGTGTTCGATGTTGTCGTAGTCATCAATTACGATGGAGTTCCGGCTCACGGCGAAGTGGTACCACTTGTCGAAATTTGGTGGGGGGTCGCGATTGTAACGTTGCCGATAGTGCACAACGGCCTCGGCTAGAGATTTACTACGGTAAGCCTGTGATGCCCATCGATCGTGTTGGACTGTAGCGACGTCGATCAAAGTAGCGATGGGATGTTCCAGAACGGGACCTTGCCGCCGATAGATGACAACACCGATGGAGAAGGCGATGAGTAGTACGATGAATCCGGCCGACTGGTTCCTGCCCAGACGGATGGGTACTTTGGATCGGATGCGGGTTTCGATGTTCGTATCTGTGACGAGGTAGAGAATGAGCGCGATAGTGAGTAGAGTCAAACACAAAACAAGTCCGACGGTGGATTTTGGAGGAAACGAGTAGGAAACGCCAGTACCCAGCGCTCGAAGAACGCCAATGTATGCAGAGGAAAATGCACCAAGGAGCAAAGCGCTCATAACGCCGTACAATCGAGCCTAAGTCGTCAGCAACATGGTGAGAAGACGGGTGATGGTGACATACCGATTTGAGGAAGCATAACGTCATAAAGGGTATCATCAACGATAAACGCAAAAGACCAAGGAGATATTCAGACGGAAATGAGAGCATCCACTCGCGATGCTCAGGCATTGCGGGGTAAATGACAATGCCTGCGACGAGAAGAACTAAAGAAGATGCCTGTTCAGGGTTAGCTATGTAGTGTGCAAGATAGCGACCAACGTACAGTAAGTGTCAAGCCGACTAGGAGGTGATTCGAAGTGCCATCTTGGAGGTGGATTGTCCAGTCATCCGCCTCGGAGATGCCATCGTCGACCAGACGGTATGATATCTGGACGATAACACAGTCCAGCAAGAAACCAAGGAACTGAAGGGAAGGAATGGTGGTCGCTGTCGAGTTTGCGATGGGACAAATGTAGTTGGAGCGCAGTGTGCTGGACTTGATGACGACAAGGAAACTGCTGACAGAAAGCAGAAACGAAGGAATGATGTAGCGCGTAGAGCCATCGAAAATGAAGCTGTAGACACGGTCGAGTTGGGTACGTGGGCGCATGTCAGCACTCCAGGCGGGGTATTGTCGCTGGCTGGGGTGACGAATGCTGTGGTAGAGGGCGGTGACGAGAGGAAGGAATGCCTGTGTTGATTAGCAGTGTTGACGGCGTAGGAGAGGGTTGCGCACCAATGCAGAGGGTCCACTGCACTCGACGTCCTTAGTGACGCGGTAGAAGACGGCTGTGCGCCCGCATATTGCGAAGAGCAAGACGGCCAACAGCGCGCCCACAGCCCTGACGGTCCATCCTCTCCGCCTCCCCGGCTGACCAGCCTCTGTCCATATCTCTTCGGCAGCAGGTCGACTCTGCACCTGGTTCAGGGCTATGGCGATATATCTGGTCGGCGGTTGCGGCTGGGTATTGCGCGAGGACCAGGCCTCAATTGCGACGACAGCGAGACCAGTCAGCAGCAGGACGATGGCGACAGTGTGCAGCGGCTTGTCGAAGGCAAAGGAGTAGTCGACGGGCGTTGCAGTGCTCAAGTAACTGGATGCTAGGACGAGGCCGCTATGGTGGTGTCAGCTACTGTACTGGCTGGTAGCCTAGGTTTATGCTTACCACGGGAAGAAGAGGGCCTTCCTGTCCATGACCGCCGCATTCTTCGTGATGGCGTTTTACGACTGCGAAAAGAGGCAGGAATTGCGACAAGCAACACTCCACATGATCTGACTGTGAATTTGGGCGACGTGAGGAAGTGATTGTACTGAGGCCCGCGTCACTCCAGGCACGGCTGCTCGGCACCTCCAGGGCTGCAGCCAGAGGAGCGGGCTGTGCTAACGACCCTCACACTAACGGGAGGTGGAGAAGTCCGTGCCCACTCCGAGTCGAACGTCTTAGCGGACCCCTTGGATACGCAAATACGCTGCTCTACGACGCATGCCATGTTTCTTCACTTGCGACTTGTCTCTTCACCTGCAACTTGCTGCTTCAACTTTGCAGCCGGCGCGTGGAGATACCCTGCAGTCGCCGATCCGGGCCCCTAGCCGCCATCTCCAGGGACCATCCAAAATCACACCATACACACAAGACGGTTCTCACGGCAGATGCTTAACTGCTACGCCTCGCTGAGAGACGTGCGCGACTTGAGATCGTCTCTCTGGGATACCCTTTGTGGCATGTGGAACAGCTTCACCATGATATTTGCCACCGCGACACCGAGTTCACCGCGTAAAAATCAATCGTCATCAATACCAATTGCTACACCATTACGAATACAGCCCTGCTTGCGAGCCAACCTTGTGGTGGGCTACATAATGGTCCTCATAGTGTGGGACCATGCATGCGCCTCACTCTGTTCTGGCGCCAAGCTTTCCCGGCCGACTCCAACTTCCGATGCCGTCTGCTGTCAGCATGTCATGCTCGTATCCGTATGTAAGCTGTTTACATTGACCTTTCCGTGGTGTGATGACTTCAACACTCATAAACCACTGCCTTTCTCCATCACCCAGTCGTTTGAGGGGTGAAGGTAGGCGCTTAGAGCCCACTTTCGACGAGAGGAGCTTCTTTCGTGGTACTTAGGTAGGATTCCGGCGAAAATTGACCGAAGACGATTACCACATCTGCCACGACAAGTTGCAGCCGCTTGACGTCCGCTAGGCCGCCTTGGGTGCAGAGTCAATACTTGCGCTCAACGAAGAAGAGCAAGTGCTTTTAGCTCAGATCGCCATTTAGATTTCTTTTAAGCAAGTCATTGAAGTCGCACTTGCGCCCACAACGACTTTTTTCTCCAACCGTTTCCCGGAATTTCATTTTACGGGCTTCGAGATTAACGTCCATGGGACGTTCTGCCGTGAGATTTGCCTCGAGACAAAAGAGAAACGCTGACCTACAGAGGACATACATGCTCGATGTGCATACACATCAAAGAAGCCAAATCCAGCACAGCAGTCTAATAAGGGTGCGATTGAGCCATTGAGCTATTCGAAAACATACGCAGATACTTTCATAGTCGTGGACCCTAGATAAGCTATGTGCAAAGTGCAAGGTCAACGGGTTCAGGCACCGCGCAGTTCATCTCTCATCTCATCATTCATCACTGCGTCTTCATTTCAACATTGTTTTCATTTCTCATCCTATCATTATGAGCTTGCTCGCTTCTAACAGCTCCGCGAACGCTGGCTAATTATACTCACGTCACAATGCTACTCTTTCAATAAACGACTACCTCACGACACAACAAACTATCCTCGAAGTGAGTAGCATTCTGTATTGTAAGCGTGTAAGAGATCACTAATTCCTACAGGTTCTCACCAGCGCGATATCCGATGACCGTCACCCAAGCTCGTGGTGCAGCCAACAAGGCAAAGAAGCATCCGCCTATCTTGCACGTATCTCATACATTTACATTGGCACCACAGGCTAACGTACCCAGGTTCGGTGGGAGGCTTATTTGCCTTAAAGTTGGCCCGCGACGTCGTAAATTCTCAGCTCACGAAGATATGCTGTGCATGCGATCCAAATTTTTCAAGGACTGGTTCCAGACGGCACGCAAAGACGTCGAGGGGGAGTGCGTCATCTGCCACGAAGACCTCGATGCCGTGGTCAAGACCCTTACCTACTGCAAGAGTTGCGGAAATAACCTGCACCAAGCGTGCATGGAACGGTGGTTTGATACCAGTAGCACTTGTCCTACGTGTCGTGCAGAGTGGGTCATGTCGGATTTCCTGAGCACGTTCGATCTCGATGATACAGATGCAGATGGGTTCGACGCATACATTCAATGACTCTATGGACGTAACATTCCGACGTACGTAGCAGACAAAGGAAATGTACGGGATCGCTGCAGGAGGCTGGCCAAGGCGCATATCGTAGGAGACAGTCTCGGCGACGAAGAGTTCGTCAGGGTGGTACGACAGGAGATCATCAAAGACAGCTTGGGAGGGACTCACAGTATATCCGTCAATGTCCTCAACACTGTGTACAAAATAACCACCGGACCCTGCACCCTTCGGAGCTTCATGATCTACTTGTACGTCCTTCACGGCAATCGCGGCAACTGGATGTCTCAAGTCAACACATTGTGTCGCGCTGCTCTCGTCGATCTTATAATATACATGGTTAAAGAGACCGAGCAGCAAGATGGCAAAGATGTCTGGACTGCCATGGGGGAGGCTGGATACATCGAGCCAGAAATTCCTGCTGCTGGAACTGACGAGAGACAAGAGGAGGACACCTGAGCGATTGGGCACTATTGGGGAAGTGGTGTAGCCCACAGATGACCCATCTAAGCTGTCATGTCGCATTTTACGTCATCGTCAGATGATCTGTGGCCATAAACTATGTATGTAAATGGCCCTTTACTTGATAGTCGTCCCTACCGACAGCCTAAAGAAGCTCATGTCCCTAGCTTGTCTTACCTGCAACTACTCGAGCGTGTCAAACATGTGAATCATACTCCACCGCCTCGAGCGAGGTTCCCGCATAAACAAGGCACCCACTCCTCCCAACTCGCAACCAAGCATCGAAAAAAGTCTAGCAACCATGCGCCCGCGACAAAGAAGCGGAAACATCACGATCATCAGAGTTGAAATGTGGCATGAAGTTCCCGCCAAGCCCCTCGCATTATACCCTCCCACTCGCATCCCTCGCCAGAAACAGGCTAGTCACCAAACAGCCGAAGAACGGCCTCGTTCCTGCATGCCACTAACCAGACACGGCATTGTAAACTTCATCAACCTCACTCCTCCATCTAATCCAACCAATAACAGTCGAACACCAGATCTCACACGAATTCCGAGGAACCCGAAGCGGAGGATTAGGCGCGACCATCTCGCCGTTACCCACGTTTCTTCTGATCGACAATGGGGCTGAAAGAGCCACGTTTTGGGGGGCGTCCCTGCGTTTAGGCTGACGGTGTTGGTGGGACTGGTGTATCCGGTATGTTCCGGTTAATCGTGATAGAGGTACATATACATGGCTGTAGTACATTGAAGTGATACACCGCTTCGATTTTTGCTATCTTCCTCTGTGTGGGATTGACTTGGACACGTCTTCCCGCCATGGCCGTTTCTGCCCTCTCAGCAAAAGAACCACATATATCCTCTCAACCCCTCACCTTTACGAACTGGTACAAGAAGATCAACTGGCTCAACACAACGCTCGTCGTCCTAGTCCCATCATACGGTCTTTATCTGGCGCGTTCGACGCCTCTTACTCGACCAACGTTGCTATGGAGCATCGTCTACTACTTCATGACCGCTTTCGGCATCACGGGCGGGTACCACAGACTATGGAGTCATCGCTGCTATTCTGCGCGTCTCCCCGTACGCTTGTTCCTAGCATTCACAGGAGCGGGAGCAATCCAGGGCAGCATACGTTGGTGGAGCGCTAATCATCGCGCTCATCACCGTTGGACGGATACGATGAAAGATCCCTACTCTGTCATGCGGGGACTGCTGTTTTCTCATATCGGATGGATGGTTCTGAACAACGATCCGAAAGTCAAGGGACGTACAGATATCTCCGACTTGGATAGCGACCCCATCGTTGTTTTCCAACACAGGCATTACGGAAAACTGCTTCTGTTTGCTGCCTGGATCTTCCCTGCCATGGTAGCTGGTCTGGGCTGGGGCGACTGGTGGGGTGGGCTTGTGTATGCGGGAATTATACGAGCGTGTTTTGTGCAGCAAGCTACATTCTGTGTGAATAGCTTGGCGCATTGGATTGGCGAGCAGCCGTTTGATGATCGAAGGAGTCCGAGGGATCATGTCTTGACCGCTTTGGTGACAATGGGCGAAGGATATCACAACTTTCATCACGAGTTTCCGTCTGATTA
>JAESFQ010000489.1_pt1 | contig 14546 bp, 18 predicted proteins | sample 9269431 | NCBI WGS metagenome assembly JAESFQ01 (sample SAMN14502588, study PRJNA617103) | algae metagenome | isolation source: Plectolyngbya sp. WJT66-NPBG17 and co-occurring heterotrophs from well... | place: USA: Mojave Desert, Joshua Tree National Park, California | collected 2006-08-06
ATCGTCTTACTGCGCTTGGTCCTCTTACCCCTCGCCAACTCATCCAACTGCTCCGCAAAGTTTAACTGTTGCTATGATTCATCCCGTGCTAAACGGAAGACGGGATACTTACCGCCATGCATAGCATGGAGTCCACCGGTCAGACATCGGATACGATATGAATAGCCTTCAGACACCAGCGCCGCCTATCAAGGCTTGGTCTGACAGTGGCTCACACAGGGCATCACACGGTTTGACTATGGTGTGTCGTTTGACAGCAATGTGGTAGCACTGCGTCCAGAGATAATGCGATCTTTGTGCAGGTATTACTTTCCATCGCAGTTGCTCGAAGCGCAAGCTCGACTCTCATGGCCATGACTGGAGCGCGGCGTCCACGGCCGGCTCGCCTCATATACGATTCGTCACCGATCATAGACTGCTACGCCCGCAGGTCCTCTTCGAACGAAGCGCGAGCGATGAGCTTATCTGATAAGAGGCGACTTCATCCAGCAAAACAACGGAAAGGAAACCTTACCTAAGTGACAAGACAGTGAAGGTCCACCAGTGAAGACTTTATGCTGCGTAACATTAATTATATGAACAGAAGGCGCGAGATGCCAACATCTGAGGAGCACGCGAGGATGATACAAGATGGGTGTGGTCGCACAATCAGCTAGGTCACTCACCAGAGTACACGGGGTGAAGAAGCTGCATTCGCTCTCTCAACCCATGATACCAATACTTCAATGTGTCATGGATTTCCACATACCTCTCCATCCTCTGGTATTTGGGCCTTACCATCAAAACGTTACACTCTGCAATCAAGACAATTGCCATGTCTGACCACAGCAGTATGACTTTGTTGCAGAGTCACTACATCTTGAGCAACAAGTAAATTTTCCAGTGTATCGAGCAGTCTCACCATCAACCTTTAATACGGAGCTCTTTGTTCCCCCAATCTTTGGATGCAAGGACCTACCTAGCCTTTGAAGCTTAGTCGTAATGTTAAACGACAATTACCGATTAATGAAGACACCGGGCAATTATCTGAATGGGAAACCAGGTCCGATGTGTGGCAAGGCGAACAAACAAGCAAAAAGGACGTATAGATGGCAGCAATCTTAGGCTTCTCAGTAGATCTGGAGTAGCATACACGAATAAAGCATGATCCTCGGATAGTCACAAAGTCAAATCTAGTTTTCAATATATTGGTAGATTATGTCCGAAACCTTGAACATAGTTAACCAAAAGTGAGGACTAGACTCAATTCTGGCAGATTGAGCGAAGCTGAGAGAACATAGCCTTTACTGGAACCTTGTCGCGAGTCAGTATCTCAGTCTGTGCGTAATCACTTGACTCGCAAGACACGCTGTAACCGCGTTACCACAACAAACAGACACCGGCAGCACAATTCTTATCGTTTTTCAGCATCACGATACCGCGACACCTACAGCTCACATTCGCATGTTATAAACATGGTCCGAACACACTCATCGTATACGGCCAGTCCTACGCGCTTTCAATCGCCCCAACGCAGTCCGGCGCGCCGCCCGTCTCAAGATGGATCACAATACGAAATGGACCTGGATGCTCTGGGCCTCAACTCGACCTTCGAATCTACCGAACTAGAAAACAGCCACCAACCGCCTGCCGACCGTGTAGATACGAGCGAGATTGAAGGGCCGGAAGACTTCACTATGAACATGACCTACTGGATGACGGCAGATCTACCGCTGGCACAAATAAAGTCGCGAAAAGAGGCCAACACAAAACGGCCCGTCATACGAATGGATGCTATACAAGACGGAAGCGAAAGTAGACAGGCGACAGAAGTGGGTGAACCGGCAGTCGTGGTGGAGGACACCGAGCAGCGGAGAAGCAATCGATCTCGCACTGCTTCTCCTACAAGGCGCGCTAATGGCACGAAGCATGAGCGCCAGCACAGCTTGCCAGCTTCAGAGCGGTCTATGGAGAATGACGAGAAGGTTCGGAGCTTTCTCAGCAATCTACCAGACACGGAGATGGAGGGCGCACTTACTGGAACACCCTTGCATGCACCAAGACACAGCTTTCTGCAAGTCCCTCGATCCTCACCCCCGAAGGCGCGATCGTTACAACCCACTGTGGAGGACTACGACACACCGCGGAAACCCACTCAAGAGACGGTTATACGGCACACTTCAGCCATTATTGATACAAGCGAGCAGGACGTGGCACGCAATAAGATCGCGGAGCTGCAACATCGCCTTGAACAGCAAGAGTCTACCTCGCGATCGCGCATTACCGAACTTGAGACGATCCTTTCGTATACCCGCTCGGAGCTTGAAAGCACGCGGAATGAGAATTACAAGCACAAGGAGAAGGTGGCAAGTCTAGAGAAGAGCATGGAACAGCAATGTATAGATCACGAAGCAGCTCGCGCAGCTGCCGATGCCGAAGTGAAAGCCCGGGAAGATGCGTTAGAGAGTAGGATGCATGAGTTTGGAGAAGAAATGCGACTCGAGAACCTCACAAAGCTGGAGACTATGCTTGGAGAGTTCGAACGACAACGAAAGACGCTCGAAGAATCCAAACGCCAGCTCACTGAAGAGGTCGAAGACAAGGATCAGAGGCTGGAAGATGTTCGAGCAGAGCTGGCGCAGGCACGCCAGATACACGAGCGCGAACTGCATGACTTGAAGGAAACACAGTTGAACGGTTCTGGACATGGCAACGAGGACGCTGAGAAGGAACGTCTGTTATTGACCGAACAACTCTCTTCAGTCCAAGCGCGAGCGAATGCTCTGCAGTCAAGCCTCGAAACGGCTACATCTTATGCGAAGACAGCTCGTGAGGAGGCTCGAAGAAAGGACGAGATGCGCTCCGCTGTCGAAATCATGGCTCAACGCCATGTCACTCGCATCGCAGAACTTGAGGGACAACTCCAGGTTGCCAAGTTTGAAGTGGAATGCTCGCATGCCGATGTGGCGGCAAAACAACAGCTCTTCCACACGAATCTCGATCTCAACTCTCAACTTCGCACTTTGCGATCCGAGCTGGAGACAGTACGAAAGGAGCTCACTGTAACGATCCAAGGAGGCCGTCGCACGGCTGATCTCGAGACTCAAATAAGAGATCTCCAGTCACAACTCGAAGTAGCCCTTGCACATGTGACGGTAAATGAACAGCGTCATCCGCATACGGGTGAATTGGATATGCGTGTGAGCTCTCTGGAGATGCAACTTCGGTCTGCGCTTGCAGACCTGGCTGCTAAAGACAAGCAACTTCAACGTACAGCGGCTCTCGAAGGGGAAGTCAAGTCTCTTCAATCACTACTCGAGCAGTCTGGCACTAATACTGCTGGAACCGACAGACAGCCACTACAAGTTACTGAACTAGAGACGCGCGTACGATCTTTGCAGTCACAACTGCGATCTACTCAAGCCGATCTGACTACGAAGGAACAACAGATATCCTGTCTCGTCGATTCGCAAGAGCTAACCGAGCAACGCCTAAATGCAGCCCAGGGTCGACTACAAAGCCTCGAGACAGGCATCACGAACCTTCGCCAGCAGCTGGCAGACGCTCACCGCGATAGTGCCAAGGCTAGAGCTGATGCGGAACGCTTTGAGCAAGATCTTGAGGATGCCAATGATCGTTTGCAGGATGCTCGCGTGGAGGCAGATCGCCGTGTGAATGACGTTGAGAAGCGGATCAACAAGATGAAGGAGCTAAAGCTTGAAGCTGAAAACAAGTTCAAAGAGTTACGCAATCAACACGAAGACATGATTGAAGGACACGAGGCCATGATGGAGGATGTCCGTGATAAGGCAGAGGATGCTGTGCGTAAAGCCGGCGCACTACTTGAGCAAGAGCGTAGTGAGAAGAGGAGCCTTACCAAGGATGTGAAGCGAGCTAGAGAAGAAATCGAGAAACTGCGCGCCGCCGCGATTACAAAGCTTGCAGGAGAAGATATGGATGACGATACTTCCATCTCATCATTTACGACCAAGACGAACGCAAAGGATACCGAAATCGCCAGTCTCCACGACATGATTCGCAAGCAAGTCTTGGAGACCAAAACCCTCAAATCCGAGCTTTCAGCCCTTCGCAAAAACAGCAAGGACCTCAAAGCAGCATCTATATCGGAATCTCAAGACACCATAGCCTCCTTAGAAGCCCAAATCTCCGCCCTCCGCTCTGAGAACGAAGCCCTTGAAACCCGTCTTGCAAACCAAGCGGCTGAGAACGATGCAATCAACCAGCAAATGGACGAGAAACTAGCTACTTTGCTGAGTAAACTTATGAAAGAAAAAGCGAAGACGGTGGTTGGAAAGCGTGATGGGCAATGGACGGAGAGTGTGAGAGAAATCGAGGCAGAGAAGAAATTGCTCGGTAAAGTCTTGATGAGGCAGTGGGGGAGGGAGGAGATTGGTATTGATGACGAAAGGGAAGCGAAAGATGGGAAGCAGGCGTATCGATACAAGTACGTTAAGAGGTGAAGGGTTGGGCAGTGATTATGACATTCGTTGCATAGGTGAGGCGTTATTGGTATGTTTGTGATTTGACGGATTCATGATCTGGCCTATTTGGCACATTGCGAAGCTTCTTCTATCCCTCGAGTTGCCGTGTGTGATTGTGCCAGCTGTGCTCATGTTCAGCGTCTCCAGTCGGCATGAGCCCTCCATAGCCAACCATAGCATCCCCTGCCCTAACTGCGCTCTCTGTCTTTTTGGCCATGACCTCACAGCAACCCCTTCCTAGCCAATTCGACCTTCTTCCCGAATTCGCCATTGGCCCATCCTCCCTTGCTCCCACAGATAGCAATACCATCACCAAGTTCGACCTTATCTTCTACGCTCTCCCAGGCGCAGGGGCAGTGGTGCGGGAAGTGGACGCAGGAAAGGGTGCCGGGGCAGAGGTAGTGAGAGCATTGTGCTAGGAGGTAATGTTAGCAACGAACATTGATGTTTTGCCATGGAATGTAATCGTAGAAGGCGCTCTGCGATGGGAGTAGTCTGGATAGGCAGAGAACCAGACATGAAGTTGTAGTACAAGAAGAGAAAAGAAAACAACATACCAGCCTCATACTGCGCCTGATACCAACTACTATCGCTCCGAACATTCTGCGGCTCTTGCTGTTGCTGCCCTCCACCACCAAACATTTGATCGAAGAAGCCAAATTGCGCACTCGAGCACCATATAAACGATGCAACAACCGCGAGGATAACTTGAAATCGCGCCATGGTCGCTTCGTGGGTTTATAAGTCTGCGACAACCGTAGAGTAAGTAACTCGGAGAGGTCTCGTAGACTGTAGACTGTATGCGGGAAGTGGATGATGTGGAGGTTTAGTCTTGATCAATGCAAACGAGACAAACAAGGTAAAGTCTCGAGAGGACAGGGATGTCGGCTTGGCGGAACCCGTGAGCTCGGTGGTCCGCAAAAAACTCCGCCCGGGTAGGAATTTCGAGCTTCGATATCCGCGAACACGACTTACGTGACATCCCACCTATCTATCCCATTCGCTCCGCACGACCTCTTTCTCACCGTACCTTTTACGAAACGCAATACCGGAATGTGAGTATCTTACCTAGTCAGCGCGACGCTCGTACCCGGCGCGCAATCCCAACAGTAGCAGGAGCAGCAGCAGCAGCTTCTTCCCTACAACCCAGTACCCCAGAAGCGCAAAAAAACTAACACATCCACAGCATGCATCTCATGTATATCCCCGACCCCGCGGACCCGCGCAAGCGCATCTACACGCTGAAGAAAGTCATCGACGGTGAAGTCAGCAAGAGCGCGCATCCTGCCCGTTTCTCGCCCGACGACAAGTACTCGCGGCACAGGGTCACGATCAAGAAGCGCTATGGATTGCTCTTGACACAGCAGAGTATGTTTGGCAGTTTGGAAACCCGAATGGGGTTGGAGTTTGAGGTACGGGACTAACGCGGGTACAGAGAATAAGGTCGCTGAGAAGATGTAAGCGCGTGCTTGTATGGGCTGAGTTGTTAGATGCTAGTGGAAGATGGAGGTGGGGAGCTGAGGATGGGGTGTGTGATGGAGACGCTGCGATGTTTTGCGGTGGAAGGTGGATTGGAGGTAGTGGAGGCATGATAAGGGCGTTCAACGGCGTATGGGCGAAAGAAAAGTCTTCAGACACGCGTCGGGCTACTCTATGGCGGTACGGAGCGCCTAGGTTTCTCTTCAATGGGTACATGGCAGGTTTTTCAAATACAATGGTTATTATCATTCATTGCGAGCTGCATTATGCGCATGTGCTGATACTGAGATTCGTCTAAAGACTGTCTCGCGACTCTGTCCGCTACCTCGTAAGGGCAATGACAAGATGTGTTTTGCGCTCCATGATCAGTAGGTATGAGGCGTGATATGTACTACAGCTAAGATATACATGTATCGTGAAGATGACGGCGTTGCCGAAAATATACTAGCTATACGTATACAGTAGAAGTGAAAACCACATCTCTGCTCGACAACGAAGAAGGAAGGACACCACACACAAAATATCCCACCATCAACTACCTACAACGTACTCCGCCTCCACCTCCTCTTCTCCTTGGTCGTCCTCTCGATAACCCCCTCCACATCCGCAAACTGCTCGTAAAACTTGAGACTCTCAGGGTTCGCCAACGTCCCACTCGGCGTAATCTTCTTCCCGGATACAATCTGCTTGACAGGCAACTCAACCTTCTTCAGATTGACTGTAGTCTGTCGAAAGTTCATGCATTCATTAGCATGCGTACCAAACAAGTCCAGAGCAGGGAGACACGGGAAGGGAGAAGAAGAAAAATGAAGATCAAACATACCGGAATATCCCAAGTCTGAAAGACAAACCTAGGAACATGACGCCGACTCCTCTCCTCAGCAATCTTCCTCTTAATCCTTTCAACCAAGCGCTCCGTAAACTCGTACCCGTTATTCATCTTAAGAAAGAGCACAACGCTCTCATCCACATCCTGCGGCCGCCGCTGCCCAACACAAATACTATCCGCAACCTCTGGGAAATGCGTCTCAACAACACTGTAAATATCCGCAGAGCCAAAGCGCACACCACTAGGATTCAGCACGCCGTCCGCGCGGCCCAGAAACATGATTTGGCCCGTGAGCGGATGGATTTGGATGAAGTCGCCGTGTGTCCATACACCGGGGAAACGAGTGAAATATGCAGAGCGGTAGCGAGTGTTGTGTGCATCGTCGCCCCAGAAGTAGACGGGTTGGTTGGGGAAAGAAGCCGTGGCGACGAGTTCGCCTGCTTCGCCGTCGGGGACAGGACGGCCGGGTCCGGATTCGATAGTAGAGTCGAACACTTCGATCTTTGTGCCTAGACACGGGCCTTGGCAGCCGCCTGCGTAGACGGGCTCGAGAGGGTTTTCGACGCCGAAGCGGCCGGCGATGTCGGTGCCGCCGGAGATGTTGCGCAGGTGGACTGAGGCGGGGAAGCCGGTGTCATAGAACCATTCGAATTGCGCTTCGGTGAGGACCATGCCCGTTGTTCCTACGCTCTTTAGGTGGGCGAGCGGGAAGAGGGCGCGCGGCTCGATGTGCTGCTTCTGGAGCTCGTGGAGGAAGCGTGGGGAGGTGCCGAAGTCAGTTACGCTTTGTTCTTCTAGGATGGAGAGGAAGGCTGAGGGTGAGGGTTGGAAGGGGGAGCCGTCGTAGAGAATGGAGCGGGCGCCGAAGAGACAGATTTGTACGGATACGACGTACATGATCCATCCAGTCTGTGTTTGTCAGTCAGTCAGGAAAATGCTAGGTTAGCGGGATAAGAAAGAACTTACGGTTGTATACTGCAAAACGACACTCTCGGGAGTCATCTCCTTGTGCAATATACTCTCCTTGCAAACATTGATGAGAACACCACCAGTCGAATGCACGATACACTTCGGCATGCCCGTCGTCCCACTCGAATACACGATCAGAAACGGATCTCTAAATGCCACCCGCTCAAACACCAACGTCTCGTCTCCCTGTGCAACTTGCACAAACTCATCCAGCCGCACAGTCTTCGCTAGTCCCTCAACCTCAGATGGCCTCCCAGGGAACCTAGGCTGCAAGACAACGCCCTCAAACTCTTCCAAACCCGCACTCTCCAGACCGGTAATAATCTGCTCGATCTTGGGTCTCAGATCAACAGTCTTGCCATTATACACGGTCCAATCGTCCGCAAAAACGTACTTGGGTCGAATCTGCAGCAATCTTTCAAGAATGCCTTTGGCGCCCATATCAGTACTGCTAGAACTGAACAGTCCACCCACAGCAACCGTCGCCATGAACACAACAAAAGTATCGAAACTCGTCGACGCGATGACGGCAACACGATCCCCTTTCCCCACTCCCCTAGCACGCAAAGCATTTGCGAGAACACCCACGCGACGGCGTAGATCGCCCCACGTCAGATGTCGGATCTCGGTGTTGCCCTCGCGGATTTCCGTCAATGCGACTTTGGTGTCTTCCTTGTGTGTTGTAGTACGAACGGTGGGGTCGGTAGGAGAGGCGGTGAAGAGGACGTTTTCGGCAAAGTTGAGATATGTGCCATAGAACCAGTGGGGGTTTGTTTCCATGGGAAGTGAGGTGTCGACGACGGTCGTGTAGGTGCCCGAGTAGATGAGGTTGCTGGCTTTCCACATGTCGGTCCAGAAATCGGTGCGTGAGGGGCCGACGCTCCAGTTGTAGAGGTCACGGAAGGTCTGTTGGAGGCATGTCAGCATTTCCGAAAGATATTGGCTTTTGGTTGGCTTTCGTTGAGAACGAAGGCCAGGGTTAATGGTTTGCGATGGCTTGGATTCATGTCCAGAGGAAAGAGTGATGGACAATCTCAGTATCTCAATATCTCCCTCATTTCTTGCCTCACTTCTATCTAGGCCAATTCGGGGCAAAAGGCATACCTGTATCTGCAATCCCCTTTTCGCATTCGCGTCTTGCATAAACTTCCACATGGCCGTAGACTTTGGGTCCGAATGTTCCCACAGCTTGCGTGGTGTGGACATTGTCGTCGCCATCATGACTGGTGCCTGGGACTCGGTCTCAGTCTGCATGAGCATAGTCGCCATCTTTTTCTAGTTGAGAGAACGAATGTTCAATAGAAAAAGAGTGTAATAAAAGAACGTGAACCGGTTAGGGCGAAACAAAAGCGAGTGTGTGTTGGAGAGGATTTCACGCTTGCCAATGTAATGGCACGGCTATCGTAATATGAACATCTTGTTGTACGGAATACAGAGTCACATGACGTGGACTTGTTGTTGCACGTTTTCTTCTTCTGCCCCAACATCGGCGTTTGCCATGCGGGGATGCGAAACAAAAGCTACATGAGTCTCGAAGAAGACATGCCAAGAAACCGGAAGGATTTTGAATGCATTGATTGCTACATTTGACCAATGAGATTTGCGAAAACGCACCTTGGCTTACAAGTACAAAAGGGAATGTTGTGGATGTATACGTTTACCGAGTACAGGAAACCCGTTGCACAATAGATATGTAGCCGCCCATGGCTTGCCGCTTTCTCTGCTGCTGCCTCGGTGATATTGCCGATGGGTTGAGGTCATGCGGGGAAGCTAGGATGCGGAAAGTGTGTACCCGAGGCAGATGCGAATGTTTTCGTCATATAGTGTTTACTTTGTCGCTTATCGTGTCTTATCTCGTTGTTTTCTGTTGGGCAGTCTGTTTGATTCTCGAGGCACAGTGTTCCTTCTTTGCCGGTTCTAGAGTTGATACTGCAATGTTCGTAGTTGGTTACTCATTGGCTATGGGCTGTTGAAGTTCGTTCACGAAGTCTCGTGAAGGTGAGTACCTTGCAGTAGTAGTCGTCATCGGCTGAACATGCGATCTGGATGTGGGGGAGGCGTGCGATAGCACGCGGCAGTTGACGATGCGCACGTTTGCATCATAATCTTAGAGATGGGCTACGCGTCTGAGTGACGTTCCAACCATGTAGTCAAACATTGAAGTCGATATGTACTACTTTACTGCAACGTCGCACAGCTGTCTGGGAGAAGCCATGTGGCGTCCGTCTCAGACCGTCACGGTTTCTCTTTGCAATCTGTTGTCTCGTCAGTATCTCTAGGACTTCAATGTCCTTACCCAGGCGATATGGGGACCGGTTAATCTTGACCCCAGCCAACAGCTGTAATATGGGCATCGCTATGACTTTAATGTGGTCTTTTGCGCCATCTACAGGTATGCTGTCATTGGTGCAATCTGCCCCGCGATTGTGGTCGGGACATGGCACCGGGTGCATCTACGCCGCGATGTCGGTCGAGGACAATATACATGAAACTCGCTTCCAAGCAACAGCTGACGTGTGGTGTGCGAACAATATCACTACCGATGATCAGATGTTCGAGAAGGTTTATACTCGGCCGTGGGGGTTAGCTGACGTGGTCTGTGAAGAGATGTTTGAATTAGCTCGGCACAGGACGGTTCCGCTGTCAGCGCAACGTCTGGACGTCTGTGCCACCGAGTTCTTGGAGTTGTCAGCGCCGTTGGTGTACAGATATAACACAAACGACTGGCTCGACTGCAGTTCGTCGCATCCGAGTGAGACCTTGCATCAGACAGTGCGTGTGCGCCTTGACGGGGCTGAATCTTGGTGTCTGTGATTACTGTCCTGATGAGTGGCATGGACTGCAGCTCACAATCGCTCGATCACTGTCCTGATGAGTAGCATTAACTGCAACACTCGCAATCGCTCAATCACTCGTCTGTGGGGCTTGTTGGTTTGTGAGCAGCCAACGAGTGCGGTGCTAAACTCCGACGATAAGCTGCTAGAGGCGTAGTGCAATATACCTAGATTGCCGAGTTGATGCTAGTGGTTTCTTTCGGCGACGTGACTGACTCTTCAGGCAATCAGAAGAAGCTCGTAGATAAAACGCGGGACAAGTCTTGACTCGATGCAGTCTCGTACAGTTTGTAATTGAAAGTGCGGCACACAACGAACTGTAGGTGTAGGCTGCGAGTGGGCCGGGGTAGGCCTGGAGATGGTGTTGGCGGTGAGGGTAATAGAAAGCGCAGCGACGAATAGCAGGGCGGCGACCGTGCACACCTTCTGCACATAAAATGGAGCCCGTGTGGTGTCGACCGAGAATAGAGCCAGACGATCAGCGTGTTCCTGAAAAGCCAAGTGGATTCGGAGCCCGCTGCATGCGCTGCAAATAAAAACGGGCGTGACGACGCAGGACATTCTCGTGCCGTCAGCAGCGGTGCGACTCCAGGTGGACACGCGTCGGAACAAACTCCACAGGACGGGATGTCCTGCACTGGCAAGGTTTGTCGAAAGAAGGGTCTTCCAGGGCGCGAGATCTTGCCAATGCAAGCAACCTGGACGGTTAGAGCGGGCGAAGAAAAAAAAAGACATGGTGACAGAATCGAGCATCCTTTCGGCTATGGCGTCGTCGGCTCCTGGACCATCCCCACACAGTGGCCGCCCCATCGCCAGACGCCCGTCTCTGAGTGGTGCCGCCCCCTGAGCGGCACAGGAACACACCTGTCAGGTCACCGTCGAGAAGGGAAATGGTGGTCTGTTCGCTCAGATGAAAGGATGGTCGTCTTGGACGCGTGCCGTCCGCTGGCGACATTGCCATCGCAACGCCCCACGGTCGTTTATTGCAACGGCAGCAGTTTGGTGTGCACGCCATGCGTTCGCCGTAGACGCTCGAGAGAGCTGAAGGTGTGCACGCGCGACGATACGAAACCCTCTGGGGGCCACTCAGATCAGGCCCCTCAGCAGCACCACGCCGGTCGGTAGCTAGTGCAAGCTGCAGCAGGTGGGAGGGTTGCGCCATTGGCAGCCGTCAGTGCCTGGTGCTAGGCCGTCGTGAGAATCGGTGAGATGATGGATGGGCGCGCACTGGCTCCGCCTACTGACTCTTGGGCTGCCTTCCCTGCACCCTCGCCCGTCTTCACCGTGCTCGCTTGTACTTGAAACCTCGACGGCTGCCAGGGGTGTAGAACCTGGAAAGTGCTGCAATATATACACTCGTCGCCAGTGTGTGCCTACTATAGCGTTGGCCTTGCTGCACCCCTCCCACTGCCCTACACCACACCCTACACCACACCCTACACCCGCAGTGCCCCTCCACCACCTCCAACACTCCAGCTGCTGCTATTTACCACGAACCGGACCCGTGCGACACCATCAGTCTCACTCCGCCGGCGGCTTGCCTTGTGTTCCCAAGCCACGCACACGTCTCCGACCATTGGCGCGTAGGACCTGCACGCCTTTGGTTTCAACTCTCGCCGGCTGCCGCCCAGTCCGATATATCAACACCACGGCACGCGCATTGCCATTGCAATATCTCCTTCTCCTCAGCAATCATGGTCGACGTCGTCGTGACTTCGCAGCTGAAGCAATGGACTTTCGAAAAGCCTGCAGTCGTAGCACGACCTCAGCGATCGAGTACTGACAGTACAGCCTCGAGCCCCAACCTGTGCGACGATACTCCCGATACCCTACGCATAGATACCGCTGCCGCGCAGGCATCACGCCCACCCACCAAGAAGGAAGCTGCCGTCTTCCAAGAGCGATACCTGTCGAGCGAGGAAGACTTGACTGCCGACGACGGTTCGGCCTCTGAATCAGAGTATGACTACGACGACGTAGTTGTCCACGACCTTACAACCGAGTGCAAGGCGAGGACCATGTCGGTGTCGAGATGGGAGAAAGGAAAGAGTTGCGACATGGCTGTGCTAGTGTCATACGCGCATGCAGGTCGTCCCAAGGTTGTCGAGATGGACTCGCGCTCACCTGTCGATCGCCCAGTCGTGCAGCAACGCTCGGCTTCAGTTGCGAACCTGCTCCCAATTACGACCGCCAGTAAACTACGCAAGGCCGACGAGGCACAGCGACTTTCCATGAAGGTGCTGCCTACAAGTCGCCTGGCTTCACCTCCCCTCTCTCGCTCCGCATCGCCCGTCGCCGACCCTGAGCCTCGCCGACCCTCTACCAGCCACAGCCCCGTCACCCAGAAGACGACCATATACCCCGACTCCGCTTCCATCACATCATCGTTCCAGACTGTGTCAAGTCGCAGCTACTCACCCGCGCTAAGTGAGGCACCTCGTCGACCATCTACATCCACCGCCGGAGCGCAGTCGGCTCGTTCCTCTGTATACGTTCCCACAAACTCCCGTATCGACCTGACACGGATACAAACATCGCAGTCATCGTACCAGTCGTCGTATAGGCAATCGCACTTCGCACCGCTGACCCCCCAGTCGCCAGCTCTATCCTTCCTCAGTTCCGATCCCTACGAGAACTCCAACAAGAGCGCAGCATCGCCTATCATCAAGAAGCCCGCTGCACACCGACGGTTACGCTCGATATCAATGAAACTCTCCCTGGCCAAGATTGCCATCTCACCAGCGAAAAAGCCGTACGACTCTCGCATCAACGGCAAGGCTCCCCCAACCCCAATGACTCCAGGGCCCATGACGCCTCAAACTGCACCCATCGAAGGTTCAGCCAGCTTCTCCAGCCCGAACAAGCTTCGCCGCGCATCGACTATCCTCCGACCAAAGTCCCGGGGAGGCGACTCCAAGAGGGCACCCACCCCAGAGAACGCTCCTCCAGTCCCACAGCTCAACGTCAGCACCATGCAGCAAAAGCGTGCAACCACCATGGGCAGGATGGTAGCCCGCGGCGCCAACGAGCGTGAGCCTACTCTTGTCATACCAACATGCCCAGGAAGCGACACCGACGACCCCATGTCGAGCGTCAAGAGCCGCGCAATCCGACGACGAAAGTCACTAATGGATTTCATGGATTCCCTATGAACGCATCAAGAGCCCACTTTGTTCGAAACGCGTCGCCACCATCAAACGCATAAACGCATAGACGACTCTCCATCATGCGACTACCTTGTACATGTTACTCGACCACTACCTTCTTCCCTGCTCGCCCTCTTGGCACTTAACTTTAGCGCATAATACCCGGTGTACCCCAAGCGCACGACATGCCATTTCCTTGTTCTCTACTATCCGTTTTTATTATTCCTTTAGAGGTTACGATACCCTCCTCAGCTTCTTCGTTGTTGGCAAATGCGAAGTGTTCGCTGCCACACCCCATCTGTCGCTATCCACCGCATCCAGCATGCCTATTTTCTTGTCATCCAACAATTTGTCGCACAACGCGTAATTCTGACTTTGTTTTGTTTGGAAATGAACGGTCATGATATCCCCTACTAGTTTTACTTAGTCCTCATTGTCGTCACTTGGCGAGATGAGATGATTAGAATCTACTTCGCCTACAACACCTGCATTCATCGTCATGGCTAACACGTTTGTTTTGTGACGTACTTGTTCGTAGCATCACGCCATTAACTTGCGACAACGACGCGCGCCAGCACTTATGCACCATGACGCCACGCAGCCCAACCCCAGCCACCACGTTTCCAACCTCGCAAGCCTTAACTGCACTCCTTCCTGCACATTGTCCAGCGCACCCAACACCACGGTCGAAGATGACGTTGCCAGACCCTCTCTACTGTACAGTGGACCTTTAGCCTCCGTTCCAAGTTTCCTCTTTCCCACAACTGCAGGTCCGAGGTAAGGTACAGGACCGATTAGATTCGGCATT
>JAESFQ010000490.1_pt1 | contig 14540 bp, 5 predicted proteins | sample 9269431 | NCBI WGS metagenome assembly JAESFQ01 (sample SAMN14502588, study PRJNA617103) | algae metagenome | isolation source: Plectolyngbya sp. WJT66-NPBG17 and co-occurring heterotrophs from well... | place: USA: Mojave Desert, Joshua Tree National Park, California | collected 2006-08-06
AGTCTGGTGGAACTGCACCCAGTAGATGTACTCCATGGTCAGGTCGGCGTAGATTTCTGAGAAGCCAATGCTGAGATCCTTGCGGAGGTTGTACCGGAGAGATGCGAGGAAAGCAATAGCCGTCCGGCTGCTCTTGGTCAAGTCGAACGACCACTTGAACGCGTTGCGAGCGTCCTTGGCGCAGATTTGACGGTGAAGCTCCTGAACCATCGCGTGCGCAGTGCTGGTTTGCTCAATGGCCTGGAAGGTCGCGGCGATGGACTTTGCCGACTCGATCTGCTTCTGCGACGAAGTCTCCTTGGACACAATCTCGGAAACAGCCCTTGAGATCTGCTTGACCGCAACATCAGACTTTTGCTGGCGCGAGTACAATGTTGCGAGCTCTCTTAAGCTGCTGAGTGAAGACTCGTGACTGTAGCCGTATTCGCGTGTAGACTGTTGGAACTGGGACTCGGACATGTTCAGGGCACGCTGCACGGTCTCGGTCTTCATACTGCTTGAGGACGACGACTGCATCTGCTTGATGTAGAGAGATGACAATGTCTGGTTGATCTCCGAGATGCTGGTGGTGGTTGTGACCTGCTTGCCCGACTGAGAGACTGCCTCGTAGAGCGAGATAGCCTCGGACATGTGCTGCTCGCTGCTCTGGGCGACGTGAGCGAGCGCGAGGGTTGCATTGACAGCAGTAGTCGACTCGGCGCCGAAGACGGCAGTGGCAGTCTCACGATACTCCTTGGTAACCTTGTAGAGCTCAGACCAGTTAGCTTTGGTCTCCTCCAGACACTGGTAGTATCGCTCGTACAGCGTCTCGACAAACGTGACTTCGGTGAAGACTTTGTGCTGCTTGGTCTGACGAACGAATGTGTTCCACAAGACTCCATAAAAGGTCACTGCTTCGGCATACCTGCGGTCTTCCCAGTATGTGATGGTGACAACCAGCATGGCATCCAGCGCGTCCTTATGGCAAACATCAGAGTCTTTGTTGAGAGCAGTGATGATCTGCAGGTAGTAGTCGAGCCAGTAGCCGTGGTTGCGAGGGTGGCTACGACATCTCTGAGCCAGGATGTACAAGGTCTGGATGGTGAGCTCGTGCGTGTGGCCCAGACGTGCGCGGTAAACAACCAAAATCTCCTGGTAGGTGCTGATAGCCTTGTCTGCGTAGCCGTGCTTGTCGTAGAAGTTGATCAAGAGGTTCTTTGACTTCTCGAAAGTGGCCTTATCGACCTTCTCAGTAACCAACACAGCGCGGAAGAATCGGTTGTAGACATCGTCGACCTTGTCGAGCTGACGTGTCTGCAGATAGCATTCTGCAAGGCGTTCGACAAGCTCGATCGACTCTTGTGTGAACACGGTCGCCATGGTCACATCATGAATAGAGTTGGCGAGGAAAGACGCCCAAGTGCGCTGCAGGGTAGCGTGGATAACGTTGATGGCCGCAGTGTATTTCTTCTTCGCCATATATTGAACCGTCAGCTTCTTGGAAAGTGCCATGGTGCTAGCCTCGATCGTCTTGGAGCTCGAGATGGTCGTGAAGAACACGTCTTGGAAGACGGATTCCGATACAGTCGTCGTAGTCACTGTAGTAGAGCTGGAGCTAGACAGACTGTGCTGGACGAGCTCTTTGGAAGTCTCGGTCAGTTGCTGGTTGACCTCACGCGAAGCGCTCGTCTCCTCATGGCTCATGTTCTTATAGTAAGAGCTGGCGAACTTGAAGATGGACAGTGCTTGTGAATGCGCATTCATACTTCTCAACTCCTTGCCAACGATCGTGAGTCGTGAGACGATGCTGTGTGCAAAAGATAGCTGATGGGACTCGTACTGCTGCCAGACCGAGGACAGAATTGCCGTAGACTCACTGGTACGCTTCTGGGTCTTCAAAAACTGTGCATAAGAGGTGGCGATCTCAATGTTCTTCTCATGCCATTCCACAGATTGCACAACGCGGCACTTGGATGAGACTTCCATCCAAAGCTCAACGTACATCCTCTCAGCCTCCGAAAGCCTCTTCATGCTGAGAAGCTTCTGAATCTGAATCAACTGAGCGCTGATGGTGGAGATAGTAAGAACCTCGACACTCTCCTCTTCGTCTTGATCGACTTCAAAAGAGAAGTCATCATAGATCGCAATCTCACGATCGCCTTTACCCTTTCCAAGAGTGACTTGCAGGTGGTCGTGGATGTCATGAGCCTGATGCGAGTCTCTGCCATAAAGCTGGATGGTCGCATCCTGGATCAGGCGATAGATCTCAATGGAGCGTTCTTCTTCGTTGATTGTCGCGTAGAGCTGTGCCAGAAGCTTGCGGGTCTCAATGACTAGCTCAGAGGTGCTTCCGTACTGACGCTCATAAGTCGTGATCAGCACCTTTAGTACTTCCTCACGGTGCGTCATGATCTCGGTCCTCGTGGTGCTGGTCTGCGTCTCCGTGATCTTCAAGAACTGACTGGCGCAGTCCAGGGTCAAGGGATGAAGATCTGACAGGACCCTGCGGCTGACGATGGTACATAGATAAAGGTATTTTGTCGCTTCTGGGATGTTCGAGATGAGAAGATAGCTTGTGGTGATTGACAAGTACGTCTGTAGAAGACCAGGGTGGTTCTCTGGAAGGGTGTTCTTGCGAAGGATACAGACAAGTCTCTGCAAACTCAAAGCCTCGGGAATAGGTAGTTGGGTGTCCCAGCAGTAAGACTCCAAGATGGGGAACATCGTGCTGTCAGGGAACACCTTCTGTAGTTCAGCACTGGGCTTGAACTCGCCCGATGACTTGGGAGCCAAAGGAGACTGTTGGAGATGCAGAACCCAGTATCGGACCGCATACTCGAGGAAGGGATGCTTCCTGAACAGCCTGTCTGGAGTGGAAGGATCAAAGGTGTCGAACGTTGGTTCGGCCTTGTGGTCCTTCAAGGTGTGTTTGGAATATGCAAGAACCCTGAGAAGCATATCCGTCTCACTGTCTTTCAGAGGGATAGGGATCTTTCCATTGGCGGAAAAGTCGTGCAGGGCGGAGTGAATGACGGGATGCTTGAAACGGACGATGCGTTGATGCAGAGTGAACAGCGGCGCAAGGGTCTTGAAGATCTCGTTTGTGTTGACACCCTTGTCTGACACAGTACTGCGCTGTACGTCGACCGAGAACAAGGTCTGAATCTCGTCAATGGTGAGAGGTCGCTCAGCAGCCAAAACCCACGATAGCAGTGTCTTCGCGTCGTTGGTCGGATTGATTGTAGTGAAGAGCTTGAATGTGAGGTCCTCGACGGTGGGTTTTGAGGACTCAAAGCTCTCCAACGTCTTGATCAAGGCATCCGGTGACTTCTGGGTGTTCAGTAACTCACAGGTCAGCGTGACATGTAGGAAAGATCCGTTCGCCATCCGGATGATGCGGTCCAACAGCTGTTCTTGATCAAAAGGACGCTGGCCGTGGAAGTGATGGTTGTGAATCAATGCTCGTAGGGCAACGGCGTGGAGATCGTCCCGGACATCTTCGTTGGCGATCTGATGCTGGATTCCCTTGGTCGAAGACGGGATCTTCATGGAGGACGACAATGTTATCAGTCTTACGCCGTGGCCTTGCTGAGTCACCCTGGCCAGCCTCTCAAGAAGGTCGGTTGGGCTGAAACCGCCAATAGCCTGGATAGAGGCGCTGTTCGAGGCTGCAATCTCGTCAAGGCCGTCAACTACCATCACCAGCTCGCTGTTGCCGGAGACGGGCTGCTGAAGTGCGTCGCCCAACGCCTGCCACAGGTACTCTTCGTAGGCCTTGAGATCATCGGAGCTTCTGCATTGGTGGTAGGCTCGGAAGAGAGCGTGGTATACACCCATGTTGCCAATGCGGAGATTGAGCAGCTGGAACAATAGCGACTTCACTACCGCCAGCGACGTGGCAGCGGTTGGAATGTCAGGAGACAATGAACAGAAGAGCGTATCGTACTGCTTCTTGTTCATAGGGCGTTGCAATCGCTCGACGATCGATCCCGCTAATGTCGTCTTTCCGGCACCCGATTGGCCGGTGACAAGAAAGACGCGGTTATCGCTCTGGAAGAACCTAGTCATGTGCTTGTTGAACCAAAGACAGGTAAATTCTGCTTGGTTGTCGACATAGGTCTCGTGGTCTCTGGTGATAGCGGCAATCACGCGATCCTGCGAAGCCAACCATCTGCTCAAGTGCTGAACATCGATAGCCTCACCCTCCTCGAACTCTCCGCTCTCAATCTGAGACTGCCAGATCAATTCGATGACGGTGTTCTGGCGCGTACGGAAGGTCTCGATTGTCTCGCCGAAGAGCTCGAAAATGTCAAGGGTGGTTGAGCCGGGAGTCATGCCTTTGACGGTCTTGTAGAACTTGATCGCCACATCGACTACAAGAGTAATGAGGTCGGTATACAACAAGCAGATCTGTTCACGAATCTCTGAACTCGCCGTCAACAGCTCCGAGCGATGCAGGACCGATTGGAACGACAAGGCAAACTTGTAAAAGACGGAAAAGGCCTTGTCGAGAGCTTCAGAGTTGTGGTGGCTAAGGTCAAGAAGCAGCTGCGCATGACCATACCCGATGGTGGCTGCTGAGCTGCTGTCCTGAGCAAAGGGCTTCACAGCTTGCTCGAATCTGTGAAGCTGCTCAGCGAAATATAGCGCGCGGATCAGAACCTTGTCCCAGCGACTGCCCTTGTGAGGAAGAGTAGTCAGACGCTCAGACCTGATCCATTCAAGGAACGCGACGTATGAGACATTGCCGATGCTCTGGTACACGCCTGCGCCCAGCTCGGCCATACTTCTCTTCCGGAGAGAGGCTGCCGAGTCCTGAACGAATGAAGTTTGGTAGCTGTTGCCGTTTGCTCGCTTGTTGAATGATTTCATCGTGCTGAAGTTTCCGCTAGTTGCGCGAGAAGATGTGAAGGATGGCAGACGGCCCTTCGAGCGGAAGAGGGCTGGAGGTGACTGTGGCGGGGAGAATACTGCACTCATGCCGTTCATGCCATTCATGCCGTTAGTGCCGTTCGTATGCTGCCTAGACGAGGTGGGTCTGGGTGATAGCATAATAGGCGATGGAGCTTGTGGGGTTGAAGGTTGTGGGGTTGAAGGTTGTGGGGTTGAAGGTTGTGGGGTTGAAGGTTGTGGGGTTGAAGGTTGCGGAGTTTTGATGGTGACCACGGACTCAGTCGAGAGATTGGAGCTTACTGAGAAGCGGATAGGAGATGGAGAAGGAGGACTGTCTGGTTTTGGAGGCAGTTCAAAAACGAGCTCCGTATTACGGGCTGTTGGGGTGGGTGTTGTGGGAGCAACACGCGGGGGTATAGATACAGATGAGGAAGGCGACGAGTCTGCGAGTGGCAAGGATCTCCTTATCACTGGACTGGGCCTTGCAATAGCTTCAGGTGCCGTTTGAATACGAAGACCAGGTACTGCAGATGTAGAATAACTAATCTCGGCAGGGGAGGGTCGACCTTTAGTCACTGGTAATGACGGCGGCGAAGATGAATACTTCGTAGAGGGGGGAGACGAGGTTGCGTCGGTCTCGATGGATGCGATAGATGTTGAACGTCTATCTTGATTATCTTCCGTTGCCAGGGAGGAGCGCTTCTTTTTGTGTCTTTCTAAAGAAGCTGGGTCAGTATGAGAGTGATGTCCGAGTCAAGAAGCCGACTCACTGAAAATCTGTAACATGGGTTGGAAGGAACATGGAATAGATGCGTTCCAAAGATACACAGGTCGTCTCTATATAATATTATACCTTTCAAAGCTACGATCAGCTGAGGCAGGGTTCACAGACCACGAGCGGGGCACATGTATCCTGATAGCATGGATCAACAGCTTGTCGTCATGGTGTGAGCTGGTGAGTATTCCCGAAGGGTAACAACAGCGCCCAAGCGCATGAGCTAATTCATCTGAGCCGGGATGAGCTTTGTCAAGAGCTCCAGACAACCCTAAAGTCGATAATGCAGGTCGGCGATCATGCATCCTAACCGAGCAAGAGACGTGTGGGAAGTCGTTTTGGCATAAGTGACTGCGTCGACGCGTACGCATACTGCATCAGCTCCACCATATGGGATACACGGGGAGGCTGCACGAAGCTAATGCAACTAGGGATCGAGGTGGAGTGGGGAAGCTTGCCCTATGCCCTATGGTGACTTGATCTGGGAAAATGCCGCAGCGACCAACACAGTGTTTTTCGAGAAGAGGAGCTCCCCCAATCTACCTGGAGGACTGTTCGAAGGGTGGTCAACCAAAACATAGTGTTTGGGGCTTTGTTGCCAGCCTGAGACAGCTGACAGTTCGTAAATGACGGCACGTCGATACTATTGCCACCAGTACGCGGAGTTACGCTGAGCGAGATTCTTTTCCCTGTAAAGTAATGAGATCTGCGTTCCTTCCGAGCTCATACTAGACTGTCAGAGAGCAATATTCCAATAGAGCGGTTATCCCTACCGCGTCCACGAAATGTATGCTGCAGGAGAGATACAATCACATGCCTAGCGCTTCGTTTTTCATGGTTGCTTTTGCACCACCCGCCTTGTCCGTTTTTATTCCTGTCAAAACACTGCCCTCCCACATTCACGGAGCGGCGAACACGGGCAGCGCCGTTGGATTCCGTTGTCGTTTTCAAAGGCGCAAGCCACGATAGTCTGCAAACGAGTACCGTGTTAGCGTCTTCTGCAGTGGTCGGCGACTCCGTCCGTCGTGGCTCTGGATGGAACTACTGGATACCTCGCTGAGGGGAAGAAGCTTAGAACGGAGGGGGGCTGACTGAAGTCCTAGTGTGGATCTCGTGTGGTCCGCAACGAGAGCTGAAGTGTCGCAATTAGGCTAGGTGGATCTGCAGGCTAAGGAACGGTCCTCCCGCTCTTGGAATACGCCGCCCATTAGCATCGCTTGCTCGCCGATACCTGCAAGCCTTGAACTGATCTGCTTCTGGCATCATCGATGGGCGGCCCGCTAAGGAAAAGTGTAGAGCTGATAGGAGCAGGGCACCATGGATCCCCACCATTCACATCGATCGCCTGCCGTGCCGGAAATCGGGGCAGGACATGTCCTGGATCTGATCAGAACCACTCTTGAGCCTTGGAGTGAAATAGTCGACCTCTTAGCCTCTCTCGTCGGTATACACTTCCCGGCACGACTCGCTTATCAATCCGCGACAGCATGGTTGGGCGTTCTTTCTATCAACCACAAAAAAAAGTCAGAGGCTTGATAGTGAAGAAGACTGTAATTAGCTGATGAGGCTGATCGAGGCTGGCGTACGTTTTCATTACCGTATGGTTGTTTTGTCGGACATGTTCTTTTTCCCCGTCTCCACGAGACGTCATGCGGAAGCCCGGACGGACTCTAGCCGCAGATCCCGCCTCCAGTGGACACAACCCCACTTCCAAATGTGTCCGCATCTCCAACTTGAGTTAGTTTAGACGACGGCGCGTCCCACCAGCGTCCTTTTTGCACTTTATCACCCGCATTATTCCTTATTGGGAGTACTGCAATAAGCTTTCGCGATTGCGATCCGGCCCAACGCCGGGTCAGGAATCGTCAGGCTTCCCGGCAAGAGCTTCCCCAGGACGGTACGGAAACCTACATGGCCAGCCACCGTCACATTCTGAGGGCCCGGAACATATCTCAAGTAATTTCTTTGATTAGTCCGCGTTTGGGATCTTCGTGGCCGTGTGCCAGTCTGGACGAAGCTCAGACAACGTGTAAGGTACCCGTGGACAGCATACATGCTTTTGGCCGTGGACGTGTCGACATTGTCTCAACAACAACAATCGGATACCCGTATCCACAGCTCATGATGTACGAAAGGATTCATTGTCCGGTCGCCGTTCGACTACCAACTGGAAGAATTCCATGTAAAGTGGAGGCGTCACCACTACCGACCAGTGTGGCGCTACTTTAAGCGACACTGCAGCTATCGGCGATGGTTCTGGCGTCGATACGAATGTATCCCTCCCACTAGCTCATCATTGTGCTACTTCTGAAGAGTGCGATGGCTGTACCCGCTGCCCGAAACGGTAGCAATGCCTTGAATCGGACAGTTGCCAGCTCCACAGTCCTTTACCATGTTCGTGTTTTTTCTTCCGACGGCACGCACGCTACTTCTCAGCTACCCACGAACGGTCAAGCGAACGTCTGGGAAAGTCTCCGGTGAGGCTTCGACGAAACATTGTGCTCGCCCATGTAAGGAGATGGAAAAATAGCCAATACGTTCGAAGACCAAGAGCGAACGGCGTCCAATCATCCAGGGCGTCATGTTCTCTCGTGATCCCCGTCCTCGAATAGCAAAAGCGGGCACCTCATTTCTGATACTAGCAGTAATCTCCTTATTCGCAACTATCACGAACGGACTGCCAATCGATTATACGCGAACAGCCCGCCCGATCATATCGCGCGACCCACACTTTATCGGGTTCGCCGTAACCCCAACACGACAGGTTTGTTTGGCTTGCGTTGACGTGATGTTGAAATTGGAATGCAGGATCAGAGTGGAGCGATTCGCATCACGCCATTTCGTTCACGCCGACTCAGACTAGGGTAGATGCATTTGACGTGGATCACTACATGCGAGGCGACGTTCAGCTGAGCGTTTGTGGTGGCGCGGGAAACAAGCATGTCAGAATGTCAACCACAGCTTACAGGGCGCCTCGCTCTGGCCGTATGCAACACCTTCGCTCAGCATGCATGTGCTTCATTTACACCACGTATGCCGTCACACACACGTAGTGTTGACAAAGATCACCCTGTGGAAGTCGCAATGAAGTGTTCGCATCTCGATATAAAACCACGTGCTTGCTGTTCTGTTGGCACCTTGATGATGCTTCCACCGATCTGCATCTTGTCGTCTGAGGCGTTGAAGTGTTTTATCCATTCTTGCAACAGTACAACTCCACGGACCGGACATACAGCCTCGATCCTGGATGCCAACCACCCATTCTCTAGCATTGAAAACTCGCTGTCCAAGCCCTCTCAATCCGCACGTATGTATTTTATTCATGGTCTCAACGAGTGCAAGCATTCGAATCTGAATCCAATCCAGCCATGTGAAGACCACCAACTTCTGAGCTATCCACAATATGTAACGTACAACCATCAGTTACTATCAACATATTCCACATCCGACTCTGTGATGATCGAAAGCAATGCAAGTTTAATGTCGTTCTCCGGATCCACGACATGATGCAGGGTGGCTTTGGTACTGACCCTAGTACTTGGAATGCAGAACGCCAGCGAAAGGACCATACTTCATCTGAGAGGATCGAGGGCCAGTCATCTCGGCGTATGCCTTTGATTTTGAAGCTATTATGACTGAAACCCAACTATGTAAGATACGATACTGTCACAACCAACAGTACCTTCATCTCAACCACCCACGGACGCCATTCCTGACACCTCATCTGCCCCTCACTGTCAGACACCTCCTCAACAGCATCTGTGATCACGGAAATCTCACATCAGCGCCTGCCGCCAGACTCGCAGTGAGGATTAGTATAGCTCGAGATGCCGAGCGGCGGTATTTAGAGCTACCCCGCGCATGTGCCCCGCATCCGCATGTAGTTATCGCGAGTTGACCAACCACGCGTTCTCCTTTAACGTGCTAAACGCCGGATAGTTGCTGTCGGAATGTTTCCGATAATGCAGCTGCAGGCGACCTTTGAGCAGATAGGGTGCTTACGTTTTCGTCCCGAGGTAAATCGTTTTCATCTTTTGCCTCGTACGAAGAGGATGACTGTGTCGCGATTTCTGTTGATTCACATTGCAAGGACGTGATTTCTTTCTGCTGTCACTTCTGCAAGTGTGCTACATCTTCGTCTAACGTCCAATTCCTTATCAACTGTACTTGAAGAATCATTATAAATACCGCCATGTCTCCTCCATCAGCAATCGAGCCCCAAGCAGGCGACGAGACGAAGCTTAACACGGTGGCACCGAACGAGCCTGGTCTGAACCAAAGAGATGGGAAGATGGAGATGCTCAAGTTTCCCAAGCCGCCCACGTTTGACGATCCGTACAAGGAGCGGGCGTATCTAAAGGGCCGACTTGCTGCTGCTTTCCGCATCTTTGGAAAGTATGGCTTTGATGAGGGCGTAGCCGGCCACATCACGCTGAGGGTAGGTTGGCGAGCACGTGTTTGGTATGGAATGTACTGAGGCCAAGTAGGATCCTGTGGACCCAACGACGTTCTGGGTCAATCCATTCGGCGTCGCGTTTAGTCTGATCAAGTCATCCGACCTTATTCTTGTCAATGCAAAGGGCGAAGTCATCGATGGCGGAGAGTGCCGCCTGTTGAACACGGCAGCTTACATGGTCAGTAATGTCCGTGTACGGATTGCGTAAGACTTATGCTAACTTGTTACACGAATCTTAGATCCACCATGCTGTTCATTCCGCGCGTCCCGATGTTGTCGCGGCAGCGCATTCACACTCCATCTACGGCCGCACGTTCTGCGCACTCGGCCGCAAACTCGATACCATAACCCAAGACTCGTGCGCGTTCCACAACGACCACGTTATTTACGAATCGTTCAACGGCGTCGTGCTGGCCGAGGAAGAGGGCAAGAACATTGCAAAGTGCCTCGGCAACAAGAAAGCTGCGTTGCTTCAGAATCACGGCCTGCTGACTGTGGGTAAGAGCGTCGAGGAGGCAGTGTTTTGGTTTATCAGCATGGAGAAGTGCTGTCAGTCACAGCTGATGGCGGATGCGGCGGCTGCGGGTCGGGGCGGGGAGACGGTGAAGATTACAGAGGAGGATGCGGTGTACACACACAAGACGATTGGAAGTACGCTGGCTGGGTGGTTCAGTGCGAAGCCGCTGTTTGATGTTATACACAAGGAGACGAACGGAGATTATCTGGAGTAGGCGTGCTAGTAAATCAAGATCAGTCACTACATGCAAAGATGGTCTTGTCAGAGCTTATTCCGTGGATTGATGCTGACGGACGCCGAGATGACATATGGGCGCAACGGCGGTGATTTTTGTAACGCATAGATTCATCATAATCCCGCTTCCCTCCTTGTCCCTTGTCAGATATTCAAGACCCTGGCTGACAAGAGCACGTCAACTCTTTGTTCGTGATTGTAGATGACCGGATGATGGCGGCGATGGAGATGAACCGTGCAAGGAAGATGCTCGGCATCCAACAAAGCAAGTAGCTCAATGCGTCCCAGCACCGACTTGAAGCTCTGCTCACGGCTTCGCGACGGAGAGTCATCGACAAGTCCGCCAGCCACAAAGGCGGAGTCGGGCCAAGTACATCCGTAATGTTCCTCGTGCTTGCCACGTCGCACTTGGCAGCGAATCTCGGGCTTGTTGTATAGGAGCGGTGAGACTGTTCACGACGAGCGGCCAAGACAGAGGGCAGTGTTGTTTTCAGCGAAACTCGGGGTTGTACAAGACGACCTTGTTTGATGAGGCGGTGGGTCAGCTTGTGTGATCTGCAAGCGGTTGTTTTGACGTGCATGGACCACGCTAAACTCAAAATTGAGCTCTTGGCGGAATGCGCCATCGTGATGATGACATCATCAGCCTCGGCACCCAGCGCGCACACTGTGGCACCCGCGTTCCAAACTCGCGAGGCTGGTGGCAGTTCGAGATGGGCATAGTGCGTCGAATATGTGTTGCAAGTTCTGAGACGCCGCGACGAGTACTGAGGGAATTGTGTGACGACATGCTCCACTTCCCCTGGCCAACCTGGCAGCTCCCGAGCTAGCCATGTGCTGGCTGGCCGGTGCCCACTTGGCGTCGACACAGCCTCCTCACCAACCACCTCGTCATGCCTACCGCACAAGACAAACTGCACGCCAACAGCACTGCCCTCCCCCCTCTCGATAACTAGCCATTTTCGCCGGGCTCTCGCTGCACAGAATCAACCTCGAATTGCCTGCCAATCCTTCTAGCCTGTGCTTCCGCCAATTGCCGAGCTTGCTCCGGCCAACCATCTGCCAACCACATCGCTTGGCTCTTGACAGGTCAAATACTGCTAGGTTTCCTTTGCGCCGCGCGCATCTACCTGTCTCTGCTTCCAAGAGCAATGAGTGAGTAACAATGGCCCTTTTGATTCATTTTCCCGCACGCGGCAGCTAGGCGGCCTTGTGCCGTCGCTTCGCAGTCTTGGTATTCTGCATCGACCTTACAACACCATCGTCGTTCGGGTTTTCTAGCCAAACACTCGACCGCCCGCAGACCGACCGGGGGCGCAGCACACCACACCCCCATAATCAACGTCCATCGCGCATCTGGCCCACCAACTATATATCGCTAACCTGTGCGCTTGGCAGAAAACATATATGCATCTTTTCACCGTCACGGTCGAGCATACAGTTATACCCGCGACCAGCCAGTGGACATGCCGCAGCCGCAGCCGCCGCCCGCCAACGGCAGGCTTCACGATGAGCAGACCCCGCTCATCGGGCGTACCCAAAACTACGAGAACGAGTCGCGCCTCAGGACGCTGCCCAAGCACGTCTTGCACTTGACCTATGCGACGCTCGCCAGCAACTATGTCAACGTTTTCCTCGTCTTTGTACCGCTCGGTATCCTGGCCGGCGCACTGCACTGGAACCCAACCCTCGTCTTCGTCCTCAACTTCATCGCCATTATCCCTCTTGCAGCCCTCTTGAGCTTCGCGACCGAGGAGCTCTCTGCCAAGCTTGGTCAAACTCTCGGTGGATTGATGAATGCCACATTTGGAAATGCCGTCGAACTCATTGTAAGCTTATGCGCGAATTAATGCGCTGCAGCACCTGCTGATCTCAAGATAGGTCTCGATTGTTGCGCTCAAGCAGGGTGAAATTAGAATCGTCCAAGCGAGCATGCTGGGCAGTATTCTGTCTAACATTCTTCTCGTAAGTCCAGTTTCGTTACGGTGATGCATCGGCGCTGACTGTAACCAGGTGCTCGGATGCTGCTTTCTCGCTGCGGGCCTCACTCAGCACGAGAGCCGCTTCAACGAGACGGTCGCATCTACCATGTCCTCGCTCATGGCCGTCGCATCCGCCTCGCTCATCATTCCCGCCACCCTCTACGCAGTCATGCACGGTGACAACAAGAAGGACAACCTCGAGACTGACAAGAACATTCTCGTTCTCTCCCACGGCACCGCCATTATCCTGCTTATCCTCTACATCCTATATCTCTACTTCCAGCTCTATTCGCACCACAGTCTCTTCGCTGATGTCGAGAACCAAGAGGGTGGCGACAGCGAGGAGGACGCCCAGATCTTGTCCCCAGTCGCTGCCGGTGTTGCCCTGGTTCTAGTGACCGTCCTCGTCGCTGTTTGCGCCGAGTTCCTCGTCGACAGTATCGACTCGATTGTCGAATCCGCCCACATCAGCAAAACATTCGTCGGTTTAGTCCTGATTCCAATTGTCGGAAACGCCGCCGAGCACGTCACCGCTGTCATCGTCGCCTACAAGGGCAAGATGGACCTTGCTATCAACGTTGCCATTGGATCTTCGATGCAAATTGCTCTCTTTGTCACTCCCTTCCTTGTTATCCTCGGCTGGATCATGGGACAGCCCATGACACTGCATTTCCAGGGCTTCGAGACGATGATCTTCTTCATCTCCGTCTTGATTGTCAACTACCTGATCCAGGATGGAAAGAGCAACTACCTCGAGGGCGCCATGTGCATTGGCATCTACGCCATTATTGCGCTCGCCTTCTACATCTACCCTGACAACGCGGCTGGTGACATCACCGTTGACGTGGTCAGGCGCTTCTTTGCTGTCAACTAGTGCGCAACCGTCCTAGTTGCAGCCGAAGTCGCGCTCGCTGAGCGATGCCGCAAACTCCATTTCCTTTGTACAATTTACTGCAGCTATAATTTATCTTGGCATACACTACAGAACGGAAGGTATATTGTTTTCCTATTTGCCGTTCCATTTCCTTGGTTCCTAGTTTCCTTGTACGATTATCTGTGGAGCCTTGCAGCTTCTCTTGGCGTTACTTCTACTTGTGGCAGTGCAGCCGAAAAGTGGAGTGTGGCTTGACCATCTTACTTGGTCCGTGCTTGGCCGGCACCTCATGGAGGTGACCTGGAGGGAAGGGGAGGATTTGTACATGCAGGATCAAACTAAATGTCTTGAAATATCTGCGTAGTCTTTCTGTCTTGAAGTGATACGAATTGCGTGCTCAGAGTCGTCGGGAGTGCGACCTTTCACTACCTATCCAGGACAAACCACTTCCACACCACTCCGTCACCAGCATCATCACCGCCCCGCCTTGGCAAACTCACACCACGCCGCCGCCCAAACAAGATACCACGTCCTTGACGCCCCGCCATCAATCCACCGCTCATCCCAAAACCCATCCACGCCATCCCGAAAAAACGCATAACTAGCCTTGGCATCCACAAGCGCGAGATTCGCATACAAGATACCGCGCCAACCCCCCTCGACATTTGCTCGGCCGTCCGAGAAAAATGCGTCCCATTCTTCGCGCACGAAGCCGCGGGGCCGGATTAGAGAGGTGCACGGCGTGATGGGGAGCATGTGGATGCCGTGGATTAGGCTGGGGGGGAGGGCGAAGTATGCTGTGTAGGGAGGGAGGGTTAGTTTGGTTGGTT
>JAESFQ010000491.1_pt1 | contig 14524 bp, 18 predicted proteins | sample 9269431 | NCBI WGS metagenome assembly JAESFQ01 (sample SAMN14502588, study PRJNA617103) | algae metagenome | isolation source: Plectolyngbya sp. WJT66-NPBG17 and co-occurring heterotrophs from well... | place: USA: Mojave Desert, Joshua Tree National Park, California | collected 2006-08-06
AAGGCCGTGCTTCCGGCAGAAGCAACTGAGACAACTCCTGTCAAACCCCGCTACATGTTCGGTCCTTCAACGTTGTGAAGGATTACGGGATCAGGACTGCCATATGTGGTTCGGCGCGTTTACGGTTCAATCGGCGTGCCTGAGGCAAGTCGTGTCTTCAGGCACCGGGGATCTACATCTGTAACCAACACCCACGGAAACTCCTCAGGTTCCATTCCTTGTGACGCAAATCCTGGAGGTTGGATTCTTTGATTAACAATCTCAAGCAGGCTTACGTGCATGCGTTCGGATGGACTGCCTTCCAGATCTTCAGATGCTCAATCATCCCTCCATGACCTGTACTACGCCCGCCGCTACGTCCTAGGACGAGCTACGAGACAATTCGGTCCTTTGTTGTCTTGACAACTCTGAGCAGGCTCATAGGTATCGACTGCAAAACGCGTTCTTTCGGATCTCTCGACTCTATACTCTCAGCAGGTCAATCAGTGCACGATGCCATGCTTTCTTTTCCACCCACCTCCTTCACTACTACTGCAATGGCACGAAGCCACACGGGTCGCACAGAACTTGCGCAATTGAACCGATATCCATACGAAAATATACTCTTGGATGAGAACTATTGCAAACCCAAGGGAATCAGATGGTCAACCGTCCCTCCATCACCTGTACGGCGCCGCCTTCTAGGAAGAGCTGCGAGACAGTTGCATCCTCATTCGTCTCAACCTCGATGAAGATCTCGCTTCGTCGGCCCATCTCTACGCCCTGAACAATTGCGTACTTGAACGTCTTAGATGCCTCTCCTGCTTTCTGCGAGAGATATGCTGCCAGATCGCTGGCAGCGCTACCGGTAGCCGGATCTTCCAATGGACCCTCGATCATCCTCGTTCTTAGTCTCGTCACGCCGTCGTCGCTCTCTCCCATCCGAACAAAGAAATATGTCCCAATAAACGTCTTGTTCCAGCCTTGATCCAGGCCCTCGACGACGAGGGACTTGCCGGCTAGCGACACCATACCCAGGGCCTCTTCGCTTTCCAGCTCGACCAAAACAAAGGTCATGCCTTTGACTATCGAGACAATAGCATGGCTGTCCTTGACCTGGACTTTGCCTTGCGTATGAGCTTCAGCCAGGCGCGGCTGGAGAACGAACAGTTCGTCCTTGGTAAATGCCTTGTTGTGAACGTGACTGTACTGGTCAGCTTCCATCTGCAGCACGTCAAGTGGCCGAATCCATCTCAAATAGTAGGTCTGGAACACTCTGAACTAACAATGGTAGTCCAGACACCAAAGTACGCCGAGAAGGATGGTGTCAAATGCAGGAACATACACGTCATGGGGTATGGAAGCCTTCGCCGTCATCTTGCCGCAATCGTAGCGCAGCCCGACACGCCCGGCTTTCAGGTTGAAGCTCGCTTCCATGAGACCGCTGTGGACGCCACGCTCCCGCGCTGTCCTTCCCAAGACATAGCACGCAGTACCCACGGTTGGGTGTCCGGCGAACGGCAGTTCTTGCGATGTCATGAAGATGTCGACGGTCCATTGGTCCTCTGTCGCACCATGGGCGTTCTCGTGCAAGAATGTCGTCTCCGATAGGTTGAACTCTCGCGCGATGATTTGCTTTTGTTCCTGGCTTAGGGTCCGGCCATGCGGGATGCGCACGATGGCTAGCGGATTCCCACCGTATGGCTGGGACGTGAACACATCCACGGTTACAAAGTCGAGCTGAGAAGATGATGCCATGGTCAATGTGTCACGAGACGGATTTTGGGAGACGAGTAACAAATGGCTGGTGTTCAGCACCGCTCTTGCTTCGTAAATACGTGGGCCAGATGACTCATCAAGACCTGCATGCTGCACCGCGGCATTTCCCTACCGCGCCCTACATGTCATGTAGCAGACACAGTTTTTTGTGATGTTCTGGACCTGAATGTAAATTGTGTGATTTGAGATATCTTTCATTCACCGTGTATGTTCGCCGTTTAGTCCGATGAGGTCTTGCTGCAGCCCGGAGGGTCGGATGTACGGTACTACCCAAGTTAGCCCGCCAAGCACGGTGTATCTGGAAAGCACGATGTACGCATGGCTTCGGCACCTGCCATGTTCACCGCAAAGCCTTTGCGCCGGCCTTGGCATTATCCTCTATCTCCGAAGGTGAGGCTGCTATCGTGAGGCTGTGGTGTTGCTGTACAACCACCAGCCATGGATCATTAGCCCACGTTACGTATCCTTGCGGCTTGCCCCAAGTGGGCTGACGCTTGACACTAAGGTCAACCCTACCTCATGCATACAACAATGTGCCTGGCTATAATACCATCTCCAGCTTCTCAGGAGGTCTGCGACCGGCACACCTTCTCACCGATGTGGTAATCAGGAAGCCGAGTCCTGGTCCAGGTTGCTTACCGGACTCCACTAGCTGTCTGCACGATGACCCCTCATGTCACGGAGAAGAGCGAGCATGGTGGAAACCTCCGCATGAAACATGATAAGCCGATCACATATGGTTGCAGTTGTACCAAACTTCAAAACAGACGTAGCTTACTTGTACGATCTCAGGGCCTCGACCGAGTACGCTACGCTACTAAGAGAGGGCATGACAGCATGGCTATGGTGAGGGATTGATTTGGAATCCCGCGCGTTGTTTGCCGCAGCTGCTTGTCGTTTCCGTGGCGCCGTGAAGTAGATCCTCAATGCGCATAATTGTTGTTGCAACAATGGTGTTGCTTCCAAGTTCCAGAAGAGAAGAAATCTTGGGCTGTGATAAATGGGACAGTGCAACGTTGGATGTGGAGACGAACGGGGGGTGCTGGTCACTCTCTGTCTGGTGCGAGGAGATCGACGCGGAGATTATTTCAACGGCCTTTATTGATTTATACAGTCGCGTCCTAGCATCGTGGACTAGCGGTGTTTGTTCCTGCGCAGCTGTGGATTGTTGAGAAGACATGTACCCGCGGAGGACTGGCCTGCAAGGAGATCATCAGACTGAATGACAATGCCACGGCCAGCGCAAGCGACCAAAGAGCTCGTTAATCTGGCGATGTGCAGTATGATGGCACCATTCCGATCGATGATATGAAGTAATCTCGGTTCGCGCAATGATGGGGATGCCCTCGGCTTCATGGCGCGTGGTCTCGAAGCGAGGATGAGCACTGATGCTAGCAAGACTGCTAGGACACAGTCAGGCCGATCCTTCGCGTTGTCTGTACGAGTCCGATCTCGAATGCGTGCCCTGTTGCTGCACCGCGACCCAAGGTCATCGGCCTGCAAAGGCTACACACGTTGGTGTAATTGAAGGGGGTTCAATCACACGCAGCGGACCCTGTCCGCCGGTGCGACGAAGCCTGCCAACCGTCTTCTAGGTTGTAGTGTGCGGGAGCAGCATTTTGACATGTCACGCGCGTCGCTCGCGTTGTTTGTTGATGGACACGACAAGTGCTATTATGGTGCCTTTTGTGACGTGAGCAATCTTTAATCGGTCCTGCAAACCCCCCACTCAGCTGCAGGCCTGCTCAACGGGGGCAGGGGCATGGGCATGGGGGGGGTGATAAGTTCGCATGGCTGCAGCTCCGAGTCTGCAAGGTACATCTCGTTTGCGACGTGCGACTGTGCTGAAGCTCCAGGGTACGGATGTACGAATCATGGATCTAGGCTACAAGAACCAACCTGCAGAGGTTTCAACATCAACAGCCCTGCCACGCCGCAATGCTCAAGAGCTCGCTACACATGCCGCAAGTTGTCGAGATGATACGGACCAAGAGGATTCAGTGCAAAGTTTACAGGTGACCGACTATCGCTATTGTTTTGTGCGAGACTGGCGTGCCAGGCGATGAGGAGATTTTGCATTTCGTAGTGTGGAAGAATGGGCACTGTGGTGGCATGTGAATGGGCGTGTGCATGTGCATTCTGCAAGGTCCAAGTGCTCGCGAGGGAACTTGCATGGACCAGTCCGGTGTGGAGACTGCATGTACATGGAAGTATGCTAAGAATCGTGGCCGGTGAATTGAGTTAGGGCCGCGCAGAGTTCGCGTAGGGTCGGGGCAGACGTAATACAATACGACTCAGTGAAGGAGAGAGACAGATAGGGTGCAGCGTTGGCCGGTGTCACGGTTGCTTGTGCGTGTTTCCCGTCGACCATGGTACTGCTACTGCCGCCATGGGAGTGACGTCTCAGGGTCTCCAGGGGACGGCGCCCGGAGTTGCACGTCGTACCAGTCGAGTGCCAGTGTAGAGCGCATAGGGTCGATTGGGGGGGAGCAGTGGTGCCTGACTCGGGGCGGGGTCGGCAGGGAGGTCGACGCACCCGAGCTGGAAGGCGTTGGTGCGAGTGGCGCTAGGCCGACCTGGGCGCTAGTGGTCGGGGAAGCTGGAAGCCCCTGTCACTGACGCCACGCATGCAAGTGCTTTGGCGGCCATCACGGGCCTTCACTCAGGGATCATGAGAAAGAAAGCGTTGGCTAGAGCAAACGCAAAACCCTTTCTGTCCACCTTACCCGATCGCTGCCCGTTCCAGCCCTTTGCGATCGCCTGCTCCTCATTATCCCGTCTGACACCACCACCATCACTCGACGCTGCACCGCCGTGTTTGTCCTTCCTTTTCTTCACTGTCCCCGTAGCCGCCCTGCCTGGTCGCACACACCAACGCCGACGACACTGGACATTCCACCACCACCGCCACCAACATCACCACCACCACAGAACTTGCCTGGAGCGACTCGACGTGGACTCAACAAGAGCTGTAGCACCCTTTGCCTGTCGAGTAGCCACCACTGTTGTGCTTCATTACTTCCACTTGCCCCATTTCCTGGTCGCACCTTCCTTTCTTCCCATCAACGCTACAACCGGCCACCCCACCAAAAACCCCACGCCCAGCCCCGGCACTACTTCCACGGGCCGCCTTTTCTCCTCTGCAACACACCCTCAACTCCAACGCCTCCGCTTCCCCGGACGTCGCATTCTGTCTTTGCTTCTCTGCGATACGCGCCAGTCTAGCGCGCCGCACGTCTCACGTGTCCACCACCATGGCATCAAATCACTCCCGGAGCGCCTCAGACGAGAACCACAACTCAATGGCCTACATCCTCGAACATGTATTGCAGTACCCCGGCAGCTACGACATCCCGCTCAAGACCATGTACGAGCTCAACCGCGTGGACCGCGCCCAACCTTTCCCCAAGAGCCTGGCCAAGTCTAGCAGCACATCACCAGTCACCGGCCAGTTTGCATGGAGCCCCACGGAAGCTGCCGCCATGAACTTCACCTCGTCGTTGATGAACCAGCTCAAAGCGTTGCCCACACGAACCAGCGCACTCCCGCCCGCCTTCATTGTGAACTTTGTTACCCGCACGTTCATGCCCGATCCAGCGGAGGTCGACTGGAGCCAAGCCTTGACAGCGCTCGACTACCTGAAAGATCTGGAGACGCGACGACGTAGGGAAATGGTCACGACGTTCGAGGCTCTAGACGTCCACAGGGACACATGGGATGCCGACATGGCCCGTGTAGCCGAAAAGACACCGGGCATTGCACTCTGGATCAACAACCTCGAAGGCAAGAACCGGAAAGCTGAGTCGTATTATGCCCAGCTCTGGGTCGGACTCCGCCGATGGGTAGGTTATCTGACTTGTCTCACACGTGATTACAACTAACATGCGCTGGCAGATCATGATCAATCATCTCTCCGACGCAGAGTTCAACAAGCTCAACTGTATCAGCTACCTCAACACCCTCTTTCCTCCTGTCCATGGTCAGACTAAGCTTCCGTCGCAGTTCTTGAACCACGAAGCTTTGAAAGAAGAGCGCCAGATCTTCTTCGAACTGATCAGCCAGGTGCAGAGAAGAGGCCCCGAAGTACTGCTTCCTCTTATCAATCGGGACAAGCGCCCAGAAGATCGAACTGGCTGGCCCACTGTTCAGAGGATCGTCGACAAGTATCTCCGAGTAGCACAGAACATGATTCAAGACTGTATAGCTACCCACGGCCCAGAGTCGTTTGATCGCTACATGAACGGGTCTGGAAAAGAGAAGAAGCACGACTCGGGTGTCAGTTTTGGCTCCGAACGCCGGCCCAGTGTGGGCTCTAGCACGCACGAGAAGCAGGTGCCCGAACCTATGCAGAGCTACACCCCGTCCGTCAAGGGTCGTAGTAAGCTCGAGAGGATAACTCGCGAGTTCAAGCGCATGCGAGTCAAGCCCCGACCCGAAGTCGAAGAGATAACGCAATTCAATCAGCGGGCCGCTGCGGTCCACGTCCTCCCGACCGGTGAGAATGCTGGGAAGAAGTCGCTCAAAAAGGCCCGATCGCTAGCGAGTCTCAAGTTTGGTAACGGTAGTTCGGCGTCTCTGGCTAGCAGAAAGGGTAGCGATGCTCTGCCGTTCGACGCGGACGAGATGAAGAAGCGTCGCATAATGTACGAGGCGTCCGTCAGCAAGACCACCAACAGCCACAGCTGAGGACGATGGCCATGACGACTTCACGACGACTCGCATCTTCGCATGCGCCCACGAATCCCCAGCCCTCAGAAGCACTATTCGGACCGATGCCGCAACGCGATGCCTCGACACAGCAAGTAGACCTGGCATGGTTGCAAAAGCATGCAGGTTCGTCACTGATTCCGACTCGTTTTATTAGAGTACCCATTGTTTTTTTTCTTTTACCAGGCTACGAAGATGTGCCAACGTCTCGCTGCCGCTGTCACTTATATGACCTTTCATCTTAGCGGGCGTTGTCAGAAGCAATACCTCCACGGGTCAAAATTTCCATTTTCATGTCTGTACATGGAGCTTATGTGATCTATGATGGATAAAGCATGGCGTTTAGGAAACAGGGTGCATGGTACTTGGCGCAGCATACGATTTTTTTTTGATAACATGTTTCTTTTTCTTCGGCTGTACATACGAAAAGGTTCGCGACTGCGTTGCTGCGGAACGCGCTTCGATATCCGAGATGCTTTAGTGTAATCATGTCATTTTTAGACAAGGACGAGTAATGGATAGTAGATTCACATCACAATCTCACTTACGTCAAGATATCGCGCATATATTGCATTTGTGCTATTGGCAGCGCTTGTGATGAAGCGAGAAGCGACACCGCAAAGGAACGAGGATACCCTTATTGACCTTCCGTATTGATGCTCATCCGTTGCAAGCGGAGGATTGCTTGCCCTCGCGTAGCCGTCGCGGCAACCGATTAGAAAGTTTGTTTTGCAAAACCAATTGCACGACGACTCAGGACCCTGGACGAGGTAAAGTTTGTTTTGAATCACACTGCCCACCTGAGCCTGCAGCTGTTCCCACATGCGTCTGCAAGCACAACAACAACAGGTAAGCCGCCCCCGCCACGCTTTGCCGCATCCAGCCCGGCTTTGAGTACCCGTCGCAACCCAAGTGGACGATGGCAATGCTTCACGTGCGTTTCGGCGGGCATGCGAAAATGCACTTGATCACAACCCCCCGGCTTGGACGCCACCAAAGCTAACCGCAAAGTAAGATCAACACCCGATATGGCCTCGAGCCTCCCGAACGTGGAGCCGACTTCTCACGACGCCCGACATGCCAGCCGCTCAGCCCACGCGCCCAACGCGTCCGAAGTAGGCCCATCGTCGACGCGTGAAGCAACACGCCATCAGACTTCCCCAGTTGCCGCCGCCCCGTCCAGACGTACCTTCTTCGACCCCTGGAACAGCTCCAGTACAGGCCATCAGCGCGCAGAGAATCATCTCTCTGGGTCCACGTCATGGCGCGCCTCGCGGAGCCTCAAGCTGGGAGAACAGTTCAAGGGTGGCAGAGAGGGTGGCAAAAGGGTCGCGGATACCGTCGGTGCAGGCAGTGAGGACTTTGGCAAGGATGGTCGCAAGGACAACGGCAGCTGGGAGAATGGCGCAAAAGGTCTGAGGACTGGGGGACAGAAGAGCCTGGCTGAGATATGGGCTGTTAGTAAGGTAGGGAGGAAGCAGATACAGGAGAAGGATATCGAGGGTGTCGCGCATGCATCCAGCAAGGGGCAGACACAGGCGTCTACAACGCCCTCTGATGTAGGAACAGACTCAGACACATGTGTTCGAAGCAACCTCTCCGAACTCCCATCAAGACCTCCGGAGAAACAGATGTTCGCCGGCCTTTGCTTCTATCTCAACGGCTCAACCGCCCCCCTAGTCTCAGACCACAAGCTCAAGCAGCTCTGCGCCGCCCATGGCGCTAGCCACTCAATATCACTAGGACGACGAACCGTAACGCATGTCATACTCGGTCGAGTAAATCCAAAAGGCGGCGGCAGCGGCGCAGGTGGCGGCTTAGCAGCTACCAAAATTCAAAAGGAGATTACACGGACAGGCAGCAAGGCTGTCAAGTTTATCAGTGCAGAATGGTAAGTAAATAGTAAGTTTTGCACTTGCACATCTCCCGCCATCACAACCTTTACGGTTGTTTTACAATACGATTACGCGCCATCAGAGTTTATGCACAACATCCGCTGTAGGTGTTGCTCGACTGACATGTTGGACAGGGTTCTAGACAGTATTAACGCCGGCCGCCGCCTCCCAGAGCATCGCTACTCGCCGCTCCAGTTGGCGCTCCAGTCGCAAAAGAGCGTGCTGGGTATGATGTGCGCTGGTGCTACAAGTTCAAAGCAGCAGCAGGGATGAAGGCCAAACTTGCCTTTTCTCAGCAGCAAGCAAGCAACTCTCAACGGATCGCCCACGCTACACTCGGCCGTTGTGCACTGGCCCGATATGTTCCTAGACTATTATCGCGGCATATAGAAGATGCCGTCTCCCCAAACAGGCAAGAAGCGTACTATGCCGAACCCTTGAACCATCTGTAACAAGATTTCCGGTGTCGCTAGCGCTCAACAACGCGCATCATGACATGGGAGGCAAACTCGCGATAGATGGTAGATCCACCCTGTTTCACTCAAACCTTGTGTCTGTGGGGGGAGGGAAGTTGGGCCGGGACCCGCGTTGCGTCGTCAATGATCAACAGACAGGTATGAACCCTTGACACCTGACGGGACCCTGGGAAAGTTTAAGTGGCGCGATGACAATGGCGCCATGCTTACAAGCAGCTAGGGTCATTAGGGTTGCTGCATTGCGAACGCGAACGCGCCATACCTGCCATGGTTTCATGAAGGGCAAGGTTCCTGAGATGAGTAGTCTGAGTTCTCCAGTCTTGAACTCTGTTGTGATGGACCTAGTTAGATAACCGGTGGCCTGCGTGCGTGGGGGGAAACCACCCTAGAGTTTGGCTTGTTGTGTACTAGTGCGGTCGGTTCGTAGACGAAGGTTTATCTATACGCATATACGAATGAGCAAAGAGCCATAAAGGATGAAGATGAATACTGCCCAGAAACACCCCACCCTTTCTATCCTTCACACTGTCATCATTACGTGCCGAAACTCTTCCAGGCAAGCAACGCGAACCTATCCCTTTCCATAAGTCTCACCTCTGCACTCCACATACTATCACTAACTAACCAACCCTTCAAACGCGGCTGCTTCCGCTAATAGCGCGAGCAAGTCTCGGAGATGAAGAAAGAAAGCAGAAAGAAGAAAAAAAAGAGTTCACGCCAGTCCATGATTCGTAGCAGCGGTTACACCGGGCACCAACACATAAAGCACCAGCCTAGGTTCATCGACAATGGCAATATTAGCGTTGTGCGTGCCGTTTAGTCTAAGTGCCCGTGTCATGTAGCGTCAGGAAGAACAAGCTTTGGCTTTCATTCGTTTGTCCGTTTGATTTCGTCTTCTGCCGAAGTTTTACCGTGGTAGAGGGATAGAGGGGGAGATTAGAGTTGTATGGTTGGTTTGGCCGCTCAACGACTGTTAGTGGTGGTAGTGGTGATGGTCGTGTTATTGCTGGTAGTAGTGGCAGTACCTAGGTAGTAGTACTGACATAGTAGCAATGGCGGTGGAGGAGACAGCCCAAGTGCTGAAGCGGACTGGACTGGACTGGACTGGACCCTTTAACCAGGTTGACGTAGGTATATCGGGGTAACCTCCGAGTGGTAGACGTTACTAACGCCCGTTGTTGGTTTCCGTTATCGCTAGAGCGATTCTGCGTTTTTCTTGCGCGGCTCTTTGCGAGGATATATATGTGTGAGACTCTAATATGGGAAGTGTTCTTTACAAGCCCATCGACCATCTCCCTGCTTGCGATTTAAACACAGTGTCGGCTGCTTCTATCTTACTCTTCGGTCTCGGAACTGCGGATTAGTTGACCTCATGCCTAGGCTGTTATGACGCCATGGTAGTGTGTTGTGATACCGTGGTCCAAGGCATAAAAGCCTAGGTTTGTGGTTACCATGACGATGGCGGTGGGCGTAGTTTGGATCGATAACTACTCGTGAACATCAATTTTGGGTTGTGAAAAGTGACATCATCGTTGAGGGGAAAATTTCACCGGTTACGCTCCACGATGGTTGATATGGGCATCTTATGCAATTAAGGTCCGTCTGTTGATGGCAGCAGAATATGTATGGTGCAAATCTATTTAGTTGCGGAAGTTGGTCTACAACTTGACAGTCGCAAAAGTAGCACAAGGACATCAGACAATGATAGGGAAGATGTTGAACAAGCCAAAGGGCAAAGGCACTCCACTGTGTAAGTTGAGAATCGGCCATATTGAGACGCTATTCCATTTCGTAGTTCGACATAGAATCAGACTACATAGAGCGCTTCGAATTATACATGGTATGATGGACTACATGAATACGCCCCGTGAACGCCAGAAGAAGACGACCGGTATCACTATCCCATAAACGCCTTTGGAAGCGCAAACCCCGACGTTGTCTTTCCAGAAATAACAACTCCTTTAACCAGCAGTCCTCGGCTTGGCCTTGGCCTGCTTCTTAGCCTTTGCATCGGCCTTTTGCTTCTTCTTCTTCTCTTCGAGCTTCTCCTCTGCCTTGCGCTTGAGACTGGCCTTCTCCTCGGCGGTCTTCTCAATCGGCTTGAAGAAACCTTCTAGTCTGCTCTGTTGAGCCGTCTTCATGTTCTTCTGTAGCTTGGCTGCTCCGTTGCGCACACGGTCTTCGTTGAAGTGCTTCTCCTCGACTAGAAACTTGACAAGACCTTCTACGTCTGGTGCTTCCCACTTGAAGTCGCATTCTGGGTCATCCGCGGGTCGTACGTCAGGCTCGAGGAAGAGGAGGCGTGCATCGGCAAATGGCCAGTCGTCCGGGATCGTGAGCTTCTTGGAGGATTGAGATTTGATGTGTTCGACGACGCCTTCAAGATCGTTGTGCTCGCGGATGAGTTTGAGAGCCGTGCTGGGGCCGATGCCCTTGATGGGGTCGAGGTAATCACAGCCGAGGAGGATGCAGAGGTCGATGAACTGGCAAGTGGTTAGTAGGTCATAAGTTGGAGGTAGTGTTGGAATGTCGTACCTGTTTCCGCTCCATGTTCAGGCCTTCAAGCACCTTATCCAGATGAATCTCCAGAATAGGCTCTTTGCGCTGCTCGCTGAAGGTCAGATGGCGCAGCAGAATGGGTGAATCGAAGGTCAGGGTGTCCATGTCTTCAGAAGCAGCAGCGTACACCTTGCCTCCCCTTGCCAACGTCGCACACTGCGCTTCAGCCTCAGTCGGCGCAACGATGTACGGGATACCCATGAGCTTGAGCAGCCGCTGGCACTCCTCGTTGTGCTCCCTTGTCACTCTGACCGTCCGCCGCGAAAACTTCTCGACATCTTCTGCTGTGCCTGTCTCTTTTGCCTCCTCGGCGGCCGCGTGTGCTTCGGTCTTGCGCTGGAAACGCTTCGCCAGCTCGCCGGATTTGAGCTTGGGTGGAGCGCCGTCGAAGACGTAGAGTGGCTTGATGCCGTTGTCGACCATGCGCATGGTACGGTAGAAAAGACCCATGAGATGTGATGTGGTTTCGCCCGTCTCGCTCATGAGCTGCTGGCCATCGGAGCGGACCGCGATGAGAAAACTGTAGATGCTCATAGATCTACACGATGTTAGGATTGGAGAGGCATACAAAGTTTAGTATATGCATACGCATCCTACACATGTTAGTAATTGACTGGGTACATGAGGGGCTGTGGACATACTATGGCGACTTTGCGTCCGAATTGGTTCTTGATCTCGCCCTTCTTGACTGCCTCGGGAGCATGCTCCTCGATGAGCTGGTAAAGGTGTTTAATACCCATTGCGGCTGAGTCTCTCTACGGATTGTGTGCGTATCAAGCAGATTTGGATGTGATGATGGCGTTCTAGATTGTTGCGTGTAGAAGCGTCGGCAGCTGTGTGGAGGCTGGACAAAGTGACGCCAACGATCGTCACGACGCGTTCGCGTGTCGCAGCGCGCAATCACGGCCTACATTTCTTGGCGCTGCTACCCCACATATTGCCTGTCATCGCTTAGTGAGGCTCTGCAGGCATTCATTGCCGATGCATATCAGATCTTGTGATATACACATCTCCAGATCTTCAGACCCTTCAATTGCCGCGTGCTCGAAGTGATGACGCCGGTTTTCTTGCCACTGCGGAGTGCTTCCGAACCGCCTGCCGCGGTTCTTTCGACTGTGGGGTTTCCGAGGCCAACATCATCCAATTACGGATATCTTCGTGTGAAATCGGGTATAACAGTGTAACAGTTACTTTTGTGTAACCGAAAGTCTTTCTTCATTCTTCATCACAACCTCAACATGCTGCGACCAACATACAGACATGCCACCAGGCAATTGCGCACCCCACTCCGATCTGCGGCCCTCGGCAAGCGATATATGCATGCCCCCGTCAAGTTTGACTGGCAAGACCCATTGAACGCAAGCAGCTTGTTTACAGAAGAGGAACAGGCTATCTCAGAGACGGCTGAGTCGTACTGCCAGGAGCGTATGCTTCCGAGAGTACTAGGTACATAAGACACTGCTTCGGCCTCTACAGCGAGCTAATGTACTCCAGAGGCATACCGCAATGAGAACTTTGACAGGAAAATCATTGAAGAGATGGGTGAGCTGGGGCTCCTGGGTGCAAGCATACAGGGTTATGAGTGTGCCGGAGTCAGCAGTGTTGCCGCAGGTTTAATTACCAGAGCTGTAGAAAGAGTCGATTCAGGCTATCGCTCCGGCTACTCTGTGCAAAGTTCGCTTGCTATGGGAGGTATTGAGGAGTTTGGATCTGAAGAGCTGAAGGAACGTCTGCTACCAAAGATGGCCAAGGGCCAGCTACTGGGCTGCTTTGGTTTGACTGAACCCAACCACGGATCTGATCCAGGTTCTATGGAGACGTTTGCCAAACCACATCCTACAAAGAAGGGCTATTACTCACTATCTGGCTCCAAGACTTGGATCACGAACTCGCCGATTGCTGACGTTCTCCTTGTCTGGGCGAAGCTGCAGAGCACGGGCAAGATCCGCGGCTTTGTCATTGAGCGCGACCAATGTCCACCCGGTACTCTCGAAACACCGCCAATCAAGCACAAGAATGGTCTGCGGGCGTCCATTACCGGCATGATCCAGCTCGATGAATGTCCCGTGTCAGAGGCAAACATGTTCCCGGAGGTGGAAGGCTTGAAGGGACCCTTCAGTTGTCTTAACTCGGCAAGATATGGCATTGCCTGGGGCACTATTGGTGCTCTCGAGGACTGCATCGCAAGAACACGAGAGTACGCGCTGGAGAGGAAACAGTTCAAGAACAACCCGATTGCCAAGTACCAGCTTGTGCAGAAGAAGCTGGCCGATGCGACAACGGATGCTGCGTACGGTATCCTAGCCGCCTACCAAGTCGGACGCCTCAAGGATGAGGGAAAAGCTGCACCGGAGATGATTTCCATGATCAAGAGACAGAACTGTGACCGGGCGTTGATCAACGCACGAACGTGAGTAATGCTGAGCACATGTGCCATATATGCTGACTTTGAGCAGACTGCAGGAAGTATTTGGTGGAAACGCAGTATCCGATGAGTATGGGATTGGAAGACATGTCGCAAACTTGTTTGTGACGCAGACATACGAAGGTCAAAGCGACATCCACTGTGAGTCTGTCCGAACTGTTGCGATGACTTTGACTAACCCGCAATAGCCTTGATTCTTGGCCGAGCAATCACGGGCTTACAAGCATTCTGCTGATAGTAAGGCATACATGAAGTTGCTTCGAGTTGCACTTTCCCGACTTGCTGTTGCTGTACTACCAACAAAAGTGTATAGAAGCGTATCCAATCACAAGTAGCACGTCAGCTGTAGGCGCCTAGAGGTGTTATGCATGCAGGCAGTGTTTATTTAGAAGTAAATGCATATCAAACCACGTGAAGGTCGATGCACGCTCTCTTCTTGGCCTCGAACGCGGCAAGCATCACCTCTGATTGCTCGTAGGTACAATTCAATTCGCCATCCGAGTCCAGGCTCGGCGGCCAACCAATGTACGGTGACTAAGTGAATGTCCATGTCAGCCTTGACACATCTTCTTCAGGCTTCGACAGGTTGCCACCAAGCGCGGCAGTCAGTGCTGGGTAGAAAGGGTCGGTGAAATTTGTGGGCAGCGACAGCGACAGTTGGGCGGTCAGCTTTGTCTCGCCTCTTGCGGCTGGCTCCGAACACA
>JAESFQ010000492.1_pt1 | contig 14522 bp, 14 predicted proteins | sample 9269431 | NCBI WGS metagenome assembly JAESFQ01 (sample SAMN14502588, study PRJNA617103) | algae metagenome | isolation source: Plectolyngbya sp. WJT66-NPBG17 and co-occurring heterotrophs from well... | place: USA: Mojave Desert, Joshua Tree National Park, California | collected 2006-08-06
CTTATTCTTTTAGAGGGGAGTTAGAGCCTTGCTCTTGTACTTAGGAAATGATAGTAGGCGCGTAATAATAAAGTTTCGAGATGTTAGCACAAACTCTAGGTACGTCTAGAGCACCCAGCGTTTGTAAGAAGGATAGCAACCGCAATACTAACCTACCTAACACCGCAGCGGCGATAATATATAAGGTTTAGAAGTGAGAAGTTTGCCTTTACCTAAAAGTGAAAGATTTTTCGATTATTAGTTTGTCGCTGTTGTAGTCACTCACCGCCAAGAGACAAAGGCCGCCGCTTCTATACTAGGACCTAGAGACGGATATAAAAGCTTCCTCTACTCGCGACCTTAAGTCTTCTTCTCTAACTTTTCCTTATTTAATTACTAACTCTGGTCGCCTCTTCTGTACTAACGCCCGGCGCCTTTATACCTGCGGCTACCTAACAGTAAGAACCCTACCCTATAAGGCTCTTAGGTAACCTAACGCGAGAGAACGATTGCGAACAATACGAAGCGAGCGCGCGACACACACGAGAAGAGTTAGTGTAAGGTAAGACTATTAGTTCTACTAAGAGAGCTAGTCTAGCAAGGGTTCCCTAGGAAAGAGCTAGATTAGGTACATACGTCTGAGGCACCCGAGCTACTAGAGGTTCCGTAGAAGGCTTCTACTATGTTAGAATTTGTAAATACACTCTTTAGAGATTACAAGAAGAAGAAGAAGGATAAGAACGAGAAACTAAGTAAGGCAATAGCAGACTTTAAGAGCCGCACTACTAGAAGTACATCCGCTAAGGCAGTAGAAGGCGAATAGGTAATACTAGAGCTAACGGACACCTTCTAACGCACGCGTGCTTAATCTAACCCTAGGTTCTATACATCAGCACGTTAATTAGCAATTAGGTCTAAACGCTCTAGATCTTTACGCTAGCGCTAGCTAGCGACCTTAGAACGTATGCATGTGCTTAGTTAGCTACTCTAGACCCTAGAGCGCATGCAAGTAGTTAGCTAGCCACTCTAGACACTAGAGCTATCTTAGAGCTTCTAAGACCTTCACGTTAGACGTAAGCTAACTTGTTTACTTAAGCCGCGCACGATTGAAGACATTCTCCGCTATAACAAGAGAAGGCTAACAGAGAAACAGTCTTCTAACGTTACAGACGACACTAAGCTAGTGTTTCTAGGAACGAAGATTACTCTTGCCTAGTAGAAGTAATCGTTCGCTCTCGCACAACCAGCTCAACAACGTAAACTCACGGATAACTTTATAGTTGCTATTAGCGCTTACTACGACAACCTTAGAGACTTTGTAACACGTATAGAAGAGTTCTTTCTTAATAACGCCGCTCTAATAGAATAGTACAACGGCAAACAGACCTTTCTTAACATGTACTAAGTAGTTAGAGAGACAACGGCCGCTAGAGAAAAGAAACGCAAGAAGTTAAGCGCGGCCTTATTATTCGTTAAGTAGCAGTATCCCTAATTTATTAAAGACTGCGTTAAACTACACTACGGCAAGATACTAATAAGCAACACTAGCATGTTCAATATGCAGACGGTCCTTAGGCGACTAAGCCTAAGGCACGCAACCTTGCTCTTAAACCGTGTTGCGGTTAATCAAATAAGGACGAAGAGCAGAAACAAAGACTACTTTATTAATGTAACTAACTAGAGAAGCGTAGTTACTATGTTCAAGAATATTGTAGACTGCGTATTTAAGTTCGTATTCAGAGACCCGCAATCTATAATTAAGAGTGGATTTATTACTAACGAAGAGGTGTAAGCTATTCGCCGCGCAGCCGACAAACTTAATACTAAGAAACAACACTTGTAGTACAGCTCTAGCAAACTACTACTAAATACCCGTTCTCGCATGAATAACGGCTCTAGGAATAGGCAGCAAGATTTTTAAACTCTAGTCTAGAACGTGTAGATTAAGGCTAATAACTCTAGAACCAAGCTACCAAAGACTATTAAACTAACAGATGAATTATGTACGGAACTTAGTATTAGACCCAATCCTACCTAGGGACTTATTATTCCTGCTAGCGACGGCGGAGTTACACGAGACGAGATCCGCGCTCTAGGTACATTATCCCCCGCGATTACAAGAAAGACTATTAAGGCCTCTCCCTCTACAACAGTTAAGAAGACGGAGCAACAGGAGCAAGACTAGATTGCAGAAGGCGAAAAGATTAACTAAGCGAGAGAACTAGCCGTTAGTAGGATAAATACTTTAAGCCCGGACCCTCCTACTATAGCCAATCTTCTGTTTCCAGAAATTAAAGAAACTAGTAAAGATACTAGAATAAAAGAGACCTCTATCGCCTAAGAAGATACAGGCCGAATCTACAATACTTCGCTAGATCTAGTAGACCTGCTTGCTAAGAATAACGATACCTATACTAATTAAGAGGTTGCTAAGCTAGTCGGCACTCTATGCAAATACTCTAATCTAAATAGTATCTTCGTATCCCTTATAAACAAAACCCTAACCTAATATAAGCTGCAAGACTACGAGAGAGTGCGCGTTATTAACGCCTAGTACTAAGAAGTTAATGTTGGTCGAGTTCTAGAAGAGACGATAAATATTAATTAGATTTGTCGTAAGCACGCGTTAGCTTACAGAAAAGCGATAGGTATCTACAAGAACGCTATAAAGTATGTTACGGTCTACAAGGTGCTCTACTACCTCTATATAGGCAAGAAGAAATAGCCGCAATTTCAGTTAGACCTAGTCGTATCTATTCTGTTTAGAAAGCCCTTCCGTAACCTCCTTACGCCAGACGATTTAGTTAGTTACAAGTACCGCCCGAATAATAGGGTACGCAACCGTCCGTTCAATTAGAAAGCAGTAATTAATAAGATAGACCAGCGCCCGAAGGTAGACGAGTACAAGAAGAACGGCAACATTATTATAGACTGCTTTGAACCTCTCTTTAGAGAGAAAGAATTCACTAATTGCGTTAACGACTAATTTAGCATGTACTGTTAGTATCTAAGAGAGATCAATAGCAAATCTAACAAGAGATAGAACTAGATTATGTACCACTCTTTAATCTAGCAGCTAGTCCGCTCCGACCTAGAGTACTAGTCGTAGTATCTAATGCTTTGTTAGACTATAGACACACCTTAGTATCGTACCTATACTACACTAAGGATACTAGGATAGAGGATAAGACTAAATTCAGGCACATTAATTTAAACATTTTAGCTGCGGTAGATACTAGTCTAGGGTCCTATATAGTTCAAGAAAGCATAGCCTGTACGACAGATAATAGAGATAACTACACCTTAACGTTTAACAGCTTCTATAAAATCATTAGAGAATAGCTCGCTTAGGCTCAAAGCGATATTAGTAAGAAAGTAATACTAGACAGCTTAGAGAAGATCTAAGCCTGGGATAACTCTTACTAGCTACCTAAGCTAGCAACGAAATATCCTAAACTTAAGATAATACGAACTTAGTGCAAGGCGGGTGCCTATTGCATCTTAAGCCCGTTACTTCTTTATAGGTTGACTAGGCTAGCGACAAAGAAACGCCGCACTATTCTTTCTTAGTATATCCTGGTTACGGAAAGTAGAGCTATAGAAGTTCTATCTATAGAAACGTATAATAAGATTGCCGCAGCCTATTAAGACCTACGACTAGCTCCTCGCACTTCTTCTAGCTATCCTAATATGTATAGAGGTATTAGGTAGGCCTTCCTAGCAGACGTCTATCTGGAATATTATTCTTAGATACAGAAGGCTATCGTGTGCTAAGTTCCTTAGTCTGATCTAAGAGTAGTACTAAAACTAAACAAAGTTTTTCGTAACGGCACGAAGGAAGAGATTAAGACTTTTATAGCTACAACCTGATCTGAACTAGTAAAGTAAATGTTAGACCTCTAGAAGGAAGTAGTTTCTAAGCTTGAGATTAAGGCCTATTCCTACGATACTACTACTAGTTACCCAAGCCGTTCTTACTTTAAATATAGTAAGGGTAAAGAACCTACTAAGGGAGACAATTAGACGGAGTATAGTAGCGCCTACAACTAAGAAGATGCTATTAATCGCCTTATTAGGTAATTAGATATAGAAGAAGATAAGATTACTACGGTTAACTTAGAGTTGGCTTACGGAACTAATAGTGTTAACGAGGCCGTTGGTTTACAGAGGTTTCGCGAATCGGCGGACGGCCCCGCTACTCTAACTATTCTTAATAAGTTTTACAGTAAGGCTAGACGCCAGCCCTTGCGGAGTACGCCTCTAAGAACTAGCTAATTGTTAGCTAGTAGTCCGCTGTCTTCTCTAGGATCCTTAGGAACTAGAGCTGTATTCTCAACCCCTACCGTACGCCATACACGTGCTATGTCGTTATTGTTTGCTAGTGCTTAAGAACAACTTCTAATGATCTCTAAGTCTGATACTAGAGTCCGCAGGAGTACTCGCACTTTGAAACCGCCTGATAGGTATAGGTAGAGCGGAGAGTAAGGTAGTAGCTTGATGGGGAGCGGGATAGCGATTTCGATGCGGACTGAAACAAACCCTAGATACTCTTCTCGCACCCAGCGTTTGTTGGGGGAGTTGGGATTGCGACTAGTAGAAATGCTTGCGGGTAATTTATAGTTTTCTTTTGCTTTAAGTTTTGCGTTTAGGTTGTTTTAAGAGCTTAATAAGGCTAAGCTCTTAAGGTAGAGGTGGTTTGTGCTAGTGCTAGAGGTGTAGCTTCCTGGGCAAGAGTCGGTCTGCGCTTAACGCTAGATTTCAGCGATACAAGATAGACTTTAACACTATTAGAGAGAACTCTCGCACTAGTAACCACGCACCTAATACAGAAAATTCCTCTACAATAAGACTTCTTCTTACTAACACGTCTACCTGTTTAGTGCTCTAAGCTCTAATCTTTCTAAGTTTTACAACAACGTAGATATTATGCTTCTACTCCAACACACTCCAGTACACTAATATTAAGCGTGTTGTCTTGTATACTTAGGTAACGCTAGCGTTAATAAACTTATGCTTATAGTAATAGCGGTATACAAAGTATATACGCGTAGAATCTTTACGATATGCGACGTAGTAGCTATAGCAATATATCTAGCTTTTTCTCTAACGCTATAACGCTATAGACTTTATATATCGCGGCAGACAACTCTAATTAATGCTATTAAAGTCGTCCGCAAAGCTCTCTTTAAAGCCTTTAGTATTCTTATTATTAGTTATTATTATTATTACCTTCTCGCTGCTAACAACAGACAGAACAATAGCTTCTTTAACCTGCGTTTCGCGTAGTTGCGCTTTAAAACTTAACGCCTAGAACGCTTTAACTAGAGCTTTACGAGAAGATAAACAAGAAGAGAGATAAGAGAAGTAATAAGGCAACGATAGAGAGCTTTTAATAAGTATAGGTTAGCTTAGAGTACCGCGAGGCAGAGGTACGCTCTTCTAGCGCTTTCTTAACGTGCTAATAACGTCGTAGACGCGTCTTTTTAGTAGCATATTTGCGATCGCGAGAGAGAGATAGGCGGGTAGAGATAGCGACAATAAATTAGCGCGTATAGGTTAAGGTTAAAAAGATATTATAGCTTTGTTATGTTGGGGTTGTAATACAATACTTAGCGCGTCTCTGCGTATTGCAGCTACCTTTACCTATAACGATATATACAGTAATATTACGCTTATACTTAACTCTACTAAGCCTAGCAAGCTTAGTAGAGGTGTATAATAGCTAGAGTTCGTCCTAGTATCCTAGGGCGCGAAGCGCGCAACTGCCCAACCTATAAAGGTAGCAGGATCTATATTAGCTATATAAATCCTACCTCTTTATAGGTTAGGTAGTCGCGGGCTTCGCGCTCTAGGGTACTAGAACAAACCTAAATCTTTTTAGAGGTTCGAATTGTAGTAGTAATAAGTCTTTTATAGAGCTTTTATATATATATTTAGTGTTGTTGTGATTTTTTTTGTGATATCGTTAGTGACTACAACTCTAGAAAAGTATCACGATATCGCTTCTACAGCAAACCCAAAAGCCTCACGCACGGGCCGAATCCTATCAATCCTATCAATCTGATCAATCAATCTGGCAATTTTGAGCTTGATTGACTGCTATTTTACGATATGCTGGATTGGCTTGGCTTGCAGTACAAATTGTCACAGCTTGATTGATGAGATTGATCTGGATTGATTGTTGACAACTCTGTGGATTGCGGGCGAGCCGAGTAGCCATTTCCATCCGATACTGTCCAATATGGTATTGCATGTACGCGTCAAGGAGTTGTTGTAGCTCAACGGCGCGCTCAAAAGCGCCGTGATATGAACTCTAGCGGGTAGTGCCAGGTTTCTTGATTTCTTTGACTCGAAACTTTGGATCCGGTAGCTGCTCGTTGGCCTTGACCTGGAAATCGCGTAGGAGGTCGTGTTGCTGCGGAGTTGAGATATACGCTATGACGTCTCGGAGCATGCCTAACGGGCCGTCTTTTCTCTACTCTTGCAGATATCTTACCTCTAATTTGGCTACTTCAGCACTCTCCCCGGTATCTGCTTCAAGTGCTTTCCTATCAATCCCGAAGATTACGTTTTGGCCAACGAGGTTAAGCGTGTGAGGGCCGCAGCGTAGTCTTCGGTGGTTACCGTTGAAGTAGTGGTGTTTTACGAGGATGTTGACGCCAACGTTATTGGAGCCAATATTGTCGAGTACGAAATAGCCAACCTGGCTAGACTCGATCCCGAACTTCTGGATTACGTCATTAACAACCTCACCAAGCCTCTCGCCTGTGTGAGCACCGGCTAGCTGTGGTAACGCAATGGGATATTCGTGTTTATTGCTATCGTCATCAAGACAGTATATATGGACGCTAGGAAACGCTTTCTTGCTACCTTTTGCCGTCCAGCCGTTAAAGGTAAAGTGGATCAGTAAGCGCGCACATGAGAGATTTGGGCGTACCGTATAGAGGAGTAGATCGTATTTTGTTACTACAAAACGCGTAACTAACTAGTGGTTCTTCCAAATCGCTGCTGTGGCTTCAGGGTTAGCAGCAGCAATTATCTCTTTAAACGCCGAAGTCTCGAATTCGCGTAACGGATGGTTATTTTGAAGGAGCCAGATGACGGCTTTTATCCGAAAAGACTGTACGTCAAAGTGGCCAATCTCATTGGCTATCTCCTGAGAGGCCTCAACCCCCCTTCAATAAGGCTCCGTAAGGTTTGTTGGCCGGATTCCATCTGGACAGTAACTTTTCCTAATTACCCAATCTATGGCCAGGCCTGTTCATCCCTAAATGGCGTGCGGCAGCTGAAACGAATGATATAACCTCAAAGATATGATTATGAGTGGACTTCTTAAGATTGCAGTGTCTACAGACGAAAAATGTCCGTTTTGGGGTTTTCAACGAAGCCACACAGTATCCGTACTTGTAGATCCAGCTCGGTTGCCTCTTCTTCGTTCGGAGAGGCTTGATATATTGCTTAATCGCTTCCCACTGAATTAATCCCATCGTAATTATCCGTATATCGCTCATCATCAGAGGAGATATCGCTATCGTTGGGGGGGAGGGCGTCGGCGGCAGTTGCAGCAGCGGAATCGGTTGGCGCGTTAAGGACAGCGACACGGAACTCCTCCTCGAAGGGTTGAATACTTTCCTGAGTAGCCTGTGCATCCCGGGTGCGCTTTTTCGATCGGACTTGACGTCGTTTTGGTGGCATGGTGGAGGTCTTTGACGGAGAAGTTAGGCGCGAGGAAGTTCTGGCACTAGAGGGTTTAAGTCAATCACAATCTTCTGGGTAGCACTTGGAAAACCAGGATTAGCTCGTTCGGCTTAAACGTTGTCGATGAGCGTTGGCAAGATTCCTAGAATGAGTTGCTTCACAACTGGGTTAGTATACATAACGGCGAGAAAGGTTTGCAACCAAACGATACCTGGCTTGCCCAACATACCTGAGGCGTCTCTCGACCTTTCCTTTCAGGTCCTGCTCTCCCTTCAACATGACCGTTGTGGCTGTGCCCTCCAGCATCCTGTTGGCCAAGGTATCGAGGGTTTCGCCAAGCCCCTGCTTGACGTCTACCACCACTAGCATCTCTTTCACATTCTTCTTGAAGTACAATCGGATGTCTTTCTCGTCCCGGCTGGCCACAAGTATGTGCAGGTTCGTATGGCCTTTATGCGCCAGCGATTTGATGACATCCAGCAGTTTCGGGTCACTATCGCGCGTGCCCTGTCGCTCTGGGATCTGCTCTACGCCGCCGTCGATGACGAGGAAGACATGCTCGCCGATCCTGGATATGAACCTTCTCAGAGATAACAGCAAATCCAAATGCGTTGGCCAACCTGAGTTCCATTACTCGATAGGAATACCGAATCTGATCATGGATGCGATCACGATTGCGCTCCTAATGCCGTATCTGTTTCGCCTACGAATGCCGTGACGTCGAAAGCTGGTTGCGATTGTCTTGCTTGGAATAGGTACTGGGTGGGCGCGCGGAGCGGAGCGGAGATTGATTGGCTCACACGTGCTGACACGAACCTCAGGACCTGGGCCATCACGATTTATCGCCGGAAGACCCTTTGAAAGCTGGACTCGCTCGACCTCAAGCGCGCGCCGGACTGCGGCTTCGCCGTGATCTTGTCCGGCTTCGAGATCTCGGTCATGATCGTTGTGGCCTGTATACCACTCATGCGTCCTCTCTTCACAAGAAAGCGACACGGTAGCCCATCGAACCGACGTTACCATGAGAATGACCACAATGAGGAAGCGCACACGAAGAAAAGAAACAAGCGCACCGGTGCCAGAGCTTCGCAACTGCTTTATCCACCGTTTTGGTTCGATATTGAGGATGACCATATGCAAGTCCAACTGCAAGAATTGAAACTCGTGCATGTTGTGGCAGTAAAGCCTACTGCCGCTGCTGGCATTCTCCAAGACCCAAGCAACTCACTAGGTTCTGCCAGCGACAAGAAGAGGCGGGAAGCGCCAGAATCATGGCATGCATTATTATAAGCTTAACACAATACACAGCATTCAGACCCCTGGTGGCAGTATAAGCAGATGCTGGCTCAAAAACATGGAAGAAGATTCGGTAACTACCGTCCTCCCAATGTCTTCAATACGCCCATGGTTATATCAGCTGTGGCAACATTCGCGCAAAAGCCAACGACGCGGCGGGGGCCAAAGTGCTTCGTAACCAGCATAAGCATCGGGGTTGGGGACTACATCGGTAAGATAGCCAGCAATGAGGTGGTCAGTTTCATTCGCACGCTTTGTGGTTCACAATATTGGTTTTGGTGCAATGCGACCGGAAGGGCTGCCGCCTGGGTCCATCTTAGCATCGCGCGCTGGCATCAGCCGCAGCTTATCGACCTGGGCGGTGGAAGACACCGTGAGGAACTTGTAGCCGCCGACCGTACGAACAAACGAAGGCGATAAAGTTGCGATAAATCTCCTGACTTCCGGATTGGCCAAGCAGGCCGTAAATCTCCTTTGCATTCTGCTTTCTCGTCGCGTATCTCAACGCGCGAGCTTTCATGAGCTTCTGGGATTCATTACCGCAAGTGTCAAGAAGGCCCGATCATATTCAGTTGGCACAGCACGTCGCCAACGGACGCATGAGGTATTACCAGATATGTTAATAGCAATGCTACTAGGAAGAACGCCATGCATGAGCAGGCAGGCCTGCGCGAGTGACTCACGTTTTCCACACTCGCTTGGCAGGCACTCAGCCTATTCATAGCTGCTCCTCAACCCCTCCTTTGCGGTGTCTCAGCCTCTCGTCAGCTCATCCTTGGCATTCCCCCAGCTCGTCAATAGCTGTCCTCATATTCGTCCTTGTTTGTTGCTTTGTTGCTATGGCTTTGCCTTAGCAATAAACTCTACTCGACGTGGCATTCATCAAGAATAACCAGGCTAGACCGTCTGGTAAGAAGGCACGCTACTTCAATCTTAGCGACGTGTCGTGACCGCAACCACAGCGATTCCTGCAAACCAGCGCGCAAGCGAATCTTGCTGCCTCTTGCGTGCAATGGTCCGACTCCGCCACCGATACAGTTTTATCGGACGAATCAAAGCTCGTAGCCCGGCTCTACTCGCCAATTCACGAGAACCGGTGTATCAGGACGACAGCTCAGCCGCTACACTAGACTGCCCTGCAAGGTTGAATGCGAAGGTATGCGAGAATAGTAGGGTTGAAGATACGAAACAGCCTTCCTTGGTACTCTTCACGCGAAGAAATGAGTGGTCCAAATCTAATCTTGTGGATATTGCTTCTCATATCCGTGTATGAACAACCTGATTGAAGCCACAAGCAAGCCTCCGCAAAAGGCTGCAAAGACTAGCCGGAGCAAAACACCGCAGCCGCTGGCGCAAGGCAGAGTATAAGTATACTGTAGGCTGGCCCATTCTGCATTCAATACGCGCTGGAATTGTTCCAACATTCCTAACCAACAACAACTCTTTACGCCTCTACAATGTTCTTCACTCACATTATCCTCACTTCCTTGACTGTCGCGACCGCTGTCGCAAACCAAAAATTCAAGACACTAAATTCGAACGTCTTCGGCAAGCGTCAGGAGTATCAACCAACTATTACCACTTGTGGCATTGGAGAAACATGCGAGGAGGCTTGCGGTCCTGGGTACCTGGAATGTGGTGAAACCCTCTGCTATAACCCAGAGATCCTGGATGTATGTTGCGGACCAGACTGTAAGTGGTATACTAATAGTGTCATACCAATTTCCTCTGCTCACACATCTTTCTAGGGCTCTGTGTTGACAATGACTACTGCCTGGTCGATCCCTGGTGCTGTCCTCGAGGAGTAGACCCTAACGAATGCGCTAACTCCTTCGGCGTCACTTTGCCAGCCGACTTCGTTGGCCCCACTGCCACACCCTCATTTTCGAATGTCACTTCTGCTGTCATTACGGCAACTTCGCGACCATCTTCTCGACCATCTTCTGTTCCTGAATTCACTGGCGCAGCCAGTCCGAACACCATTGCGGGAGGAAGTGGTCTACTATATACCTTCCTGCTCGTCGTTGGTAACCTGTTCTAGGCGGATTGTTGAAGTTGTTGGCTGGCTAAAGGCACCGAAAGCACTTCTCGGATTCAAAGCACAGCCCCCAGCCTTGACGTTTGGACACCTCTGAATAGTCGCGTGAATCTGCTTAAAACAGGACAAGCCGACGAACGTCTACCCGAATGTAACCTAGTGTATTTAGTCACATTACTGTTCTTACTTAGCTCAATCAAGCCATGTTTCCATCACAAGTTCTTGTACTGTGGTGCATCCTTCCTCCAATACAGGGTCCCAACTCTTGCAAGACGTAGCAAGATGCGCTTCGGTGTTTACTAAAGATCCGACCGGCCTTTGCCTTGAGCAAAGCCAGTATGTGTTGCAGACAGGTCTAGACAAATGGCTCAGTCACTACGAAGAGCTGATCTGTACGCTAAAAGAAGTAAGGGTGTTCTCGCCAGCTTAGTTACAATTTGCTTCATCAAATCAAGAGTCGCAATCATTTACCAAGAGTTTCGAACTCAGTTGCGTCGTTCAGTGCCCGAAAAGCATAACGAGCCTGGCCGGCATGAGTGTAAGGTGAGCCACCAGTCTACACCAAGAGCGCTGCATCTGATGGCCGTTGCCCATTAGGATACTGTAGCGCTTGACCACCATACGGAGCAGGAACGCTTTGATATTCGGAGTACGCAGGCTCGAGGGATGGTTGCGCACTTTCACCGCCTCCAGCCTTGGGCCTCACTTCAATCTTCAGCTGCGCTGACTCGAGTTCTCGCTCTATCCAGCACTTTCCGTCTAATATGCAGTCATCCGTGTTCACAACCTTGGTCTTCTCGCCCGGCGTGTTGGCCTGTTCAACCGGCCGTCGAAGACGACCATCGAATTCAGGGTCTTGATGAAAGTACCCAACCAGAGATGAGATGTTGCTACCATGAAGTAGATTGGCCGCACCAACGAGTCCGATGGGCTCTTCTGCCAGTATGCTCGGATGTCTGTGCAAGTAGATGATGAGGTAGATGCTCTCGAGAATGAGTATAGCGAGAATGAGGAGCATGGCAATTGCCACAGGCTCCACAGTATGCAATCTATTCTCGGGTATCCGCAACAAGCCCTCCTGCTCAACCCTTTGCGCTGATTCGGGAAAGAAGTAGCTAAGGCAGAGCATCGCGTAGATAGCTGGATATACAGTGCTCACAGCCGTAATTAGACTTTCTTCCGTTAAGTTCAATCCCTTGCCGTCGATGTACCTAGCCACCAACTCTCCAAGGCGGTCCGGTGCATTGACGTTGCTCCCAACGTTTATTGATTGTACGTTGGCGACGCCCTGTTCGAACTGTTGGCGTTTGAAACCGGGTAGTTCTTCGATCACCCGAGAGGTTTCGGAGAAAGAAGGCGTTTCTGTCACTTCACCGGCGAGGTCCGTACGTCTAATGATGTTGACTGTGCCGTTGACAGTCCAGTACGAAGGAATGCAGGATATTAGGGTCTGGCCTTGCACATCGCTAGATGAAGCCACTGGAACGAAGAAGAGCACCATGCGTGTGCGACCTGCGACGTCAGGGCAGTCCTGATGGGTGGATGCTCCAAGGAAGTAAGCATTCCTGTCTCCCACGGCGACGCTTCCGGAGATAGCGCAATCGCGATCGACAGCCGAGAAAGCTCGGAGCGCTATATTTTCTGTCTCATTCGTTGTAGTGAGCGTTGCGTCACGTATGACTTGGCAGTCGAGGGAGAGCTGAGAAGTGGTTACCGGCAAGGATATGGTATAGTTCTTAAGGTCTTGTACAGGCGCAATCTGTGGAAGAGGAAAGCGACCCTCAGTCCTAGAAGGATAGGGAGCGGTGTAGACCCAGGAGGCAGAAACAACGTCGAAGAGGCGACCATAGTCGACGATGGTAATGTCGGTAGTCGTATTAAGTGTAGAAAGTAGATCGAAGGTTGCGTTGGTCACAGAAAGCTCCTCCCCTTCAATGAAAAGACCTCCAGCCAGTGGTACTAGCGCAATTGATACCACGAAGGAAAACAGCATGCATAGGCCGAGGAAAGTATGTTTATTCTTCAGGGCCTTAACCCATGCAATGATAGTGAATGATGTGCGATAATCAAGATATATTGACTTTCGTCCCGTGGTAGGGCGAGCAGATGAGGACTTGAATAGTTCCATGAACGGTATCTCAACGACGAGAGAGTCGACGACAGCTTCACGGAAGAGGCGGTAGAGCGTAAGAACGATGACTGGTAACGTTGTCCATAGCAGAGGTTGACCGTCATCGAATGCGCCTTGCATGCTGAAAACCGTTGAGCCGGATCCTCGGGATCCAACGTTGACAAAGCCGTTGCGTACATCCGAAAGGATCCAAAGAGCTATGATAGTGGAAATGAGGATGAGTTCTGCGGAAAGGAGAAGAGACACTATTCCGGGGCGGAGAACGATGGACCTCCATTGAGCTCGTTGGGGCGGCATTGCGAAAGTTTGCGCAGAGAGAACAGTCGTCAATCTTGAGGATTTGAAGTCGTCGAGTTGCAGGCGGAATGTCATAGAGGCAAACGCCGTGGGCTGGCACATGGCTCTGGTGCCCGCCTATCATGATTTTGCACGCGTCCTCTAGCTGAACGCATGTGTTACACAAATCGAGATAGTTTGGTGGTGTTCGCCGTTGTTAGCTCGGACTCACTGACTGCTAGGCTCTCAGCTTCTGGCCAAGGCTCGTATTCGCTAGGTTGTTGCCGGTCTACCATACGCAAGGATTTAGCATCTCGTTAGCTGAAAGCAAACGCTCAAGACCAGTTTCTCAAGCAGGAACTAAGCAAGGACGAGAATGGCCTGATCTCTTGATGATGCATATACAAACTACTTTGGTGTGATTTGGGGAAGCGGGCGGGGGTCTTGTTCCGCATTCCTGATTTATGAAAGCAACTAAAGCCCGAGATCTGTCACCACAGCACATCTGAACAAACTCGCCTCGCAAAGTCCTATCTTAACGTACCATTGCCGCCATGATCATAGGCGTTTTGATCTGTCTCTCGGCCCTGGCCGTAGCCCAATCGGTCACCGAGGCAAACTTCATCATGAATCCTACAGACTGCCTGGGAACTGTTGTTACCTTGAGCAGCTGCACCTCGATGCTCGAAAATGTACAACTCTGTTCCAATGCCGATGACCCAATCGAACAGGCAGGCTGTTATTGTCAACAGAGCGTATTGGACTACATGGCGGGGTGAGTGGTCTGCACAAGCTGCGCCTTGGTCGTAGGCTTACATGATCCAGCTGCCACCAGCAGATGTGGGACTGTTTCCCCGCTACAGCTATTGACAGTCTCTTTCTTGGAACCACCGGGTTTTACTACAGCTGGTCCACAGTATGTGAAGAAGTGCTCACGTTTGCACCAACAACCATGATCGTTACAAAGCCACCAGCATACGACCAAGAGTTGTGCCTCAGCGTTGCCATGGACTGCGAAAGCTTGACAGTGTCTATGAGCTCGTGCAATTCGGCGTACAGCACCGCACCCACAGATCTCAACAGCTGTCTCTGCAACAATGACAT
>JAESFQ010000493.1_pt1 | contig 14521 bp, 7 predicted proteins | sample 9269431 | NCBI WGS metagenome assembly JAESFQ01 (sample SAMN14502588, study PRJNA617103) | algae metagenome | isolation source: Plectolyngbya sp. WJT66-NPBG17 and co-occurring heterotrophs from well... | place: USA: Mojave Desert, Joshua Tree National Park, California | collected 2006-08-06
GCTCGAAAGCCACCAAGCGCATCCTAATATCCCTTCAACCAAAACTGAATCTACGATATCACCCTTGTACCCCTCGGAACAAGACCTTCTAACTTTGTACAAGGGACCCGTTAGTGGCAGGAAGAGATATACATGGGTTACTTGGGCGCGAAGTATCGCTTCTGCCCACAACTCTTGCCGTTCCTCTCCTCCTTTTCCACTTCCAGCCACGCCAACGCCCATCCCGACGATAGAATTCATACACACCCTTTCTCAACCCCGTGTTCTCTTCGCCATGGCTCTTGCACTCATGCTAAGTATAGCGGCAGCGGTGGCGTGGGTATTCCTACGTAATATCAGCGAAGGAGTAGTAGTAGAGCATGGACAAGCGAAAAGTGTGCCAAGGGCTCTGAGTGAGCGCGTGGGGAGTGGTATGGCAATCGGGGCTTTCGTCTTGTTGGGAGAGGCGTGCGGGTTTGGCGCTTGGATTACCTTTTCGTAAAAGGGGAAACACTGTAATAGGACGTCGGGGTCGCTACTAGGTAGTTTCTAGGTTGTAGCTCATCCTATGGGTAATTTTATAAAGAACGACGCAAGAAGGGATTAATAGAACATATAAGACAAGAATAGAGAAGATCAAAATTAAAGAGGAAAAAGAAGAAGACGAAGACGTATATTTGGGTAATAGCGTAGTCTAGCACTAGAATGGCTCTTGGGTTCAGGGCTTTCTTAATGGGAGCTGATGAAGGGAGCGGTAGGATCCTTAACACAATACCCACACACGTCTACAATTTTTTTGTCAGCCTTTTGCTCTAGCTCTAACCTATCTAGAGAGCTGAAGGAAAGCGAGGTATAGTTATTAAAACTAGACTTGTTCATTATCATTATCCTATGTGACCATATATCACTGCCTTATCTATCTTTTTACACCAAATACGTTGCTTGGATGGTATGAATACTCGAATTCTCGCAAAGGGGGAATCAAAAAGAAAGTCGCAACCCACCCTTTATCTTCATCAGTCCCTATTGATAACCCTCAAACTTCTCCTCGGATTCAAAAGCACACCCTTGGCGCCCCAAAAGCTCGGCTCCTGCCCATCCAATAACCCATCCACAACACTCCCCTCACTATTTCGCCTCCCCCACTCACTCCCGGGGCCCCCATACGCCGTACTCGGCATAGCATCACTCCCCCTCCTTCCAATATCAAAGCTACCCGCCGTAACACCGCCGTGGCTACTACCACCACCGAGTGTACCAGGCGGCCGTTCACTGCTGTTCTTGCCAGAACTCGAAGTAAAGGTGCCCTGTTTCTCTGCCGCGGCATTAGCACGTGTTTGCACGATAGCGGCGTGGGATTTCCAGATCTGGACTTGGCGTCGGTAGATCCAGGCGCAGAAGGCGAAGTAGGCGGCAATGATGAAGAAGACGCCTGCGATTACGCCGGCAATGATGGCGCCGATGTTGGGGCCACTGTCTCGGGAACTGCCTTGTGGGTTTCCGTTGATGACGTTGGTTATGGTAGCGCCGTCTGGGCCGGTCATGGTGTATGTTTGGGGTTTGCCAGTCGCGAGAGGGCCTTGGGTGGGTGTTTGGACAGGGGCGGTAAGAGTGGCACCGCCTACCGCTTCGCCGCCAATGACGCTTCGGACAGCTTCTGGGACGGCGTAGCCGTAGGAACCTTCGATGCCCGCGCCGACGCCAAAACCACGTTGATTGATTTGTTGCGCGAGGGGGTTGCCAGTGCTTTCTTTGTCATTGGCGTTGAATCCTTGGAGCGCGTTCTTGCCTGTTACTGCGGTGAACTGGTCGCTCCAGCTTAGACTGCTCATGTTAAAGACGTAGATGCCGGGCGCATCACAGCCAAGATCGGTATTGTAACCGCCTAGAACGATCATTTGCGCGTCCCAGACCTGGCATAGGTGTCCAGCACGTGGAGGCGGTATGCTGGCCTTGTCGGTGCCTTGGTCGACTTCGATCCAGGAAAACGAGGGGACCGACAGGATCCACATGTCGTCTCGCTGCGTTTGAGTGCCAGGGTCTCCGAGATCTTGACCCGCAAACATGTAAATGTTGTAAGATGAGCCACTGAAGTCATTGTTAGCAACAGTGGTGGGAATAGGTAGAGAAGCTAGGAGTCGACTCACTCTGCAGCAGCTCCGACAACCGTACATGGGTTAACACGGTACTTGGGCGTCTTGCCGGACGTACTCTGCTTGTACCAAGTCGACGTCGCGATGTCGTAAACATCGATGGTGTTCATCTGCGTCTACGTTTTGTTAGGGACTCCTACATGACATGCACACAGTGCAGCAACTTACAAAGGTAGCGTTATCACCGCCAGTCAAACCAATTAGGAGACCTTGATCGCCGAAACCAGGAACGTAGACGAGAGCACTGTCCGCGCGCTCAGGAAAGGACGCAGTGTTCTGTAGTCCACCATACGTAATATTGCGCCAGACACCATCCGATCCAGCTGTCTTGCCGTCTACTAACGATTCCACGGCATTGTTGGTCTGACCCGGAAACGTGAACTCCAGCAAGCTCTTCAAGTAGACTCGCGGCGTCTGAATGCTCCAGCCTTCAGTCGTGAGGAAGTCGAGATGACCAGCAAAGTAAAAGCCCCTGCCCAGCGTCGGGACAGTAAGACCGGCACCTTCGGCAACGCGTTGTACAGATTGTCCAGCACCCTCTGCCTCTTGGCCAGCTGAGGTTTTGGGATCGGCGTGTTCGATCCATTGCTTGCCGCCAATGTTGTATTCCCAAACGGAGTTATTTGCGGGTTCGGCCTGAGGAGTGTCGGAGAATTGGCCACCGTATAGCCATAGCGAATCGTGTGATGCCCAGAGCTGACCGAGCGAAACTGCTGGTGGGCCGGCGGGCTTGGGTAGACCAGTCAGAGCTGGAGAGCTGACTTGCCAGGATTCGGTGAGATCGAGGGTGAGAAAGTCGTTGTCTGTATGAAGTCAGCGTTGAATGTGCAGAAGATGGTTTGGCTTTTGCAACCTACTCCAAGTATCTTGAGTCTGTTGGCCGTCGGTGGTTCTACGGAACCCATACATATATAGTGTTCCGTTGACGACGGCGCTTTGCCCGCTCCACCGCCTACAGGCATCGGTCGGGCTATCTTCTCGTCTTACAAGCGTAGAACGTTCGGGATTGGCCTGGATAGAGTTGGTCGGAATAGCGCCACCGCGGACTCCGACGTGTTTGAGGGGATTGAGTTGAATAATCGGTAACATCAATGCTAGTAGGACACTGAAGAGACCAAATCGGTAGAGCTTCGTCGGCATCAAGGATTGCGATGTGGCGGTGGTCCTACATGGTGTGGAGTCGTTTGCCTCGTCATCGTCGCATACCGACTCCCAGTCGTCTTCATCGTCGGCCAACCTCTCTCCCTCGGCGTTGAAGACATCATTCCGGCTCCTGAACCTCAGCATCTTCGCGGGCCGCAGCCTTCTCAGACTCTCTCCATGTGTCGGCACTGGGCTCCGTTCCTCTTTCATCCTGTGCTCGTTCACCAACCCAACCTCGGTGAATATCGACATGCGGCGGCCCTCGGCACGTATCGCAGGCTGTGCTAGAACTCGTTCCATGGCTAAGCAACGGCGTTATCGCTACCGATCTTGTGCAAGCCGTTGGTCGCGTGCAATTCGTAAAAAAAGGCCGTAAAAGTTTCAAGAAGTCGAGTTCAGTTCGCAAAGGGTCTCGGTCAACTGGAGGAAGAGAGAAAGTGGATAAATGGTCAAAATGACGTCTGTGTTCAGGAACAAGGTTGGCACCCTTGACCGTTTCTGTTGGACGAGTGAGGACGAGACGGGATGACAGCCGGGTACTATGTGTCCCGAAGCGCGAATGGGATTAGTTGAAAGGTGGCAAGGGCCCTGGATAGCCCGTAAGAATGCTGATTTGCTTGTCGTGCAAACAACCGGAATGAGTATCAATTGTTGATAGCGATACAACGGCCACAGCAGGAGTAGCGAGTGCGGCAATGCAAAACGGGGACGCGCAACCCCCAAGCAACAACAACAGCGGGCGAATAATGATTAGAATAGGTGGTCCTGTAAGATGGAAGGGGGATACGGCACCCGAATGTGGAGTGCAGATGTGGACAGCCTCGCCTCTTGTCGAAGCCGCTGACTGGCCGCGGATAGACCAGGTACGTCATGGAGGGTGCCGGTAGAGGTAATGATCGATAATGGCGCGATTAGATTTGCAACGTCCAAGCCGCCGCCGCACTGGTCATGGCTGCAAGCGTGCGAGCAGCGAGGAGAAAGGTGTCAGGGATGCGGTTGGAGATGGATTGGTCTGACATAAGCCAAGCCATGTGGACCCCCAAGCAAGGAACAGCTCACCACTCGTTTGCGTGCAGGCTGTCATGCTTGAACTTGTTGCGTTGCGACCAGACGGCCATGTTTTCTAGAGGATTTGGGGGATGCATTCCGTAGCGTGTGCTCTTCCTTTGCCCTGAACATTTCGAGCTGTTGTGTATCATGTCTTGCTGCGGCTCCACTTTGATCAAGTCACACGACCCGCCTAGCAAAGGCACACACCCACACTCACATTCCGTCGTCCGTCGTACTCGGACCCTCTAATACGTTTACGCCGCAGGAGTCCCGGAGATTTCAATAGCTCGTGCAGCGTGCAGTGACAGCCCCTGTTTGTAGCCGTGTGCATAGCATTTGCGCGCTTTCTTGCCCTACATGCCCCTGTGGAGACACGTTTCATGACCTCTAAACACCATCTGTAATTCTATTTTCAGTCTTCGCCGCACTCGAACCGCACGTGTACTACCCTGTTACAGCGGCGGAATGGATTCTTCGCCGTACTTGTCGGTAGGAGCGTGCTGCAAGCGTGTTGAGAGTGGCGGTGCTGGCACGGTTGTACTGTTTTGCTCCTCGTACACGTCTAGGGCGGATTAGGCACAGCGGACGCAGCGAGGGATTCATGGATACGAGGTAGGAGGGGTCACTTGATAGTAGATACAACGCCATGCTGTGCTTCGCAAAACTAATACACTCGGGCATCCATCTTCTTTTGTACTACATACACGGTTCCGTTCTGTTTCTCCAAGTACGCCTAACCCGATGCACTATCGCCGTTGGAAGCGCCCGCTTGTGGCCAAAACCTGGCGACCCTGAGCGTTCCTTTACCCGCTTCCTCTTCTTCTGTGCTGGAGCTGCCTACGAAGCGTCGTAATACTCTTCAATCTGAGACACATGTTCCCTCGAGATGAAATCCATAACATCATCCACCGTTGCCGGAAGATCGTCCACATCCACTTCTTTGTCGTGATCGCGGAGAAGTTGGATCAGATGTTCCAGCATAGTCCGCAGTGCTTGCTGAGACCAAATATACTTGCGATCGGCTGCGACTTCTTCTGCAACTCCTTCCCAATCAATATCTCCTTCTTCTTCGTCGCGGCGTTCTTGGAGCTTCGTGATCACATCGAACTTGTCACCCCATTGCATCTTTTCGACATCAGACACAGTCACCTTCTTGCCATTTGGCATATTGGAGTTGACACTGAGTTGCGTGTCTCCCCCACCGGATAGCTCCTCATTGTCCTTTGGCGCTGCATCTTGGCTGTCCTTTTCTGACTGATCGTCCTTCACGCTACCGGACGGACTGCTCGGCGCAACGCTGGGCTGATCCTCGTCGTCCTCGGTTGCGTCCTCGATCTCTTCCTGTGCTTCGTCACCGCTGTCTTTGGGCGTTTGATCTGATAACATGACGGGCGCGGTGCTGCGTTGCTCCTCTTCATCGGATGGCTCCTCACTCTCTTTTTGGCCTGCATCATTACCATCCTCTTGTGACTGGTTGTCATCTGCATCCCCGACCGGATCTGATTGGGCGACCTCCACAACTTTGTCATTGCCCTCTGCATGCTCGGATTCATGGTCCTCCTCAAATTCCAGATCCTCTACCGATTCCTGAGATAGTTTCGACTTGCGTTGTTTCTTGGATCCGTCAGATGCTAGAGTGTCGGTCTTCTGTGGTCGTCCACGCTTCTTCCGTGGCGGCGAGGTCTTGGATTGCTGATCAGCATCAACATGCTCCTCATCCAAATTTTCAATGACATTTCGGGTTGGAATCGAGAGGGCCGTTTGAGAATCGTCGACTTCCGTAACCTCGCTCTTCCGTGATTTTCTACGTTTCTTCCTCTTCGGTGTGCTGTTCGAATCTTCAAGAACATGTCCTTCCTCATCTGGATCATCAACCAACTCATCCGTCTCAGTTGTGCGAAACTTTGTGGGCTTCTTTGCTTCTGTACTCTCGCTCTTCTTTGGCCGTCCAACTTTCTTCGGTAGCGGCGAGGTATGGCGCTCCTCTTCGTCCGAATTCTCAACGACTTGCTGCGACTTGCTACTGCGAGTTTTGGATGATGCACCCTCGCTCTTCCGCGGTCGTCCGCGTTTTCTAGGGGTGGGTTCGGTGAGTGTGGGCTCAGAAGAAGCAGGTTTCTCCTTTCTCGGCTTGTGCTCCACCTGGATGTGCGGTGGGGGGTCGCGATTCTGCAGGTTCCTCCATTTCTGTACGACCTGTATCCGGCTTCGGGTGTTGTCCATCTCACGGCTGACTTGTTGCCAATTGATGTGTTGGATCCTGTATTCGTCCAAGGGCGGTAATCCTGCTTCAGCGCGGTGGTCTTCGTCTCTTTGGGTGACCGTTGTGATGGCGCGGATGAATAGTTCTTCCTCCTCCGGGTCCCAGCGTGAAGACTTAAGCTTATCACCATATTGCAGGTAATCGCGCCACCGATTCTGACAGTCGTGCATCGAGCGATCGCCCATGCCTACCGAGATCACTTTCCATTTGTTTGGGTGCATCGAATACAGATCCTTTAGTCGCTCGTCCTCTTCATCTGTCCATGACCCACTCTTGAATTGATGATATGTCTGACGGATGTGTCTTTTGATTCTGTCAAGCGAGCGTTTCGTATTAACATGCTTGATCTCATCCCAGAACTCTGCGCTCTCTCGAGCGTCGTCAACGTCTTGCGGGGTCCAGTCATTCTTTCCTGCCACGGTCCCATCACCGCGATTGAAGCCAGGGTCATGTGGGTTCCACTGTATGATCTCGACAAGCTCAGAAACCTCCAAACCTTTCCTCTGCTGGTAGTCCTTGATGGCTCTACGAATCAGCTCTTCTTCGTCTTGACTGAAATCGCCCTTACTTCGCAGATCCGGAGGGTGTTTTAGTTGATGATCCGCATCTAGCGCTCTCTCCGCCGCGGTACCTGTTAGAGGCGTCTTTCGGACATAAGTGAATTTGCCGCTCCCGCGCCGTGGTGTCGCTTTCTTGGCAGGTTTACCGCTTGATCTCCCTCTTTTCCTGTTCTTTTTCCTTTTCTCCTCAGAATCGCTGTGATCGTCGTCGGAAGGTGGGCCAGGGTCTTTTGCTTCATCGTCATTGGATATGGGCTCTCGTAGGATGTTGTCTTCGTCTTCTTTCTCGCCTAGCGGCTCACCTGGCGAACGAACCGGAGCATCCCAGTCGTAAACATTATCCTTAACCTTCTTCGTCTTCTTTGAAATACCACGCGGCTTGCGAACAGACGTTTTCTTGGATATGTCACCATTGACCTCTTCATTTTCGCCATTTCCATTCGTGGGACGCGGATCGTCATCGGGGATGTCGTAAAGATGCCTCGTCTTCGCGATCGGTGTTTGCGGCTTCTTGATCCGTTTTAACTTTGATTTGGCAGATTGCCGTGGTTGGTCGGCATCTTCATATTCACCATCTCCCAGAAGATCCCGCACTGTAATCGGTCGATTTGGTGTACCAATCTTCCGCCGCCTAGCCGATGTAGGTGTTCCATCTGCGCCTTCCGTGGCAGCTTCGCGTGCATGTACGTCCCTCGACTCAGGCACGACCTTTGCTTCCTTAGGTAATGCTGATTCTCGGTCGTAGTCTGGTGAACGCTTGCGTTTAGACGGCATATAAGAGGGCGAGGCTGCCTCGTCTACAACCATGCTTGTGTCTCCATCTTCGTCAATGTCTGCGTCTTGCATGGCATCGCTAATAGCCCCATGCCGCTTTGTCTGCTTGCTCCTCTTGTACGTACGTTTGCGTTTGGTCGCGCTTGACGGAACAACGTGGCTGGACATGGGCGATGAAGCAGGCAGATGCACGAATGGCGCGGCAATTTGCGAGTCTGGTACCATAACCGATGGCGAGTGCAAGATGCCGTTTACAGCAGGAGATTTGGGCTCCGGCTGGGTCGCTGGGAAGGGAAACGGAGAGGAGGCCGGAACAGCGCTCTGAGCTAGCATGTCTCGAGGCGCAGCTGGAGATGTTGCAATGCCCGTCGTGGCTGGTTGGTGTGTGCTGTTTCGCTTGCGCTTCCTTTGTAGGGGTGAAGGAGGGTCGCGGCTCCCGTCGAGCTCAGAAAGAGCCATATCTCGGCCAGTCGTGCCGTCGTCGGCGGCGCGCGTGCCTTTTTCGTCCATGAGCTGCTGCGATGCGGCTACGTCATCCGCCATTGGATCTGTAGCTCGAATACGTTAGTCGTGTCTTGGACCGTGAAGCTGCAGCTTGGTGGAGTGAACATGTCTCAACTGAACAAACGCATCCAAGTCGTGTACTTGCTAACGTGCGACTTGCGCTCGGTGGCGGGGCAAGCTACCTTGGATGCGTTCGCGTCGCGACTTGGGTTAGGGACAGGCTGAGAGGAAGTAGTACCCATTCGCCTCGCCAGGTCGGTAAGGACAGCATGTCCAGGGCTAGATTCTAGCATTGGCGGTGCCGTGGCTGGTTGGCGTCGCGAACTCTATCGATACCTAGGTAACTCCAAAAACACGACATGCGCGTTCCTGACTAGTCAAATCGGGCTAGACCATCTCCAACCTCGGCTTCCCCGTTCCAAGCTTCTCCCTGCTCACTGATCATACTTCCCGTTGCGCGAAAAGCTAGGCTGGACTGGTGCCAGATGATTGCACTTCTACGGATTGGACAGCCCCGAAAGACTTCCTGTGCACTGCGCAACTGTAAACTTCCGCGTCTGGAGGCTTTCATGGCACGGCCTGTCAATAGTATCTTCACGAATGGCACTGAACAATCCGAAGACCAACAACATTCTTCTTTTGCATCTTCTGTAATCCATGTCTATCTTGCTACCCGCTCTTGAGGTCCCCTCGCTTCACTCTCTACGTCTATCACTTCGTTGCTTAGCTCTTTCGTGGATCCGCCCACTTAAACCATCATGTATACATTGTGGCATCTTCTCAATCATTCCAATTCTATAGCTTCTTTCACCACCCACCAGGACGACATCCGATGACAACAAGCCCCGTTACACCCAACCCACCCCGTCAGTTACATTCACTCTCCACCTCAACCTACTGGATTATCAGCGAAACAGAACAGCCACTTGCTATATTGTCTCGAATCGTTCGACATGGCGCAGCGCCAAATGCAAAACGAAACGCACCATGCTGAACGGCAAGCCATGCTATCTGGCCTAGACGCAGAAATCGACCGCCTAGACAGCACCATCACGAGTCTGGTGGCAGAACGGAAAACCTTGGAACGCGCTCGGCGATACATTCTTTCGAGAAACAACACCACAACAAGCGGCACAGAGGACGACATTGCGCAAACAGCTTCGGCTCCCAATCCGCACATGAAGCCTACATATCCATCGCCTTCCTTGCCAGCAAGAAAAGCGCCGTCGGGTCTCCGCCAACAAGTTCTAATTCGCAACGCCATGAAGAGGGGAAATAGTCTGTCACCTCCTTGTTCTGCTGGTCTGTTATCGAGCGACGAGTTTGAAACTGCTTTTAGAGATGACAGCTTTAATAGTAGTGGCAATGGCGAAGGCGGAAACCAAAACATAAAGACATCTGTCGAGTACGCACCTTGTTCAGCAGCGGAGAACCACTCTGCGTCCTCTTCCACTACAACAACAACAACAACAGAAACAGTGTCGCATGACAAGACTCTCCCAGTCAGTGAAACGACTCCACTCGATCCTCCAATGCGCAGTGGTCAAGGCGCTCATCGGCAGGCGAAACGGGCCACCAAACGCAGGTTACAAGACAACGCGGCTAAAGCGCGAGATGCGCGAAGGAGAAAGCTGGATGAGGCGAACTCGACAACAACTGGACATTAAGATGCACATCACCAAGACATCTGTCAGAATGATTAAGGCGTGCTTGCGACTTCAAGGCGGGGTAGGGCGTGATCATTCTCACTTGGAAAGGGTAGACAGCAATGGGTTTTCTCTATCTATTCATCTGGATATCGATTGAATGCTACAGTATACGGTGTCATTGCTCTTTGCTATCGCTATAGTCTCCATGCCGTCCTTTGTGTCTGATGTCGTGAAAATCTTTTGTATTCCGAAATCATATTAACAAGGTCGCTGATTGCGATGAATTGTGAGTGAGACGAAAGGACAAAAGGTCTAGTATACAATCAGTCTTTGATGTCGATGACAAGAGAATGAGGGTGGCATGGTCGCTATGCAACTGGGCCGCTTTGATAGGTGTGCCGGAGTCATCGTTACGTGTTCTACATAAGTGATCTCAAGTTGTTTATGTTAGATCATCATCTGTGTAAATTCCCGGGCACCTCTCCAAAGGCGCCATGCGCTGCAACACTACATCAGCCGCCTCACCGTCGCGATAATCCACGCAGCAATGTCCTCGTTCCGAAAAAGACATCTTCCTCGATCGACCAGCAAGCCAGTCGGATCAATGAAAAACAAATAGCCTGTCAGATTGCCGTCAACGTCCTGCCTTCCAGCGCGACACGAAGTCGCAAACCAGTCAGCTGAAGATCATCGCCACGCGCGCCGAAGCACCCGTAATAGCCTCACTCCGGGACACTGAGGCTGATAGTCATCAACCAGGATGGAGATTCTGTGGCTACTTAGAGTAACTCAGAAGAGGATGCATACTATTAGAAATGATTCTATGAAGTATGATCGACATGATGAACAGAAAGGAGGACGAGGGACGATGGGGTTATATAGTGAGCAGAGGCAGAGAATGTGCACGGTCCAGCGACGTGTGCATGGCTTGGGCGGTTGCAGGATTTTTTGATTTTTTTTTCGCGAGATCCACTGCGCTGCCGATGCTCGCCGGGTTGGCCTATCGCGGTGGCTGGGAATGGAACCTGTGCTACGACAGCTTCGCTTGCGATTGGAGCTTTTGGTTATACTGTATCACTGTCATAGTGATGTGTGTGTCCCTGTTTGTTGAATTGGTGTTGTAAATGCCGTATCGCACTGACAAACTCGACATTACATAGCAGGCGCATCGCAGTCTCCAAAGACGTGCACACAACCAAAACAATGCAAGATGAGGTTGCATCGATTTGCTAATGATTTACTACAACGTATACTTCAAGATAACGGCGAGGATCAATATTCCGTGTAAATGGTGCTGCGGCCTCGAGAATTTGAGCCATCGTTTTCCCCTGGCCACAGCCATCACATCGTCGCTATGTCTCCCTTAAAGGCTGTCTTTTACCCGCTCAAGATTTCCCTTTCGTAACATCCTATACTATACTTTACTTGAGCTAGAGAGCAACTGGCCATCTGCATCATCTCTTGTTGCATTTCCTGTCGTATCTTTGGGATGGTCATTACTTGATGCGCTACTACTAGCTGTAATACTCATTGTCAAATATGTTTACCTCTGCAAATCTCACACGCGCACAAGTCTTCTCACGATATTGTCGAATCAACCAGCTCATTTGCTTCCTTCATTCGACCATGTGGTAGCTATAGAGGTCATCTACTTGCTCCATTCGACCATGTTGTATCTGTAAAGGTCGGAAAAGACGGGAAGATATCAATCCAGCCCAACTCAACCTTCCTACCACGCATACGTCTCGCACTTGACACTCTTGAACTTATCGTTCCTGCTCAACCAATCGATCCACTGTGTCCCCTTCCTCGAATCAATGCTCCTCGGCTGCCACTTATCCTCTCCGCTTGCGCAACCAAAGTCGCTGTACCACTTACAATACGCACCCGCGTCCTGGATGAGTCCCACTGGGTTCTGGTCTGCGGGGGCGAAGTTGGCGCATTGCTGGATGGCGTTGATGCCGTTGTTTGTGCATGACTTGTGGTGCGGTTTGTGGCAGACTGTTGTTGAGCCAGGGGGGTAGTCGCGTTTGGTGGGGGTGTTGGCGTTGTCGATGTTGATTGATGGGCCAACGTCGGTGAATGCTTCGATCGCACCGTCATCGTGAGCAGAGGGAGTAAGCGCAGTCGCACCAGTACCTCCACACCAAACACCTGCCACCATCTTGATTCCTGGTCCAGTAAGCTCAGTATCTTCTGTGGGGTCCGACATATGCCGAAAAGCCTCGTCGCCATCCATGCAACCACGTTTATCGTAGTATTTACACAATGACCCCTTGGCTTGCCTGATGAGCTTGACTTGGTAGGCGACCTGTGGTGGGAAGGCCACGCATTTATTGAGAGAGTGGATGTACCAGCAGCCCGAAGCCCTATCATCGGCGCAGACGAACAGGTCGCCTACTTTGAGGGGTTTAGGGAGGTATTGCGCGGAGAAGGAGTGACCCTTGGTTACAATTATATCGGTGATTTCGGCGACTTGGAGTGGGGTGTTACGGACTCGCATTCCCGCGGTCTCGGTTTCGATAGCCTGGTTGTTGAAAGGAGGAATAGGACCCGTGAACAAGGTACAGTTCGCCGCGTTGATTGGTTGTGCAAAGTCAGAACGGAATTTCCAATCTATAGGATAAGGGTTGACAGTTTGCAGAAAAGGCGTTTCCGTGCAGTCTTTCTTGTAGAATGAGCACTCTAACCGTCCGGATTGCTCGAGGAAGCGAGTCGAATTAGGGAATATGCGGTCGGGGAAGATTGTGCAAGGTACTAGTGCGTTGATTACCTTGCGAAACTTATGGCCGTCGTAGTTTTCGCCAATTCGAAGCTGACCGGGTTCGAGGGTAGGCTTCTTGGGGACCTTGTTGTCTTCGCTGAGTCTGGAAAGGTCGCGCTTGTCGAAAGACTTATTGCACGTTGCGAACTCAATCTGTGTGCCCAGTGCCGTGTCAATCGGGCTTGACGACTTAGCAGGCCGAGAATCAAGGGTATGTAGCAAGTTGATCACTTGACAGTCATAGCGGTAGTACTTGCAGACATAGCCTTGCGGCTGCTCAATCCATGTGACTTTCTTGTTGACTTGATCGGGAAGCTTGTGGCATTGGTCGAGAGCTGTAGTTTCGATCGATGAGACGATGTAGTTTGCGTACATGTGTGTAGCGTATTCGATGGCTGAGTCCACAGGAGCATCGATGGCGACAGCAGATGATGTATCCTCTCCCCTAGCTTCATGGCCAGACGAAGCAACACCTCCTCTACCTTCGAACTTCCCAACAGCCTTCCGCGAGTCACCCTTGTAACAAAACACATACTTGATCCTGGTTCCGTAGTTCTTTGCCACATCAAAGTGGCCTTCCTTGACTAGGGTCTTGGAGATGTAGACAATTTCGCCGTGGCACTCATTGATGTCGTTGTAAAACTTACACATCAGACCCGCGCGCTGGACAAAGCTGGTAACTTGATACGTGACGTAATCAGGAAGCGTCACACAGCTGTCCAACACCTCGTTGGGGAGAACCTTGGCGCGTCGGCGGCTGCTGCCGCAGACGGTCAAGAAATGCTTTTTATCGGGTGTCCCGCAGGTGAAAGATGATGAGACGGGCCGTGAGATATCCTCGGCCTGATCAGTGGACTTCGCGTCCGGGACGGAAGGAGTATCGTCCGCACTACCTTCGAGCTCTCCCATATCCCTGCGCTCCGACACTTTGTCACAAGAGACATACCTAATCTTCTTTCCAATTGCTGCGGGAATCTGGGCATGGTGGGTGATGACAGCGATAAGGAAGTCGGTGTTGCAGAAGTCACTATCGTCGTAGAACTTACACATCAGATCGGGAGCCTGAACTGTGCCAGTAACTTGATACGCGAATTCCTCGGAAAGCGACGCGCAGGCGCCGAGCGAAACATTGGGGGCAAGGTGGGTTGTCATGTAGTTGCCGCAGATGGTTATACCCCCCTTGACTGGCTCTTCTGAGGAACACTCGCCTTCGCGAGGCAGGAGTTGGGTGGACTCGACGTGCTGGACGGCAGTGGGCTCATAAGTAGGTGCAGCGCAAGCAAGATGGGCGAGGCCGAACAAGCCAGCACTGAGATAACAAGCCCGCATGATGGCTACTGCGATGATTGCTAGACTGAGGTAGTAGCTGACTAGTTGGCAATTATGGCAGTAGCTGTAGAGATTCTGCGTGGTTGCGGAGGCAGATGTTGTAACAAGAGAGAGAAGGCGGGGCAGAGTTGATAGGGTCAGTCGTGGAGGTGAGAAGGTAGGAAGTGACGGTAGAGCTAGGGCACGGGTAAGGCGGAGGGGGTGGTGCAAGGGCGCTCGTTCACCGCCAAGAGCACGTCAGTGACAAACGGAGCTCGAACCAGTGAGGGGAGTAACAAGAGACGGGGGCCTACTTGGACGAGAAGAAGAGAGTGAGGAATGGCTCGGCGGAGTGCCAAGTTGCATACTGAAGC
>JAESFQ010000494.1_pt1 | contig 14518 bp, 10 predicted proteins | sample 9269431 | NCBI WGS metagenome assembly JAESFQ01 (sample SAMN14502588, study PRJNA617103) | algae metagenome | isolation source: Plectolyngbya sp. WJT66-NPBG17 and co-occurring heterotrophs from well... | place: USA: Mojave Desert, Joshua Tree National Park, California | collected 2006-08-06
TGTGGGTGATGCTTGTGTTGGCTGATATGGTTGACGTCCGAGGGGGACTGTAGGATCATAGATGGGGAACATTGACCTCATCGGAATCTCTTCTTGGGGTGTCATGCATCGTGTAGCAGAACTATTTGCTCGAACTAGAGTCTGAGCTTCGGAAAACGCTGGTGAAATAGCGCGAGCTGGATCCGGAGTGGTGATGCGTCGTTGCTCGTCGGTTTGATCATGGCCACGATGTTCTTGTACGCGGTAAAAGCTTTCTTGGCGTTCAAGTTGTGGAGAGGCTGTTTGCTGACGGGGTGGTTCGAAGTATGGCCGGCCCGTTGCCGTTGCTATTGGCGTCGTTGTAGCCTGTGGACTGGGTACATGTGCTCTTAGCGGAGCCGCGATGGCTGGCGGAGGTGCCATTGGGTTAGACGGCGACACTGGTACAGAATTGACCTGGATGAGGAGCCCGTGGAGATCAACTGGTGACTTGGCGCTCACTGCACTCTCCGTTGCTAATGGCTCTGGATTTGTTGGCTTTGGATGTGGAGATGGTCTCCGGTTGGGACTCGTCTGCCTTGGAGCACGAGGAGGAGGAGGGAATAGTTGAAGTGCTGGTCCTGCCATAATGAAGGTTTGCTATCCTGCTCTTTTGATGAAATAGTATCCCGAAATAACTGGCGGGACTAAACGAAACAGATACCGGCTGTGTAGAGAAACGAACAAAGACTGGAACAGCAACACCGGGAGTACAACCAGACGTGTCGGGTAATCTGGGGATAACGACTATAAGACGAGCATTCTACAAGGCACTGCGAGCCATCGGAAGAGCCGTAAGCATGCAGCCAGGGCAATAGCGGTAGAAAGACAACTTCCCATGCAGGAAACTACTCTTCTCAGCTAGGTGGTGGTCAGATGGGTCCAATCAAGAGGTTTGTAAGACTCGGCGCTACTCATGGTTGATGAGCGGCGGTTATATTTTAGGTGGTTGGCTGTTGCTGGCTGTAAGCGCCAACGCTGTTCACTCGCTACACTCCTCACCACCCTAGCTCGACAAGTTGCAATGCCTGCATATCGTCATGATTGGCTGATGATGTGTGCCCGCCCTGCGTCTGGGCAGCATATGCATGTGACAAATGGCCAGTCCGGCGGCCCGCTGCCAGTCGTCGATCTATTTCGAGCGCTCAAAACCTTTGCCAGCATGCCGCTTTCGCCGTCCATCTCGAAGGCGGAGAAGCAAGTCTGTTGTTTTACCTTCTCTTTGATAGCGCGAAAAGGTCAGGATATGTTGTTCGGTAATTTTCAAGCATAAATTTCAATTCAAGAATACAACCTCCTAGGTGCAACGCGAAGTTACCATGCAGCGCGGATGAAGCTGGGTTTGGCGCAACAGCAAAGATTGGTGGGGTTGCGCTTGAAGCCACCAAGCTTTCGGCGGTAAGGCGAGATCGCACGCCGCACAGTCAAGGTGCACGTAGCCGCCCTTAGCACCAAGGCATCCCCTAGACAAGGCCTCATACTGGGGCTTATCGCAAAACCGCGCAGATGGCCAACTGCACAAGATGATTTATTAGCACTCGGTCGTCGGGTAATCTGCTGAGTCGTCCGAACTATGGCCGGGCTTCAAACGGAGTTGCTGGGCAGTGGCGGTTTTGAGTGTCCAAGAGCTTGGATGTCGAACCATGACGATGGAGTCAGATCATGTCTGGTTAAGAATAGGCAGGGCAATATGCATTAGATGAAGCAATTAACGGCCATGACCTCGCTGCAGTGAGCATGCATCTCGCGACAAGACGCAGCGAAGGGGTGCAGGATGCGCTAAGCTTATCGATAACCTTAATCTTGCAGGCGAGAAAAAGTTGGGCCATCGTCATCGCGCACGACAGTCACGAGAGGCCATAGCCACGATGCCGTCAGAATTAGAAGAGGTGAGCAGTCAAGCACTCAAGACTTTTGTGTCTGTTATCAGCTGACACTTGGTTCGCAGCTCGTAGAATTCCTGCATCACGGCAACACGCAGATCAGGCAGACTGGTCAGACGAACCCCTCCACCCCACCACGAAACATATCTCACACTATGCAGCGGCCGACCACCTCGTCGGATACTCGCAAGCGAATCTTTCCCTATGGAAGCGCAATCAACTGGAGCCCATAAAGGATCTGAAGCTGCTCGTCAAGGACTATGCGCCCATAGCGAAGAACGCCTTCACGATTCTCATCAATGTCTCCGCCGACGCTGAGGTCCAGAAGGCGCTTGCAAAAGACGATGACTTTCTCGAGACGCTCCTATCGCGGATAACCGTATGTCAGTTCCCCACGCATACGAGCAAGGATAGTCAGGGGCTGATTTGTTGCAGAACTCGAAAGAGCCCAACGCGAACGAGATTGCAATGCTCCTGGCCAACATGGCCAAGGATGACTCACTACAACGTGTCTTGGAGTTGAAGCGCGACATCCCAAAGGAACTGTCCAAGTCAACATGGGCTATGGATCAGCTCATGGACTGCTTTGTCAAGGGCGCAGAGGGCGCGTATAACAAGCACGCAGATTTCGACTACCTCTCGTACTTCTTCGCCGATCTGGCCAAGTTTCCGAAAGGTCGCGAGTATCTCACCACACCGCAAGAACACGACGACAACATCATCCCCATCACCAAGATTCAAGTCTTCACAGATCACGCCTCGCATATCCGACGCCTTGGTGTAGCCTCGACTATTAAGAACGTCGCATTCCACGTCCCTGCACATCCGGTGCTGTTATCGAATCTGTCGTCTGATCCAAATCTACCACCTCCATCCATCGGCGCGAACCTACTCCCATACATCCTTCTGCCTCTCATGGGCCCAGAAGAGTACGACGATGATGATACAGAAGGCATGCTGGACGAGTTGCAACTTCTTGAACCGGACAAGGAGCGTGAGAAGGATAACGAGATCATCAAGACACATCTCGAGACATTGCTCTTGTTGAGTACAACACAGGAAAGCAGGGACGTGCTCAGACGCGTCAAAGTCTACCCAATTGTCAGAGAATGTCACATGCACGTCGATGACGAAGGAGTCCAAGAAGCATGCGATCGTGTGGTCCAGATCCTCATGCGTAAAGAGGAAGGCGAAGAGGAGGATATACCAGACATGGCTAGCGCAGGTGGTAGCGGGAAGCTAATGGAGCTGCAAAATGCGGAAGACGACGAGGATGAGAAGATTGTTGACATCATTTAGACATGAACTGAACACCCAATACAATACCAATACTTTCCGATGACAATAGTCGTATCGTGCGTCCCACTAGCGTACCGGATCTGATTGGCGGTGATATCGGGGATAACAGCGTCGCTCAGCACTGTTTTCGGCTCCTCATTTATGGGACCTTGCCGAAGGTTAGTCGAAATAGGAAGGATCCCGTCATCGACTATCAGTACATCAATTTTTCCACATTTTGCCTGCTTTACTTTCGCCGTATAGTCTTTGTGCCACGGTTTGCGTCGCACTGTATACCTGTCATTCTTTGTTGGATTGGTCCTCGCGTGAGCGCAATGTATGCGACGTAAGTTAGATCATGTCAACGATCGACTCGAAGGATGGCGGGGGCCGAGGGACGGCACTAGCTCATAGGGAGAGCGCAATGCAGACAGCGACTTCAACACCAACAAGTCGTTTATCAAGAGAAGAGATAGAACAGAACGGGAATGAAAAAGAGACAGGGCAAGGAAAGCAGTCAATATGGAGAAGGGCTTACACAGTCTTGACTTGGACACCACCAAATTGCCGCTGGGATCCCGATAAACCACCGCAATTCTCTATGAGCAGTATGTACACGTACCATAATCCTCACAGCGTCTAGATGCTAGCTGTCCGGGATTCAATCTCAGCTTTCTCCTTGGGAGATTTTAGCTGACCACCATACCCTTTATTAGTGAACGTTCTATTTGCCTTTGCCGCCGGCTTCACTGTAGCAAACCTCTACTACAACCATCCCATCCTCAACCTACTAGCCGCAGACTTCAACGTGCGCTATGAGCAAGTTGCGCAGATCCCCACTGTCATGCAAGCTGGATATGCCGCCGGACTATTATTCTTGTGTCCGTTGGGAGACTTGTTGCCCAGACGGCCATTTGTGTGTGGTTTGGTAGGGTTCACTGCGACCTTGTGGTATGTTCTACTTTAAACTATGAGACGCGTTGAAGGAAGACTGCTGATGAACAGCAGGCTAGGACTTTGTCTAACTTCCGACCTCGGGACCTTCACGGCGATATCCTTCATCGTAGCTGTAACAACAGTGACGCCACAGCTCATGCTGCCTCTCGTTGGCGACCTAGCTCCTCCATCACGCCGCGCAGCAGCCCTATCCATCGTAGTCTCTGGCCTCATGCTCGGCGTTCTCGTCGCTCGCGTCCTTTCCGGGACGATTTCAAACTTTGTTACGTGGCGCGCAGTCTACTGGATGGCTTTTGCCCTGCAGTACATCATTTTCGTCCTGCTGTGGCTCTTCATGCCCGACTACCCTGCCACGAACCCGGGCATGAATTATTTCCGCATCCTGTTTGACATTGTCAAGATGCTTTTCCGCCACCCTGTTCTCGTTCAAGCATGTCTAGCTGGTCTCTTTTGCTCGGCTCCGTTTACATCTTTCTGGACAACGCTGACATTCCTTCTCGCTGGCGATCCATACAACTACTCTTCCCTGACAATCGGTCTCTTCGGTCTGATAGGCATAGCAGGCATGCTCATATCCCCCTTCTACGCCCGTACAGTCACCGACCGCTTCGTCCCACACTTCTCCGTACTCTTCGGTCTTACATGCTCTCTTCTTGGTATATGTCTCGGCACCTACACTGGAACCTTTACCGTCGCAGGCCCTGTCCTTCAAGCCCTTTTGATGGACTTTGGCAACCAAACTGCGCAGATTGCGAATCGCTCTAGTATCTACTCTGTGGAGCCTAAGCGGCGCAACGGCGTGAATACCGCTTTCATGGTAGCTACGTTTTGCGGTCAGCTTATTGGCACGGCGGCTGGGAACCATATTTATGCTGCTGCGGGATGGATCGGAAGCGGGAGTGCTAGTGTTGGCTTCATCTCGGCGTCGCTCTTGGTTATTATTGCTAGGGGCCCGTGGGAGGAGAGGTGGGTCGGGTGGAGGGGTGGCTGGAGTATGATCAAAAAGGACAAGGACTCTGCGGATGGGAAAACGGCGGACAAAGAGATGCATGGGCGCAATGTGGTAAAAGACGAAGAAGTTGGCGTTGATGCTAATGAGAAGGTGCTGCAGGAGGTTGCTGCGGAAGAGGGGCATGAGAGTCCGCTGAGAGACGGGAGTGATGGTGAGAAGAGTAGTCACGAGGGTGGGATTAGAGAGCCGAAAGTTTGATGAGTACTGATAGAGTTTGAGTAGATGCAGAATGATAGTACAGTCTCCATGAAGCATCACACAGCACTTGGTGCACAGAGTCACTCTCAATAGGCGTTCTGCATTTCATGTATTATATTCTGAGAGGCCCAAGCAAGGTAATGCCTGTACAAATCTTCATCGCTATTCCTCGCCCTCTGTACCCCAATGCAATTTACCCAAGGACAAGCTGAATATCAACCTCACCCCCGTGCGGGTCACAGGCGCTCTTGGACTACGCAGGCTTTGGCGCATTCGTCGAGCTCATGAACGCGTTGATATGCTCATCCGAAGGCATCTTCTCCAGAGGAGTAAGCCAGCTCTTGGCCTTGTCGAAGCTAGACACCGCCTTGACGAGCTTGATGAAGAGTTGTGTGTTTGTCTTATCGACACGGCCTTTGAACTTGACGATGAGATTCTGAATGTTCATGCCTTGGGGTGGCAATGATTCGTAAATCTCCTTAGCAGATGGTAGGGGAGGTCGTGCTGGAGTTGCAGAAGGACTACCCGCGCGACTACCGTTGGCTGCTGGACTACCTGCACGGCTAGCACCAGGAGTGCCACTGGGAGTACCACCAATCATGATACGGTTCTTATCTTTCTTGTCCTTCTTTCGCTTCTTGCCAGCGTCGGTCATCTCGCTGTCGCTACCAGAACCAGCGCCCTTGAGATTCGCAAGGGAAGACTTGCGGGATCCATCAGCCAGCTTATCATGCTTCTTCTTATGCTTCTTCCGCGAGGACTCGTTGCCGCTAGCTTCTGAGAGGTTCGGTGAGCCTGGCCGCTTCTTGCTCTTGCTATCACTAGATTTGTGGTTCCCCGAGGGGGTGTTGGAGCCTTTTGTAGATGTACCAGAGGGGACGTTGCCAGCCTCTGGAGCCTTGCCATTCTGCTCGGCTGCCTTCTTCTCAGCCTCCTCCTTCGCCTGTTGCCGCTCTGTCTCGGAGTCGGTATCTGATTCGCTTTCTGTGATATATGGGTTCTCAGGGTCGCTATCGAGGTAGTCGTATTGCTTTTCGCGCTTGACTAGGGCTTTCCTTGTGCCCTTTTCTTGGATCCTCCTCTCCTCAGCCTCCTTCCGCTCTTGTTCCTCCTTGATGGCAATGGCCAACTCATCCGGGCGATCCCATAGCGCGGCTTGCAGTTGGTCTCGCTTCAGCTTTTCTGCTGCTTCTTTGACATCCTGCTCCTCACCTTCAAAGAGACCGTTAAGGCCCTCTTCGTCATCGGCGAAATCTTCCTCGAGATTGAAATCAATATCGTCTGCGTCAGCTTCGCGCTTAACAAAGCCGATTGTGTCGTCGTCGTTGCGCTCGCGCTTGATTCGACCTTCATCGTCCGCGCCACCGCCCACACGAGTACGCACTCCGCTCCACATCCTCGCGTTGTTTTCGGCATTGACGCGCTGCTTCTGACGCTCTTCAAGGTCGGCGAAAAACTTAGGTCCGCCGCCTCTCTCGACCTTGGCCAGGATCTTGTCCAGATCATCGCCGCCGGTCTTGACCTTGCCCTTGACGTTGAAACGGTACCAGCGCTCCATGGGCGCCATCTTAATCGCCGTGCTGGGATCGCCGGGGCGGGTAGTAGACAGCATGACATGTGTCTCTGACATCTCAGACTCGTAAGTGCCGACCCACGTCTGTTTGTTCTCAAAGTCCTCCAAGTGCCATGGCAGGGTCTCCTCGTAGCGCAAAAGCTGTCGCTTCTTTGCCTCCGGGGTGTCATCAGGCCGGTACTTTTGCTCCGTCTTCTTGTGAAAGGCAGGAGGCTTCTTCATACCAGTGGGCGCGATCTTGGCCTGGTTCTCTTCGCGGACCTTGCGACGCTCTTCCTTCTGCAGCTCAATGCGCTCGCGCTCTTTCATCTCTTCCATGTCCTCCTTGGTGTCTTCCTCCTCGTAAGTGGTGCCCATACCGCTTGGGGGAGCGCGGGGATCTCGGCGGTGGAGCTTGATGGGAGCCTTGAACTGGGTCTCGTCGGTGATGTCGACGTGCGTCTTACTCTGCAGGCGCATAACATGGTGTCGCAGCTCTTTCAGATCTTTTCGGCTCACGATAAGCGGGAAAACGCTGGCACCTTGAGCAAGGAACTCTTGTCGCAACGCGTCTTTCGACTGCGTCCCATCGTTTGCCGGTCCTGCAGCGGGCTTCTTCGCTTCGTTCATTTGCGACAACGACACCATGGGGCGAGTGATATTCTGCAGCGGGCGACGGGGCTTGCGCAGGACATCGGCTTGCGGACGTGGGCGACGGCGACGAACAGGCGGCTGCTGGCCATTGGCGACGACAGGCGCAGCGGGCGCGTTCGCAGGCGGCGGGTTTCCGTTCATGTTGGCGTTCATATCGGAGATGGACGTGATATCAAGGCAAAAGAAAAAGACAGCAAGAACGAGAGAAGCCGGGTGGTGCAAAGAGACTGTCGGGAGACTCAGTCGCCTTTGTCCCAGGGAGTTCCAAGGTTCCTTCAAGGTCGGCCGTGTTGCGTGGGAATGTCACAGCTCCACGCTAGTGCCCTAGCGCGCCAAGACCGCAACCAGTGAAGCCCGCCTCCGCCTCCCCAAACACTGTCACCATCCAGACAACTACCAAATACAGCTCGTCATCGCTGCCCTGCTCTAGGAATGAGCCACCACAGTAACCGGATACTTTCAGCCACCAGTGCCGTCGCGCAAGAATTTTTTTGCACTCTCAATCCAACACTTACAAGGCCTTATCGCTTTGACTAGACAAGACATTCACGAATGGTTGCCTTGTGTGAACAGTCATCGCTGGTGGCGCTAAGAGATCCACACGTCGGGCCTGTTCAATCGCCTGTTCCCCATAGTAATCGCCAAAACTGCCACACGCCACACTAGGCAAACTCAAAGAAAGGATCTCCAACCCGAGACGGCAAAGTCTCCTTCTCTGAGTGGGAACTTGAGCTCAATTAGATCCCTTCCATGCCACGGGTCTGCTACTGCCGGACTCCGCCAAATTAGATACTCGAACCACTACTTGTTTGCATCTGCAAGGAGTCCAGACTAACCCAACATCATGGAGCAGGAAAACACAGCACAACCCACTGGGCTGGAGAATCAGTTGCGCAATATGATTCTTGGCAACGTCAGCATGACTGGTGGACAGTCTAGTCAAGACGCCCCACCAGCACATCGTGGGCGCACACGAGGCCAAGGGCGAGGGCGTGGACGTGGGCGAGGAGGTTTTCATGATACCGTGAACAACAATGGCAACAGTCAGAACCATGCCACTCCAGGTCAAGCTCAAGGATGGCGCGCAAACGCTTCCGCGAACATGACTACACCTCGAGGAGGTGGAAGGGGTTATGCCGCCAATCAACGATACCAACAAACCCAACGAAACTTTTCAGATCAGCAAGGCCCTAATTCGCCTCAGAATGGCCTACCGGCAGAGCATCGACAGTATCCCTCGCGGCCGTTCAGGCCACCCCACCAACAACAGCATTTCAATGCAGATGGCATATCACGTGCACGCCCCTCTAGGATCCTGCAACGACCTCAAGACAACGTCGCACTGCCAGGCCAAGTCCCGGTAGGCCCAGTATCATCACAGCATTCCCATCTGCAGAATGCATATGCACCCCGACCACCTGTGAACCAGCCCAGAGAAAACCCCATGGCTCAGATCAAACACTTGGACATGATCGCAGCAGAAGAGATTCCAAAGGCAGAGATGTCCATATCCGAGCTGGAAGCTAAAGAAGACTTCCGAAAGCAACTGGAAACAATCATGAAAGAAGCTTTTGCTAGCGGCTACTCTGGTGATATTGCGACCATCTCCTTGGTAGGTTTTGGTAGTTTAGCTTCAGGCTTTGGCATGCCCGGTTCAGACATGGATTTGGCAGTTGTACCAGAATGGAAAGACTCAGCAAGGGCTAGTGATATTGCCATTGATCGTGGCGTTCCACGTTTGCTGGAACGAGCCGTCCTTGATGCAAAATTGGGTGGTCGTCTACTCACGAGGACGAGAGTACCCATTCTCAAGATATGCCAGACGCCAACCGAAACACTGTATAACGCTCTCGCCGAGGAACGTCAGAAGTGGGACGAGCTTCCGGAAGAGGAGAAGTATCCTTCAGACATACCCCAAGAACCCGCTCAGCCATCCAAAGCGTTAGTGAATGTTGATGGGTCAAAAGCTTCAGACCTCACGGCACAACCTGATAGCCCAAACTTCGGTGACGATTTCCCCGTACTGGGAGTTGCGGGGACTACTAAAAAACGAACAAAAGCTCCCACAAAGCTTGAGACGCCCCAGGAAACCTCTACTACTACATCTGCCATGAAGTCGGAAGACAGCACCAGCAACGGGACCGATGACAAGGCTAAGAGAAACCAGCAGCATCGCCCCGAAAAGCAGTGGATGCGAGAGAAGGTTGTTGGCCCTCTCGACTTCCCAAAAACAGGCTGTGGTATCCAATGTGATATCAATTTCGAAAACCCACTCGCCATCCACAACACCCATATGCTTCGATGCTACTCGCTAACGGACCCTCGTGTTCGACCCATGGTTCTTTTTGTCAAGTCATGGGCCAAGCGACGCAAAGTTAACAGCGCATATTCTGGCACCCTCTCCTCATACGGATGGGTGCTCATGGTGTTACACTATTTGGTCAACGTCGCACAACCGCCTGTGTGTCCAAATCTCCAACTTGCCCTCCCACTCCCCAGCGACGCAGCAGCTCTGGAGCAGTTCTTCAAGAACACAACTATAGCAGGCTATCAGGTCCGGTTTTGGCGCAATGAACCAGAGATCATCCAAGCCGCCCAAGCCGGCCGCCTCTCACAGAACACACAGTCCATCGGCGCATTGCTACGTGGATTCTTCCAATACTACTCGTCTTTGTCCGGTTACGGATACGGCCCTAAACCGCCGCAGTTCTACTGGACGAACGAAGTCCTGTCCCTTCGGACGCCTGGCGGTATCTTGTCGAAGCAGAGCAAGGGATGGGTGAGCGCGACGACCAAGATTACGGCTGAGAAGAAGGTAACCAATCGATATTTATTCGCAATTGAGGATCCATTTGAGATCGACCACAATGTTGCAAGGACAGTTACTCACCGTGGCATCGTTGCTATCAGAGATGAGTTCAGGAGGGCTTGGAGGATACTCAAGGCTATTGGCCAGGGCGTTGAGCCTGAAGGTGGCATCTTCGACGAAGTTGTTGAGCAGCCGCCTGCATCGACTGAGCCGAAACCCGAAGAAATACCAAAAGGCACCATGGAGAGTCTCGGTGTTAATGGAGAAACAAAAAAATGAAGAAGGTGATCAAGCGATCACAGTCTAGGAGCTAGATGTAAATCGCTTCAACATAGGGCACAGTGGAGTTACATGTCCGTACCATTATCCAGCTCTACTGCTTCCGTTTTCAGGTCATTGTGCTAGTTGAAGCATGCATACGGAGTATGAAGAGGTGTTTGACGTGGTGCGACGTTTCATGGGCATTGACGATGAGGATGACGAATGGAGTGATGATTTCATGACACGATACGGCCGATGACTCCCAGAGAGCCTGAGGAACTTCACTATATTACGAAAGATACAAGACGAATGATGATCGAGTTTGCACTCCTCCGATTCTTGATTCGTTTTTAGGAACTCGGCAAAGGCTGTGCTATCAAGTTCCTCTGCATGTTGTAAGAACCTTTCATCTGTGAGAGTCTTTGTACGCATGCACATCCAATGTCAAATTCGTACCAATTGAGAGCGACGAGCAAGAGCCGATGTGTCCTCCAAATGCCAGTATTGTTCCTCGGTTCTCAGTTTTCAGCTCGCTTTGAAGCTTACCGAGAACAGTATTCACGGCTTTAACAGCCTTTGTGCCTATGTTGAGACATATCCTTGGAGGCCATGAGTGCTTGCACGCTTTTCTTACCAACTTCCCCACCAGCGAGCCTCTTCTTCCTGCGTCGTGGGTGAGTCGATTATCTCCGTGAGCTACGTCAGCTATGTTCAAGCAGTTAACTCTAGAAGTGACTCTTGATAAGAATTGTAAGCACGCCCGCGCACAGAGAGATAAACCACCCGATGTGTGCACGTGCCAAGACTATACGAAAAGGTATACACTAAATCGCCCATTCCTCCTATTAGGGGCATGTAAGTATCAGAGTAGTCGAGATAAGCCTGGGATCTGCATGTGGCTGAAAGAGTGGAACTCAATAGAACATGCGCTGGACGCTGATTGGCGCAATGCTCCGCTTCCTTGAAAGTACATTGCAGATATGCATCAAATACCAACGTTGGTAAAGGTATAAAATAGGGAGGAATGTAGGAGTTAAGAATGTTACAAATAACCACAACTCGCATTTCCCTATCATTTGTTATCTTGTGGACACATACCCACCTTTTTAAGCCATTATATCCTACACAATTCCCACCAATCTTGCAGCATGGATGCTAGCGCCCAAACAGCGTATGCAGGTCGCAGAAGCCCCAATTCCTACACCTGGACCCAACGAGGTCATCGTCAGGAATCGTGCCGTAGCGGTCAATCCCATCCATTGGGTATTACAAGATCAAGGCACCAGTATGGCGTTTAGTTGGATCAAATACCCATTCGTCTTCGGATACGATGTCGCTGGCGAAGTAGTTCAGGTTGGGAGCAAAATCGTCCGGTTCAAAGTAGGAGATCGTGTTCTAGGCCAAGCACACAGCACCGATAAGAAGATAAACAGCGCAGCATACGGAGCATTCCAGCTGTATCCCATTCTTTTCGAAAGGACCACATCACCCATTCCGGATACCTTGTCATTCGAATCCGCTTCGGTGATGCCGTTGGGATTCACCACTGCCGCTGCAGGACTGTTCGAGAAGGATCAGCTCGGCCTGCAATATCCTCAACTTGACCCGAAACCGACCGGGAAGACAGTTCTTGTCTGGGGAGGTTCGACTAGCGTGGGTTGCAATGCTATACAACTCGCTGTGGCTGCTGGCTACAGCGTCATATCAACATCGTCACCAAAAAACTTTGATCTTCTGAGGTCACTCGGTGCCAGCGAAGTGTTCGACTACAATGACCCCTCCGTAGTCGACAAGATCGTCAGAGCCATGGAAGGAAGAATATGTGCAGGGGCCATTTCAATCGGAGAGAACGCGATTTTTCACTGTCTGGATATACTAGGCAGCTGCGAAGGCGATAAGCACATCGCCATGGCGACATATCCCATCCCGGCTCAACCAAAGCGGTTCGTGGCGCTGCAGATTGGCTGGAGCTTCGCGACTTCGATGATCTCTATTACCATCAAATCGAAATTGAGAAGTATCAAGACGAGTTTCGTCTACGGGTCGGTGGCGCATAGCCCTGTAGGTGAAGCCGTGTATGCCAATTTCCTGCTTCAAGCACTTGCAACAGGCAGATTCAGAGCTGCCCCGGAGCCCCTGATAGCGGGAGAGGGACTAGAATCAATTCAAAGAGCTTTGGATATACAGAAGAAGGGCGTCTCGGCAAGGAAGTGGTTGTGAGCCTGAAGTGATGCTGGAATTTGGCACATGATTTGCTGTTTTCTCAATAGAGAATCCTGTGTTTCTAGTACAGTCCCTGGATATTTTAGCGTACCTGAAATCTATGCGCACCTGTTCACTCTAACGGTATTCACGCATTACTGCTTGCATGACGCGTAAACTAGTTTCGATGGGGTTGACATCAGAATGATAAGCCTTCAAGTTCTTCGCAGCCTTTAGGCCAACCCGCTACGTAGCGCAAATTTGCAGGCAGTTCACCTCACGCATCACCTCCCAATACCGTCGACCACTATCAATCTTTCCATATGGCTAGGCGCTACACGAGGTTAAAGATAATGGGTAACGAGAAGAAGAGAAGACGGATGAATGAGCTCTAAGCGGCTGTCAGTACACTAGAGGGGCGGTGTTATTATGCCACTCGCCCAACGATGCTATCAGCTTACAGGGTCTTATGAGCTATCATCACAATGAAATCCGAACGTCTGAACCCTATGTTATGTATCTAAAACTCGGCATTCAACATGTTTCAGGAAGACCCAGAACGCCTCGTGTGTTTGGTAGCTGTCAAGGAATCTTCGGCCAAGTCGTTAATTCCGTCAAGATTTCCAGCCTCGCAACTATCGTCTTCATCTACCACCCGCGCACGTTGACTGCCATATTCCAACGCTGGTCCCATTTCCCTATCATGATCACGTCCTTCCAACTCATATACTTGCGCTCCAGAAGCGGCATCCATCTCCGTCAAAACAGTAGCTTTCGCCTCGAGCTCCGGTTTATCGGCATAGTGTTGCGAATCTTTATGATCGGCTATCTTGATTGACTTCTTGTGAAAAGACCTGCCTAGCAAGAAGGCGCCGGCTCCGACAAGTAGGATGGCAGCAGTGACTCCGACACCTACGCCGGCATTTTCACCGGTGCTCATACCCGGGGGTTTTGCCGTAATCTGAGAATCTAACAGCTCGTCTGTTAGTGTTATTGTTGTGCTACGTGTTGCCGACTGCGTTGTTGAGGAAAGTGCTAGGGTGAATGCGGAAATATCGTCCACAGCAGACGTCGTGCTCGCATGTGTTGAAACAGTTGAAAGCGAGGATGGCATGGTCAATGTCGTGAGCGGTCTTCTAAACGCGACTGGACCCACACTGACGGATAGTAGTTCCTTTATTTCGTCATTTATAAGTCGAAACCAGTACTCGTTTCCGTCCGGAATATTTGTTCCCGCGTCTACTAGCCAAAGCAAAGTGTTTTTTAACATGTGTTTCCCGTTTCTTCATGTCAGCCTTGGCTTTCTCTTCGGTCGTTGTAGCCAAACATACTAGGAAGTGGTCTGACTTTTAACGTAACCATCCCAGGCTGAGAAGTGTCCATATGTATAAAGGCGAACCCAATTGGTTGTGACAATGTGCGATTAGAAAAATTTCCGTGGAGAAGATGTATGTATACGGACCATTTTCTCATCATACGGGACATATGTTAGATTGTAGCTTTGACCAGCCAGTACAAGCTCGGGGTACTCCACAATTTCCAAACCGAGACTGCATGTAAATAGAGCTGTGAAAGCGAGAAACTTCATGGCCAGACACTTCATTATCTCTAGTAGTAACTACTCGTCATACTCAGAGGCTGTTGAAGGGGATTACGTGATGAAGAATAAGGCAGGACGGATAAGGAGGGGCATG